>Ga0113563_10001264_pt1 | contig 14152 bp, 10 predicted proteins | sample Mud3Dept3metaG_FD_80117 | JGI IMG/M metagenome (GOLD analysis project Ga0113563, IMG submission 80117) | Freshwater wetland microbial communities from Ohio, USA, analyzing the effect of biotic and abiotic controls - Mud 3 Core 4 Depth 3... | ecosystem: Environmental > Aquatic > Freshwater >...
GAAACAGTGTTGAGAAGATAATTGAATTCTGAAATCAGGGATCTCTGAAATTTATAGTCAGATCATTCCGGCATCTGTCATTTAACCAGCAGCCCGGTCCCGATGGCATTGTCTTTAATGATGCTTTCTTTTGCGCCACCAAGATCAATAGCTGTTCTGTCGCCTGTTGCACGACGTCCAAGATCGGTCATCATGTTGCCTGTGACAAAGATCCTGCTGCAGGCCTCATCAGCCTTAACAGCTTCTCCTGATAATCCACCGAAAACATTTCCTGTTATTGCATTATCAGACGTACCTTTCAGGATGATGCCGGTGCCTCCGTCTACATTCATCGGATTCTTGCCTGAGGCATAGTCAGTGGACCATTTTGTCAAACCGTCACCCATGTACGTATTGCAAAAGTTATTGCCTGCAATAAGGTTCCGACCGCTGTTCGGACCGATCAGCAAAGAAAAGTTGTAGACAATGACGAAGGTATTGGCTGAGACTGTGCATCCCCATGCATCACGCAGTTCCACGCCGCCTCCCAGATTATGCGCAATAACGTTGGCACTGACAGTGATTCCGACACAATCGCGGTCAAGTATTATAGCAGTGCCGTTGCACTCCTCTATCATATTTCCCGACAGGACACAGGCATAGGTATTCTCAATTACAACTCCGTGACGAAGATGATCATCAATATTGTTACCGCTCATAGTAAGATTAAAGCTGTTAATAAACTGCAGCCCGTCCTGGTTTTCCTCGAACTGGTTTGCACTCATCACAACATCATGACAGCCAAGGATGTATATTCCTGCCTGTTCATTATACGTAATATTACAGTGGTTAACGCGGGGATTCTCGTAACAATTCGTCATATTAATGCCATGGCGGCCGTTATGGTCTACAAGAAGACCGGAGAGAAACATTTCATCGACCCTTTCGAGAAGAATACCATCACCACTTTTACTGTTTCCGCTGACACGGAAGTCACTGAGCTGAATACGCCAGATATAGGGATTTTTCTCCTGAGGTTTATCAGGCCTGATGATGAGCGCAGGTTCGTTATTCTCGTTACGGTTAATAAGGTGTGTTGAAGGACCTGCTCCCCTGATATGAGTATTATCCCTTGTCAGTACAAGCGGTTTTGTCAGCTCATAGTTGCCCGGAGGAATTATAACTACACCCCCGCCCTCAGTCACAGCATCAAAAGCAGCCTGTAAAGTCGGAAATTTTGAGGCGTCGATGGTCATTGCTTTTGTTTGTACTGCCTGGGGTGTACCGGTGGCAATTTGATTTGCAGATAATGTGGCAGTTAAAAGTGCTGCAGCAACAGCCACCAGAAGCATTGTGCTAATTTTTTCCGTTTTCATTTTTATTCATATTTGTGATTGATTTGCAATAATAAAAATAGAAAATTCAGAGGTCTTATGCACTGATATTTCAATAAACTTGGCGTGTCATAAGTAAATTCTTATTTTAGCATTAATATTTGCCAGTCGAAATATCTGTAACCTAAATATCAAAAATCATGGCTGTTTTTACCAGAACAACAAAAGAGCTGATTCTCAAAATAGATGAATTCTTCGATAATGTAGATCTTGGAATACTGGTTTTCAGGGAGGGTATAAAATCGTACCTGTGCAAGAACATGGATGATTTTGAACGGCATCTGCAGAAGGTGGATACTCTTGAAAGCAATGCTGACAAGCTTCAGCGTTCCATCGAAAATGAGATGATCACCCATTCTATTTTCCCACAGCACCGCGAGGAGGTTACGAAACTTCTTGATGAGCTTGACGAGATAATTGATTCGGTTAAGAGCTCGCTCAATGAGATACAAATCGAAATGCCTGATATTCCTTCTTCACTGACCAAAAGCTTTATAAGCCTTTCAGAGACTTCCGCAAATGCAGCAGAGGAGCTGATCCCGGCAGCACGGGCATTTTTCAAGGCGCCCTATACTGTAAGAGAAAAACTTCTGAAGGTCTATTATTTTGAGTCCGAAACCGACAAGATCTCAAGGGAAATTAAAAGGCAGGTTTTCCAGGAGCTGAGAGATCTGGACCTGGCTCATAAAGCGCATCTCAGGTACATTATTCAGCATATTGAGAATATTTCCGACCTTGCCCAGACGGCAGCGGATCTTCTCGCAGGAATGGCGATTAAGATTGTGATGTAAATACTGCTCAGGGCTCCAGCCTCCGCTACCGACTTCGCTGAAGCTTCGTCGGTCAAAGAAAGCTTCGGCTGGCAGAGCAGGGCGCAGGGCTCAGAGTTGTCAAACACTTAACACTTAACGTTAAACGCCAAACAAAAACATACAGATAAAATATGATTCTTTTTTTCCTGACAAGCGGTTTATTCCTTGGATGGTCACTGGGAGCAAATGATGCGTCGAATGCTTTCGGATCGGCTGTCGGATCGAAATTGGTTTCGTTCAGAAAAGCGGCAATAATTGCTTCAATTGCCGTGATCTTCGGGGCAGTTATTCAGGGAGCAGGTACAACCCAGACCCTGGGCAAGCTTGGCGCCGTTAATGCGATAGGGGGTTCCTTCACTCTCGCCCTTGCCTCAGCCATCACAGTATACATGATGACGAAATTCTCCCTCCCGGTCTCAACCACCCAGGCTATTGTCGGAGCAATTATCGGATGGAATCTCTTTACCGGGAATAAAACCGATCCGGCCACTCTTTCGAAAATCGTTTCCACATGGATAACAGGACCGGTACTGGGTGCTCTTTTTACAATTCCTCTCTTTATCCTGGTAATCAGGATCAAAAAGGCAGCAAAAATACACCTTATCACCTTTGAATCATTTATCCGGAACGGGCTGATCGTTGTCGGGGCTTTTGCCGCATATAGCCTCGGCGCCAACAATATCGCCAATGTAATGGGTGTGTTTGTACCTGCGTTCAGCCTGGAGGAGCTGGATCTCGGCATATTCACCCTATCCTCCGCCCAGCAATTATTCCTGCTCGGAGGACTGGCAATTGCTGCCGGTATAATCACCTATTCAAGGAAAGTGATGGAGACCGTCGGTTCAAATATCGTAGAGCTTAACTCCGAAGCGGCCATGGTCGTAGTGCTTGCTCAGTCGATTGTCCTGTTTATTTTCTCTTCATCCGCATTATCATCTCTGCTAATCCGTATTGGTCTCCCCCCGATACCGCTGGTCCCTGTTTCAAGCTCGCAGGTGATCATCGGATGCGTTGTAGGGATCGGCCTTTATAAAGGGATAAGGAATATAAATTTCCGGCTGCTTGGCGAAATTGCCCTTGGATGGATAGCAACACCGCTGATTACCGGCATTCTGACCTTCCTCTCACTTTTCCTCTTCAGGAATATTTTTAATATTGATGTCGGCAGCAAGATTGCAGAAAGTGCTTCGGCATCAGGGACAATTTCGGTTATGGCAGATCCTGAAACATCTGCAATAATGAGGTATCTTCTTCTAGGAATACTGGCAGGAGGTATCATTGTGATTATTTATTACTACCTGCTGGAGAGGAAGAAGAGACTGGAACTGCAAAGATCCGAAGCGAAATTCTGGAAGAACATTAAATAGGGTTTTTACAATATGACAGGGCATGTCCCATGCTGGCGCGGATTTGCAATCCGTGCCTTGCATGTCATTTACTGGCCTGAAGACATGAAATTCAGATTCGGGGCTTGGCAATAACTCTCTTGCTCCGGGGCTTTATTTTTTCAACAGGAACCACCTCCTCAAGAATCAGCAACATATCGCTTTCAGCCGGTGAGGTAACTGTAAGGATCTTCCCATCATCCGCACAGGTTCCGTCAGAATATTCATTTTTAACCGGATTGAACCATCGTACACTGTAATTATGCCCAGCCGGTTTTCTGATGTTAATTGTCTGTTTTACAGGCATATATGCAAGTATAGTTTTATTATTTGTTGTTTTTACGACTGAAACAAATTCATTAAATACTTTATCGCCAGGTTGTTCCATCAGCAATTCCTGCGCAGGGTAAAAATTCCACCAGGCAAACTTTGTTATGAATCCGGCAAGATACCCGGTCTGGATCGATCCCGGTAATGTTATACCGACGTCCCATGTTGAGGTCCATGGAGCATCAGAATGGTTAAGTATCTTCTCCCCTTTTCTGAGCCATGGCCAGATTCCGTTCGCGCCATAGGTGACGCCAGCGATCGGAGTGGCAAAAAGACTCCAGTAGCATGCATTGCGAACATCTTTCTCGGTGATGAATTTTTGTATCTCTTCATAATTGGGTTCAAGGTTGATGATAGGTCTGGGGGGCATGTATGCCCACATCCGGCTCATTGGTCCTTTTGTTATCCAGTTGACCGTACCTTCAGCATTGCTGTGGCTGCTCTGATAGCCTATTATATTTAGCCATGGCTCATCTTTGTAAATTTCCCCGATCCATGATCTTCCCTGGGGATGCTGTGCCACAATACCCTGGTGTTTGCCGTCAAAGACTGCACGGCCTATCGTTTTCCATCTCTGTTCGTATGTTCCGGTGTAATTACCGTCACCGCCAAGGAACCAAACAACATGGTTTGCCCCATACCTGGCAACTATATACTTAGCAAGCAGTATCGCCTGATCATCAGGAAGATAATAACCGGGGCTCAACTCCCTACCCCGACCGCTTTGCAATGCCCACAGGATTACAGGAGCTGCTACAAGCCCAAATTCATTGACCCTGTCGATCTTTTTGTCGATCAGCCTGAAAAATACCGGATTGATTCGGATCCTTCCGCTTCCTTCGAATGCGACAAGCCCTTCACTGCTCTTTTCGCACCCCCTCCACTGCGTCGTAACAAGCTGGATTGCAGTATAGTTATTATTCACGCGATGCTGAAGGTATTGATCCCATTCCCCATCCGTCGATTTAAGTGCTCCGTTCCATGCTGTGCATGCAAGCCAGAAAAATGGAGTACCGTCGGCGTGTGTCAGAAAAAATGTACCCTTCGGATTAATTACCGGGCCATGCAGATAAATGGCTTTCTGGTCAGTACCGGTCTTGCACAGGAATGATCCCTTTTGTCCGTTCAGCCCTTTATTTTTCGTATCTGAGCATATAGTTTCGTATGTCCACCTGCCTGTTTCATCGGGCATAAAGCGTACCTTCCAGGTTTGCTCTCCGTCCCAGAAGCCGTTGATAGTCTTTTTTATGCCTGTTGGAGAAGTAAAATTTACTTCAAAGCCGCTCACATCCTGGACAGGATTTTCGTAATCCATGCTGCTCAGGAATGTAAGCTCGTATTTGTGCCATTTAATGGCATCGGGTGTCTGGGCTTGAAAGGACAATGGCATTGTTATTGACACTATTGCAAGGAAAAGTAGTTTTCTCATGATATAATGTTTTTATAATATTCTATTTTTATAATATTCTATTTTTATAATATTGTTTTATAATATTATTTAATCCGATATATTAGCTTATGTTATATATTGGTTATTATGAGGTTTTTTTATCAACTTAGTCCCAATTTGCAAATCCAAACTCAATCTTAACTATTTTTCGGAAAATTAAAAATAATGAAAAACAGAGTATAATAATCACAATGGATAACATAATTGCGAATATCAGGTCTGAACTTTCCCGCTACGCTGACGAAAAAACAAGGATATCCGGTGAAAGATTCTTTAGGGAATCAGTAAAGCTATATGGTCTGAAGGCAGCCCGGACAACAAGCATCGGCAATGAATATTATAAAAAAATCACCGGCAGGAATAAATTAACAGTATTCTCCTTATGCGAAGAATTATGGAAATCGGGATTTATGGAAGAAGCAGGAATTGCATGTATCTGGTCATATAATGTAAGGAAAGAATATGTCCCAGGCGATTTCAGGGTGTTTGAAAAATGGGTTAATAAATATGTCACCAACTGGGCAGCCTGTGATACACTCTGCAATCATACAGTAGGCGCCTTCATTGAAATGTACCCATCTTTCCTTGCTGAGCTGAAGAATTGGGCACTTTCCCATAATCTTTGGGCAAGACGTGCCTCAGCCGTCTCACTGATTGTCCCTGCGCGGAAAGGAAAATTCCTTGAGGACATCCTGGAAATAGCTGATATTCTGCATTCTGACCGTGAGGATATGGTTCAGAAAGGATATGGCTGGATGCTTAAGGCAGCGAGCCAGGCTCACCAGGAGAAGATCTTTAAATACGTAATGAGCAAAAAAGCGACAATGCCGCGTACATCTCTCAGGTATGCCATTGAAAAGATGCCTCCTGATTTAAGGGCAAAAGCAATGGAAAAATAAATAACAGGTTAAATATCAATTTTTAAAGAAATGAAAATAATCTTTTTAATCCTTTTCACCATGGTCAGTCTCACAAATACTTTTTGTCAGAAAAACCAGATCAATGAAGATATCCGGAAACATGTAAATGAAATGACGGATTCACACCGTAATAATTATGCCAGTTTGCACCAGAATCCTGAGCTTTCCCTTATGGAGGTAAAGACAGCCGGTATCATGGCCGAAAACCTGGAAAAACTTGGATTTGAGGTCACTACCGGGGTCGGAGGGAATGGTGTCACAGGTATTTTCAGAAACGGCAACGGGAAAACGATTATGCTGCGGACCGACATGGATGCTTTGCCGGTCAGGGAAAATACGGGTCTGACCTATGCCAGCAAAGTTGTAATGAAAGATGCCTCCGGAAATGAAAGTCCCGTGATGCATGCATGTGGCCACGATCTCCATATGACAACATGGCTGGGAATTCTCAGGACACTTGTTATGATGAAAGATCAATGGAAAGGGACACTTATGGCTGTAGCCCAGCCCGGGGAAGAGGGATCGCGAGGTGCCCTGGCAATGATTGATGACGGGCTTTTTACCAGATTCCCGGTACCTGACTATGCTTTATGTTATCATGTGAGCCCTGATCTGCCTGCAGGAACGATAGGCTATTATCCCGGACCGATCCTTGCAGGAGTCAAATCGGCGGAGATCACAGTCTACGGATCGGGAGGACATGGTGCAATGCCTCATACCACAATAGATCCCGTTGTGATTGCTGCCAGAATAATTCTTGATATACAGACAATTGTAAGTCGTGAGATCAATCCTGTAAAACCTGCAGTTGTTACTGTAGGTGCCATACACGGAGGAATAAGGCACAATGTAATCCCTGATGAGGTGAAGATGCTTCTTACAATAAGGTTCTTTGAGGATGATGTTTTTAAAACGATAAAGGAATCACTGATAAATATAACCAGAGGGGCAGCGATTGCAGCAGGCCTGCCTGAGAATAAAATGCCGCTGGTCATCTTTGATGAAAGTGATAATCACCCGGTGGAAAACAATCCCGAACTGGTCTTAACAGGGGTAAAATCGATGAAGGATATTCTTGGTGACAGGAATGTAATTCAGGTTGATCCTTCAACTGCAGCAGAAGATTTTGGAAAGTATGGCCGGACAAAAGAAAACATACCCATTGCGCTCTTCTGGCTCGGCGGTGTAAATCCTGAAAAATACAATGATCATATCAGCAGCGGAACCTTGCTCACCCCTCTTCACAATTCAGCCTATCATCCCGACTTTGATCCAACGTTCAAAACAGGGGTCGAAGCAATGAGTAAAACTGTAATCGATCTTTTCAGTACCAGGGCTAAAAAGTGATATTAAAAAGATATATTATTTATTACTTTTTTGCCTAAAGTTGCTGGTTGCTAGTTGTCTGAAAATGGACATTTTGATAATTAATAAACGCGTTGTTCGGTTAGAAACATTTAACCAGCAACAAGTAACAAGCAACTAGCAACTTGAATTTATTAGTTGAAACTATAATCTTAGGATATGAGGGAATTATCTGGTTTTCTGATATTTACTTTTCTGCTGGATCTTTGCATTAATGCGCAGGACAGGTTTACAGGCAGGGATTTTGCGACCAGGTCAGAGGTGATAGCACGCAATGGTATGGCAGCAACCAGTCAGCCGCTGGCTACACAGGTTGCCCTGGATATACTAAAAAAAGGTGGGAATGCCATTGATGCTGCCATCGCCGCAAATGCTGTTCTTGGCGTCGTTGAACCAACCGGGTGCGGTATCGGAGGCGATCTTTTCGCCATTATATGGAGCGCTGACAGAAAAAAGCTTTACGGACTTAATGCAAGCGGACGTTCTCCCAGGTCACTTACCCTGGAATATTTCAGGGAAAATGCATATGAATTCATTCCGTCATACGGTCCATTGCCCGTTTCAGTGCCGGGTTGTGTGGATGGATGGTACGAAATGCATGAAATGTTTGGCCGGCTGCCGATGAAAGATTTGCTTCAACCGGCAATCACTTATGCGAGGGAGGGCTTCCCTGTATCGGAAGTTATCGCTTATTATCTTGACAGGGGAACAAGGATTCTGCAGGAATATCCCAATATCAAAGAAGTATACATGCCTGGTGGAAAGGCTCCGGTCAAAGGCCAGATATTCAGGAATCCCCTCCTGGCAAATACACTTGAAAAGATCGTCAAGGGAGGCAGAAATGAGTTTTACAGGGGAAGCATAGCACGAAGCATTGAGGCTTTCATGAAAAAACAGGGAGGATTTCTTTCATTTGATGATATGTCACGCCATCATTCTGAATGGGTTGAACCGGTAAGCACAATATACCGCGGTTACGAAATATGGGAACTTCCTCCTAACAGCCAGGGCATAGCAGCTCTTCAGATACTGAATATCCTTGAGGGTTATGATATCGGATCAATGGGCTTTGGATCAGCAGAGTATATTCACATGTTCACAGAAGCCAAGAAACTGGCCTTTGAAGACCGGGCAAAATACTATACAGATCCGCTTTTCAGCAATGTCCCGGTGAACCAGCTTCTATCTAAAAAATACGCTGCTGCAAGAAGGAAACTGATTGATCCGGAAAAAGCTGCAAAAATATATGATGCCGGAATGATCGAGGCCGGCAATACTATTTATCTTACTGCAGCAGATAAATACGGCAATATGGTCTCCCTGATTCAGAGCAATTACCGCGGGATGGGTTCAGGCATGTGCCCTACGGGTCTTGGTTTTGTTTTACAGGACAGGGGTGAGATGTTCAACCTGGCGCAGGGTCATGCAAACGTGTATGCCCCCGGGAAAAGGCCCTTTCATACAATCATCCCTGCATTCATCACCAGGAACGGCAAACCATGGATCAGCTTCGGAGTTATGGGTGGTGACATGCAACCTCAGGGACATGTTCAGATCGTCGTTAACCTCATTGACTTTAAAATGAATCTGCAGGAAGCCGGCGACGCCCCAAGGATCTATCACTCCGGTTCATCGGAACCGACAGGTCAACAGATGACTGACGGCGGCATTCTGATGCTTGAAAGCGGTATCCGGACTGAGGTTATCCAGAAACTAATGACAATGGGACACACTATCCAATGGAACCTGGGCGGTTATGGCGGATACCAGGCCATCATGTGGGATGAAAAGAACAAAGTATGGTACGGTGCCTCTGAATCGAGGAAAGACGGACAGGCAGCGGGATATTAAAAGCGCAGGGCTCAGGGCGGAGGGCGGAGGGCGCAGGGGGAATCATATAGTCATTTGCAGCTCCGGACTTGACTCCTTTAGTTCCAGTATCTGGGTCGTGCCTCCTGTTTCGAGGTTGATCCCGTGAGGTTTATTGGTCTTCCATGAACCGCCTGTGAAGTCAGGAACATCTATCGACTGTGATCTGTTGGCAACCGACCATTCACTAAGTGGTGCGACAGAACTCCAGAGCGCTCCGTCATACACATCCTGGTCGAGAGGCAAACCGTTTCTCAGGCAATCAATTAATCGCCAGTCCATTATAAAGTCCATACCCCCATGGCCTCCCACTTTCCTGGCCATCTCACCTACCCTTTTTATTATTTCCGGAGTTTTTTCTGCCCATATATTAGCCATTTCTTCATCTTTGAGCCAGCTTTCACCAAGTGCGATCAACTCCTTCGGATATTTAACTGCCATGCCCTTTGTTCCTTTTACAAGGTGGATCCTTGAGTAGGGATGCTCTGAAGAGACATCGTGCTGGACCATTATGGATTTTCCGAGTGCCGTTCTTATGATAGTTGTATTAAAATTACCTCTGAATTTTGCATCTTTCCATTCACTATAAAAAGGATCTTTTGAAGCGAGTTCCTTCTCTTTCAGGCTCATAGTAAAATCATTCGTTGAGACTGAGCTCAGATAATCCATTTTATCACCGCGGTTGATATTTAAAACCTGGCAGATGGGACCTAAACCGTGAGTCGGGTAAAGATTCCCATTTCTGTATGCATTCTCCCGTAGCCTCCACATATCAGTGTATCCATTGTCGTCCTGTTTGGTATCATCCGGCTTATTGAAATTTAATCCTATGAGGTTGTGAATATAAGCTCCCTCTCCATGAATTATTTCTCCAAACATTCCCTGGCGTACCATATTGAGGGTCAGTAGCTCGAAAAAATCGTAACAGCAGTTTTCAAGCATCATGCAATGTTTCTTTGTCTTTTCCGATGTCTCAACCAGCTGCCAGGCTTCATCGATAGTTCTTGCGATCGGAACTTCGGAAGCAGCATGCTTACCATGCTCCATTGCATAAACACAGATCGGAGTATGCAGTGCCCATGGCGTGCAGGTATAAATCAGGTCAAGATCAGGCAGCTCAGCGAGTTTTTTCCATTCATCTTCACTGCCAAAAAATTCCTGTGCGGCTGGCCTGCCGATACTTTTCAGGTATTTCTGAGATTCTTTGACAGCAACCTCTCGTTTATCACCAAGTGCTTTTATCTCGACGCCATCAATTATTGATAGCCTGGCGAGTGCACCACTGCCGCGACCACCAAGGCCTATTATCCCGATCCGTACAACAGGCAAGGCGGGAGCAGAATATCCCGACATATTAAACTTCTGAATATGTGTCTTTTTTACAGCTTCCAGTATGGCTGGCATATTGGATTCTGCTGCTTTTTCCTGTTTGCATCCGGACAGGATACCACCTGTCATTGCACCGGCACCGGCAAATGCTGCTGTTTTCAGAAAATCACGGCGATTGCTTTTCATAATTGAATATTTTTTGGGTTTATTAATCAGGTTTTGATACTGCCAAATTAATAGATTCTTTGCGAAAAAAAAACTCAGTGTTACCTCTGTGACTCTCTGTGGTTCTCAGTGCCTCTCTGTGTAAGTTTTTAAGACTTATTTTATTTGTTACACAGAGTGACACAGAGAAGTTATTTCGGACAGCGACTCACCAGAAAACTTAATGATCCGGCAAACTTAAAACATCTTTATAAAATTTGATCACTTTTTTGCTTTCGTTTTCCCAGCTAATTGTTTCCGATGCCCTGACAGCATTCTGCTTAAGCTTGTTCAGCAGATCATGATCATTTTTCAGTCTGTTGATCGCCTTGCTGATCTCCACAGGTGTTATTTCAGAAATGATTATACCGCAACCATTTTCTTCAACCAGCTTTTTTATCTCGGGGAGTGAACCCGTGATTACAGGAATGCCGGCAGAAATATAATCGAAGATCTTATTTGGAAGGCTGAACCTGTAATTGAGATTGGTATCCTTTTCAAGACTCATTCCCGCATCCGCTGATCTTGTATATCTCATCAGCTCTTCCCATGGTACTTTTGGAATAAATTTCACCCTGTCTGAGAGATTCAGCTCACTGACTTTTTGTTTCAGGTCCGGCAAGACATCTCCCGAACCGACAACGAGCAATGAAACATTTTCCGTAATGTTTACTGCTTCTATGAGCTCCTCCCCCCCTTTATCAATATTAATCCCGCCACCCTGATATACAAGTATCAGGTGATCGTCACTTATTCCCAGTTCGTGATGCGAATAGCCCCGGATGCCGGAAGATGTTCTTGAACAATTTCTCAGCACCGCAGGTTTTATTCCATATTCTTTTTCATATTGTGCTGCTACTGAGTCGGTTACTGTTGTCACATTATCAAGGTGAGGAAATATTGCCCGCTCAATTGTCTTCCATACCCATTTCACGAAAGGCCTGCTCTGAACTTCCGGAACACCCGTAAAGTATTCATGCGAATCATAAACAAGAGGCAAGCCTTTGAGCTTTGATACAAGGAAGTTTGGCAGCAATGTATCCAGGTCATTCGCAACCAGAATATCATATTTTTGAAAAAGAAGCCAGAAGAAAAGCCTGATATTATAGAATTTATAGAAAAGGAATCCCTTTTTGAAGAGCATTCTGAATCTTACAGTCCTGAAGCGAATCTTATCCTTTTCACAGCAATCTCCTGATTTTCTTCCGATCAGTACAATATCACAGTTAAGGTTACTGACTGTTTCTGCAATTTTACGAACCCTCTGGTCGAAGCAGATACAGTTTGTGACGGAGAATGCTACCCTGGTTTTATGATTTAGGTGAGCCATGGGATAAAGGTAGTAAAAATGGATATGTCATTGAGGGTGAATGGGCGAGAGGGCGAGAGAGCGAGAGCTGGTGGTTCATTTACATCATTCCGGGTTTTGTATTCTTCTCAGCGAATCCGATAATTTTACTGATACGCTTAGAACGGGTTTCAGGTCTCTTTGAACTGATGAGCCATTCGATATAAATTCTTCGTGTGGATTGGGTAAACTTCAGAAAATTATTCAATGCTGCTTTATTTTTATTCAATTCCTCCATGAGATCTGCGGGTATTTCAGGATCCCCGTCTGACCGGTTGTCGTAAATCAGCTCAGGTTTCTTGAGTGCTTCCTGGTAAGCATTAAGACCTGCCTGATCCATCCGACCTTCCTTTATAAGTTTCCGGATCCTTTCAATATTATACCTGGACCATCTGCTTCCTTTTCGGCGGGGGGTGAATCGCTGGACATAATAGTCTTCGTTTATTCTTTTTATCTTACCATCGATCCACCCAAAGCACAGTGCCTCTTCTACCGCATCATTGTATGGGATACGTGGTTTTCCCGAAGGCTTTTTATAATACCTTAACCATACCTCTTCAGCTGTGTCATGGTTCTTTTCCAGCCACCTGCGCCATTCTTTCCGTGTTTTCAGATACAGCTCCATATTTTATTAACCATCCTCCCTGGCCTTTGAACCGTTGAACCGTTGAACCGTTGAACCGTTGTACCGTATTTAATATTTATATTTCCGCTTGAACAACCACGTTCCTATAAGGAAATAAATGACTGCGAACACTGTTATCCATATAAACTCAAACGCCACATCTGAAATACCGGAATCGTAATTAAGGATCTTGTTGAATGCCCTGGTTGCGGTTGCAGTCGGCAACAGATCATTGAGGTAAACCTGGTTACCGGCTAGTCTGAACATATTTATCTTTGGCAATGGCATGAAGGAATCGGAGAAAAAAGCCAGGATAAAGAAAGGAAAGCAGCCAAGAGTAAGCAGACCGAACATAGTCCTTATGAAGCATGCAGTAATAATGCTGATGCTAATGACCGAAAAACAGGTCACGGTTCCGATCAGGAAAAGCAAAGGAATTGAACCCGATGTTTTATATCCGACTGAAAAGGCAGCCAGAAGTGTAACAAAAAGACAGATGAGACCGATAATTATCTGATTCAGGCTTAAAGCAGTCATGAATTCGGCAGATGTAAGTCTTGATAAAGAGAGCCTGGTTATGGTATCCTTCTCGACTTCCCGGACAATTGAGGCGCCGGCGGTAAAGAGCATCATTATGATTGCCAGTACAAGCAATGCCGGAATGTACAGGTCAAACTCACTTGTTATTTTACCCTTGCCTGCATATTCATAATTCATGTTCATGGGAAGCTCGATTCCCGTCTTAAAACCCAGGTAGCCAAATGTTAAATAATCAATGAATGATACTGCAGCCATATATCTGACATTTGCCTGATCGCCATAGTTTGTCAGGGGTGATATATATCTGCTTCCTCCGGACAGAAAGGCCTGCAGCGATTGGGAAAAGTCTCCGGGAATGGTAACAAACAGGTCGGCTTCCCTGTTCCTGATCATTCTTCTGGCTGCTGCAGTATCGGAAACCAGCTTTATTTCCAGAAGAGGTTTCCCTTCATCGGTTTTTAATCCTTTCCATTCATTGATCAATTCTTCTGAACTCAAACCTGCATTGTCATTATTGATTACCACTACATTATATATGGATGTTTTGGGATCACCCATGTACATATACATCAGGTATATAAAAAATGGCGCAAAAACAATGA
>Ga0113563_10001265_pt1 | contig 14134 bp, 10 predicted proteins | sample Mud3Dept3metaG_FD_80117 | JGI IMG/M metagenome (GOLD analysis project Ga0113563, IMG submission 80117) | Freshwater wetland microbial communities from Ohio, USA, analyzing the effect of biotic and abiotic controls - Mud 3 Core 4 Depth 3... | ecosystem: Environmental > Aquatic > Freshwater >...
CATCGCGTCCATCGCGCCGTCCACCGCGTCGACACCCGCCTCGATCGCCATCAGCACGCTCGCCGCCGCGATGCCGCTCGTGTCGTGCGTGTGGAAATGCACCGGGATGCCGATCTCCTCCTTGAGCGTCTTCACGAGCGTGAGGGCCGCACGCGGCTGGCAGAGCCCCGCCATATCCTTGATCCCGAGGATGTGGGCGCCGGCCTTCTCGAGTTCCCTGGCGAGCGTCACGTAGTAGCGCAGGTCGTATTTCGTCTGGCGCGGGTCGTTCAGGTTGCCCGTGTAGCAGATCGCCGCCTCGCACAGCCGGCCGGTCTCCCGCACCGCGTCGACCGCGACCCGCATGTTCTCGACCCAGTTGAGCGAGTCGAACACCCGGAACAGATCGATACCGTTCTTCGCCGCCTGCCCGACGAAGTAGCGCACGACGTTGTCGGGGTAATTCGTGTAACCCACGGCGTTTGCGGAGCGCAGCAGCATCTGCAGGAGCAGGTTCGGCATCGCCTCGCGGAATGCGATCAACCGGTCCCACGGGCATTCCCGGAGGAAGCGCATCGCGACGTCGAACGTCGCTCCGCCCCAGCATTCCACCGAAAAGAGTTCCGGCGCGAGGCGCGCATAGGCCGGAGCGATGGCCGCCATGTCCTTCGTGCGGAACCGCGTGGCGAGCAGCGACTGGTGTGCGTCGCGGAAGGTCGTGTCCGTCAGCAGCACCTGCTTCTGGGCCAGCATCCACTGCGCGAACTTGTCCGGGCCCAGTTCGTCGAGAATCTGTTTCGTGCCACGCGGCGGGGGATCGACGAGTGACAGCTTTGGTGGCCGGGGCTCGATCGTGCGCGTCGGCTTCGCGCGACCCACGACCTCAGGGTTCCCGTTCACGATGACGTCACCCATGAAACGCAGCAGGCGCGTGGCGCGATCGCGTTTCCGCGGAAACCGAAACAGCTCGGGTGTCTCGTCGATGAATTTCGTCGTGTAGTCGGCACGCTCGAAGCGCGGATGCGTGACCACCTGGTCGAGGAAGCGCAGGTTCGTCATCACGCCGCGCACGCGGAACTCCCAAAGTGCGCGGTGCATGCGCGCGTTGGTTTCCTCCGCGGTCGGCGCCCAGGCCGTGACCTTCACCAGCAGCGAATCGTAGGAGCGCGTGATGAATGCGCCGGTGTACGCCGTGCCTGCATCGAGGCGGATGCCGAAGCCGGCCGGGCTGCGATACGCCGTGATGCGCCCGTAGTCCGGGATGAAGTTGTTCTCGGGGTCTTCCGTGGTCACGCGGCTCTGGATTGCGTGGCCGTTGATGCGGATGCCAGCCTGCAGCGGCACGCCACTCTCCGGCGTACCGATGACCGCACCCGCCGCGATGCGGATCTGCGCCTTGACCAGGTCGATGCCGGTGACCATCTCGGTGACCGTGTGCTCGACCTGGATGCGCGGGTTGACCTCGATGAAATAGAATTGCCCGGTATCGGCATCCTGCAGGAACTCGACCGTGCCCGCGTTCAGGTACTGCACCGCGCGACCGATGCGCAGTCCGAGTGCGCACAACGCCTCGCGCTGCGCGTCGTCGAGGAACACGGCAGGCGCGCGCTCGACGACCTTCTGATTGCGCCGCTGCACCGTGCAGTCGCGTTCGAAGAGGTGCACCAGGTTGCCATGGAGGTCGCCGAGGATCTGCACCTCGACGTGCCTTGCGCGACGCACCAGCTTCTCGAGGTACACCTCGTCGTTGCCGAATGCAGCCTTGGCCTCGCGACGCGCAGCGGCGACCATCTCGGCCAGTTGCGACTCCGCCTCCACGACGCGCATGCCGCGCCCGCCGCCGCCCCAGCTGGCCTTCAGCATCACGGGATATCCGACCTCGGCGGCGAGCCGTGCGGCCTCGCGATCGTCATACGGCAGTGGTGGCGTCGCGGGCATCACGGGCACGCCCGCCGACACCGCAAGCTCGCGAGCCGTCACCTTGTTGCCGAGCCGGCGCATGATGTGCGGTGTCGGACCGATGAAGAGGATGCCGGCGCCCGCGCAGGCTTCCGCGAATTGCGGGTTCTCGGACAGGAATCCGTATCCCGGATGGATGGCGTCCACGTGCGCCTCGAGCGCCACGCGGATGATGTCGTCGATGTCGAGATACGCCTCGACCGGTCCTTTGCCCTCCCCCACGAGGTAGCTCTCGTCTGCCTTCATCCGGTGCAGCGAGAAGCGGTCCTCCTGCGAGTAGATCGACACCGTGTGGATGCCGAGCTCGTTGGCGGCCCGCATGACGCGGATGGCGATCTCGCCGCGGTTGGCGACGAGCAGGGTCTTGATCTTGCGGACGCTGCGCATGTGGGCAAGTGACCGGGTCGTCGCGTGAAACGCGGGAGGAAGCCGGATGATAAGCTCTGGCCCAACCATGCATGCAATTGCCGTCCACGGCGGTGCCGGGGCGCTCGCACCCGCCGACCTCACGCCCGAAGGCGAGCGGGCCTACCGGGCGGGCCTCGAGCGCGCTTTACGGGCGGGGTTCGCGATCCTCGATCGTGGCGGCGCAAGCCTCGACGCGGTCGTCGCCGCAGTGCAGGCGCTCGAAGACGATCCGCTGTTCAACGCCGGCCGGGGCGCGGTGGTCGCCGCCAACGGCGCGCACGAACTCGACGCTTCGGTGATGGACGGTCGCGACCTGAGGGCCGGCGCCGTCACCGGCGTGCGTCACGTGCGCAGCCCCATCGAGCTTGCGCGACTCGTGATGGAACGCTCGCCACACGTGATGCTTGCTGGGCCCGGTGCGGAGGAGTTCGCGCTGGAGCAGGGACTGGCACCGGTCGCGAATTCCTATTTCGCAACCGAGCGCCGGCGGCTCGAGCTCGAGCGCATGCTGCACGGCGACCTGGACCCGAGCCGCGAGTCGCTGATGGGAACGGTCGGCGCGGTGGCGCTCGACGCCCATGGGAACCTCGCCGCCGCAACCTCCACGGGCGGCATGACCGGCAAAAAGTGGGGACGCGTCGGCGACTCACCGATCATTGGCGCGGGGACGTATGCCGCCAACGATTGCTGCGCAGTCTCGGCGACCGGCCACGGCGAGTTCTTCATCCGGGCCGCGGTCGCGCACGAGATCGCCTCACTGATGCGCTACCGGGGTGTGGGTGTGCAGGACGCAGCCGACGAAGTCGTCATGCGCCAACTCGTGCGACTCGGGGGTTCCGGTGGGGTGATCGCGATCGGGCGCGACGGCCGCATCGCGATGCCGTTCAACTCGCAAGGCATGCTGCGTGGCGCCATGGATTCTCTCGGTCGCGTGACGACCGGGCTCCTGGTCGACTAGGCGCTCCCGCTCAATCCCGTTGGACCACTCTCAGCCTTGTCGCGAGGCTGCCTGACGCGCGTCAACCGGACCTCGTACGGGTCCCGAGCCGGGGATGTCCCAGGACCCTTCTGCAGTGTCAAGACCTTGCCGCCGGTGACCATCCCGCGCGAATCAGGGGAAGATGCCGCTCATGACAACCGTGTTGCACCGGAAGAGGGTGTCCCTCAGGCGCCGAAATAGCGCGCGAGGTACTCGTCGAAGCTGATCTTGTCGGTGGCTTCGATGTGCGCCTGCTCCGCAAGCGACGCCTCCGCCTCGGCCGAGAACTCGTCCTGCCGCGACTCGTTGGGCGAATAGAGTTCGAGGAAATAGCTCTTGTGTACCCCGGACATGCGCAGCGCGAAGTTGAAGAACGACTCCTCGTTGATGCGCATCTCGTCCAGTGTCCGGGCCGCGGGGGTGAGGGACACGTCGCGGACCTTGGCCGCCTGGACCTCGAGCGCGGTCGTGTGGGGGCGCTGCGGGTCCCCCTCGTCGAGCAATTCGCAGACGCCGCGCATCGAATCGACGATCTCATTCGCCCAGTCGCGCAGCTGGACGTCGCGGCCGTCGCGTCGCAGGGCGAGGCCGGGTTTGCGGCCCTCCCTAGCCACGCGCACGTGATTCCCGTCCAGTTCCTGCTGCTCGGGGGTCTCGATCGGCGGGCTGGCGCTCAGCACGCAATAGGCCGCGAAGGCTTCGAGGAACCGCAGCTTGTTCTGGTTGACGCCGACCGGGTCGAACGCGCTCACGTCCAGCGAGCGCATCTCGACGTACTGCACGCCGCCGCGACGCAGGGCCTTGGTCGGCCGCTCGCCGGTCTGGGTCACGCGCTTCGGGCGGATGAAACTGTAGTACTCGTTCTCGATCTGCAGCACGTTGGCGTTCAACTGCCGGTATTCGCCGTCCACCTTTACGCCGATCTTCTCGTAGTCGGGGTGCGGGGTCGTGATGGCACGCGTCAGGTCGCGGACGTAGTGGTCGAGGCTGTTTACGGAGACGTTCAGGCTCGCCTGGCTGGTGTTTCGGTAGCCAAGGTCGCTCATGCGCAGGGACGTCGCGTAGGGCGCGTAGAGGCTGCCCGGGACGAAGTCCTTCAGCCAGTCGACCTTGCGTCCCTGCAGGAAGGACGGGCAGATCGCCGGGGAGTTGCCGAAGAGGTAGAGCACGAGCCAGCCGTGGCGGCGGTAGTTCCGCAGCAGGGCGAAATAGGCGTCGGAGCGGAAGGCCTGACCGGACTCGTGGCTCTGCAGCAGGTCCGCCAGGACCGGCCAGAAGTGCTCGGGGAACGAGTAGTTGAAATGCACGCCGGAGATGGCCTGCATGACCCGGCCGTAGCGGTGGCCGAGGCCGACGCGGTACGTGGTTTTCATCTTCCCGACGTTCGAGCGGCCGTATTGCGCGATGGGGATGCTTTCCTCGCCCTTGATCGCGCACGGCATGCTGGTCGCCCATAGGAGTTCGTCCTCCAGGTGCCGGTAAACGAACTGGTGCAGGTCGCAGAGGTACTGGGTGAGCTCCCAGGTGTTCGGGAAGGCCGGCGTGACCAGCTCGAGCAGCGCCTCGGAGTAGTCGGTGGTGATGTGCTCGTTCGTCAGGGCCGACCCCAGTGCCTTCGGGTGGGGGGTCTTGGCGATCAGGCCCCTCGGCGTGACCCGTAGAGACTCCTTCTCGAGGCCCTTCAGGCCGCCCTGCAGGGCGGCAGCGGCCCGGGCGTTCACCAGGCCGGCCAATCGGCGGTCGAAGGTGTGGTCGAGGGGCATGGCCGCTCGTGGCTCGAAAACGGGGGGCTAGGGTAGCAGAAGCCGTTGAACGGCCCGAATCGATGATTGCTGGCGGGAGACGCCGCAGATCCCAAATGCCCTAAACTGGGCTCATGCTGGCGCGACCGCTGGTTCTGTTTCTCATATCGTATTGCGTGATGGTGTGCCCGGCGCCTGCGAGCGCAGACGACACCATGCGCTGCGGAAGCCGCCTGGTCAGCACCGGTGACGGCAAGGACAAGGTGCGCACGCTCTGTGGCGATCCCACGGACGTCGCGTTCGTCGGCACCATCGGGCGACGCGGCTACTACACGGAGGGCCCGTACGACTACTCGTTCTTCGGACCGGCGTGGGTCGAGCTCCCCGTCGAGATCTGGACCTACAACTTCGGCTCGAGCAAGTTGCTGCGGAAGCTCCGCTTCGTGGGCGACGAACTCGTCGACATCCGCACGAATGGCCATGGGTACTGAACGGCGGATCGTCGTGCTCACAGCCCTGCTACTTCCGTGTTTCGCAGCCGCGGACACCATGCGCTGCGGCAACAAGTTGATCAGCGAAGGCGACACCATCGACAGGGTACTCGCGCTTTGCGGCGAGCCCGTGGCAATGCATCGTACGTGGATCACGCGCCAGCCGCGCTTCGAGTATGGCGGCCAGGAAGTGCCCTTTCCCGGACAGGAAGACGTGCCGGTGGACCTGTGGACGTACGACTTCGGCGCGAACAAGCTGATGCGGCGCGTTCGGTTCGTGGCAGGAAAGGTCGAGTCGATCGAGACGCTGGAGCACGGGACCAATCGCTGACTCAGGTCATTGCTGAGCCGCAATCCAGCGATCGACCTTCGCCTCGAGCACCGAGAGCGGCAGTGATCCGCCGTTCACCACCTGCGAGTGAAACGCGCGGATATCGAAGCGCGGGCCGAGCTTCTGCTGCGCGCGCTGACGCAATTCCAGGATCTTGAGCTGCCCCACCTTGTACGCGAGCGCCTGCCCGGGCCACGCGATGTAGCGCTCCACTTCCGCCGAAATGTCTGCCTCGCCCATCGCCGTATTGGCGCGGAAATAGTCGATGGCGCGCTCGCGCGTCCACCCCTTCGAGTGAATTCCCGTATCGACCACGAGCCGCACGGCGCGCCACATCTCGGTCGTGAGCGCGCCGAAGACACTGTAGACATCCGTGTAGAGACCGAGATCCTTGCCGAGGGACTCCGCGTACAGCGCCCAGCCCTCGCCGTAGGCGGTGTCCCAGGCAAAGCGGCGGCATCGCGGCAGGCCCGTCGCCTCGCGCGCCACTGAAAGCTGATAGTGATGTCCCGGGACGGCCTCGTGCAGGTACAGCGCCTCCATCGAGTATTTCGGTCGCGACGGCAGATCGAAGGTGTTCACATAGAAGGTCCCCGGACGCTTTCCGTCCGCGCTCGGCGGCACGTAGGACGCCGCGGCCTCCGCAGGCGCGCGGAACGCCTCCACGGCGCGGATCTCGAACCTGGCCTTGGGCTTGTCCGCGAACAGCAGCGGCAGTGCGGCGTCGACACGCGCACGCAGCGCCTCATAGCCGGCCAGCAACTCCGCCGGGTCTGTGTAGTGCTGGCTCGGATCCGCACGCAGCGCATCGAAGAAGCTTCGCAGGTCGCCCGTGTGGCCCACCTCGGTCTTGACGCGCTCCATCTCCGCACGGATACGCGCCACCTCGCGCAAACCGAGTTCATGGACCTCCTCCGGCTTCATGGAAGTCGTCGTGTGATAGCGCACGAGGTAGGCGTACCAGGACGCGCCGTTCGGCAGCTCCGACATCCCGATCGTGTCGCGCGACAGCGGCAGATACTCCTTCTCCAGGTAGTCGTGCAATCGCCGGTAGGCTGGGATGACTTCCTTTCCGACCTTCTCGTCGTACGCCTTCAGGATGCGCTGGCGGTCCGCCACGGAAATTCCCGCTGGGAAATTCAGGACCGGGCGCCAGAAGATGCTCGTTCTCGGGTCGTCCACCAACTGCGCCGCCAGCTGCGGGATCGTCCGCTCGATGACGACACGCGGCTGCACCACTCCCTTGGCGGCGCCCGAACGCATGTTGTTGATGGCCTGGTCCACCCACGCGACGAAGCCGTCCATGCGCGAGAGGAAGTTGTAGTAGTCCAGCGCGGTGCGGAACGGGTGGATGCCCTGGCCGGAGCCGAGCAGTGCGAACTGCGACGGCAGGCTCGAGAACTGATGCAACGGGAGCAGCTCACTCGGGTAGCGATAGCCCTCGATGTTCAGCTCGCGTCCGCGCTTGAACGCGTCGTAGGTGACCAGGTCCTCGCCGGCGAGCTTGGTCGAATCGATCGCCGCAAGCTTCTCCAGTGCGTTCTGCTCGATGGCGAGCGAGTCCGCCATCCACGTCGGGCTCACGTAGTCGCCGAAGCTGGCGTCGAAGCGGTGATCCCCCTGCGCGGTCGCCGTCAGCGGATTGAGCTCGAGGTACTGGTCGTAATACTCCTCGGTGATCGCAATGAGTTTCGCCGCGGTCGGGTTCGACGCCGTCAGCCCGCTTTGCGCGGCGGACGATTTCGACTGGTCCGAGCGCGGCACACGGTCGCCGCAACCTGCCAACACCAGGGCAGCAAGGGCGACGACGGCAAGTGAGCGACGCATGGGATGCATGTCAGGACCGCGGGCTACCGACGCGCCGCGATCCAGCGGTCGATCTTGCTCTCGAGCACGTCCAGCGGCACGGCGCCGTCACACACTACTTCGCGGTGAAAGTCGCGCACGTCGAACTTCCCGCCGAGAGCCAGCTCGGCCTTGCGGCGAAGGGCCTGAATGCGCAGGTCGCCGATCTTGTAGCCGAGCGCCTGTCCGGGCCAAGCAATGTAGCGTTCCACCTCGGAGACGACGTCGGACTCCGCGAGTGTCGAGTGGTCGAGCATGTACTTGATCGCCTGCTCGCGGCTCCAGCCCTTCGCGTGCAGTCCCGTGTCGACCACGAGGCGCATCGCACGGAGCTGCTCGTCATTCAGCCGTCCGAACCACTGGTAGGGATCGGTAAACATCCCAAGTTCCCTGCCGAGGTATTCCGCGTACAGTGCCCAGCCCTCGACATACGCGGTGTATTGACCGTCGAATCGCCGGAAGCGCGGCACGCCCTCGAGTTCCTGCTGGATCGTCCTCTGGAAGTGATGACCGGGCGACGCCTCGTGCAGCGAGAGCGTCTCCATCCCGAACTTCGGCTGCGCCTTCAGGTTGTAGGTATTGACGAAGAAAATCCCCGGCCGCGAACCGTCCGCCGAGGGGGACTGGTAATTGCCGCCGGCGGCCGACCTCGCGCGGAAGGGCTCGACCTCGCGCACTTCATAGTCCGCTTTCGGAAACACCGAGAAGAGCCTGGGCAGTGCGGCGTCGATGCGCCGCTTGATTTCGCGATAGCCCTGCAGGAGGTCCGCGCCGTTCGTGAAGTAAAACTGCGGATCGGTCTCGAGGAACGTGAAGAATGCCGCGCGGTCGCCCTTGAAGCCGACCTGCTCGCGCACCTTGTCCATCTCGCCGAGGATGCGCGCCACTTCGCTCAGCCCGAGCTGGTGAATCTCGTCCGCCGTCATGCTGGTGGTCGTGTGCCTTTGCACGTAGTAGCCATACCAGGCCTCGCCGTCCGGAAGCGCCGTCCACGCCACGGTGCTGCGGGTCTGCGGCAGGTACTCGTCGCGCACGAAGTCACGCAGGCGCCGGTACGCCGGCACGAGCTTCTCGTTGATCGTCACGGCATAAGCCGCGGTCAGCCGTTCGCGATCTGAGGCTGCGACCGCTTCAGGGAAATTCTTGACCGGCGCGAAGTACAAACTGTCCTCGGGCCTGGCCACGATCATCATCTCGAGCTGCGGCAGCACCTTCTCCATCACGGGTCGCGGCTGCATCACGCCCTTCGTCAGTCCCTCGCGCATGTTGACCATGGCCTGGTCCATCCACACCACGAACCCATCGAGGCGCTTCAGCCAGTTGTCGTAGTCCTGTGCCGTCGCGAACGGCTGGGCGTTCGTGCCGGACCCGAGCGCCGGCATGGTCGTGAGCAGGCTGCCCGCCTGGTTGATCGGCAGCAGGTAATCCGGGAAGCGCTCGCTCCTGAGTGCGCGTTCGCGTTCGCGCACGAAGATGTCGTACGAGATGCGGTCCGCGGCCCCAAGCGCGGCCGGGTCGATCTTCCTCACCTCCGCGAGATAGCGCTCGTGCAGCGTGTGCGCCTGCGCCCGGAACTCGGGCCCGATGGAGTTCGGCAGGCGGTCGTTGTAGCGGTTGTCACCGAGGTACGTGGCCTGCAGCGGGTTCAGCTGCAACTGTTCCTCGAAATAGCGGTCGACCAGAGCGTTCAGTTGCTGGCCGGCGTCGGCGGCGGGCAGGGCGCCGGATGGCGCCGGCGCCTCATGCGAGACGGGCTGCGCGGCACACGCAGTCAGCGCGGCACACACGGCAAGCAGGATCGATCGGCGCAAATTCATGGGGCGGCCCCGGCAGGCTGGACGGGGCGCGGATTATACGGGGACGCGGCCGTCTACTTCTTCTCCACGATCGCAGTCACGCCCATGCCGCCCGCGGTACAGATGGAAATCAGGCCGCGTCCGCCGCCACGCTCGTCGAGCAGCTTGGCGAGTGTCGCCAGGATCCGGGCGCCGGTTGCCGCGAAGGGATGCCCCATCGCGAGGCTCCCGCCCTCGACGTTGAGCGTCGCGCGGTCGATCGGGCCCAGCGGCTCGGCAAGCCCCGGCCGTTCCCGGCAGAATTCCGGCGATTCCCAGGCCTTGAGCGTGCAAGGCACCTGGGCGGCAAACGCCTCGTGGATTTCGTACCAGTCGAAATCCTTCAGACCCATACCCGCATCCTGCGGCATGCGCGGCACTGCGTAGGCCGGCGCCATCAGCAGGCCCTCGTCCTTTACGAAATCCACGGCCGTCAGCGTGCCGGAGCCTTCCATCGGGAACGCGGGCTCGAGCTGCGCGAGCCGCACGACGGTGGCTCTCATAGGCCAGCTGGTTCTGGGCTTCGCGGGTTACCTGCCAGCGCTTGGCCATCAACTCGCGGACCAGGTTGAAGTCCCGCGGATGCTTCAGCACGGCGCCCGCGCCGACGTCGCCCAGCCGCCGACGATGGCGACGCGACGGACGGTCTGGCCGACGAGCATGAGCAGCTCCGGGGAGCGGTCGATGGACCGGAATGCGATTATGGGTGCGGGGTGCGTCCGGGTGGCGGGCGCCCCGCCGACCGCCGCGGGCTCCTGATATCCTTAACAGTCTGCCCCGCTCGATTTCCGGTATCTGGACCCAGCCATGAGTACGCTGCAACTGAGAGCCGCCGACGGCAACACCCTGTCCGCCTACCTCGTGAAGCCTGCCGGGCCGCCTCGCGGCGCCGTCGTCGTGATCCAGGAAATCTTCGGCGTCAATTCGCACATCCGCCGCGTCGCCGAGCAGTACGCCGCCGAAGGCTACCTTGCGATCGCGCCGGCGCTGTTCGATCGCCTGAAGAAGGACGTCGACCTCGGCTACGACGCCGCTGGCATCCAGGCCGGCGTTGCACTGGTGACGAAGACGACCGTCGAAGGCGTGGTCGCCGACGTGAACACCGCATTGAATGCCGTCGTGCACGCCGGCAAGGTAGGCATGGTGGGTTATTGCTGGGGCGGCCGCGTCACGTACCTGTCCGCGTGCCACACGAACATCGCCGCGGGCGTCGCCTACTACGGCGGCGGAATCGCTCAGTTGTTGCCTGAGACGCCGCGCTGCCCGGTGATGTTCCATTTCGGCGAGAAGGACACGCACATCCCGCTCTCCGATGTCGAAAGGATCAGGGCCGCGTATCCGCAGGGTGAGTATCACCTCTATCCCGCCGGACACGGCTTCAACTGCACCGAGCGCGCGGACTTCGAGCCGGCAAGTGCGCGACTCGCGTTCGAGCGCTCCATCAACTTCTTCCGCATGCACGTAGGGTGAGCACCATGACTGTCAATCTCAAGGATCCAGCCCTGCTGCGCCAGCAGTGCTATGTCGATGGCGAATGGATCGACGCGGACGCCGGCGGCAAAGCCGAGGTCACGAACCCGGCGACGGGTGCGGTGCTCGGCACGGTGCCGCAGCTGGGCGCCGCCGAGACGCGCCGGGCCATCGAGGCCGCCGCCGCCGCGATGCCGGCCTGGGCGGCGAAGACGGCCAAGGAACGCGCCGCAATCCTGCGTCGCTGGCAGGACCTGATGCTCGCCAACGTCGACGATCTTGCCGTGCTGATGACGGCGGAACAGGGCAAGCCGCTCGCCGAGGCACGCGGCGAAGTCGCCTATGCGGCATCCTTCATCGAGTGGTTTGCCGAGGAAGGCAAGCGCGTCTATGGCGATGTGATCCCGGGCCATCAGCCCGACAAACGCATCCTCGTGCTGCGCCAGCCGATCGGGGTCGTCGCGGCCATCACGCCCTGGAACTTCCCCGCAGCGATGATCACGCGCAAGGCCGGTCCCGCGCTCGCAGCGGGTTGCACGTTCGTCTGCAAGCCTGCGATGCAGACGCCCTACTCCGCGCTTGCCATGGCCGAACTCGGCCATCGCGCCGGCATCCCGAAAGGCGTGTTCAGCGTCGTCACGGGCCCGGCGAGCGTGCTCGGCGGCGAAATGACGTCGAACCCGATCGTGCGCAAGCTGACGTTCACCGGATCCACCGAGATCGGCAAGAAGCTGATGCAGCAGTGCGCCGGCACACTCAAGAAAGTGTCGCTCGAGCTCGGTGGCAACGCGCCCTTCATCGTGTTCGACGATGCGGACCTCGACGCGGCCGTGCAGGGCGCGATCGCGAGCAAGTACCGCAACACGGGTCAGACCTGCGTCTGCGCCAACCGGCTGCTGGTGCAGGAAGGCGTGTACGACGCGTTCGTCGCCAAGCTGTCCGATGCCGTGCGCAAGCTGCGGGTGGGCGACGGCCTCAAGGGCGCCACCGAGCAGGGCCCGCTGATCGATGCGAAGGCCGTCGCCAAGGTCGAGGAACACATCGCCGATGCCCTCGCCAAGGGCGCCAAGGTGGCGCTCGGTGGCCGGCGACACGCACTTGGCGGCACGTTTTTCGAACCCACGATCATCACGCACGTGAAGCCGAACATGATGGTCGCGCGCGAGGAGACCTTCGGCCCCGTGGCGCCGATCTTCAGCTTCAAGGACGAGAAGGAAGCGATCCGCATGGCGAACGACACGGAGTTCGGCCTCGCGTCGTACTTCTACACGCGCGACCTCGCGCGGGCCTTTCGCGTCGCAGAGGGGCTCGAATACGGCATCGTCGGCCTCAACACCGGACTGATCTCGACGGAGGTGGCGCCGTTCGGCGGCGTGAAGGAGTCGGGCATCGGGCGCGAAGGCTCGAAGTACGGCATCCTCGACTACACGGAAATCAAGTACTTCTGCATCGGCGGCATCGACGCTTGAGACCGCCGCCGTCGGACCGGGCGCTGCTGCTGCTGCTGGCAGCGGTCACGGCGCTCGGACCGATCGCGACCAACCTCTACCTCCCGGCGCTGCCCGCCGTTCGCGAGTACTTCGGCGCGACCGTCGCCGGGGTGCAGGCGACGTTCTCGGTGTCGCTCGTTACGTTCTCCTTCGGCGTCCTCGCGTGGGGCCCGATCTCGGACCGCTTCGGGCGCCGGACCGCGGTGCTCGCGGGCCTCGCCATCCTCGTGACCGGCGCACTCATCAGCCTGGGCGCGCAATCATTGGGCTGGCTCATCCTGGGGCGTGGCATCCAGGCGTTCGGCACGGCCACCGGCCTCGTCGTCGCTCGTGCGATCGTGGTCGATCTCTATCCCGCCGACCGCATGGCCCGGATGCTCGCGAACCTCACCATGGTCGCCGTACTGGGCAACTCGCTGGCGCCGGTGCTCGGCGGCTTCCTGGCCGAAGGCCTTGGCTGGCGCGCCATCTTCGGCGCACTCGTAATCGCAGCCGCGACCGTCGGCCTCGTCGTGTGGCGCCGACTGCCGGAGACCCGCCCGCAGATGGACCGCCCCACTCACGGGCGCGAGATGGTCGCCGTTGCGTGGTCGCTCATCCGCATGCCGATGTTCACCGGCTGCATGCTGCAGGGCGCAGCCGTCTATGCAACGTTCCTGGTGCTGATCTCGCTCACGCCGTACGTGATGATCTCGGCGCTCGGCCGGGCGCCGACCGAATTCGGGTTCTACTACCTCTTCATTGCCGCCGGCTATTTCTTCGGCAACTGGTCGGTGAGCCGGTTCATGGCGCATCACGACCTCCACTGGATGGTGCTCCTGGGCGTGGCACTGACGGCGATCGGCGCGTGTGCCGCGCTGGGATTCGTCGCGCTCGGATTTGCGCACCCGCTGTGGATCTTCGTTCCGATGGCCGTGCTGTCCTACGGCCAGGGCCTCGCGCTCCCCAACCTGACCGCCACGGCCGTGAGCCTCGCGCCCCAGCATGCGGGCGTGGCCTCGAGCACGATCGGCTTCCTGCAGCAGATCATCGGTGCCGTGTGCGTGCAGTGGATGGGACATTTCCCCACGGACACGGCGATGCCGATGCTCACGTTCTGCGCCGCGACTTGCGTGCTGGCGGTCGGGATGTTGTACGTGTTTCCGCGTGTGGAGGCTGGTAAGCGGCACCACTGACCGCAGGGCTCGCGATTCCGTTGGCCGAGAAGGTCCGCACTCCAGGTCTACCGCGCGTCGAAAACTCACGCCCGAGGCGGCGTGACTTTTCGGCGACCCTTGCGCGAGCGGGATCGAGGCGAAATGTCCTCAGTGGCCCCGGATGTCCCCATGCCGCCTCGATCCGGCACTCGCGCGGCGGCGTCCGACATGGAGCGCGGACCTTCTCGGCCAACGGAATCGCGAGCCCTGCGCTCCTCGTTGCCGTCAATGCTCACGCCAGCGCTGGCGCGCAGCGGAATTGACGCTCATGCGGGGTCCGTCGCAATCGACTCACGGGCGCCGTGCCACTGTCCCATTTGCGCGGGCACTCCGGGCAATGCTGCCACTGAGGCGGCGCGGTACACCTGACCGCAAGGCACGGTCGCCCTACCTGCCGGCGACCTCCGAA
>Ga0113563_10001268_pt1 | contig 14117 bp, 14 predicted proteins | sample Mud3Dept3metaG_FD_80117 | JGI IMG/M metagenome (GOLD analysis project Ga0113563, IMG submission 80117) | Freshwater wetland microbial communities from Ohio, USA, analyzing the effect of biotic and abiotic controls - Mud 3 Core 4 Depth 3... | ecosystem: Environmental > Aquatic > Freshwater >...
CTTAACTTGAAACCTGAAGCCCGAAACCGATTCGGTTACCAGGGCTTTTCTATGTACAGGGTCTGGGCCTCTTCCTTGCTCCCCACTTCTCCGTACACCGCGATCAGTTCGGCGGTTTCCTTTTTGGACATATTCATAAAACCGTGAATCTCCCCGTGGGGGATGTACACGAAGTCTCCCGCCTTCACAACCGTTTCTTTCAGCTCATGATCCGGCCCGTAGAAGATTTTCAGGCTTCCCTTCAGGATATACCAAAGGGCATCGGTCCAGATGTGGAAGTGACGCTGGTTCCGGCCGCCCGGCGGCACGATGCTCTTGGCCATGGTGTTCCTCACCCCGGGCACGGTCTTTTTGTCGATACCCCAGCCTACGGTTAGAGGGGGCTGGTACTTTTTGTCCTTCTTCGCCTGAGGCGGCTTAATGACTTTGATCATTTCTTCCTCCTATCCATGATAAATACAAATAAGCACCAATCCCGCGAAACGCGGGACCAAATCTCAAATCCAAAGCAAATCCCAATAAACAGAAATCCCTCTCCGCCTCCCTTTTCCAAAGGGAGGAGAGGTTATTCTAAGATTTCCCTGATCCCTGAACCCCTTTCCCCCTTTGAAAAAGGGGGATTAAGGGGGATTTGACTGTCTTTCAAAGGCCTGAATTGTTACCAATTTTGGAACTATTTGGGATTTGATTAATCGATCTTAACTCCTTCTTTGTGCAGTTCCCCCAGCAGCTTGGCCATCTCCGAGGTTTCTTTCTCCCAATATTTTTCCAACTCTGGGCCATTCATGAAGAGCACTTCGCCCCCCAGCTTTTCGATGGCCTCGACGAAAGCCTTGTCCTGGGCCGCTTTGGCGGTCGCTTCCCGGAGTTTCTCCACGATGGTTGCCGGCGTCTTTCTGGGCGCGACCAGCCCCACCCACATGTAGCTCTCCGCATTCATGCCGAGCTCCTTCAGGGTGGGCACATCCGGGAGGGCTTTCACCCTGCGGTCGCTCTGCACGGCAAGGATCCTCATCTTGTTTCCCTGGGCCAGGGGGATGGTTGTAATGGTGAACTGGGTGGTGAAATCCACATGTCCGCCCACAGCCGCCGACAGGCAGGGCCCGCCGCCCTTGTAGGGCACATGACGGAACTTCAGCCCATAGGCCCGGGCGAAGAATTCCGCCCCAAGGTGGGAAGGCGAGAGGATCCCCGCAGAGCAAAAGGCGAACTGTCCCGGCTTAGTCTTGGCGTCTTTCACCAAGTCGGCCACACTCTTCCAGGGACTGGCGGCGGGAACGCTGATCACCGTGGGAATCAAGGTTAGCGAGCCGATGGTCACGAAATCGTTCCGGGTGACTCCAGGTTTCTTTCCGTTGATGATGTCCCATTCCACCACCGTGGTGGTCATGGTGGAACCCAGCAGGAGCGTGTACCCATCGGGGACGGCCTGCGCCGCGGCGATCGATCCGATCATGGTGCTCGCTCCCGGTTTGTTCACCACCACCATGGGTTTTCCTAGATATTTCTCGGCCACGGCGGCGAAGGCCCTACCCTGAGCGTCATGGGCCCCTCCCGGAGCTTGGGGGTTGATAACCGTAATCGCCCGCTCGGGAAAATCGGCCATGGCGCTTGAAACCCATAGAAGGGTTAGGATTAACAGGCTCACCCGGATTACATTTCTTTTCATCTCACCGAATCCTCACTTTCTTGTTTTTTGGCAACAACTTTCTTGTTCTTCTCCCCTCCTGAATCAAGAAAACCGCAAAAGAGGGAAGCATGGATTTATTCTATCACCCTTTTTTTTCTTTCTCCCGTCTTAAACTCCGCAGGAGGCTCCAGAAGAGAAGGAAGGCGGCGATGGCCAGGAAGGACAGGGCCATCGGGCTCCCCCAGAAGATGGAAAACGATCCGCCGCTCCGCATCAGGGCCTGGCGGAAGGACTCTTCCAGGGTGGGACCGATGATCAGGGCCAGGACAAAAGGCGCCAGGTCGTAACGCAGTTTTCGGAACACATAACCCATAACCCCCGATCCCAGGAGGACCACGAGGTCAAACCGGCTCAGGCTGATGGAATAGGTCCCGATCAGGCAGACCAGGAGAATGATGGGAAAGAGAATTCGGAAAGGAACCCGGAGGAGATTCACGAAAAGGCCCACCAGCGGGAGATTCAGCGCCACCAGGATGATGTTCCCGATGTACAGGCTGGCAATCAGAGACCAGAAGAGTTGAGGCTGCTCGGAAATGAACAGGGGCCCGGGGCGGACCCCATGAATCAGCAGGGCGACCATCATGACGGCGATCGCCGGCCCGGTGGGAATCCCCAAGGCCAGGAAGGGCACCATGGCTCCGCCGGTGGCCGCGTTGTTAGCCGTCTCCGGTCCCGCCACCCCCTCGATGCGGCCGGTGCCGAACTCTTCCGGCTTTTTGGACAGACGCTTTTCCACGATGTAGCTGAGGAAGCTGGATAGGACATGGGCGGAGCCCGGGAGAAGGCCGACAAAAAAGCCGAGACCCGAGCCGCGAAGGATCGGGCCGATCGAGGCCCGGAATTCATGCTTGTTGGGCAGAAGCTCCCGAAGCCGGGGCTTGTAAAATTCATGGACCAGAGTTTCTTCCGTGGCGGCAAGAATCTCTCCGATCCCGAACATCCCCATGGCCACCGGGACAAACCCGATGCCGTCGAAAAGGTCGCGGATGCCGAAAGTAAAGCGGTAGGCCCCCGTCAAATTGTCCATTCCCACCGTCCCCGCCAGCAAACCGAGGACGATCATGGCCATACTTTTCAGGAAAGAACCCGTGCCCAGAGACCCGAGAAGGACGAAGGCGACCAGCAGAAGGGAGAACATCTCCGCCGGTCCGAACTTCATGGCCAAGTTGGCCAGTGTCGGAGCCAGCAACATGACCCCCAGAACACTCAGCGTCCCTCCCACCCAGGAACCCCAGGCGGCGATGAAAAGGGCCGCCCCCGCCCGCCCTTTTTTGGTCATCTGGTAGCCGTCCAGGCAGGTGACTACGGAGGCCGACTCCCCGGGAATATTCATCAGGATGGAAGTCGTAGACCCTCCGTACATGGCTCCGTAGTAGATTCCGGCCAGCATAATGATGGCGCCGGTCACATCGAGCCCGTAGGTCGCGGGAATGAGCAGGGCTATTCCCGCCAGGGGCCCGATGCCGGGAAGCACCCCCACCATGGACCCCCAGAGGCATCCCAGGAAACACAGATAGAGATTCTTCAGGGTGAGCGCAGTCTGAAATCCGATCAGAAGGTTGTTGGATAAGTCCATTGAATTCCAATCTCTTCGAATGCCAATCTCTTCGAGCCGGGCACTACAAACGCCATGGACCCGCAGGAAGCTGCAGGCCCAGAATGGTTCCGAAGAAATACCAACTGCTCACGGTAATGATGGCCGTCAGCGCCACGGCCGCCGCGGCCCGGAAACGGCAGACCCCCCAAAAAAGGAAGAACAGGTAGAGAGTTGAAGCGGCGAGGTACCCCAGCCATTCAAAAGCGGCGATAAAAACGGCGCTGAGCAGAATGATCTTCCAGACCGTACCCTTCTCCCGGATCAGTCTCGACCAGTGCATTTTTCCGGACCCTGTTTCGAAGAGGAGCAACAGGCCCCCGATGATCGAAAGCAACCCGGAAAGGATGAGGGGGAAAATCCCGGGGCCCGGTTTGTCCATGGTTCCCAGCGGGAGGCGGATTGACATTGACAGGGCAAATACCCCCGCCAGGAAAAATATCAAACTCCCCAAACGTTCTTTGCTCATTCGCCTTACGCAGGTCCAGGAAACAGTTAACGTTATTTTTTTACGGCCGGAGAATAAATCGTGAACTCGAGGGCGAAAAGGTCCTGGTGGTTCACTCTCATTCCCTTCAGTGCTTGTTGATAGCCCCCGCTCCCCGTAAAGGCCTTCCGCCAGGATGAGGATTTCGGGATGTCTCTGGATGCCAATTCATAAGTGGCCAGGAACCTCTGCTTCCCCGGCCCGGCGCTGTAAAGCTTCCGCTCTTCGGTCATGATGTGGGAGATGGCCTCATCGATCTCATACAGGCGTGCCCGCAGAACTCCGGGGATTTTGTTCGCTTTGGGCAGGTGCTCTTCGCCAAACCATTTTACGATCGTTTCGCTCTCCGCCCCTCCTTCAAAACGAAGGGTGAGATAGAACGGAGAGTCCGTGGGCAATTTCTCCCCGGCTCCATGGAGCAGACGGTAGATCGTCCGCACGGAGTTCCGATAATGGCTCAGGGCTTCACGGGTGTTGGCATCCGGCTCATTCAGGGACTGATGGTAGCCTTTTCCGCCCAGGTCCGAAGCGTCCGATGTCTCATAACAGATCAAAAAATCGGGCGCGCCCTCCAGTCCATGGTATCGGTGCCCCACGTGCCATCCCGGGGTGGCGATCCTCAACACCATGTGCTCCTTGTTGTGCCATTCCCGAAACCGGGGAATGAAACCCTTGTCCATATCCGTCCATATCCCCAGAAAGCCTTTCAGCTCTTTTATCTCCACGTTTTTCCTCCAGATTTATTGCTCACTTTCGACGGGCATAGGGGCGGCCCTCCCGCTTGGGCTGGGCCCCCCCGCATAATGGGCAACCACGGAGGGTTGCCCCTACGATAGGATCAATGAGTAACCCCGCGGTGCTCTATGCACTATGCTCTATGCGGTTTTTCTTAGATGAGGTTTGATCCCCCGTCCACAAAGATCGTCTGCCCGGTTATGAAATCGGAGGCTGAGCAGGCAAGTAACAAGGCCGCTCCTACGTGATCCTGGGGCTGTCCCATCCGCCCGATGGGCATGGACTGAATCCGGGCCTTCAGGTCTTCGGGGTGGTCCTCGAAAAATTTCCGGTTCAGGTCGGTGATTGTCGGACCCGGGGCAATGGCGTTGACATGGACGTTAAAGGGCGCCCATTCGAAAGCCAGGACCCGGGTCAACTGGGTTAACCCTGCCTTGGTAATCGCGTACACACCTCTTCCGGGCTGCAGAGGCTGGATGATATTTGAGGAAATGTTGATGATCTTACCCTGCCTCCTCTCGATCATATGCCTCCCCACCACCTGGCAGCAGAGGAAGATCCCCTTTAGGTTTGTTGTCAAGAGCGAATCCCACTCTTCATCGGTGATCTCAACGATCGGCTTCCGCACGATGATCGCCGCGCTGTTGACCAGGATGTCGATCCGTCCAAACTCCTTCAGAACTTGGGAAACCAGGCCTTCGACCGATTTTCTCTGGGTTACATCCGCGGAAATTGCTTTGGCCTTCCACCCCTTGCCTCGGACCTTCGCCGCCGCTTCTTCCCCTTGGCCGGCATTTCGGTTGGCAATCACGCTGATGGCCCCTGCCCCGGCAAGTCCCTCGGCGATCGCGAACCCGATCCCTCGGCTGCCTCCCGTAACCAGAGCCACCCGCCCTGAAAGGTCAAAAGGGCCCATTTCCCCTCCTTCATTCTGAAAAAAGTCTTTTTATTTCATAACATGGGAATCTACGTCGGTCAACACAAACGGGGGATTCCATTGAATCCACACCCATGCATTTTCAATGGCCCAATCGCAACTCATTCTCGATATCGCCGGTTGATAGATTTTGTAAGTCGGTGTAGATTTCAGTCAACGAGTTAGCCTTTTAGACGTTTTATATACCGTGTTTCTTATGCCTTTCCGGAGAAATTCGAAGGATGGTATCAATTTAGCCTTTTGAAAATCACTCAAAGCCATGCCGATTTAGCTACTCATCACTTAAATCCCCTCTAACCCCCCCGTTGCAAAAGGGGGAAGGGGGGATTTATGCAGATGTCTTGCTCACTTGTGGAATGTGCAGAAATATGGCGGCTCTTTTCCAAAAGCTAAAGTGCTACGAATAACTTATAACGGGGTGGAAAATAAACCTACTCATCCTTTTCTTCGTCTCCGCGGTGACCCTGGGCCTTGAAATTCTTTTGACCCGGGTCTTTTCCGTCGTTCTCTTCGCCAGCCATTCCTTCCTGGCTATTTCTTTGGCCCTCCTCGGGACCGGGTCCGGCGCTCTCTTGGTCTATTTCGCCAAACCTCTGGGGCCTGAAGAGCTCAAACGTCGCCAAATTCTGCTCCTGACATTCTTTTCCATTACTATCGTGGTCTCCCTCTGGGCCCTTCTGCAGATCGAGTTTGTTCCCCAGAGGATCGAAGACCCAAACACGCGCATCGCCCAAGAAAATCTGTCGTTTGTAGAACGAGCGGCCATGCTGCAAAGGAATCCGGAACTCTTCAGGTCCTGGAAGCTGTACGGAGCGATCCCGATTGCTTTTTTTCCCTTTCTCCTGGCCGGGTATCTCCAGGCAATCATCTTTCGCAGCGACCCCGCGAAGTTCGGGAGAATGTATGGAATCGATCTGATTGGTGCCACCTTTGGGTCTATCAGCATACCCCTGCTTTTATTCCCTCTGGGCCTAAGGGGTACGATCTTCGCAATGGCTGCCATCGCTGTGCTACCAATCCTCTACACTTTTGCCACCGGGCAAAGGACGGTTCGGAGTGCCGCCGCCTGCATCGCTCCATTACTGTTCATGGGTGCTCTTTGGGCCAGCGGGTCCTTTCAGGTGAGGTATGCCGCTGGATTCGCGGAAAAGGACCTCATCCGCGAGCACTGGTCTCCCATGTCGAGGGTTGCGCTGATGAATTACCGGGGTCAGCAGATGTACGTGATTGACAACGGTTCACGGAGCTATTATGCCCCCAAAAACGAAGGCACCATTCGGCGCTATATGCGATCGCTTTACACGATTCCCTTTGAGATCAAACGGGGCGGGGACCTGCTGGTGATCGCCTCCGGAGGGGGCCAGGAATTAACCATGGCCAGCCATTTCGGCATGAAGCGGATCGACGCCGTAGAAATTGCCCGCCCCATGGTTACCGACATCCTCCAGAATAAAAAAGATGAACCCGGCAACCCATACCTACTTGCTAATGTGTATCCCCACATCGCGGACGGCCGTTCGGTCATCATGCGAAGCAAGCATAACTATGACGTGATCGAGATGCTCGATGTCAACTTTGCTACGGTAGCCGGACAAATCTCGCTCGCCTGGTCTCCCAATTTCATTTCTACCCAGGAGGCATTCTCTGAATACATGGACCACCTCAAAGAGGATGGATTCCTCTGCTACACCCTTTTCTCCTACACTCGGAGTCCCCTGTCGGGAGAGAAGCGGCGGCGGTTGGTGAGCCTCGTGGCCGGCATGAAAATGGCCGGAATCATGCGACCCGAGGATCAAATTGCCATCCTCTTCCGGCCCTTACCCTACGGATACCAGACGATGTTCATGGCCAAGAAGACCTCCTATACGAAGGAAGAGTTGACGAACATCCGTAGGATCGCCGCCTTCCGGAATGCCAAGATCGAGGTCTTCTATCCGGACATGGAAAGGATCATCGGAAGCGATGGAATCCGGCCGTCGGAAGGGGAAATGGTTCAGCAAACCAGGACTTACCTCCAGGGAGTGACGGACATTTGCAGAGATACGAAGCCGATCCACGGGCTGATGGCCAACTTATGGCTGCCGAACCAGCAGAACACCCCCCTAAACGACGACCGCCCTTATCTTGTCGGTTCGGGACTGATCTCAAGGGCAAGCCGTTATGAGTCCCTGATCGGAGGACTCTATCGATCTGTGCTGACGGTTATGGGAATTTTGGCATTCGGATTTGTAGTCCTTCCCTTTGTTATACGCCGCCCGGCGGGCGGAGAGAAGGTGCGCATTGACCCAAGGCTTTTATTGATCCTGGCGCTTACCGGAATTGGGTTTATGTTCATCGAGATGGCCGGCATATATAAATTTCAACTTTACCTCCACCATCCTACCCTGGCCATGATTGTCGTGTTATCCAGCATGATCCTCGGGGCAGGTTTGGGAAGTCTGCATTCGGGAACGATTCCCGAGTCGAGGAAAGAAAGCCGCATTGCGCTCTGCTCGGGCGGAGTCGTGCTCGGGGGCATAGCCCTTTTTCTTATTGTTCCATTATTTGGGCACCGGGTCCTTCTATGGCTGCCCATGGCCGCCTTGCTTCCGGTTGTGTTCGCGGCTTTTGCCGCCCTTGGTTTTCTTCTCGGCCATGTCGTCCCCCTTTCCATTGACCGCTATGGTCACAATCAGTCCAATCTCTTGCCCTGGTGTTGGGCGATTACGGTCACGGGCTCCGTGTTTGGAACCGTTCTTGCCTCTCTCCTTGCCCGCGACTTGGGGATGTTCTCAGTCGCCGTCCTGGGAATCCTCTCCTATCTTAGCGTTGCGGCCGTCAGTCTGGTCGGTATGGCCGTGGCCCCTGTGGGGCCTGGAGGTAAAGGCGGGACGGCTGTTATGGAGTATAAATCATGAACGTCCATATAAGGTTGACAGTATATGTCTGCCATTTTCTAGAGAAATCCCACCACCCCCATTTGCCAAAGGGGGGCAAGGGGGGATTTTGGGGGTATCTTTAAGGGGCGCTCGCTGGCCGGCTAATGTCTACTTTTTTAAGTCTTTGCCTATAGACCCCCGCTTACAAGAACCAGGAACGGGAACACTCCGCAGGGGATGAAGGAACAGCTATTCGAATATCGCAAGCTCTGAAAGGAAGAGAAGGCTTATGAAAGAAAAACGACCGAGTGAAACAGCGCAGCGCGTTGCCATGCAACGTGCTGCACATCAACTCCTGGATGACCCGAAGGTTTTCGATGATCCGATTGCGCTTCGCATCATCGGCAAAGAAAATGCTCTGTCCTTGCAAGCCGATCTGCGCCATTTTGAGGCCAGACCTCTGTCTTCTTACGTGCGGGCTTTCGTAGCCGCACGCAGTCGCTACGCCGAGGATGAACTCGCCCTCGGCGTTCGGCGCGGTGTGCGCCAATATGTCATTTTAGGCGCAGGTCTAGACACGTTCGCCTTTCGAAACCCCTATCCCGAAAGGGCGCTGCATGTGTTCGAAGTTGACAACCCTACGACGCAGCCCTGGAAGCAAGCGCGCCTGGAGGAGATCGGTATCCCCCTCCCAACCAATCTCACCTTTGCGCCCATTGACTTTGAAGCGCAGACATTCTTGGAAGGGCTACGAGATGCAGGGTATGATCCGGCTAAAGGTACGTTCTTTTCGTGGCTCGGCGTGACGGAATACCTGACGACCGACGCGGTGATGGCCACCTTACGTTTCATCGCGTCAGCGCCGGCGGGAAGCGGAGTCGTCTTTGACTATATGATCTCGCCATCGTTGCTGACTCCTGCTCAGCGGTCACGATTCGATGCGCTTGCGCGGCGGGTAGCGTCGGCCGGGGAGCCATGGCAAGCCTTCTTCGATCCGGAGTTGCTGACGAGAGACCTGCGAGCCATCGGCTTCGGATATGTCGAGGACAAAGGGCCGGAAGAGATCAATGAAATGTACTTCAAGAATCGGAAAGACGGGCTCCGAGTCGGAACCTTATCGCACCTGATGAACGCCAGGGTTTGAGACGTCTGGCCAACCGCGCAGCCCTCTCTGGCAAGGAGGTTTCCGAACGCCTTTCGTGCAACCTCTTTAAAGAGTGCGTGGCAAGGTCTCGAAAGGATTCTTTGAGGCCCCGGTTGTAGGTGCGGGGTTACCCCGTCCCTACTCGCTTTATTGACCAAAATTGTGTATGCTACCAAAACCATGCGGCACAAAAAATATCGGGAGGGAGCTATGTCCCTTCTTTCAAGCTTTTTTGAAGGTTTAACCCCGGGCTTCCCATGAGTGAGCTATTCCAGTTTCTCATCCATCATGGGTACGCCGTGCTCTTTCTCTGGGTGCTGGCCGAACAGGTCGGCGCGCCGGTGCCGGCGGCTCCCATGTTGCTCGCCGCCGGAGTGCTGGCGGGGCAAGGGTCCCTCCATTTCACCCTGGCTTTCATTCTGGCTTTCGCGGCTTCTCTAATCAGCGATTTCCTCTGGTATCTGATCGGCCGGCTCAAGGGCGGGTCGGTTCTGTCCCTTCTATGCAAGATCTCTCTCAAACCGGACTCCTGCGTCCGTCGAACCTCTGACCTCTTCTATCATCATGGAGCCCGTTCGCTTCTCTTAGCTAAGTTCATCCCGGGACTGAGCACGATCGCTCCCCCTCTGGCGGGCATCTTCCGGATGAGCCCGTGGCGCTTTTTCCTTTACGATGGATTGGGGGCGGGCCTTTGGGTGGGTTCATTCATGGGGCTCGGGTACCTGTTGAGCGACCAGATTGAAGAGGTTGCGGCCTATGCTATGAAGCTGGGTACGTCGCTAACGGGATTCGTCTTCGGCAGCCTGGCCGCCTATATCATCTGGAAATATATTCAGCGCCGCAGATTCCTGCGCCACTTGCGGATTGCCCGCATCACCCCGGAAGAGCTGAAACGGAAATTTGACGCCGGCGAACAAGTCATGGTGGTGGACGTTCGCCATCCCTTCGAATTTGCCGCCGAGCCGCAGACGATTCCCGGTGCCTTCTACTTTCCCCTGGAAGATTTGGACAAGGAGCACTCCAAAATCCCCCGGGATGAGGATGTGGTCCTATACTGCAACTGACCCAATGAAGCCTCCAGCGCCCGGGCGGCGCTGCTCCTGCATGAGCGAGGGATTACCAGGGTGCGCCCCCTGGCCGGCGGCCTGAACGCCTGGCGGGAACACCAATATCCCATCGAATTGCGGGATGTCCCGCAAGCCATAAAGGACATGGTGGCGGCAAATCGTTAGCAATTTTCCGGCAAGGCGTTCCAATACAGGGCGGAAAAATTCCACTTAACCGTCACTCCGGGAAACCGGGAGTCTAGAACGCTCTGGAAAGACTATAACCATGCCCTAACCGGTAGCATCCGCCGGTGCTGAGGGCCGCTGCTGAAGCGGAACATTACCTATATGGAGCGCGCAGTGAGATATGGAAATTGAGAAATTCGTAGACCTCGTAAGGCAATACTGTGCGACTATCCAGGAGGCTGCTTCACATCCACCATACGCTCTCCTGGAGCGGTGCCCTGTGTTGTTGCCACAATTGTACATTACTGCCATGGCCCTTCCGGAGGTCGAGCCTGTGGAGGAAGACCTACCCGAGCCTCACGTGGCATCGCCAATGGGTGTTCTCCTCAAGCGCCTCGGATCGTTTGAGGTCTATATGGAGGTTTTTGACCCCGTGTATGATAGGGAAGCGACTCCGGCATCCTTGTCGGGGGACCTAAGTGAAATCTACCTAGACCTAGCGAAGTCTATGGTATGTACTATAACGGGCACGTAAATGAGGCCGTTTGGGATTGGCGATTCGGCCTCTCAAACCACTGGGGAAACCACCTTGTGGATGCAATGCGAGTAATACATCGTCTAGTGCATGGCCACATGGCGTCGGATTATGAGCCCGAAGCCGCATAACCGCCTCGTTAACCCTACTCGCTCCTCGCTGTCGAGGGTCACTTGGAGCTTACGCGGAACATCATCGTTGTTGATCCGTATTTTGCCGGGGATGAAAGGAGGGTTGGGTATCTTCTTGAATAGAGGAACGTTTTGGGGTATTTTATAATTGATTAGAGATTGTTGTATCCTTCGGGAGCAGGGCCTATGATTGGTCATGACTATATTTCCGAACTGGCCGAAAGGATCGCCCGGGAATTCCATCCGCAGCGGATTATTCTTTTTGGCTCCTCAGCTCTCGGAAATGTGACTGAGAATTCGGATATCGATCTGTTGGTTATTATGCCCACCGGGGGCTCAGGCTTGCGCAAGGCTGCCGAGATCATGAATAAAATCAGTCCCCGGATCTCGGTAGATTTGATTGTAAAGGACCCGGAAGACGTAAAGCGTCGTCTTGAATCCAATGATTTTTTCTTAACGGAGGTAGTCGAGAAGGGGAAAGTCCTCTATGAATCCACTGACGACTGAGTGGGTCGAGAAGGCAGAAAAGGACTTTGCCACGGCGTCAAGGGAATTTCGGGTCCGAAAGTTGCCAAATTATGATGCCGTGTGTTTCCATTCCCAGCAATGCGCCGAAAAGTATCTAAAGGCCATCCTCCAGGAACAGAATATTTCCTTCAGCAAAACCCACAATTTAACCACCCTGCTGGATTTAATCACCCCCAAGGAACCCGCCTGGGAACTCATGCGGCCGAATTTGGAAAGACTAAATGTCTTTGCCGTTCAGGTGAGATATCCCGGCGAGTCGGCTGACAAGGCTATCGCTTGTGAGGCGTTGAATCTCTGCCGCGTGGTCCGAGATCGCGCAAAATTGAGCCTAAATCTTCAAAAATGAATCGGGCGGCCGATAGAGTCCGGTATCGGCGTGGCGGGGAATGGACTCATGTTTGGAAATGGATCTTTGGGCCAGGTCCAACCCGGAAGACGAATTACCACCCAAAGAAAACAACAAAGCTGGGGGGAAGATCATGACTAGAGAAGAGATTTTGCGGGAAGCGGAACGGCGCGGGTATGAGTACGAACAAAAATACCGCGTGTGAAGCCAGTGCCTTCTCCTGGTCATTGAGGAGCTATTTGACTTGAAGTCCGACGACGCGCTGAAGGCGGCCAGCGCCTTCGGCGGCGGAATCGGGCGAATGGGGTCGGCCTGCGGGGCCTTGATCGGCGGAACCATGGCGTTCAGCCTGCTGTACGGGCGCAGTCATGAGGATAGGCAGGAAGGGTACCGGAGCGGCAGACCGAAATCCGGGGAGAAACTGGCAGTATTGAACACGAAGCTGGCCGGGAAATTCAAGGAGGAGTACGGAAGCTTCCTCTGCGACGATATCGAGAAATAGGTCTTTGGCCGGTCCTTCGACAAGTGGAACCCCGCTGATAGAGAGAAGAAGGAAGAGATGCGAGGATGGATTCATGGCTGCGATATTTGCCAGGAGGTTTGTCCGAGAAATCAAAAAAAATGAAAGCTGTCCTGCCGCCCGATGAGTATTTGACGAAAATTGCGAAAGGTTTTGACCTTGCCAAGCTTCTCAAATTGCCTGACGAGTTCTTTACCAAAACCGTTCAATCGCTTATGTATAACTACATCAGCGAAAAGAAGTACTTCCGGAGAAATGCCGCCATCGCCATAGGAAACACGGGCGACTCTCCCTTTATCCCTGTTCTGGGCGAATCGATGAAAGAAGCCGACGGGATGGTTCGGGGTTATGTGGCCTGGGCTTTGGGGAAGATCGGAGGGAGTCAGGCAAGGCGCATTCTTGAAGTGAGCATGGCCCGTGAAACTGTCGAATCGGCGAAGAAGGAGATCGAAGCTGCATTGGGCACCGCCTGATCAATCCAGGGATGATATGGCAACCCCCTTGGAAAGTTCTGGGAGGCCGCCGCTGGTCCGGAAGAAAGGAATTGAAATGGCTGAATGGAAGAAGACTTCTTGTGTCCTATGCGGCCTGAATTGCGGCCTGGAAGTGACCACCGAGGGGAGCAGGATCACCAAAGTGAGGGGCGACCGGGAAAGCCCCCGTTCGCAGGGTTATTTATGCCGCAAGGGCGCGAACGTGGCCTATTTCCAGAATAACCCGGAAAGGCTGAAGTACCCCCTCAAAAGGGTGGGGGATCATTTCGAACGCATCTCCTGGAATACCGCGCTCGACGAAATTGCCGCCAGGATCAAGGCGATTCTCCAGGGCCACGGGCCCCGGTCTTTCGCTTACATGGGCGGAGGAGGCCAGGGGTGTCATTTTCAATCCTTCTTCGGCGTTCCTCTTCTCCATGGCTTGGGGTCAAAGAACTACTACAACGCGCTGGCCCAGGAATTGACCGGCCTTTACTGGGTGGACGGGAAAGCCTACGGGCGCCAAAATCTCCACATCACCCCGGACATAACCAATTCGGATTTCCTTATTTTCTGGGGGATCAACCCCGTGATGAGCCACCGGTTTCCCCGGGCTCCGCTGGTGATCCGGGAGAAGAAGAAAGAGCCGGGCTTCCTGCTGGCGGTCGTCGATCCCCGGGATACGGAAACGGCGAAGCTCGCCGATATCCATCTCAAACTAAGGCCCGGGACGGATGCCCTGCTCTTCAAAGCCATGATCAAGGTCCTGCTGACCGAGGGGCTTGTGGCGAAGGACTATGTCGCCAAGAACGTTAATGGCTTCGAAGCCATCCGGGCGTGGTTTGACGACGTAAACGTTGAGGAGAACTGCCGGGTATGCGCGCTTGACCCCGGGCAAGTCCGCCAA
>Ga0113563_10001269_pt1 | contig 14112 bp, 17 predicted proteins | sample Mud3Dept3metaG_FD_80117 | JGI IMG/M metagenome (GOLD analysis project Ga0113563, IMG submission 80117) | Freshwater wetland microbial communities from Ohio, USA, analyzing the effect of biotic and abiotic controls - Mud 3 Core 4 Depth 3... | ecosystem: Environmental > Aquatic > Freshwater >...
AATCGAGTGTCTACCTGTTCCACATCCAATATCTATTATTTTTAGTGATTTATCAAAATCAAGTTCCTTTTCAATGAAGTCACATTCACCAATTGTTCCCTTTGTATAGCTTTCATTATCATAGTTTTTACCATAATTCTCAAAAAGAGATTCATACCATTTTTTCATAGTGTTTTCTCCAGATCAGTCAATTTTTTTTTTTATAATCTGAAGGTAGTCAATAAGAAGTTATTTAATAATCATATCGGATGATAAATCGAAGTGATGATAATGTATTATTTGCCGATTATGAATTTCAATAATTATAGTATGAGCATTACACCCTTAGCACAGACCCTCGACTTGAACACAACACTCCTATAAAATCAATATTTTTACGAGTAAAAACGTGCACAAATCCCTTCCCCTGCAAATATTTTATCGATTATTTTTTTTCCATCTTTTATGTCTTACTTGATAAAATCCAAAGCAACCTAACATCACAAAATAACTTATCACAAGCATATTGCCATATACTTTTGCAACCAGAAACCCATACCAATTCAACGCAATACATCCAATCTGAAGGAGAATGATATACAAGATTAAACCTCTGGGCCAATGATCAGGATGATGAACCGGTTTCTTTTTCGTCAGCAAACGATACCAAAGATCATACAGAAGAAAGACAATTATCGGGAAACCAGCTATCAGTCGTCCGCTGTCACCCCCAATGTAAATGTTCAATATCCAAAGTAGCATGAATGGCACTAATTGGAGACTAAAAACTAGTGCTAATTTTAATTCCTCTTTCTCTCGTTGATAGGAGCGTAATACATACACGACACATAAAAAAGCATAAAAAACAAGTGAAAATATTACAACAAGATTGTCGATGAGTATGTTGTTCACAGAACCATTCCTGAAAAGAAAGTACCTCTTCTTTCTTTAAAAATACCTCGGATATCAACCACACACGGATTTTTTTTCGATGAGTTTTATCAGTTTCACCAGTCGTTTTTCGTCAATATCCTCTACTGAGTTGATTTTTATATGCCGCATCGTTTTCCCCGTTCCCTCAAAAAAACCTCTTTCATCTGCGTTCAAACCCGTGATTGCAAAACCAACATGCACACGAGTCTTCATCGCTGCAAGATAAAATTTTCCTCCTGTAAATGTAATGACGCCCCACATCATTTTTTCATCACAAATTGGAAGAGTTTCATAGAAGATTTCTCGAACTTTTCGTAAAATTTCTTTTTGAGGTGATTTTTGTTTTGAGATATACTCATCAACGCGTTTATCCATATCAGAGCTCCACAACGTCAATAACTGAAAATAATATTCTGGTTGATAACATCTGTGTTTTCTTTAACAATTTTCGTATGAAGAGAATTTAAATATAGCAGGATGCTTTAATTATGCATGGGTAGGAAAAAGATGAAGAAATATTTTCTAACTAACATAGGTTTGGTTGCGACCATCATTCTGTTATTCATGAGTACGAGCGTTATTTTGACACCAGCACAGATTCCAACGAATGTGAATGTGAATGTGAATCACCAAATAGTACCAGATAATTCACTCGCGGAAGCTCGCTGGGCAGCAAACATAACCGGTACAATGTTTCGAGGATGGCTTCAATATTCACTTGAGAAAGGATTTGCTGGGCGAAGGATAACACTCACAGGTACATGGGGAACAGACGATGGCAACTTCACCGGGGATTTTACATTAAAAAACCTTATTTTTCTTAAGTTCTATGGGACGTATCGAGGTGTGTTTCTTGCTGAGGTTTCCGGGGGGGATTACACCGGAAGGTTCGTAGGTTTTTTCCGCAATGACTGGGAAGTAGGATATTGGAAAACGATCATCCCTGCCAAAATGCAGATTCAAATCGTCCACATTCCTTTTAACTAACATAAGATTCTCTTTAGTCGAAATAAAAGAAGAATTATTTCCAGTGTTTTTCTCAAGGGAGTTAGTTTGCGTGTTTGATTTACTGACCGATATCCTTTGAGAGCATCCGACGGACTTCCTCCGCGCACCCTCGGAGATCCTCGCCTTGTGCTCGTTTCACTTCTGGTTCAAGGACGGGACCGGGTCGATCACAGACCGGGCAATGCTCAAGCAGTTTGACTTGGTCACCAGTCACGATGAAACTCGGGTGACTCGTCGCGATACCATCAAGAAACGCGAACCGTCCCCATTCCCCGTACCCAACAGATTGATACTCTTTATCCAGCACCAATGCTTTATAATACGTGTAGGGGACATGGAGATAATGCCCCTCTGGGCAATGGATCATCCATCCGTTTCCCTCCACCATGCTGTAGACGTCCAGCACCAATCGCTCTGAGATCCCCAGGACCTTGTTGACCTCCGTGCGGAACTCTGAGGAGGTGATGTTTCGCAGCCCCTTCCAGCCACCACCGGTCGCAACAGCTCCACGTTCCCCAAAATCAAAGCTTTTCCCCTGTGCCTTAAGCTTCTCCATCACCGCATACAGGATATACGGAGCCCCTAACAAGGTGATGGTGTCCTTTGCTTTGTCATGTGTCTCTAACCAGGTGATGATATTATCGATCATCTTCTTCTGCATCCGATATGAAAAATAACGAACCAGGTCGCTTTTCAGTCCCTTGGTCCGACCCATGGTTATCTGAACAAGCTCAGTGGTGACCTCACGGTCGATGGCGACATTGACGTCCTTGACGGCATCAAAGTACACCTCAAGTGCTCTCCCAGCGAAAATAAGGTTCTTCTTCGGATGAGGCATCAGCAGGTACCCATACGAGTCATACTTCCAGAAAGGATACGCCATGCCGACCAATGTTTTGGCAAGTGCGTATTCCGCGTTCATGAACGTCTGTTTATTCCGAGGGATGAAGGTATATCGACCTCCCGTCCCACTGCTATAGGAGACAATGACTCCTGCCGCATAATACGCTTTGAGGACATCATCATAGGACGGGTTCCTCTGCGGAACTGTGATATGAGGGAGTTCTCCTGTGTAGATGTTCGCTAACCACACCGCGAACTCCTTCCCGGAAGGATAATCCTTGAAGAACTTATCTGGGATCAGCGGGATCTTTGCAAGATCCTCGTTTGTCTTAATATCATCAGGCGTGACACTTTTTTCTTTACAAAACTTCTGATAAAACTTACTGTTGCTGTAATTATGGAGAAACGCTTTTTTAATACAAGCAAACTGGAGTGGTTCTGCCTCGCGTAGCGGCACCCGGAACAGGTCCTTTGGTTTAACCAGCGCATCATACAAAGGGGTGTTTGGTTGCGGGAGGTACTGGTTCAGCTGGCGATCCAACGCATCCATATAGGTTGCATAATCCATCATACAAGGTTCACCTGGCGGGGAACAGAATCACCCGATGATTTATTTACATATCTTTCAGATTGATTTTTCTTCCTACGACAAATCACGGTGTCGTCACTGCAGATTCTTTAAGGCCAATCTCATGAACAGGGACACCAGCATACTTTCTCCCTGCTTTGAGCACCGTGTCCTTCAGCACCAGACTTTTCGCTCCCACCACCACATTATCTTCAATGGTCACCCCTGGCATTATGAAACACTCACCACCGATGAGAACATTGTTCCCAATCCGTATTTTCTTGACGATGAGGTGTCCTTCCCCGATATGTGCGGTGAGCAGCGACCGAGCACCAATCGTGGTATTATCCCCGATTTCGGTGACATAGGGGTCGAAGATCCATTCGTCCCCCGCGAGCACCACGTTTTTTCCTATCTTGCAGCCGATCATCCGAAGGAATGCGACTTTGATGGGTGGGAGATTCAAAAAACCAATCACTTTATAGGTAGGGAAATACAACGCCCAACTCAGAATGAATTTAAAACCAGTCTTATCCTTAATCGTCGTCCCATAATCTCCCTCAGTGTATCGCACCCGCAACACCCGGATGAACACGGTGGAGAAGCACATCATTGAAGCAACGAGGATGAGGTATGATACAGCGATGCAGACACTGAAGAGAAAAAGATGTGGAAGAAAACCAAGGTTCAGGAACCGGGAGATCTGAAAGAGAAACACGAGAGGAACAAAAAACGCACAGGAATAACACAGCAATGTTGCAAAAAGCAAGAGAAGCAGACGACGGATGCTGATAAAAGACGCATCGATTTTCTTTTCTGACCGGTCGTTACGCATGAAAGCGTATCCACCTTGGAATATATGTACCTATACGAAAAACACGATTACTGCTGACAAATGAATCAGAGGATAGAGCTAGGATTTCTTAAAAAGAAAAAAAGGGGAAGAAGAGTGATGTTCTCTCTTGCTATGTTCTTCGTCTTTATTCCCTGTTTCTTTTTACTGCATAAATAAGACAAATGGTCCAAGCATGAACGCATGACGTTCCTCAACGATCAGAGGGATGACAAATATCAGCGACACGGTGATATTGATTTTCCCTATCCCCAGCGACGGTGGGAAGATAGGCGTCCGAATGGTGGTCGTATTGCTCCCTGAGATAGCTCCCTCCGTTATTCCCCCCTGAAGGATATGTGCTCCTGTTAACTCGATTTCCCAATCAAATCCATCTGCATCAACAACCGTAGCAGCGACACCGTATCCACCCCGTACACCGGTGATTTCTGGGGTTGCCATTGCGGGGATCACAGCACAAGAGCCTAATAGTGTTAATATCAACACACAAATGATTGTTTTTTTCATAGTTCGCCTCCTAAATACTTGCGGGAATATCTGGAGGAATTATAAATGTTTCCCAATAAAAAACATGTTTAATATCAAAAAAAAGACAATGATTTCGTGGAGTACCACCCATGGCGATCATCTGGAACAAAGAAGGTATCCACAGAGAATTTCCTCCTGTTGACCTCATTCCACAGATTTATATAGATGGAAAACCAATTAAAATATGAGGGAACGAGTCAAAACCATCTATGAAAAAGCTAACGATTGCCGGCATCATCATCGTCGTAGTCCTTCTCCTGCTTGGTGGACTGTATTGGTTAGGGTATCTTCGATTCGAAAACTACGTCCCTTCATTTACCACCAACCCTGGGGACTCATCATCTGAGACTTCCCCAACAACACAGGGATCCCCAAAACTGACGATCGATAGCATACGTGGGAGACTTAACAAAATCTCAGTTGTGATAAAAAATGTCGGTGATGCGGATGCCACCTCCGTGAACTGGAGTGTCGCAGTCACCGGTGGTTTTTTGAAACGGATTGATTCTCTTTCCACCAGCACAATCAGCACCCTTACTGAAAAATCAACCGCTACAGTGATCACCGATCGGATCCCCATCGGAATCGGGCGACTGCAAATCACAGTAACCGTGGAATACCCTGGTGGTGAACCAGTGACTCAAACCGCAAGAGGATTCAAACTCTTTTTCTTCGTTGTAGGAGTACGAATCTAAAACAGTGGAAAACCATCATTTTCTAGGCTTATTTTTTTATTGACAAAAAAAGAAAAAAAGAAAAAGAGTCTATTTGACTCCAAGGATAAAGGGTCCCAGGACAAATCCACTGGCGGTCTTTTCCGCTGTTTTTCCCTCGTTGCAGGTTGCGGTCACCACAATATTGGTCTTCCCAAAGCCGAGAATGAACCCTGCTTTTATGATTTCTTCACCAGCGGGTGTCATAGATGCAATGGTGCCTGAGGATGATTTACCAAGGAACACGAGTTTTCCATCAAGAGTGATGTTCCAGACGATATTGGTTGCATCACCAAGACCCGTGTTCTTGACTGATGATTTCAGACCAAAACCACCCGTGATTGGCCCGATTTCTAACTCAGGCTGTGAAGGTGCCTCCATCCCCCAGACAGACACATCATCATAATAGACCTGGGTTCCAGCTTCACCCCAGAGATCTACTGCGTCTAACGCTAGCACACCACCGCCGCTGGTTCCCTGAGTCCAACTCTTGGAAAGCCAGAGGAGGTCATTGTAATAGACTTTTTGCCAGTCGTTAACAAAATCAATCTCCACACGAACCTCACCCCATCCATCGATCACATAGGGTGTTGCATTACTGCTATCATAATCCTCAAGCATGAACGTAGCAGAGTTGAAGTGGATTTGCAGATCCCATTTTGAGGAAGCACCATTGTACAGACTTAACAAGATAATGTAGATGGATCCATCGAAATCCGCGGGAACATATGCCCAGACTCTAAAAGTGCAATTCCCATAATTTACATTTTCCCACCGATGTACCATATCGCAGCCACCCTTAATCTCCACGGAATTGGAAGGGCTATGAGATTGAATGTTTGTGACGTTTGCATCCGCAGCCGGGTCATCTTCCCAGGGGAACCATCCGCCTTGTCCACCTAGGAGACTACCTGCGGCGTAGGAGTCAAAGTTATCAGACCAGGAAAAACTCCTTGAGGAAATGTCGGTTCCTGGTTGATAGTTCTGGGCACTTGTCATCGTAGAAAAAACACTAGCTCCAAATAGAAGCATCGCTCCTATTAATATTGCTTTCATTTTCATAATTTTTTCGCCTCCCTAATCTATAGGTTTTTATATACTTCCACTATTTCAAATGGTGGTTCTCTGATTTAAATGTTTTGATATGAATAAATTATTTTTCCATGACGCGTTTCATGAACAATAAATAATGAGACGTGATGTAATCAAACCTAGAAAATTATACTTTAAAGTAAAAAGAATGATTATAGAGAAACGGGTGGTTTTCTTGGAAATCTTACGGGATGACACAATCTATATAAACATCTGAAGAAATGCAATCGCTGAGGAAATTATGAAGAAACTCTTTGGTGTAGTTGGAATGCTATTGCTGCTTAGTCTCTGTACCCTGAGTGGTTGTTTAGATGAAAAAAGCAAATTTATTGGAACCTGGGAAATCCAAGATGGAAGCGTCTCTATGACTTTTGATTCCAATAACAAGGTGACCATCACGGGGAGTGGTCCGCTAGGATTCTTCTCCCTCTCTGGTGTTTATGACTATACGCTTGCCAATCAGAAAATAACCTTCCTTTCGGGAGGCTCAGGGGTCACGTTAAATTATAGTTTTCCTGCATCAAATCGGCTCCTCCTCAGCAATGATCAAGGGGCATCTTTTGAGCTAACCAAACAATGAGGTGAAAAAAACCATGGTTATCCCTATTTGGCTTGCCTTGATTGCCATCATCATTATTGTGTTCGTCGCCTGGAAAATCCTAAAGTTCGCTCTGTGGATTTTACTGATTATTATCCTGGTTGCCATCGTATTGCTTGGATTGGATTATATGATTGGGTTATTCTCCCAATTCATTTAACTGACCGATGATGTAAGCAAGATACTTTCTGAGGACTTGTGGTGAGCGAAGAATACTATCCCTATGTTCAGAATCTTTTCAAACGATGGGCTCCATTGTATAATCTGATGGAACCGTTCATTTCCCAGATACGATATCATGTTGTTGATATCGTCAAAGCACCATCTGGTTCTCTCATCCTTGATGTTGCGACTGGGACTGGGAGACAAGCAGCCGCGTTTGGAAAGAAGGGCTATACAGTCATCGGTATTGACCTTTCCCCGGATATGCTTCGTATCGCGAAAAAAACCATTTCTTCGTCTCAGGTGACGTTTCTTAATGCTGATGCGACACACATCCCCTTCGCTAATGATTTTTTCGATCTTTGTTGCATCTCCCTTGCCCTCCATGACATGCCTCCTGAGGTACGAGCTAAGGTGTTACAGGAGATGATCCGGGTGACAAAACCAAAAGGAAGAATTGTGATTATCGATTATGCTCTCCCTGAGGCATCCGTGAAAAAATTCTTGATTTTTCATTTTATCAAACTGTATGAAAGTAAATATTATCCTGGTTTTATCCAATCCGATGTTCCAAAAATCCTGCAAGATGCTGGTTTGAAGATCCACAGCGACCATCGAGTAACATTTGGTGCTGTGCGTGTTATCCAAGCAATAAAATAGGGGATTCATTTTTATAATTCTCCTCAGGAACTGGAGTACAGGATGAACACAAGTCTGAAGAAAACGGTCTTTGAATACGCCAAGTTATCCAGTGCTCATTTCATTTTTCTTACTTCTATCATCCCCCTCACTGGCGCGATTGCGATGGGTGAAAAAAACCTGTTTCTCCTCACCATCTTGTTCCTGATTGGTTTATCTGCCCATGTCGTCGGATTTGCTTTTAATCATTATATCGACATCGAGGTCGACCGCCTCATGACAGCAACAAATAAAAGACCATTGCCCAGTGGTAGTATCTCGAAGAGAAATGCGTTATTGTACATCGTGCTGGTGTTCCTCCTTGGATGTTTATTGACCCTCTATGTTTATGGTGTTCTCCTTCTGCTTCTCTATCTGCTAGGGATCCTTCTTGCAATCCTGTATGATGTGTATAGTAAACGGATCACCGGGATGGATTTCATCCTTGCCGCCTCCGTCATGGTCGGCGTTCTGTTTGGTGCAGCGACCGTCTCATTTCACTTTACTTCCCTGATCGGTATCCTTTGTGTCCTAGCGTTTCTCCAGACCCTGAATCTCAATCTCATCGCAGGAGGAATGAAAGATGCAGATCATGACTACCTGATTAAGTCCCAGCATCTCTCGACAAGACTAGGAGTACGCCTGGAGCAAAACATCCTACGGGTCCCTCGAACTTTTCAAATCATTGCGTATCTTTTAGGCGTCTGCTACACCCTTGGTGTTTTTCTCCCGATAGTGTTTGGAATAATCCGTCTACATGATCTCTTGATTCTCCTTCTTCTCCTCTTTAATGTCTTCTTCTTTGTTGTGACCTATAAAATGTTACATCTCCACTCGTTTCGTCGACAGGAGATCCGCGCATACGTCGTGCTTCAATATACCATTAACTGGTGCAACATCCCGATTCTTTTGATGAGCGTCGCCCCGTTAGCCGGTTTTCTTTTACTGTATCCCATTATAGGATTGGTCGCCTCAAACATCATCCTGTATCGAACAATCAGTCGACCTCAAGTCCTCTAAGACTCCCGTGATACGAATAGAAACGTTCAAAAACATCCTGTATCATTCTTTTCCATCCACCCTACCAGTATGGTGCCATCTTATGAGATCCCAAGAGCCAAAAGTGATGATTCGTGTGATGACGATGAAGGATTATGCTGCAGTCCTCTCCTTATGGAAGGATGGTAACATCCCATCTCGACCAAAGGGTCGTGATAGTAAAAAAAACATCGCACATCAACTCCTGCAACCGAATTGTTATTTTCTCGTCGCAGTTTCTGGGGGAAAAATCATTGGAGCGGTCGTCGGAACCCATGATGGACGCAAAGGGTGGATTAATCGACTCGTCGTCGCATCCTCCTATAAGAAGAAAGGCATCGGACGACGGTTGGTTGCTGCCGTCGAGCAGTACTTTTCAACACAGGGGATTGATATTGTCGCCTGCCTTATCGAAGAATGGAACACGATTTCCATGAAGGTATTCGAGCAGCTAGGGTACATGAGACATACCGATATTTTCTATTATTCAAAAAGGAAAAGTCCAAAGACATAAGAGACGCAAAAAATCCTTCGTTCTTTATACCTGATAGAAAAAGTATATTAATATAGAAAATATCTTATAAATATAAATGTTTTTTTGCCACCATAGGGAGTTATGAAAAAAATACTCGTCATTATCCTCGTTGCAGCAACGATTCTTAATATCGTCGTAGGCGCCTTTCTCTTCCTTGATATCCAGCAGATGGAACTACCGGAAATGACACTTTCTCTTGAGATCCTTACCATCACCTCAGAAGAAGCACTCCTCCAAGCCACCCTCTCCATAGACAACCCTAATTCGTTTTCCATTCTCCTGACCAATCTCACAATGATTACCGTCGATGAGAACGGACATACCATCAATCAACTTACCCTACCCGGGGGAGAAACAAAGGCACATGAGAACCGGACATTCAACACAACCGTTCGCATCCAGTTCAATGGATCGCTTCCGCATCATCTCACCAGTCATCTTTCAGGGAATTTCGGCACCATGTTTTTTGGAATCATCAAAAAAACATTCCCTCTGAAGTTCTCCATCGTTACGACTCTGAATGACATCCTAGAGCAGTTTCAATTTCCCCGGATTCATCTCTCCGCGGACTTCAGCCACATCACCCAAGAAGGCATCAATTTCAGTGGGATCATCGAGATAAGCAACCCGAACAGCATCGACATCATCGTAGAGAATCTCACCGCAAGCGTCACCACAGAAACAGATGTCTCCGTTGGTGCTATCAGCATCCAAGGGGCAAGCATCTCAGCAAAAACAACCAAACAGCTTTCAGGGAGCGGATGGATTCTGCTAAAAGCCTTAGATGCGGAATCCCTCCAGATGAACCTGACCGGTTCTCTCATCATCTCTGTCGCGGGGATTCGAAAACCCATGAACATCTCTGTAGAAGCCGACATCGTCCCCCCACAGCTTGAACGACTCCTCTCTGATCTCCCCACCGAAGCCTCTCTTACCGGTGAATACACTTATACCTTGAAAAACGGTTTGCATGATACCATAACCTTTTCAATCACAAACCCAAATAATCTGACATTGCTTGCGAAGGATATCACCGTGCAGATTTTCCGAGTCGATGGAACAAAATCCCGGATGATCAGCAATGGGACTCTCTCCGATGGCCTTATTCTCCCTCAGAGCACTACCGTACTTCAGGGTGATATGTTCATCCCGCTCACTCAGCTTCGACCACGTCTTGGGGAACACTTCATCCCCGATCAGCTCAAAGTGGTGTTACGATCCAACATCACCATCCAAGGATTTAATCAAACCATCTGGGTTGGTGTCATTGGGTATCAGGATTTCCCGATACGCCACTTCTTTTAAGAAAAGAGTGTAAAAAAAAAAGAGTATTCATCTTTCTTTAGGGGAGCTTTGTGGTGAAAATACTATATAGGGTTTGTGGCGAAGGAAGAGATATGCAAGCCGCAGCACCACCCTGATCTATAATCCAGGAAACCAACAAGAGACATTAAAACGGATCGGACAGGAAAACCGAACCATTATCGCACCATAGAAATAAACCAGGTCAGTTATCGATTGAATACTGGAACAAATCATAATATTGTTTCAAGGATTTTTTGATTGAGAATCGAAGTGTGTGAACCGCAGGATCAGACTTCACCTGCCGAGGCTTCATCATCCCGGTGACATCGACAGACGTCTCCCTGGTGATCTGAAACGTCGCTAGGATGTTTTCCACTGTTTCCTGCGGATGATCACAGAGTTCTTCATACGTAATCGAGATAAACTCATTTTTTTGGAGACATTTTACGTTTTTTAGATAATACTTTATTGATCTTTTTGTGTACCAGATGAGAAATACGACACAGCCTTCTGCAAAAAAACGAAAGATGAATCGCAGTGGCAGGAGCAGGAGCGGGTTGCTATACCACCGATTATATGTCTTTGACAACCTGGCGGTATATAGGTTTTTTTCCTTTAAGAGTGTCCGGATTGCTTGAAGCGTCGAACTGATTGTTTTTTGGGGATGGCGATGAATGAACACAAACCGAGCAGTAGGGAACATCTCTTTGAGAAAGAGGAAATTTGGGAAATCATAGGGATTCTTCAGGAGAATCGGTTTTTTTTCTCCGGACATATAAGTAATTTTCTTGCACAGCTCGGTGAACAATGCAATGTTTTTTTTCGTCACTCGCATCTGCCCGGTCCGAGCACCAAGTAAGAAGCCGTATTCCTCTGCGAAATCCGCGGTAATCTTCAGTTGGTCGATTCCTCTATCGGTTAACCCTTTTTTTCGTAATGAGTTGGTCAGTTCCTGTTTTGCGATTTGATCTTTGTCCTCATGGTGATTGACTAGGAGCTGATCATAGCTGATGAGATGATACGCAATGACTGGGTTAAAACAACCGGTCGCCGTCAACATTTTATACAGGATGCTTGTCCCCGACCGATGCACCCCAAGGATAAACACCGGTTGCACATCAACCATCTGAAGTTCCTTCAGATACGGAGTATCATTTCTGTTATCCAAAATTGTTCCTCACAACAATGATATCCTTAGCAGCTTTTAATAAACATCTCATCGAGAGGTCTCTTTTCATCGTTGAATTTCTTGTGTTTTTCGTAGGGTATATCTCTAAAAACCCACAAAGGATACAATACCCTGTTGGAACATATGATCCTTGAAAGTTTGATTCTTCTTGGAATCATTGGGATTCTTGGGGAATGCATCATCATCGGTCTTTGGCTTATCGCATACAGACAAACCAAGAAAACCGTGTTCCCAGCCTATTTTCCCTCTGCTTCTGTTATCGTCCCCTGCAAAGGCACTGGTCCCGGGTTCCTGGAAAACATCCAAGGATTCCTTCATCAAGAGTATTTTGAGTATGAGGTGTTCTTTGTGGTCGACGCACCAGATGATCCTGCCTACAGCATTATTGAGCATCAACTACAGGATCACCAAAACGCTCACCTAGTTTTGACGACACCAACCCAGGGTTGTAGTGGAAAAGTCGCTGCACTCCTTTCAGGATTACCGCATACGCAAAATACAAAGATTTTAGTATTCGCAGACAGCGATATCAAACCATCCAAACACTGGTTACAGAACATCGTCCTCCCCCATCAGGACGAACGGATCGGGGCGACAACTGGGTACCGATGGTACTTCCCCTCGAACCTCAAGACGTTATTGATCTCCGCCTGGAATATGGCCTCCATCGTGTTTATGTTCTACCCCAGTTCCACGTTTGCCTGGGGTGGGTCCATGGCGATTCGAAAGAATCTTTTCGACGCCTTACACATCGAAGAACAATGGCGGACCGCTTATTCTGATGATCTGGTGCTGACCCTCTCTGTGAAAAAAGCAGGCTATCGTATTTATCTTCAACCAAAATGCATCATGGAAAGCCCACCAGAGACACGCATCCGGAGTTTTATCCACTGGGGGACGCGGCAATACACCTGGGTCCGCTGGTACTACCCCCTCTACTGGATTGGCTCGTTCATCGGGTTCATTGGAGCCCAGGTCATCATCGCACTGGGTATCCTGCTCCTTCTCTTTGGATACCTCCTCCCTGGTGTGTTGCTTTGTTCGATGATCCTCTGCGAGATACTCTATGGATTGCTTGGGATCACCATCTTACCAAAAACCATGATATACCCAAAAGAACGCTATCCTTCAAAGGTAGGCTACGCACTCTTGACTCCCTTGGTGTTTCTGTTGCTTGCACAAAACGCGTTCGCATCTGCATTTACGAAAACGATCACCTGGGCGGGACGGACCTACACAAAACCAAGACACTGATTCATTTCATGTCTTCAGAGGAAAAACGTTTAAAAAAGTGAAACGGTTGTGATTCTCCTATGAAACGAGTCTTCTATGGAGCGGCGATTCAGGGTGCAAAAGACCGAAAAGAACGATCCTCTGTTCACGAATTTCTCATCACCAGCATTAAACAACAGGGTTTTGATGTGGCCACCGAGCATACCACAGGGAAAACCTATGAAGAGGCGATGCAGAAACTCCAACAAGCAATCGGTCCTCTGCCGGCTGATGAATTCGAACGAAAAATCTTTGTACGCAATAAAATGATTGAAGCAATCGAAGGAGATATCATCGCAGCGATCTTTGAGGTCTCCACCCCTAGCCTGGGAACCGGCATTGAAATAGCACATGCGTACCTCCGCCCACGACTAGGCTTACCCGTCGTCCCGGTTCTTGCCTTATATCAAAAAGAATATTGGCCAAACAACCTCAGCACCATGATCCGAGGAATCTCCCCAAAGCACGTCCCACATTTTTCCGTAAAAGAATATACCAGCCTTGATGAAGCAAAACACATCATCAGCGATTTCCTCATCGCAGAGCCTTAACTCCTCCTTTGCAGACATTATCTTTTCTACAAATCTAATGATTTTTCAAACCAGACCACGTCAAAGGATTTCCCTTTTTTCTTTCCAATCCCATGGAACCGCCCACATTCCACAAACCCGTGCTTCAAATGAAACAGCAGGCTTTGAGGATTTTCTGAAGAGACATTGGCTAGGAGTATCGTAATCCCCATCTTCCGCGCTTCCTCCTCGAGTTTCTGTAATGCTTGGGATCCAATACCCTTTCCTCGGTAGTTCTTCTGCAAAAAA
>Ga0113563_10001270_pt1 | contig 14109 bp, 12 predicted proteins | sample Mud3Dept3metaG_FD_80117 | JGI IMG/M metagenome (GOLD analysis project Ga0113563, IMG submission 80117) | Freshwater wetland microbial communities from Ohio, USA, analyzing the effect of biotic and abiotic controls - Mud 3 Core 4 Depth 3... | ecosystem: Environmental > Aquatic > Freshwater >...
CCTACGAGCGCCGCATCCGTGAGCTCGAGGCGGCGCTCGCCGCGGCGGAGCGCGGCGAGCCGGGCGGGGCCGCGGTGGAGCCCGGGGCGCCGGGCCCGCTGCGCCCGCAGCCCGCGGCGCCGGGGGCGAACGTCCCGCCGGACTCCCCGCGCTCGCCCGCGACGCCCGAGCCGGGCGCCCGCTCGGGGGGCGAGGCGGCCGCGCCCGTCGCGGCCCCGTCACCGCGGGTGCCCGCGGTGGTGCCGCCGCAGCTGGTCTCGCACCAGCCCCCGGTCTACCCGCTGCTCGCACTCCAGCGCGGGCTCGAGGCGACGGTGGAGCTGCGCCTGCGCGTGGACGAGAGCGGGCGCGTGACCGCGGTCGAGCCGGTCGGCGCGCCCCGGAGCTTCGGTTTCGACGACGCCGCGCGGCGCGCGGCGCTCTCTGCGGTCTACCGGCCGGGCACCCGCGACGGCGTCGCGGTGCCGATGGAGACCACGCTCACGATCCGCTTCGTGCTCGGCGAGCGGCGCTGACCCGCCGGCGCGCCGCGCGCCGGGGCGCGCCTCAGAACACGGCGCCCAGCTCGCCGGGCACCGGTGCCCGGCACTTCGGGCAGACCAGCAGGCGTCCGCTGCGCGGCAGCGAAGAGACGAAATGGACGCGCGCGCGGTAGAGGCGCACCGCGAAGAGCCGGTCGATCTCCTCCCGGCAGACCGGGCAGAGGACCGCCTGCTCGAGGCCGTAGATCGCGGAGGGCTCGAGCTTCCATCCCGGTGGCAGCGGTTCGTCGGCCATCGCCCGTCCTATCCCTTCTCCTCCCAGTCCCAGAACAGGTCGGCGTTGGTCAGCGTCGGCTCGTCCCCGGGCTCGTCCGCCGCCTGCGTGGCGGGCAGGCCGCGCTCGACGCGCGCCACGATCGCGGCCTGCTCCTCGAGGTCGTTCGTCTCGCGCTCCCAGGACTCGTCGCTGCCGAAGTGGGGCCAGCTGCGCGGGAAGATCGGGTCGTGCCAGCGGCGGGCCAGCCAGGCCGCGTAGTGGATCAGGCGCAGTCCGCGCAGCGCCTCGACCAGGCGCAGCTCGCCGCGCGGGAACGGACGGAACGCCTCGTAGCCCTCGAGGAACCGGCGGACGAGCCCGTCGGTCTCCTGCTCCCGTCCGGGCAGCGCCAGCCAGAGATCCTGGACCGCGGGGCCGATCATGGCGTCGTCGAAGTCGAGCAGGCGCAGCTGGCCGTCGCGCTCGAGCACGTTGCCGAGGTGAAGGTCGCCGTGGACGCGCAGCAGCTCGACGCCGGCCGCCATGCGGTCGTAGGCGTCGGCGATCGCGCGCGCGGCGGCGGCGTAGCGCGCGGCGAGGCGCGCGGGCAGGGTCCCGTGCTCGGCCAGCCAGGCCAGGTCCCGGCGCACGTAGGCCTCGCTGGTGAGCGGCAGCCGGTCGGCTCCGGGCCGGCGCGCGCCGACCACGTGCAGGCGCCCGACCAGCATGCCCAGCCGTTGCGCGGTCGCGTCGTTGAGCTCCTCGGGGGCGCGCCCGCCCTTGCGGTCGAAGACGGCGTAGAGGATGCCGTCGATCGCGGCCAGCGTCGATCCGTCCGGGAACGGCCGCGCCGGGCAGACCGGGATCTCCTCCGCGTCGGCCTCGGCGAGGAAGCGGTGCTCCTCGAGGATCTGGGCGCGCGTCCAGCGCTGCGGCCGGTAGAACTTGGCGACGACGCGCGAGCGGTCGGCGAGCTCGACCTCGTAGACGCGGTTCTCGAACGAGTTGAGCGGGTAGCAGAGCGGGCGCACCGAGAGGCCCGCCGCCGCGACCGCGTCGAGGACGCGCTCAGGAGTGAGCGCCAGGAACAGGTCGGTCGGATCCTCCCGCTTCGCGCGCCGCGCCACGCGGGAATCGTGTCACCTTCCCAGGGGCGAAGCCAAAGAGGACTTCTGTTTCAAGACAAAGACAAAGACGTTCTGTTGAAGGCAGAGGGGGCGGGGCTGGGGTGGCTCGCTGCGCTCGGGGGGCGCCGCCGGCGGGCGGTGCCCCCGCAGTGGCTCAGACGGCGCGCAGGACCAGGAAGGTGACGTCGTCGGCGGGGGCGGCGGCGCGGCTCCACTCGGCGGTGGTCGCTTCGAGGCCGGCGACGACGCTGCGTGCGTCGGGTCCGGAGCTCGCGAGGTCCTGGAAGCGGCGGGCGAGGCGGTCGTAGCCGTAGGGCTCGCCTTCGGCGTTGGGCAGCTCGGGCAGGCCGTCGGAGAGGAAGAGCAGGGCGTCGCCCGCGCCCAGCGCGACGGTTGCTTCCTGGTAGGGGAATCCGGCGCGCGCGCCGAGCGGGGTGCCGGCGAGGGCGACCTCGCGGACCTCTCTCGTCGCGGCCGCGAAGTGGAGCGCGGGCGGCATGCCCGCGGCCGAGAGCGTCACGCGCCGGCCCGCGACGCGCGCCACGGTCAGCGCCATCGCGCGGCGGACCAGGCCCATGCGGTGGACCGCGGCGTTGGCGGCGGAGAGGAAGGCGGCGGGCGCGGCGGCGGCCGCGCTGCCCGCGAACAGGCCCTTGATCGCGGTGACCAGGGTGCCCGCGGCGGCGCCGTGGCCGGTGGCGTCGCCCACCGCGACCACCAGCGCGCCGTCGTCGGCGTCGAGGAAGTCGTAGTAGTCGCCGCCCACCTCGGTGGCGGTGGTCATCGACACCGCGAGGTCGAGCTCGGCGCGGCGCGGCAGCTCGCGCGGCAGCAGCGAGAGCTGGAAATCGCGCGCCTCCTCGAGCTCGCGCCGGCGGCGCTCGTTCTCGGCCGCGAGCAGGCGGCGGTCGATCTCCTCCTCCTTGCGCAGCCGCTCCTGCTCGAGCAGGCGGCGCTGGTTCTCGGCGAGCTCGCCGGCCATGTGGTTGAAGGTCGCGGCGAGGCGGCCGAGCTCGTGCCGCGAGGAGACCTCGACGCGCGCGCCGAGGTCGCCCTGCGCCAGGCGCGCAGCGCCCTCCTCGAGCAGGTGGACGTCGCGCACGAGCCGGCCCGAGACCGGGTAGAGCCCGGCGATCGCGAGCCCGACCAGCAGCATGCCGAAGCTGAAGTTGCGCGCGGTCGCCCGCTTGAGCTCCGTCATGGCGGCCGAGAGGGGGCGGGCGATGCCGTAGCGGTAGCCGCTCCCCTCGTCGCGGCGCGAGACCACCACCCAGTCGCCGCGCGCCGCAGGCGAGTCCGACGGCCCCTCGCGCTCGGCGGCGCCGGCGCGCAGCTCGGCGAGCGCGGGCAGGTCGCGCAGCCGGTCCCCGTCCTCGGCGCTCGCGACGTAGAGCTTGCCCTCTGCGTCGAGCGCGAACGGGATCTCGCCCTGGGCACGATCGGTCTGGGCGAGCACCGAGCGCAGGAGCTCCTCGGCCTTGATCGTGGCGGTCAGGCGGCCGACCTCGCGGTCGCCGGACTCGATCGGGCAGGAGACGGAGCCGCCGATCGGGCCGCGCGGCGGCGGCGCCGGCGCCCCGGGCGGAGCCTCGGACGGCGCGGCGCCCGAAGCGTGCGGCGCCGGCGGGGGAGCGGAGGGGTCGCCGATCGCCGTCAGCTTGCCCAGCTCGCGCTCCGCGGCGCGCTGCGCCTCGAGCGCGAGCACGAGGTCGGGCGTGGTTGCCGTCCGCCCCTGCGCGGCGCGCGACTCGGCGATCGTGAGCGCGATCGACTCGCGCACGCGCTCGAGCTCCTGCCTCAGGGCCTCGCGCTGGTGCGGGTCGAGCTCGAGGCGACGGGATTCCCGGGCGAAGCCTCGGGCTGCGCGGGCCTCCTGCTCGAGGGCGCGCCGGCGCGAGTCGGGGTCGGTGCGCGCGCCGCCGGGCGCCGCCGGAGGGGCGCCGGGCGGAGTCACCGGGGCCACGGAGGCGACCGGCGCCACCGCGGGCGTCGCCGGCGCGGGAGGCGTCCATGCGACCGGCGCGACCGGCGCGATCGCCTCGGGCGCCTCGGGTGCGCGCGGCACGAAGGTCAGTCCCTCGATCCAGGGCAGCGCCGGGCCGAGCCCCGCGAGGGCCGCCTCGAAATGCTCGGTCCCCTTCTCGCCGACCCCCGCCCAGGACTCGATCGGCAGGCGGGCGAGCTGGCGCACGCGCAGGTCCACTTCGGTGGCGGTGGCGCCGACCCGCTGCGCGAGCTCGCGCGCGAGCGCGGAGGCCTCGACCTCGGCCGCCTTGCGCAGCGCAGCGCTCGAGGTGGCGTGCGAATAGAGCGCCAGCCCGGCCAGGGGCAGGGCGGAGAGCAGGAGCAGCGCGAGGGCGAGCCGGAGCCGGAGCGACATGGCGGCGAGGCGGGGCGAGAACCCCTCCGGCGAGGTTATACGGCCCGCGCCGGGGAAGGTTCGGGCGCGTCGAGCACGACCCAGGTCGCGGCCCCGCCGCTGGCCAGGGCGGAGACCAGGGTCCGCCGCGGCGCCGGGAGCTTCTCCGCCACGGAGGGGCGGAGCCCCAGCTCCGGGTCGGGCTCCTCGAAACCGCGCGTCGGGCCGATCGCGCGCCCGGAGGCCGCGAGCAGGGCGGCCGCGAGATGGGCGCCGCCCGGCTCGCCCACCGTCCCCTTGGGCGCCACGACCGCCGGCAGCCGCTGTCCGAACAGGGTGGTGAGGACGCCCGCCTCGAGCCGGTCGCCGCGGCGCGCGCCCGAGGCCCCCGAGACGACGAGATCGATCGAGCCGGGCGCCACGCCCGCGCGGCGCAGGCCGCGTGCCAGGGTGGCGGCGAGCGGCCCGGAGCCGGTCCCCCAGTCCCAGGCCGGCGCGCTGGCGTCGAAGCCGCGCACCACGCCGGCCAGGCGCGCCAGCGGGCGGGCGCCCCGGCCGAGCGCGTCCGGCTCGGCCTCGAGCACGACCACCGCGGCGCCCTCGGCGGCCAGGAAGCCGTCGCGCCGCCGGTCGAACGGGCGCGCGACCTCGGCGCCGTCCGCTCCAGGCCGGGCGAGGGCGCGAAAGCGGTCCAGCACGGCGTGCAGGAGCGGGATCATCTCGTCCACGGCGGCGACCAGGACGCGCTCGGCGGCGCCGGTGGCGACCAGCCGCGCCCCCTCGGCGAGCGCCGCCAGGTCGCTCGTCTCGCGTTGGGTGATCGCGAGGTTGGGGCCGCGCGCGCCGACCGCCATCGCCATCTGCGCCGCCGAAGCGCTCGCCACCGACTCGGTGAAGGCGGCGGGCGAGGCCGCCTCGGGTCCCTGGCGCAGGAGCTGGATCAGGAGCTGCTCGGTGACGAAGGCCGGACCGAAGGCGGTGCCCACCACGATGCCGGTGCGCTCGTGGTCGGCGTTCGCGAGCCCGGCGTCGGCGAGCGCCAGGCGCAGGGCGGCGACCGCGAAGCGCGCCGGCGGGCTCATGCGCCGCGCGCTCGCCGGCGGCACCAGCGCCGAGAGGTCGAGCCCGGAGGCGGTGAGCGCCGTGCGCGCGCCGCCCGGGGCGTGATAGCCCGCCGAGCGGTCGACCACGACCGGGCGCGTCGCGCCCTGCGCGAGACAGCCGGCGAGCGCCTCGACACCGACGCCCCAGGGGCCGACCGCGCCCAGGCCGGTCGCCACCACCGCGCGCGTCACGCTGCCTCCGGGTGGAGCAGGACGCAGGCGGCGTTGGCGCCGCCGAATGCCAGATTGGTGGACAGGGCGCGGCGCGCTGCCGGCAGCGCGCGCGGCGCGCCGACCACCAGGTCGACGCCCAGGCCGGGATCGAGGGTGCCCTCGCCCGGCGTCGGATGGACGAGCCCGTGCTCGAGGCAGAGCACGGTGACCAGCGCTTCGACCGCGCCGGCGGCGCCCAGGAAGTGGCCGACGCAGCCCTTGGTCGAGGTCGCGGGCAGCGCCGGCGCGCGCGCGCCGAAGATGCGCGCCAGCATGCGTGCCTCGGCGCTGTCGTTGGCCGGGGTGCCGGTGCCGTGGAGGTTGACGAAATCGATCGCCGCGGGCGCCAGCCCGGCGTCGGCGAGCGCGGCCGCGACCGCGCGCGAGATCCCTTCGCCCTGCGGGTCCGGCGAGGTCATGTGGTGGGCGTCGCAGGAGGCGCCGACGCCAGCCAGCCAGGCGAGCACCGGCGCGCCGCGCCGCTCGGCGCGCGCGCGCGACTCGAGCACGAGCACCGCGGCACCCTCGCCGATCGACATACCGGCGCGCTCGCGCCGGAAGGGGCGGCAGGGCCGCTCGTCGACCGCGCGTAGCGCGTTGAAGCCGCCGAAGGTGAGCCGGCACAGCGAGTCGCTGCCGCCGGCGAGCGCGAGCTCGATCTCGCCGGAGCGCAGGGCGTCGAGCGCGGCGCCCAGGGCGAGCGTCGCCGAGGCGCAGGCCGAGGCGATCGTCTCCACCGGGCCGGTGACACCGTGGGCGCGCGCCACCGCGTCGCCGGGACCGCACGGCTGCTGCGCCGAGAGCAGGCCGATCGGCGCGCGGCGCGGCCGGCCGACGAGCTGCGCGAAGAACTGCTCGGACTCGAACATGCCGCCGGTCGAGCTGCCGAAGAAGAGCCCGGCCGCGGCGCCCTCCAGCCGCTCGGGCAGGCGCGCGCCGGCGAGCGCCTCGGCGGCGGCGACGAGCGCGAAGCGGTCGGCGAGCGTCAGGCGCGGCCCGCCGGCCTCGGGGTCGAGCGCCGGACCGTCGGGGACCTCGGAAGCGACGTGGGTGCGGTAGCCGGTATGGTCGAAGCGGTGGAAGTCCCGGATCGCGCTCGCGCCCGAGAGCACGCCCCGCCAGAGCTCCTCCACGCCCCAGCCGAAGCCCGAGACCGCGCCGAGACCGGTGACCGCGACCGGCTCGCCGCTCATCGTCCGGCCCCGCCGGAGGCGGCGGCCAGGCGGGGAGCGAGCCAGTCGGCCAGCGCGCGCACGCTCGAGAAGGTCTCGCCGCCGATCTCCTCGGAGGGCACCGAGACGCCGAACTCGCGTTCGAGCGCGACCACCAGCTCGAGCGCGTCGACCGAATCGAGGCCGAGCCGCGAGGAGAAGAGCGGCTCGTCGTCGGCGATCGACTCGGGCGCCAGGCCCTCGAGGTGCAGGCTCGAGACCAGCAGCTGCTTGAGGCGCGGCACCAGCAGCTCGGGGCTCAACGCGGCCTCCCGGGGGCGGCCGCGGGCAGCGGGTAGCCGGCCGCCTCGTCGCGGCGGACGAGCGGCTCGACCAGGCGCAGCCGGCGCTGGAGCGCGACCGCGAGGAAGAAGACCTCGATCAGCAGGCGCGTCGAGAGCGAGGGCCGCCAGTGGCCGGCGAGGACGGTGACCACGGCCCGGAACAGGCGCGGCGGCGCCGCGGGCTGGAAGAACAGGTCCCGGAACCAGGGCGTGTAGAAGGCGAGCACGAAGCGCCGGAAGACCGCGAAGCGGCGGCGCTGCACGCGCTCGAAGCGCCGGAAGCGCGCCGCCGAGAGGTCGCCCGCCGCGAGCGCGCGGTCGAGCTCGCGCGCGGCCTCGAGCCCGCTCTCGAGCGCGATCGACACCCCGCTCGAGAACACCGGGTCGAGGAAGGCGCCGGCGTCGCCGACCAGCAGCCAGCGATCCCCGGCATAGCGCGTGGCGCCGTAGGAGAAGTCCTTCTCGACGCGCACCGGCCACTCGCGCCTCGCTGCCGCCATCAGCTCCGCCACCGCCGGCGTGTCGGCGATCGCGGCAGCGAGCATCGCCTCCGGGTCGCCCCTCTCGAGCCGCTGGTAGAGCGTCGTGGGGAGCACGACGCCGACGCTGGTCAGGCGCTCGTCGATCGGGATGAGCCAGAACCAGCCGGCGTCGGCGCGCGCCACGATGCGGATGTCCCCGGAGCGGTTGTCGGGCAGCCGCGGCACACCCGCGAAGTGGGCGTAGATGGCGACGTTGGCGAGGCGCGGCTCGTCGCGGCGCAGGTCGAGCTTGCGCGCCACCAGCCCGGCGCGTCCGGTGGCGTCGACCAGGGCGCTCGCCCGTACCTCGCGCCGGCCCGCCGCGCCGGCGACCCGCAGCGTGACGCCGTCCGCGCCGAAGTCGCAGTCCTCGACCCGCGTGCGCTCGAAGACCTCGACGCCGGCCGCACGCGCCCGGTCGAGCAGCAGTTGGTCGAACTTCCCGCGACAGACCTGGTAGGTCTGGGGCCGCGGCACCTCGGCGGAGCTCGAGAAGTCGACCGGCCGGCCGGCGGCGCCGTCGTGGGTGAGCAGCGAGGCGCCCCACTTCTCCGGGAAGCCCTGCGCGCGCACCAGCTCGGCGATGCCGAGCTCCTCGAAGCAGCCGTTGGCGCACGCAAGCAGCGACTCGCCGATGTGGAAGCGGGGGAAGGCGTCGCGCTCGTAGAGCGCGACGCGGCGCCCGCGCCGGGCCAGCGCGATCGCCGCGGCGCAACCGGCGGGGCCACCGCCGGCGACGGCGACGTCGTGGGGAAGCGGGCTGGCGGGGCTCAAGGCTCTCGGGAGGGCGGCTCCAGGGTGGCGGCCAGTATACTTCGGCCGCCTTGAACACCCTCGAGGATCCGATTCTCCGGGCTTTCGCGGCCACGGCCGCGCGGCGGCCGCTGGCGCCGCTCGTCGCCTCGCCGTCCAGGTCGTGGAGCGCGGCGGACCTCGACGGCGCGGCGGCGGCGCTGGCCGGGAGGCTGGCGGCCGAGGGCTTCGGCGAGGGCGACGCGATCGGACTCGCGGCGGCGCCGGGCGCGGCGTTCGCGGCCGGCTACCTGGCGCTGCGGCGGCGCCGGGCGGTGCCGGTGCTGTGCGACAGCGCGCGCCCGACCCCCGACCGGCTCGCCGCGCTCGACCGGCTCGGCGTGGTCGGCTTCCTCGCCGCGGCGGACGGCTGGCCGGCGAGCGCGCGCGCCTGGGACCTCGACCGGCGCGCGCCCGCGCGGGCGCTCGCCGCCGACCCCGCCTGGGGCGCGATCAAGCTCACCTCGGGCTCGACCGGCGAGCCGCGCGGCATCGCGGTCGGCGCCGAGGCGCTGGCGGCCGACGACGCCCAGCTCGCGGCGGCGATGGGGCTCGCCGCCGCCGACCGCATCCTCGCCCTGGTGCCGCTCTCGCACTCCTACGGTTTCGCCAGCCTGCTGCTGCCGGCGCTCGTGCGCGGTTCGCTGCTGGTCGTGGCCGAGGACCGCTCGCCGCTGGCGCCACTCGCTGCCGCGCGCGCGCTCGAGGCCACGGTGTTCCCGACCGTGCCGGCCTGGCTGGGGGCCTGGGTGCGACTCGCCTCGGCGCCGGCCTGGCCGGCGTCGCTGCGCCTGGTGATCTCGGCGGGCGCGCCGCTGCCGCCCGAGACCGCGCGCGCGTTCCGGCTGCGCTGCGCGCTCCCCGTGCACGTCTTCTACGGCGCCTCGGAGTCGGGCGGCATCACCTACGACGCCGAGGGCGGCGCCGCCGAGCGCGGCACGGTGGGCACCGTGGTGCCGGGCGTCGAGATCGCGCTCGATCCGGACGCCGGGCGGCTCGAGGTGCGCTCGCCGGCGGTGGCCGACACCTATCTGCCCGAGGCCGCACCCGAGCTCGCGGGCGGGCGCTTCCGGACCGCCGACCTGGCGCGGCTCGAGGGCGGCGAGGTGCGGCTGCTCGGACGCGCCGACGATCTCGCGATCGTGCGCGGCAAGAACGTCAACCCGCGCGAGGTCGAAGCCGTGCTGCGCGCCCTGCCCGGTGTCGACGACGCCTTCGTGCTCGGCGTCGACGGCCCGGACGGACCGCGCAGCCTGCTGCGCGCGGTCGTGGCGGCGCGCGCCGGCGGCGTCGACTACCCGCGCGTGGTGGCCTGGTGCCGCGAGCGGCTGGCCGAGCACAAGGTGCCGCGCGGAGTGGTGGTAGTGACGGAGCTGCCGCGCACCGAGCGCGGCAAGCTCGACCGCGCCGCGCTCGCCGTGCTGGCCGGCTGAAGCCGGTCGCCGCTGCTACACTCGCGCCGTGCCCCTGCCCGCGCGCGAACGCTACGACGTGGTCGTCCTCGGCGGCGCCATCGCCGGCGCTTCGACCGCGCTCCTGCTGCGCCGCGAGAACCCGGAGCTCTCGGTGCTGGTGGTCGAGAAGAGCCGCGCCTTCGACCTCAAGGTGGGCGAGGCGACCACCGAGATGTCGGGCATGTTCCTGACCCGCCGGCTCGGGCTCTGGGGCCACCTCGAGATGGAGCACCTGCCCAAGGAGGGGCTGCGCTACTGGTTCGCCAACGAGTCGGTGCGCAGCCACGCCGACGCCAGCGAGACCGGCGGTTTCGTGCGCTCGACCGTGCCCTCTTTCCAGCTCAAGCGCGACGTGCTCGACCAGCACGTGCTCGACCTCGCGGTCGCGGCCGGCGCCGAGCTCGTCCGCCCGGCGCGCGCGCGGGAGATCGAAGTCGGGTCGTTCGACCAGCGGGTGACCGTGGACGACGAGGCGGGCACGGCGACGGTACGCTGCCGCTGGGTGATCGACGCCAGCGGGCGCGCCTGCGTGCTGGGCCGCAGGCTGGGCCTGATCGAGCGCAACGAGCGCCACCCGACCGCCGCGATGTGGTGCCGGTGGAGCGGCGTCGCCCACATCGACGACCTGGCCGCGCGCGCCGGCGGGGGGCTGGCCGCGCGCAACGTCTCGTCGCGGCGGCTGGCCACCAACCACTACGCCGGGCGCGGCTACTGGGTCTGGTTCATCCCGCTGGGCAGCGGCGAGACCTCGATCGGCATCGTCTGGGACAAGCGCCTCCTGGCACTCCACGAGCGCGCCGACCGCGAGGCCGCGTACGTCGAGTTCCTGCGCGACCTGCGACCCGCCGCCGAGCTGCTGGGCGGCGCCACGATGCGCGCGCAGGACTTCCGCTACTACGCGACCCTCGCCTACGCGACCCGCCAGTACATGGGCGAGGGCTGGGCGCTCGTGGGCGACGCGGCCGCGTTCATCGACCCCTACTACTCGCCGGGCCTCGACCACGTCGGCTTCTCGGTCGAGGCGACCACCCGCCGCGTGCTCGAGGACGCGCGCGGCGGGCTCCGGCCCGAGGGCATCGCCGAGCACAACGAGACGTTCCTGCGCTCGTACTGGCGCTTCTTCGACTCGATCTTCGAGGGCAAGTACTACTACATGGGCGAGGCCGACCTGCTCTCGGCCGCGATGCTGATGGACACCGCGCAGTACTACATCTTCGTGGTGACGCCCGCCATGCGCTTCCTCGGCCGTTACCACTGGATGCCGGTGCTGGGGCCCAAGGAGGCGTTCTTCGCCTACCACCTCCTGCGCCTCTACCACCGCCGCTTCCAGCGCCTCGCCAACCTCCGGCTCGAGATGGGCGAGGCCGGGCGGAGGAACGCCGGCCGCCGCATCCGCGCCTTCTTCGACCTCGGGATCGCGCCCTGGCGCATGGGCGTGCGCGGCGCGCGGCTCTGGCTCTGGGCCGAGCTCGACGGCCTTCGCCTGCGGGTCCGGAAGCTCCTCGGCCTGCGCGCGCGGAACGCGGCGGACGCGCCCGCGGCCGCCCCGCCCGCCGCCCGGTCCACGGACCCTTAGGCCGGGTCCGCCTCAGCCGTCCCGCCGCTTGCCCTCGGCGTCGTACTCGTAGACGCCGCGACCGGTCTTCCTGCCCAGGCGGCCGGCCTGGACGTACTGGCGCATCAGGTTCGAAGGGCGGAAGGTCTCGCCCAGCGTCGCGTGCAGGTGCTCGAGGATGCCGAGGCGCACGTCGAGGCCGACGAGGTCGGCCATCTCGAACGGGCCCATCGGGTGGTTCAGGCCCAGCCGGACCGCCTTGTCGATGTCGGCGGCGGTGGCCACACCCTGCTCGAGCATGCGGAAGGCCTCGTTGCCGATCAGCGCGTTGATGCGCGAGGTGGCGAAGCCGGGCACGTCGCGCACGACCACGCACTCCTTGCCCATCTTCTCGCCCACCACGCTGAACACCTCGACCGTCTCGTCCGAGGTCTCGAGGCCGCGCACGATCTCGAGCAGCTTCATCAGGTGCACGGGGTTGAAGAAGTGCATGCCGGCGAAGCGCTCCGGGCGGCCGGAGGCCGCGCCCATCTCGGTCACCGACAGCGACGAGGTATTGGAGGCGAAGTAGGAGTCGGCGGGCGCGAAGCGCGCCACCTGCTCGAACAGCTCGAGCTTGAGCGGCATCGACTCGGGCGCCGCCTCGATCACCAGGTCGGCGTCCTCGACCGCGGCGGCGAGGTCGGTGTCGAGCGCCAGGCGCAGCTTGGCGGCCTCGGCCTTCGCGGCGTCGAGCTTGCCCAGCGACACGCCCTTGTCGAGGTTCCTGTGGATCGACTCCTCGGCGCGCGCGAGGACCTCCTTGTCGACGTCGTAGAGCTCGGTGTCGTAGCCGGCGAGGGCGGCGACGTGCGCGATGCCGCGCCCCATCGTGCCCGCGCCCAGGACGGTGACGCTCTTGATCTGCACGGTCGCTTCTCCAGTTCGGATTGCGGGCGCCGGGATCGGGGAGCCGGATCAGGACGCCGGGATCGGATGCAGGCCGGTGGCGCGCTCGGCGAGCGCGGCGAGCTCGTCGGCGATGGCGAGCGTGGTGCGCGTGGCCTCGGCCGCCGCGGCCTGGAGCTCGGGCGTGACGCAGTACTTCTCGAGCAGCTCGCGCCCGAGCCGGTGGTGGAGGACCTCCTCGGGCTGGATGACGTCGCGGTAGAGGTCCGCGGTCGCCCGGTCGCCGGCGCGCTCGCACAGGGCGATGAACTGCTCGTTCCTGACCTCGGCGATCGCCTCGCGCGCGAACGGTCCCGCGGCGACGCGCTCGACCGTGGACTTCAGGCCCTTGATGTAGTGGTAGAGCGGGCTGTAGCCGCCCTCGAGCGGGTCGAGCGCGGCCGGGTCGCGGCCGAGCTCGGCCAGGCGCCGGACGATCAGGTGGTAGTGCTTCATCTCGTCGCCGCACTGGCGGGCGAAGGCCATCTTGGCGTCGATCTCGGGCGTCGTGGGCATGAAGAAGCCGGCCAGCTCCGAGGCCTCGACCTCGCTCTTGAGCGCCAGCTCGAGCAGGGTCACGATCTCGACCCGCCCGCCCGACTCGGCCTCGAGCGCGCCCTGCTCGCCCAGGCGCGCGAACAGCGTCCGCATCTCGGCGACCAGCCCGGCCACGAACTCCCTGGCGTCCATGACGTCCTCCCTTCAGTCGCCCTTCGGCCGCGGTACCTCGGCGCCGCCGCCGCCCACGGTGAGCACGATCTTGCCGAACACGCCGCGCGCCGCGAGCAGCTCCTGCGCCGCCGGCGCCTCCTCGAGCGGGAAGGTGCGCGCCACGACCGGGCGGAGCGCGCCGGTCTCGAACCAGGGCAGCAGGCGCGCCAGCTCGGCGTTCGAGCCCATGGTCGAGCCCAGGATCGAGAGGCTCTTGAAGAAGACGGCGCGCAGCGGCAGCCCGGCGCTGGCGCCGGCGGTGGCGCCGCAGGTGACCAGCCGGCCGCCCCAGGCCAGGCACTTCAGGCTGCGCTCGAAGGTCTCGCCGCCGACGTGGTCGAAGACGACGTCCACGCCGCGGCCGCCGGTCGCCTCGCGCGCGGCGCGCGCGAAGTCGGTCGTGGTCACGTCGATCAGGTGGGTCGCACCGAGCGCGCGGGCGCGCTCGAGCTTCTCGGCCGACGAGGAGGTCACCAGGATGCGGCGCGCACCCAGCAGACGCGCGATCTGGATGCCGGCGGTGGTCACCCCCGAGCCCGCGGCGTGGAGCAGCACGTCCTCGTGGGGCGCGAGCTCGGCGCGCGCGGCGAGCATGTGCCAGGCGGTGAGGAAGACGAGCGGCGTCGCCGCGGCCTGGGCGAAGGAGAGCCCGCGCGGCAGGGGGAAGAGGTTGCGCCGCGGCACCACGACGAGCTCGGCGTAGCCGCCGTCGCGGTGCTCGCCGAGCAGGCCGTAGCGCGGGCAGAGCCAGTCCTGGCCGGCCAGGCAGCGCACGCAGTCGCCGCACGAGACGCCGGCGCCGACCAGCACCGCCGCGCCGGGCGCCTGGTCCTCGACGCCGGGGCCGAGCGCCTCGACCGTGCCGGCGACCTCGCTGCCGGGCACGAGCGGCAGCGGGAAGCGGTGGCCGGGCACGCCGTTGCGCAGCCAGAGGTCGAGGTGGTTGACGCCGCAGGCGCGCACCGCGACCCGCACCTGCCCGGGCCCCGGCACGGGGTCCGGCCAGTCGCCCCAAGCGAGCGCCTCGGGGCCGCCGTGCGCGGCGATCCTGAATCCCTTCATCGGCCGCCGAGTCTACCGCCCGCGCCGGATAGGATCGCGCCATGCGAGTTCC
>Ga0113563_10001271_pt1 | contig 14107 bp, 10 predicted proteins | sample Mud3Dept3metaG_FD_80117 | JGI IMG/M metagenome (GOLD analysis project Ga0113563, IMG submission 80117) | Freshwater wetland microbial communities from Ohio, USA, analyzing the effect of biotic and abiotic controls - Mud 3 Core 4 Depth 3... | ecosystem: Environmental > Aquatic > Freshwater >...
GACCAAGGTCCGACCCAACGGCATGGAGGATGTACCAGAATATCGGGTGGACGTGGACTGGGAAAGGGCCGGCGCGCTCGGGGTGCCCATCACCTCCATCCACAACACCATCTCAGCGGCCTTCGGCAGTGCCTATGTCAACAACTTCATTCAGGGGGGGCGGGTCAAGCGGGTGTTCCTGCAAGCGGACGCTCCCTACCGTATGCTGCCCAAGGATATCGAGAAGCTCTATGTCCGGAACACCACGGGGAAGATGGTACCGTTCTCAGCCTTTGCCACCGCGCACTGGTCGAGTGGCTCCCCGCGGCTCGAGCGGTTCAACGGCTTTCCCTCCGTGAACATCCAGGGGGAGCCGGCACCGGGGAAGAGCTCCGGTGAAGCGATGCAGGCCGTGGAGGAGATGGTCGCGAAATTGCCGCAGGGGATCGGCTACGAATGGACCGGGCTCTCCTACCAGGAGCGCATGGGAGGCTCGCAGACACCCCTGCTGTACGCCCTTTCCGTGATCGTCATCTTCCTGTGCGTGGCGGCCCTGTACGAGAGCTGGCCGATCCCAATCGCCAATTTGTTGCTGCTGCCGCTGGGACTGTTCGGTGCAGCGTTGGCCACCTGGTCGCGAGGGATGCACAACGACGTCTATTTCCAGATCGGCTTCCTCACCACGCTCGGGCTGACGACCAAGAACGCCATCCTGATCATCCAGTTTGCCCAGCAGCGGATGGAGCGCGGCGAGGGGCTGATCGAGGCGACCCTGGGAGCGGCCCGGGTGCGGTTCCGGCCGGTCATCATGACCTCGATGGCGTTCTTCTTCGGCGTCCTGCCGCTGGCGATTGCCACCGGCGCTGGCGCCGGTGCCATGAATGCCATCGGCACCGCAGTGACCGGAGGAATGCTCTCCGCTACCTTCATCGATCTGTTCTACATCCCGTTGCTCTTCGTCGTCGTCTCGCGGCTCTTCGCAGCGAGACAACCCGCCCCGATCGGCGAACAACGCGCTGCCGCCTTCGTCTCGCCGAACGTGGAGTGACCGGGATGAGCACGAGCAGCGGCAGGCCCGCCTCCCGCGGATTCCCCCTTTACGCTGACGGTGAATCTTAGATATATTGGAACTGATTGGGGCAGCACGCCTTAGCTCCCGCGACATCGTTGGTCGGGAACCGCCGGCAGGAGGCCATACCATGCCTACTATGTTGACCGACCGCACGGCCTGGAAGGCGCTAGCGGCACACCATCAACAGATCCGCGACGTGCATCTTCGCAGGCTCTTCGCCGAGGATCCGCGGCGCGGCGAGCGGTTCGTGCTGGAGGCCGCGGGCCTTTCCCTGGACTACTCGAAGCACCGAATCACCGACGAGACCATCCGCCTCCTGGTCGCCCTGGCCGCCGAGTGCGACCTCGGCGGGCGGAGGGACGCCATGTTTCGTGGGGAAAAGATCAACACCACCGAGCGGCGGGCCGTCCTGCACGTGGCCCTGCGCGCCCCACGGGATGCGACCATCCTGGTGGACGGGACGAACGTCGTCCCCGAGGTGCACGCCGTGCTGGACCGGATGGCGGGTTTCGCCGAACGAGTGCGCAGCGGCGCCTGGACAGGACACACGGGCAAGCGTATCCGGAACGTCATCAACATCGGCATCGGCGGCTCCGATCTGGGACCCGTCATGGCCTACGAGGCGCTGCGTCATTACAGCCGGCGAGACATGGTTTTCCGTTTCGTTTCCAACGTGGACGGCACCGATTTCGCCGAGGCGACGCGGGATCTCGACCCGGAAGAAACCCTTTTCGTCGTGTCCTCCAAGACTTTCACGACCCTGGAGACGATGACCAACGCCCGGACGGCACGCGCCTGGGCGCTGGCGCGGCTGACAAACGAGCGTGCCGTCGCCAAGCACTTCGTGGCCGTCTCGACCAACGGCGCCGAGGTTGCCAAGTTCGGCATAGATACCGCCAACATGTTCGGGTTCTGGGACTGGGTGGGCGGCCGCTACTCGATGGACTCCGCCATCGGTCTCTCGACGATGCTGGCCATCGGTCCGGAAGGCTTCCGCCGGATGCTGGCCGGTTTCCGCGCCATGGACGAGCACTTCCAGACCGCCCCCCTGGAGCGGAACATGCCTGCCCTCATGGGGCTGTTCGCCGTCTGGTACGACAATTTCTTCGGCGCGGAGACAGTCGCGGTCCTTCCCTACGACCAGTACCTGAAACGGTTCCCGGCCTATCTCCAGCAACTCACCATGGAGTCGAACGGCAAACGGGTGACGCTTGCGGGCGAACCCGTCGGCTATCAAACCGGTCCCATCTATTGGGGTGAGCCCGGAACGAACGGACAGCACTCCTTCTACCAGTTGATCCACCAGGGGACGAAGCTGATCCCGTGCGACTTCATCGGTTTCTGCCAGTCGTTGAATCCTTCCGGACGTCATCATGATCTGCTGATGGCGAACCTGTTCGCCCAGGGGGAGGCGCTCGCCTTCGGCAAGACGGCCGACGAGGTGCGGGCCGAGGGGACCCCGGAGTGGCTGGTGCCGCACCGAACCTTTGATGGTAACCGACCGTCCAGCACGATCTTGGCGGACCGGTTGACTCCCGAGACGCTGGGCGCCCTGGTCGCCCTCTACGAGCACAGCGTGTTCGCCCAGGGGGTCATCTGGGACGTGGATTCCTTCGACCAATGGGGGGTGGAGCTGGGCAAAGTCCTGGCCACGCGGATCATCCCCGAACTGGAGGCCGCGACCGACGTGCCGCCGGCACACAACAGTTCGACCAATGCCCTGATCCGGCGATACCGACTGCGGCGCGGATCCGGCTAGGCGAGGATCCGATTCACGCAGGCGCGACCGCACGATGGGATCTTGAAGACGCGTGGTTGCCCAGGCTAAGCCGGCACCCGTGATGAGCGTCTGCGAAAAATGCACGGCAACGACTCGAAAGGAGGACTTGTGATGCGACAACGGACTGGGGTGCGAATTCTCTGTGTGATCGGGCTCCTGGCGGGGTCTCTGGCCCTATTCGGATGCCCCAAGCGGCCGGAAGTGATCCAGGCTGCCCCGGCTCCCGCCGGCCCAGCGGCGGCCGCGGTGCCGGCACCTCCGCCCGCCCCGGCGCCTCCCCCGCCGCCCGCACCGGCCCCGGCACCCCAGCGGATCGTGGAAACTCCGGTGGTGCCCCCCCCTCCCGCGCCCGCACCAGTCCCCGTGGCCCCGGCGCCTCCACCGCCCGCGCCGCCGGTACCGCCGCCGCTGAAGGACGTGTTCTTTGACTTCGACCGGTCCGTCGTCCGGAACGAGCAGAAGGCCGCTCTGAACGACAATGCGGGCTGGCTCAAGGAGAACAGCGGAGCCAAGATCATTGTCGAGGGGCACTGCGACGAGCGGGGCACCGCCGAGTACAACCTCGCCCTCGGGGAGCGCCGGGCCAAGGCGGTAAAGGATTATCTCGTCGGCGCGGGGATCGCGCCGGACCGGGTCTCGACGATCAGCTACGGGAAGGAACGCCCATTCGTCCTCGGCCACGACGAGAGTGCCTGGAAGTGGAACCGCCGGGCGCACTTCGTGCTCCAGGGCAAGTAGCGGCGACTAGCCGGGCCTGAGAAGTATTAGCCCGCAATCCGGGGAAACCACTCGCGGATTCCGGGAATGACCAAATCCCAATTGGCAATGACCAATGGCAGAGGCAGCGATCCCGACAGGCCGTGACAGCATGTGGCTTGCTCCCTCTGCGTTGGTCATTGGGAATCGGCCATTAGTCATCCGATTCAGATGAGTCGCGATCCATGACCTGGCCAAAGCGGCCCGTCATCTATGAGATCAACACCTGGGTCTGGCTCCACGAGCTTGCCCGGCGGCTCGGGCACCCGGTCACCCTGGGCAGCGTGCCCACCGAGACGTGGGATGCGCTCGGTGGGCTTCATGTCGATGCCGTCTGGCTGATGGGTGTATGGGAGCGCAGCCCGGTCGGTCTCGACATCGCGCGTAGCCATGCCAGCCTGCAGGCGGAATTCCGCCGGGCCCTTCCAGACTTCACGCCAGAGGACGTCGTGGGCTCGCCGTACTGCGTCCGGCGGTATGTCGTGGACTCGCATCTGGGAGGACCGGAAGGGTTGGCAACGGCGCGAAAAGAGCTGGCCGTGCGCGGCCTGCGCCTGTTGCTGGACTTCGTCCCAAACCACGTCGCCCCGGACCATCCGTGGGTCTCCGCGCACCCCGACTATTTCATCCGCGGAACCGCCGAGGATCTATCGCGCGCGCCCGGCCACTTCTACGAAGCAGGCAGCGGGGTTTTCGCGTGCGGGCGCGATCCGTACTTCCCTCCCTGGCAAGACGTGCTGCAGCTCAACGCGTTCGACCCGGGACTGCGGCGCGCCGCCATCCAGACGCTTCATGAAATCGCCGGCCAGTGCGATGGCGTGCGCTGCGACATGGCCATGCTCCTCATCAGCCGGGTGTTCGAGAGCACCTGGAGCGTCCGGGCAGGGCCGCTCCCAGCCGGCGAATACTGGCGCGAGATCATCCGAGCCGTCCGAGCGGCCCACCCGAACTTCCTGTTCATGGCCGAGGCCTACTGGGACCTGGAGTGGGAGCTGATGCAGCAGGGCTTCGACTACTGCTACGACAAGCGGCTGTTCGACCGGCTGGAGCACGCCTTTGCCGAGCAGGTGCGGCTGCATCTGCTGGCCGATCCCGGTTATCAAGAGAAGCTGGTCCGCTTCGTCGAGAATCACGACGAGGCCCGAGCGGCAGCGACATTCCGGGGAGGGAAAGGGCAGGCGGCGGCGGTCACGGTCCTCACGCTCCCGGGCGCGAAGCTCCTGCACGAGGGACAACTCGAGGGGCGGCTGGTGAAACTCCCCGTGCAACTCGGACGCCGACCGTTGGAGCCGGCAAACGGGAACCTCCTGGGTTTCTACCAGCGCTTGCTCGCGGCGGTGAATACGCCGGCCATCCGCGAGGGGGAGTGGCAGCTCTGCGAGCGCAGCGGCTGGCCGGACAACCAGAGCTGCATGAACCTCGTCGCCTGGTGCTGGCGCAAGCAAGGGGAGCGGTGCGTGGTCGTCGTCAACCTGTCGGATGCCCGTTCGCAGGCGCGCGTACGGGTCCCGTGGGACGACCTCGGCGGGCGGAGATGGCGGCTCACGGATCCCGTGTCCGGGCGTGTCTACAAGCGGAGCGGTGGCGAGATGCTCGAGCCGGGTCTCTACGTGGACTTGGAGGGCTGGGGGTTTCACTTTCTGGTGGTTGGTTCGCCTCGCTGATTGCCGTCGTCCCGCCTCGCGAATTCCCCCCGTATATTCTCACAGCCGCGCGAGCGAATGATCCTCCAGGTCCACGCGGATGTACTTCGCGAGAAGGGGGTGGACCCGCTCCACTTCCCTGAACACTTGCTGGGCAATCTGGCGGTACGAGGTGTGCCCCTGCCGACCGGAACGCAGCTGCACGAAGTGGTGGATTTCCCGCAGATTCCACGTGAACAGCACGCGTTTCCGGAAGGCGAGGGGAAGAACGTACTGGGCCTCGCGGGGGAGATCCCGAGCGATGGCCTCGTAGGCGGCCGTCGCCCGCGTCATGCCGTCTTCGAAAACGGTAGAAAAGCCGTATCGAGCTATCTCTGGAGGACGGCTATAGCCGTGGATGGCCGTGGACTCCTGAGGGGTCTGCGTGAGCATGCGATGGCGCTGAATGTCCCGGAAGGCCCCGAAGTCCACGAGAATGTCGAACGTGTACGTCAAGTGCTCGAACGCCCGCAGAGGCTGGTCGTGCGGGCCGCGCCGCCTGAGGTATTCGTCGACGACGCGGGCTTTCTCTTCGCCCGGCAGATGTCGAACCCGCTCCTCGATCTGTACCAACGGGTGGACGGCGTAACCGTACAGGATCGCGGCGACCAGTCGGTCTTCCGCGTCCTGTGGGCAGCGGACCAGGGTGACCGACGGCGCCTCCGCGGGCGCGATGCCCGACAGATGGTCTCGGGCCAAGGTTTCCACGGCATCCGCGGTCTCGCGAAGGTAGTCGCTGACGCCGGCGTACTTGATCAGGGTCGGGATGACCTGCTCGGCCTCCGCCTTCAGCAGCGTCCCCATCGGGTGGCATTCGGTTAACGGGTGCGAGAGGAGCTTGGTGATCAGATGCTCCAGCAGACGCCCGTTGATCGTGATGCCGATATTGGTCAGCGTGGCGGCCGGCAGGATGTAGCGGAGCACGTCGCAGGCCTTGGCGCGGCACGCCCCCTCGTACGCCCGGTCGGTCTGTCGCTCGCCGCGCGGCGTCTCCATCCGGATGGCGGCGGTGACCGGCTCCATCAGGCGAGTGTACGTGTCCAGCAGGAAGCGACAGGTGTCCTCGTACAGGGCCGCGTGGGGCGACGCCACGATGCGGGGCTCGCGATAGAACTTGTCCCTGTCGAAGACCACATAACGAGTGGACTTCTCGGTAAAGGAGGCCAGGCGGGTGTCTTCCAACACCTTGCTGGCGACAATGGAAACGTCCTCGATCGCCAGGTGGGCCACGGCGTGCTCGGCCACGGAGGCGTGGCCGTACCCGACCACCCACTTCTCGTGGAACTCCTTGGCCTTCCGCTTTGCCCGCGCGAGATCGTCCTGCTGGAGATCAGCCCAGGTCAGGCGCCTCTCCAGGTCCAAGTCGTTGTCCTGGATGAGCTTCAGCAGGTTACGCCGCAGGCTCTCGCGGCTTCGGCTGTAGTAAGCGAAGAGGACGGCCACGACCTCTTCGGGCAGGTTTCGCAAGGCAAAGATTGGGCGATCGACGTTGGTCACATATGGCCGAAGTATCGCAATCTCGTCCGCAGTGAACTTTTCTGTCATCTGTAACTTTCTGGATATCGCAAGGACCGCGACGGAAAGTCATCCGCAGATTTCACAGATCACACAGAACTCACGAAATGGGCTGCCCCGGACTGAGCTGCATCACAACTTTGGAGGCTCTTATTTTCCAGAAGGGGATTCTCGGTTCCCCCTGAGATCTGCGTAATCTGCGTAATCTGTGGATGAAGCCAGTCCGTTTTTTGGTTGCCGCCCTCAGGCAGCGCTGTGCGATCTGCGCAATCTGCGGATCAGTCTTCCATCTCTTCTTCTTCCTCGACCTCCTGCATGAGATCGAGGAATTCCGTGTACCACTCGGTCTGCTGCTGGAGGAGGAAGGCGACGCCGTCCTTGATCCATCCCAGGCGAATCTCGCCCGTCAAACCGATATATCGCTCCAGCGTCTTGAGTCGTGCCCGGTCCCCGTTGCTGTGTCCCGGCCCCTCCTTCTCTTCGACCCACTCGGCCAGATCTTGGAGGTCCTCCGCCTCCAGGACGGCCCGGCCGACGAAGAGTGTCCGCATCCCTTCCGCCTTGGCGATGCCGAGGAAATCCGGCCACGCATCCGGATCTCCCTGCCACCAGACCGCGGGGAGGTCTTCGGAGACATAGCCCGGAAAGACAAGCAACCCTTGGCGCTCCGCGGCCGCCACCATTTCGTCCAACCGACTCGACAAGTCTGTCATGGCTCTCACCTAACGCTCCCGATCGGAAAAGAATCCGATACACTCAAAAAAATACGGGGCACCTTCCGTTACCCAGGCTGTTCAAAAAGGCCCAGATGCAAGGCGCCGCTCGATCCGAGGCGCGTCATGCACCCCAGGCCACGTACACCGTCCGATCTTTGCCCAAGGAAGGTACTTTGACGAAGCCTTCGCGGCGCCCGTGCGCCACGATATCCCGCAGCAGTTCCACGTCCATGCAGCAATAATCCACCACGCGCCGTTGAAGGACGGGGTCGGCCGATCGCCACCACATCACGGCTTCGGGGCCAGAGCCCGTCTTGTCCTTACCCAAAGTGGCCCGGGCGATATCCTGGAGCCTGGCGCGAAATCCCAGCCGGCGTTCGAGGTCCTTCAGGATGTCGAGGCTCTTATCCCGAAGAAGCCGGACGTTCCCATAGGCGGCGAGCACTTCGAGGTCGAACCGGAGCCCGTTGAACGTGATGACACGGTCAAAGGCCTCCAATTCCTCGATCAGGCGCACGGCATCGCCTTCGTACCATTCGCGGAAACCGACCGGGTCGTTCCAGGTCACCGCGACAGCGAGGCCAAAGGCGCGGATGTTATTCCAGCTCCCCTGCACCTCGTTGGAGAGTCGCTGCGTCTCGACGTCCAGGTAGATCTCGGTCACGGCGAGCCCTCACGGAAGGCATCTTTATGCTAGTACGGTGGCAAGGAGAAGGGCAAGAGGGAAATAAGCGCCGAGTGCGGGGGAAGTCAACTGGTCAATTGGTCGAATCGTCAACTGGGCCTTCCGAGTTGACCAATCGACCAATCGACATTTCCTGTGTCAGTCCAAGAGTTCCTCGCCGGCGATGATGTCCTCGACGGCCAGCGTGCTCAGCAGGTAATGTCGGACTCGGTAGGTGAGGTGGTCATCCTTTTCCAGGCCGCCCGGTTTCAGGACGAGGCCGTAGCGATTCCGCGATTGCTCGGGGCCTACGATTCCGCGGACCAAATCCTCTTCCAGGCGCATGATGGACCGCTGGAAGGGGATACCCCAACCGCCTCCTCCGGCGCTCTCGAGGACCAGACGATCCCCCGGCTCGAGGCGGACAGTGACGCGGGCAGGTCCCCGTATCTCGCTCGTTCCGCTTCGCAGCGTCACGTGCAGCGCGCGGGCGTCTCCGCCCCGCATTCCTCCCCGCATGCCAATGGCCCGTCCCGGGACGAGAAGATCGACCTCGGTTCGCCCCTCGAGCAACTGCAGTTCCAGGCAGGCGCCCGATCCGCCATGGTACTGGCCGGGGCCGGCCGAATCGGGCAGGATCTGCAGGCGCAGAACCCGCACCGGCAACGCACGCTCGATGTCTTCCACGCCGTGCGTTCGATATGGTGAGAACGTCGATGTCCCGTGCGTCAGGCCATCCCCCAGGACCGATGCTCCCAGCCCACCCGGAAGCCCCAGACGCGCTCGGTATTGGGTCCCGTCGTCCCGTTGCCCGCGCAGATCCAGGAGCAGGCACGCGGCGTCCGGCGCGTGCGTCAGATGGGGGAGCGCATTCGCGAAGGCGGCTCGGACGGCATCTGCGACCATCTGCGCCCCGACGAATCTGGCCTCACCTGTCGGTTGGGAGGGCGAAGACGGTCCCGCGATGCCCTTGATGGCGACGACATCCGCCAATCCTCCGAGAACCGACAGGGTCGGCGACTCGACCGCGACCACCTCCCGCAGGGCTGCGCGAACGGCGGCGCGCGCTAGGGCGGGCGTCACGCCATGGTTCCGCGTCTCTGCGAGGGCTTCGATGTGTACCCAGGGAAGCGGCGCTTCTCGGCAAATGCGGGCGGTGAAGGGCGCCGCGCGCCCTACGATCTCCTCGGTCTCCAGCTTCCCGAGGATCCGCTGCATCGCGCGCCGCGCGCCCGCGGCCGCTACCTCTGCCAGTTCGCGAAGGCAATCGTCACCGAATCGGTCGAGGGCCTCTTCGAGGGCGCCTCGGCCGAGGCCGAGGGAGTGGAGCTGAACCGCCAAGTCCTCGCGGAATTCCGCCGGGTTGTCGGAATTCACCGCGAGGAGGGTTGCCGTCTCGTCGTGGACGCGGCCGAGGTGGCCCACACGCATCCACGGCAGGATCAACCCTTCCCGCCTCAGGTGGTCCACGGGTGCCAGGGTGGCCCGTCCGAGGCCGGGATGGCTGGCCGTCAGGGCCGCGAAGGCCACGAGACGTCCGTCCCGTACGATCGGCGTGACCAGCACCAAGTCCTCGACGCCGGCGGCGTCGCAGCTCGGGTCGTTGGTCAGATACAACTCTCCGGTAGCATAGGGGCGGTCGCTGACGTCATGGCGGCCTACCAGGCAGGCGAGCGCCTCGGCTGCGGCTTCAAGCAGCAGCGGATGGCTCTCGCGTCCACCGAGGAGGAGCGCACCGGTTACCGTGTAGAAGCCGGCCGCGGTGTTACCGTGACGGCCGATGCTGGCGGATGCGGCGGCTTGCCGGAACGTGGCGTCCATAGCCGCCGCCGCCTCTTCCAGGTGAAGACGGAGGGCCACCATTGTGCTCGACGGCGGGGGCGAGGACGGGGCGGGATTCATGCCGCAGTCTCCAAGACGAGGTTCCCCCACCGGTCCACGTGGTATGGGACGCCCGATGGCACGAAGGCGCTGGCTCCCGGAAGGACGACCAGGGCCGGGCCGCCAACCTCGCGGCCCACGGAAAGGGCCTCCACGGCTACCAGCGGCGTCCCGCCAAGAGTGGACGCGGGCACCGTGCCTTGCGCAGTAGCGTGGTGCTCCTGACGACCGTGGAATGTCGCTTCCAGGGAAGGACCGAGCGTGATCGCACTGTTCCCGCGTTCCAAGACCGCGAGAAGGCGGACGGCCCGGATGGTCTCCGCCGCCGGCCGAACACCATAGGCCTGCTGCGCAAAGGTTTGATAGCGCCGGACACGCGCGTCTTGGGGTTCGTCGGCGTCCCGGATCAGCAGGAGGTCCTCGTGAGGATTCTCGCCGCGTCGGATGATGAGCGCGAGCCGAAGACGCCCGGCGCTGTCCATCGGAAAGGCTGCGGCGCACAACTCGCGCAGACGGGCTGGCGAGAGGGCTGGCAAGCGCTCGTTGACGGCCACCAGCGCAACCTGGGCCGGCGGGCACAAGAGGCAGCCGAGCGCCGAGAACCCCGCAGCCAGGTACGGCACCACTACCCGCTTCAGGCCGAGCCGTTGCGCCACAGGCGCAGCGTGCACGGGTCCCGCTCCGCCGAAGGCGATCAGGGTGGTCCTGCCGGGCGAGATCCCGCGTGCCATCAGCTGGCCTCGGACGAAGGCTGCCATCCCGGCTTCGGCCACCTCGAGAAGCATCTTGGCCGCGTCCTTCGGCTCCATCCCGAATCCCGAACACACCTCCGCCAGCATCGCCTGCTCGGCGGCCTTGGAGTCGAGGGGCGGGAGGCCCAGATCCGCGCGGTCGCCCACCAAGCGCTCCAGCAGCAAACTGGCGTCGGTCACGGTGGGTTTTCGTCCCCCCCTGCCGAAACAAGCCGGGCCGGGAAGGGCGCCGGCGCTCTGCGGCCCGACCTGGAGACCGCCGGCGACGGACTCGTCCAGCCAGGCCAGACTCCCGCCGCCGATGCCGACGGTCTGGATGTCCACGCAGGGAACGGCGACCCGCAGCCCGAACTCCAGGGTCCGATCGGTCCGGAGCTGCGGTTGGCCGTCCTGGACGGTCGCCACGTCGAAGCTGGTTCCTCCCATGTCCGCCGTCACCGCCGAGGTCAGGCGGAGGAGTTGGCTCAGAGCCGCGCCGGCGACGGCGCCGCCGGCGGGTCCGGAGAGTATCGTCTGCACGGGTGAGCGGCGGACCTCCTCTGGCGTGAGCGATGCCCCCGCCGACTCGATGAAGCGAAAGACCGGCGACATTCCCGCCTCGGCCAGGACGCGCTCCAGTCCTGCGACGTACCTGCTCATGAGCGGTGTGAGGTAGGCAGCCAGCGCGGCGGTGGCCGTGCGCAAGCGCTCGCCGGGGAAGGGGGACACCTCGCTTCCTAGCGCCAGGGAACCGGCGGGCCACAGGCGGCGGAGAATCTCGCGGGCGCGCCGCTCGTGGGCAGCGTTACGGTCTCCATGCAGGAAGGAGATCGCCAGCGCCTCGACACCATGCTCGGCGAGTCGAGAGACGAGGCAGGCGACCTCGTCCTCGGCCAAGGGCTGGAGGACACTCCCGGAGGGATCCATCCGCTCCGAGACCTCCCAGCGCAGGTGGCGGGGAATGATCGGCTCGAAGGCGGACTGCCAGCCGCGCAGCGGCCGCCGTCCGCCGTCGCGAAGCTCCAGGAGATCCCGGAAACCCGCCGTGGTCAACAAGCCCGTGCGGGCGCCCTTCCGCTCCAGCAGGGCGTTCGTCGCCACGGTCGTCCCGTGGGCGATCTCGGCGACCTCTGCGGCCGGGGCGCCGCTCTTTCCAAGGGCGGTCGAGATGCCGGATGCAATGTCGTCGGGGGTCGTGGGCACTTTGTGGAGCGTGAGGGCACCGTCGGTCCGATCGCAGACGACTAGGTCGGTGAACGTTCCGCCGACGTCAATCCCGATGTGGTAACGGTCGCGGCTCATGCGTGCCCCCGTGAACGGGCGGGATCATACGCGGTTTTTCGCAGCCCCGCAAGTCGCAAGCCGGCTAAAGCCGCGCGAGGGCAACCACAGATTTCGCGGATGACATAAGCACTGACCAGGGGACGCCCTTAATTTAATTACTATAACTCTCACAAGTTACTTCGGCAGGGGACTTCTTGACGGGATTGAGTTATATTAATTAAATTAAGGGCGTCCCCTTCAGTCGCTGTGACCCTTTCGCACGGGGATTGGGCGACTTGGCGTGTGGCAAGTGCGGGCTCACCTCCTTCGGTGTCCTTTGCGCTTTCCAATTGCCGAATTGCCGGCGTCAACGAAGGTGGGCGACTTCGGCGTGGCGGAAGCAGGAGACGAGGTGGTCGTTCACCATCCCGACCGCCTGCATGAAGGCGTAGCAGATGGTGGGGCCGACGAAGCGGAATCCGCGTTTGAGAAGGTCCCGGCTCATGGCCTCGGCCTCGGCCGTCCGCGCCGGGACGTGGGCCGGCAAACGCCAATGATTGGTGCGCGGCCGTCCGCCGACGAAGGACCACAGGTGGGCATCGAGGCTGCCCAATTTCTTCTGGACGGCGAGTCCGGCCCGGGCGTTCGTTGTGGCGGCGGCGATCTTGAGCCGATTACGCACGATGCCGGGGTTCGCCAGCAACTGCTCCACCTTTCGGGCGCCGTACTTGGCAACGGCTTGGATCTCGAAGTTGTCGAAGGCAGTCCGGTACGCCTCCCGCTTCCTCAGGATGGTCTCCCAGCTGAGGCCGGCCTGCGCCCCTTCGAGCACGAGGAACTCGAATAGTAGCCGGTCGTCGTGCACAGGGACGCCCCACTCGGTATCGTGGTAGGCGATGGAGAGATCGGTCTTGGCCCACGGACACCGCGCGATCACGGACATCAATAATCGACTCCCCTCGTCCCCGTCTATTTCCAATCGACCAATTGACCACTCGACCTCTTGCCACGCGTTTCGCAGCACTCAGCAAACAGCGTCAAACGGTGAAACGTCGGTGCCGGTATCGCTGAGAGCTGACAGCCGATTGCTGAGCGCTATCTATCCCCGTCGCATATCGATCGTCCCTCGGATCACCGGGACCGTCGTTCCGCCAACCCGGACGGTCGCCGGCATCCCGGCGGCGTCGCGGATCACCTCGACCCACAGACGGCCCGGTCGGCCCATCTCGAGACCTTGCTCGACCAGGAAAGATATGCGGTCTTTCGGCAGGACGCCGTGGACGACCAGATAGGCTCCAAGCGGACCGACGGCCGAGCCGGTGGCAGGGTCCTCGGGGACGCCAGCCCCCGGCGCGAACATCCGCGCGTGGGCGAAGACGTCCGCCGCGGTCGTCTGCAGGCAGAACACGAAGCATCCGAGAGCGCCACAGCTCTGCAGAAGCGCATCCAGCCGGGCGACATTCGGCCGGAGGCGGCCAATGGTTTCCAGGTCGGGCAGGGGAACCATAAGGTGTGCCAGACCGGTAGAGACAACTTGGGCGGGAAGCGTCGACCCTGCTAGGGTGGCCGCGTCCGCGCCCAGCGCCTCGGCAATCGGGCTCCAGTCCCGCAACACGAGGCCGAAGGTCGGCTTGCCCTGGGTCATGATTACCCGGCCCGGTCTGCCATCCGCTACCTCGATCTCCAGCGGGAGGGTGCCGATGCCGACCTGCTGATGGATGCGCGTCACCGGCTCCCGAAGAGGAAACCGCCCGGCGGAGGCCATAACGTAAGCGGTCCCGATGCTGGGATGCCCGGCGAAGGGGATTTCTTGGGCCGGCGTGAATATCCGCATCCAGTACGCGGCCTGCGGATCCGTCGGCGGGAGGACGAAGGTGGTCTCGGACAGATTCATCTCCCGCGCGATGGCCTGCATCTGCTCCGTGGAGAGGCCGGTACCGTCCGGCACGACGCACAGCGGGTTGCCGGAAAATGGACTATTCGTGAACACGTCCACCTGTTCAAAAGCTATTTGCATTGCTTCCTCCGCATGAGTGCATCTCGACGGCTGCGGAACAAATGAAAGAAC
>Ga0113563_10001274_pt1 | contig 14095 bp, 12 predicted proteins | sample Mud3Dept3metaG_FD_80117 | JGI IMG/M metagenome (GOLD analysis project Ga0113563, IMG submission 80117) | Freshwater wetland microbial communities from Ohio, USA, analyzing the effect of biotic and abiotic controls - Mud 3 Core 4 Depth 3... | ecosystem: Environmental > Aquatic > Freshwater >...
ATGCGGTCGAACCCGGAGCAACGCGCGCGCGCGGCGCTGTCCTTGACGCGCCATGAGTGTGTCAACCCCGATCTGCGCCCGCAGGAGCGCAACCGCATGGACGAGTGGCGGGCTGATGTGCTCGACCGCGTCGAGGCTTCTGCGTTGCCCGGCTACCTGAAGAACCGTGTGCTGATGCGGCGCGCCAGTGTGTGGGCGAGCCTTGCTTACCAGCGCGCGCGAAAAGGCGAAGCGGCTGACGCGGCCGCCCAGCGGGCACTCGCGGAGCTGGCTGCCGTCAGCAAGACCGAATTGACCGACGACGATTTGCCGGCATACAGCGACGCCGCGATGCGGGTCAGCGCATCGCGCTGGGCGGCGGTTCCTGTGCCGGCTGCCGCGATCGGCAAGGGGATGCACATCGTCACCGTGCCCGGCCAGACGGGCGAAACCTGCGTATTGCTGGTCGGCGCGACGCGCGACGCGGGGCATCCGCTTGCCAAACGTTGCACCTACGGCCTCGTCTGGACCAGCTCCGCCACGCGTAACCGCGAAGGCACCGCACTGGCACTGGCTGTGCAGCCGTTGGATGCATGGCGTGAGTTGTGGGTTTTCCGCAAAGAGATTGAGGGCTGGACGATCCGCGTGTTGCCGCCGGCCACCACCAGTCCCGACGTCGGCTATGCCGAATTTGCGGGGTGGGTGCCGGGTGGCACGCAGATGCTGGTCGCGCGCGAAGCCAAAGGAGAAGGTAAATACAGACGTAACTTCGAACTGATGCGCCTCGAAACGCTTGCGACCGTGCGGCAAGCGGGCGACCCTAGCGTCCTCGGCGCATTCCAGCGCTGGCAAGACCCGTCGTGGAAGCGGCAGACACTGAGTCTCCGGTAAGCATAGGCTAAAGGCTGCGCGCGAGCGGGTGGTTGGCACCTTGACGGCGCCGTCACATACGGGCGGCGAGCGGGGGTCGAACAGTGCTCTTGTGGCTTGGGGCGGTCAGCGCCGTCAGCTTGCGCACATCGCTGGTTTTCTCGAAACCCTGGATCGCGGCATATAGCTCGCTGACGTTGGGCTCCGGCAGCACGCGCAGCGCGCAGTTGACGAATTTTTCCTTGAGCCGCTCCGGCGGCAGCGGGTTGGCGGAAGTGCGTCCCAGCGGCTGGTCGACCTTGGCGGACAGCGTCTTGCCGCCGCGCAGCGTGACCCTGATCTCGGCGCCGAAGTGGTTATCGGCTGGAAACTGCGCCGTGGTGTAGGGTGCGGCGTGCACGCGGGCCATCACGCTTCTGACCTGCGGATCGCGGAAACTGTCGCCTTCGAAATGCTCCAGGCTGACTTTGCGACCGGTGAGCGCGCGCGCCAGGCAGTACTGGACGCTGAACTTGGCGTCCATGGTGCTCTGCGGGTCGGGGCGGTTGGTGTGCTCGAGGCGGCGCGTATGCGTCCACGAATCGATGCGTTCGACCTGATCGGGGTCGAGATCGTGCTCGCGCGCGAGCGTGAGCATGGCATCGATCGCCGGGTGCGTGCTGCCGCAGCACGGATATTGCTTGATAGCGATGCCGGGTTGCACGATGTCGAGTGGGTTGGCCCATGCCGGCAGGATTTTCGAGGCGTCGTAGTTGCCTGAGCCGTTGAATACCTCGAAATATCCCTGCTTGTGCTCGAAAGCCGCCGGACTGGCGGTGAAGCCATCGCGCGCCAGCAGCGCGGCGAACAGGCCGTTCCTTGCGCACTGGCCGATGTGCAGCGGCTTGACCATGGTCCCGAAATTGGATTTGATGCCCGACGCGAGCGATGCGGCGATGGCCAGCGCGGTGGCGGTTTGCGCGTCGTCCAGGCGCAGCAGACGGGCGCAGGCGGCGGCGGTGCCGAAAATGCCTATCGTCGCCGTCGGGTGCCAGCCGTGCATGTAATGGTAGAAGTTGACCCCGAGCGCAATCTTGCATTCGGTCTCGAAACCGGCCACGTAAGCGGCAATGAAATCGCGGCCGCTTGCGCCGTGCTCGTCGGCCAGCGCAAACAGCGCCGGCAGGATAGGCACCGAGGGGTGGCCGCCGAGCGTGTTGTTGCAGTCGTCGAAATCGAGCGCGTGCGCTGCGGTGCCGTTGATGAGCGCGGCATCGAGCGCGCCGACCCGTGTGTGTGAGCCGAATACCAGGCTGGGGCCGGCGCCCGAAGCCAGCGACCGGGCGACGATGCGTGTGCCGGGATCGGTGCTGCCGGCGAGCGTCACGCCTATGGTGTCGAGCAGCCCGACCTTGGCCCAGTGTATCGCTTCCGGCGGCAGGGTTTCATAGCACAGCGCGTTGATGCGCCGGGCGAGTTCGAGTGCGAATGACATGTCGATCTCCAAATGCTGAGGTTTACTCCACCCGGATGCCGGCTTCTTTGACCACTTTCGCCCATTTCGCGATTTCCGACTTGATGTGCGCCGCAAACGCCTCGGAGGTGCTGCCTACCGGTTCCGAGCCATCGCCCGACAGGCGCGCCTTGATCTCGGGCATCTGCAGAATGCCGGTGACTTCCTGGTTGAGTCTGGCGACGACAGGGCGCGGTGTTTTGCCGGGCGCCAGCATGCCGTACCATCCGGAGACTTCGTAACCCGCCACGCCGGCTTCCTGCATGGTCGGCACGTCAGGCGCCGCAGGAGAACGTTTTGTGGTGGTGACGGCCAGCGCCCGCAGGCGTCCCGACCGGATGTGTGCATCCGATTGCAGCAGCGTCGAAAACAGCATCTGGATCTGCCCGGCAATGACGTCGGTCAGCGCCGGATTCCCGCCCTTGTACGGGATGTGGGTGATATTGATGCGGGCGAGCGACGCGAACAGCGCACCTGACAAATGGCTGAAGCCTCCGCTTCCGGACGAGCCGTAATTGAGCGCGCCGGGCTTTGCTCTGGCGAGTGCGACGAGGTCCTGCACCGATTTTGCCGGCACCGACGGGTGCACGACCAAGGCATAGGGTTGCGACGTGGCTTGCGTGACCGGGGCGAAGTCCTGGATCAGATCGTAAGGCAGCTTGCGAAAAAGACTGACGTTCACCGAATGGCTGGCGGAAATCATGGTCAGCGTATAGCCGTCGGCGGGGGCGTGCGCGGCCAGGTCCAGGCCTATCGTGCCGTTTGCCCCGGGCCGGTTGTCCACCACCACCTGCTGGCCCCAGCGCTCGGTGAGCTTTTGCGCGATGGCGCGCGCCGTGATGTCGGTGCCGCCGCCGGGCGCGAACGGCACGATCAACCGTATGGGTTTGGACGGATAGGCTTGCGCGGTTTCGGCGTGGGCCTGCGGCAAGAGCAGCCCCGTCACCAGCGACAGGGTGATCGCGAACGGGCGTGCGATGGACATCGTGGCTTCTCCTAACTATGCCTTGCGCGGGTCGTTGTGTGATGGCGCAAGACAGTAATGGCGGAAGAGAGTGGGAGTCGAACCCACACAGGACCGCCAGCGGCCCCTACCGGGTTTGAAGTCCGGCCGCCCCACCGGGGGCGATTCCCTTCCGTGTAACACGTGTGAGCCTGGGGGCGAACCGCAGTCCCCAGGCGCCTTTTATTTGCAGCGCCCGCGTATCGCTTCCACAACGCGCCGGCCTTCCTCCACCGCGTCGCGCAGCAGCCCGCTGTAGCCGGCGCGCACCGCGCCTATCGCCCAGATGCCGGGCACTGCCGTTTGCAGCTTGTCGTCGGTGACGACGAAACCGGCATCGTTGCGCGCGATCTGCGGCGGCAGGAATGCCGAATTGGGCGTCAGTCCGACAAAAGCGAAAACCCCGGCGCACGGTATGTCCTGAACGCGGCCACCGGCAAGTTTAACGCAAACCTTCTCGACCATGCGGCTGCCGGCGATCTGTTCTACGGTTGCATTCCATATCGTGGCTATCTTCGGGTTGGCGTTGACCTGCTCGACGAAATGTTGCCGTGCCCGGAAACTGCCGCCGCGATGCACGAGATGGACAGTGTTGCAGAAACGGGCCAGCACCAACGCTTCCTGCAATGCCGAATCCCCGCCGCCCACCACGATCACGTCCTCGCCCTGATACATGGGACCATCGCAGTCGGCGCACTGCGATACGCCACGGCCTTCGAACTCGGCCTCGCCGGGCACGCCGAGCTTCCTGAGTTGCGCCCCGGACGCGACGATCACCTGGCGCGCGCTGTGGCTGGCGCCGGCGGTGAGCGCGCGTTTGATATCGCCATCGAGGGTCAGGCCGGTCACCTCTTCCTGGATGCTGGCTATGCCGAGCTCGGCGTTGGCCTGCACCAGCTCGGCGGCGAATTCGGCGCCCGAAACAGCGCCTTCCTGCGGCGCCGGCTCGAGTTCGTTGACGTTGATCACCAGCCCGCCGAACAGCCGGGCTTCGAGCGTGGCGACCTTGAGTCCAATTCGCGCCGCAGCGTTGGCTGCACTCAGGCCGCTCACGCCTTCGCCGATGACCAGCAGATCATAAATTTCCTGTGACATGCTTGCTCCTCTTTTTTATCTGTATCCGCGGGGCGGCGGCCGGCGTGCCGGTTGCGCGGTCTTGGCCGGACTTGCCGCCCTGGCCGGAATGTTATCGGGCACCGACGCCGGCCCGAGCAGGGGCACGAAATCCTTGCGCATCTTGCGCGCGTCGCCGATACGCTGAGTGACGCCGAGCGCGTCGAAGCATTCGAGAATCTGGATGGCCAGCGTTCTGCCGGTGCCGGTCGCGTCGCGGTACTGCGCGGCGGTGAACAATCCGTTGGCGCTGGACTGCGCGGTGGCCTGCGCAATCGCGGCGAGCGTGGCGAGCGTGCTGCGCAGATAGAAGCGTTCGGCGCTGACCTTCATCACGTCGCCGCTTTTGGCCTTGCGGTGCAGGAAATCCTTGACGATGGCTTCCTTGTGCTTGAGCTGCAATGCCAGCTCGGCCATCACCGGCGGCGTGAACCCGCTGCCCTCGAGCGCGGGGCGCAGGGCTTGCCACAGTTTGTCGTCGGCCGCATTGGAGGTCGTGTTATGACCCGGCAGACGCGCGGATGAGCCGCTGACTTCAATGCGGCGCACCTCGGCAAGCTCGCGCAGCAGCGACGCAAAAGCATCGGCCGTGAGGCCGGGCGCCAGCGCCCGGTGCAGCGTCTCGATCTCCAGACCCGTAGCCTGCGGTTGCGCGCGGTGAAATTCCACCAGAGCCGCGACCACGCCTTCGCGCAGCGCGGCGACGCGCGCGCGCGCCATGCCGACGCGGGTCTCCTTGCCCAGCTGCGCCAGGTCCGCCCCGGAATACAGCGCGGCTGCGCGCTCGGTCGTGAGATTGAGCATTTTTTCGAAACGCTTGAGATCGATACCCCGATCGGACAGGCTGACCAATCCGGAAAGGATCTGTTCCGGCGTCGGTTGTTCGAGGGCGTTCAGTTCGGCCAGGCGTTCACGGCTGTTGCGGCGGGTCGCAGCGGCGAACGGATCGAGCACGGTGCCGCCGCCCAGGGTGCGGCTCGCCGACTGGTCGCGCAGGATGAAGCGGTCGCCGTGCAGCGCGCCCAGCGGTTGGTCGAGCAGCAGTTGGGCCAGCGCCGAGCCGCCGGGCGCGATGACGGCTCCGCTGCGGATCGCGACCCGTGCCGTCACGTCGGCGGTGGCCAGGTGCAAATGCACGGGGGTCCAGTGTTTGAGCGGCTGGGTTTCCGCCGCCAGCATGCTGATACGAACGTCGATGCGCTGCGTCGGACCGTGGATCGCTTCGTCGAGCACCCAGTCGCCGCGGCGCGCGGACTCGAGGTCGGCGCCGGTGAGGTTGAGCGCGCAGCGCTGTCCCGCCACTGCCTGTTCCGCTGCTTTGCCCTGGATCTGGATGCCGCGCACGCGCACCGCCGTGCCCGCCGGCGACACCACCAGCTTGTCGCCCGGCTTCACGACGCCGTTGAACACGGTGCCGGTGACCACCGTGCCGCTGCCGGCGATGGTGAACGCGCGGTCGATCGCCAGTCTGAAGTGCTGGCCCGCGGTCCGCCGCGCGGCTTGCGCCGAGGCTTCGCGCGCCAGCAGCTTATGCAGTTCCGCGATGCCCGCGCCGCTGACCGCCGATGCCTGCAATACCGGCGCGCCGGCAAGCCGGGTTGACGCGAGCAGGGCTTTTACATTGTCGCTGACCTGGCGCACGCGGTTTTCATCGACACGGTCGATTTTCGTGATCACGGCAGCGCCGTGTGCGATGTTCAGCAGATTGAGTATGTTCAGATGCTCCACCGTCTGCGGCATCACGCCGTCATCGGCGGCCACCACCAGCAGCGCGAAATCGATGCCGCAGACGCCGGCGAGCATGTTGCGGATGAAGCGTTCGTGCCCGGGCACATCGACGAAGCCGATCAGCTGGCCGTCGGGCAGCGGCAGATAGGCGAAGCCGAGGTCGATCGAAATGCCGCGCGCTTTCTCTTCGGGCAGGCGATCGGTATCGACGCCGGTGAGCGTTTTCACCAGCAGCGTTTTGCCGTGGTCGATGTGTCCGGCTGTGGCGACGATCACTTTAGTGTTCCCATCTTGAACAGCATGAACGCAAAGGACACGAAGGAACGCGAAGGAAAAACTTTATTTAAAAAAATATTCAGCGCACTCATCAATTTATGCTAATTATTATCAATAAAAACAACGGATTGTATATTATGTTCGATCACGCATACCGTGATTGCGTATCCGGTCTGCAATTTATTTGTTCGATCTTCCTTCGCGGTCCTTTGCGATCCTTTGCGTCCTTTGCGTTCATGCTTTTGACCCGGTTTTTCCAGCGGCCGACTCGAATTTCAAATGACCGAGCTGCGCGACGAATTCCGCTTCGTCATCGAGGCAGCGCAGGTCCATGAGGTACGCGCCGTCCTTGATGCGGCCGATGACCGGCACCGGAAGCGCACGGAAAGCCGCGGCGATCCGGCTGGCAAACGAATTTCTGCTTTTCTTTCCGCCGTATATCGCGATAGCCGCGCTCGGCAGCGTATCCACCGGCAGCGAGCCGCTGCCGATTTGGCTGCTGCAGCGCGCGATCTCGACTTCAGCGCGTCCGGCGAGCGCAGCTGCCACGAGCGGCAGCACCCGCCCGGCTTGCGCCTCGATATCGGCGGCGGGGCGCGTCAGCCACCTGAGCGTCGGCAACTCTTCTTTCAGGCGCTCGGGGTTGGCGTAGAGCCGGAGTACCGCTTCCAGCGCCGCCAGCGTCATCTTGTCGACCCGCAGCGCGCGCTTCATCGGGTTTTTCCTGATGCGTGCAATGGTGTCCTTGCCGCCCGCGATCAGACCGGCCTGCGGCCCGCCGAGCAATTTGTCGCCGCTGAAAGTGACGAGATCGGCACCCTGCGCCAGCGTCTCGCGCGGCGTGGGCTCGTGCGGCAGGCCGTAGTCTTCGAGGTTAACCAAGGTACCGCTGCCGAGATCGACGATGAAAGGCAGCCCGTGTTCATGGGCCAGCGCCGCAAGTTCGGCTTCCGGTACGGCGGCGGTAAAGCCCTGGATCGCGTAATTGCTGGTGTGCACCTTCATGATAGCCGCGGTGCGCGTGGAAATTGCCGCTGCGTAATCTTTGAGGTGGGTGCGATTGGTGGTGCCGACTTCGACGAGCTTCACGCCGGCGCGCGCCATGATGTCGGGAATGCGGAACGAGCCGCCGATTTCGACCAGTTCGCCGCGCGACACCAGCACTTCCTTCTTCGGCGCCAGCGTATTGAGCGCCAGATACACGGCGGCGGCGTTGTTGTTGACCACGACCGCGGCTTCGGCGCCGGTCAGCCGCGTGAGCCAGCGCTCGATGTGGCTGTCGCGCTCGCCGCGCTCGCCGCCGCCGAGATCGAATTCGAGATTGGTCGGCCGCGTCATCGCCGCAATCACGGCGTCGGCAGCACACTTGGGCATCACGGCCCGCCCAAGATTGGTATGCAGCACAGTGCCGGTGAGGTTGAATACCGGTTTCAGCGACGGTTGCATCGCGCTGGACAGATGCGCCGCGCACTCGGCTATGAATTCTGTTTCTTCGAACGGGGGAAGATCTGCGGTGGCACCGGCAAGCGCTGCGCGCCGCTCATCGAGCAATGCGCGCAGCGATTCGGTGACCAGCGGCCTGCCGTATTCGGCAATCAGCGCGGCGACCGCTTCAAGCCCGAGCAGGCGGTCGACCGAGGGAAGCGCGCGACGCGCGGCTGAAGTCGGATTCACCATGGCGGCGGATATCCGGGTGCCGCGCAGCGGGCGGTTGAATAGGGAATGCCGGAATACGTTAACATCGGGCAGCAATGCGCGTGCATCTGAAGGGGCTTTAAGTTTAGCGTATTTGCGGGCAATATGATAATCAGGCGCGGCCCGGCTGCGACGGGAAAGGCATAAAAAAGGGGGGGTGATGTACAAACTGCTGATTGCAATTGCGGGCCTGGTGACGGCCTATGCGGCAAGCGCCGCGCCGCAGGACTATCCGACCAAGCCGATACGCTTCATCTGCCCGTACGCTCCGGGCGGGGCGGGCGATATTTTTACTCGCACCATTGCGCAGAAACTGTCCGAAGCGCTGGGCCAGACTGTGGTGGTCGACAACCGTGCCGGCGCCAATGGCGGCATAGGCACCGACATTGTCGCCAAGGCGCCGGCGGATGGCTATACGCTGCTGATGGGCAACAGCGGCCCGATGACGGTCAATCCGGTGCTTTACAAAAAGGTGCCCTATGATCCGGTCAAGGACTTCGCGCCGATTACTCAGGGCACGTCGTACATGTATGTGCTGGTGGTCCCGCCCGCGGCGCCGGTCAGGACGCTCAATGATTTCACGGGCATGCTCAAAGCCAAGCCCGGGCAGCTGACCTACGGCTCGACCGGGATCGGCGGGGGCAACCATCTCGCCGGAGAGCTGTTCAATATGATGACCCAGACCCAGGCGATCCATGTGCCGTATACCGGTAGCGCGCTGGCGCTGGCAGCGCTGCTCGGCGGTCAGATCAGCTATATGTTCGACACCGTGATCACCGCGGTGCCTCAGCTCAAGGCCGGCAAGCTCAAGGCGATCGGGGTGACAGGGCCCAAGCGCGCCTCGGCACTGCCCGAAGTGCCGACCCTGGCGGAACTGGGCCTCAAAGGCTATGAACTGACCCAATGGCAGGCAGTGGTTGCGCCGGCCGGCACACCCAAGGCGATAGTGGACAGACTGAACCGCGAGATTGTGAAAGCGCTCAAGATGCCGGACGTGATCGATCGCCTGGCGACGCAGGGCGGCAACGAACTGGTCGGCAACACACCCGAGCAGTTTGCGCAGGTGATCAAAAGCGATCTGGCGAAATACGCGAAAATCGTCAAAGCTGCCGGGATCCAGCCGCAGTAGCACACCGCCAAACACTGTTAAATCCGGACGCGAAATAGTGCGTGGGCTGTAGGGCGGGAATCCCTTCCCGCCGCGGAACAAGTCCCCGGAGGGGGGCTCTAGTTTGTCGGCAAAGGATTGCCGACCTACAACTACGCACTATTTGGCGGCATTCTCAGTAAGTCGGCGCACTGCGTCCGGCTTTAACCTTCCTTGGCGCACCCGTCGAGCGGGTATTGAAAAGAATTCTTGGCGGCCTTGGCGGTTAAATTCTGTTTTTATTCCCACAGCCGTTCCGGCAACGGCAGCCCGGCCAGATCTTCCGGGGTCAACCTGCCATCGGGCGCGATGCCGAAGCGCTCGAGCACGGCAATGAGTTGCCGCGCATGCTGCGCCGAGTGCCAGGTCGAGCGCTCGAGCAGCATGTGCATCGGCGGCGTGCCGAAGAAGGTGTTTACTTTTTGCGAGCAGGATTTGTCGGCGAGCGCGCTCCACCATTGCTCCAGCCGCAAGATGACATGATCACCATAGCCGGCGGTTTCGTCGCCGGTGGTAAAACTGCCGTCCGCAGGCGGCACCGTCGCGAGAGGCGCGCTGTACTCGACGCCGTCTATCACCGTCTCGAGGAATGCTTCGCCGATGCGGAATATGTGGTGGCACAGGAGCCGGATGGACCGGTCACGGTTGTCGATGACGCGCTCGCCGAAACGGGCGGGCGGAATCTGCCGCATGTAGCGTTGCGCCGCGTGCAGTACATTAACCCATTTCTTTATCAGCGCTTCGGGGGGCAGCGGCGTATGTCCTGTGCCGTGCAGACCGACGAACTCCGCCACATCCTCGAGATTCTGCCCGAAGACAAATTCGGTGCCCTTGGCGACGACCGGCACGTTGCGCACCCCGTACTTGAGCAATTGCTCCCGGCCCTGCGGATCATTCAGCACGTCGATCGCAACGAAGTCTATGTTTTTTCGCGAAAGAAACTCTTTCGCCCTGAGGCAGCTGCTTCACCCGGGCTGGGTGAACAGAATGAACTTGTCGCGGATGGTTCCCATGATTCCAGTATGTAGACGTTTAAGCGGGAGGGTGTCAAGAGAGTACCCCCTGCGTTGGATTACTTCAAGCCGCATCCGCAGGACTTACTCCAATCCGGCCAAACTGCCGGGCAAATTGATGCTGCGCGCTTCGTTGAGGGACACGGCGCCGGCAGGTTAAAGGATGAATGCGGGAAATGATTCATCCCTCATCCTTCATCCATGAATTATTCCGCCTCCCAGGCACACCGTGCTCTCGTATACGACTACCGATTGACCCGGCGTGACCGCCCATTGCGGTTCGGCGAACTCGATGGCGCACCGGGCCGCATCGACATGCACGATGGCGCACGGCGCGTCTTTCTGGCGGTAGCGCGTTTTCCCACCGTAAACCCAGTGGCAGTGCGGGGCCGAGCCGCTGATCCAGTTCATATCCATCGCGGTCAGGTGGTCGGAGAACAGCGCCGGATGATCGTGTCCCTGCACGACGATCAGGCGGTTGTGTTCGAGATCTTTGCCCACGACATACCATGCCTCGCTCTCGGTGCGGCAATCATCATCGTCTTCTCCGCGCCGCCGGCCGCCTATGCCCAGCCCCTGCCGCTGGCCGACCGTGTAATGCAGGAGCCCCGCATGGCGGCCCACTGCTTCGCCCTCCAGGGTGCAAATTTCCCCGGGAGCGGCCGGCAGGTAGCGGTTGAGGAATTCCCGGAACGGCCGCTCGCCGATGAAGCAGATGCCGGTGCTGTCTTTCTTGTCATAGTTTGGCAGCCCCTCATCGCGCGCGATCCGGCGTACGTCACGCTTGTAGAGCCCGCCCAGCGGGAACAGCGTTTTGGAAAGCTGCAGCTGGTTGAGCCGGTAGAGAAAATAGCTCTGGTCCTTGGTGCCGTCTTCGGCCTTGAGCAGCTGATGCAGGCCGTCGACTTCGCGCACCTGCGCGTAGTGGCCGGTGGCGATGGAATCGGCGCCGAGCGCCAGCGCATGGTCGAGAAAGGCCTTGAACTTGATTTCCGCGTTGCATAGCACATCCGGATTGGGCGTGCGGCCGGCGCGGTACTCGCGCAGGAATTCGCTGAATACGCGCTCCTTGTACTCGGCCGAGAAATTGACGGCGTCGATTTCGATGCCGATCCGGTCCGCCACCGCGACGGCATCGATCAGATCCTGGCGCGAAGTGCAGTAGTCGTCGGTATCGTCGTCCTCCCAGTTCTTCATGAACAGGCCGGTCACTTCGTAACCCTGCTGCTTGAGCAGCAGCGCGGCGACCGAGGAATCGACGCCGCCCGACATGCCGACGACCACGCGTTTTCCAGCCATTTTCTACCTTGTGTGCAATAGTGGGTGATCAAATCCAGCGGACGTAAGGCTATTTTACTCCCGGCTGTCGGGTAGGGCAGGGAGGAAGGCTAAAGGAGCGGGCGCCCGGCAGGCGCGACCAAAAAAAAGGGCAGGGTTTCCCCTGCCCTTTTGCGTGAAACGGGACGGCTGTTACTTCTTCTTGTCGTCCTTTTTCTTGCTGTCCTTTTTCTTCTCGTCTTTTTTCTTTTCGGTTTTCTTTTCGTCCTTCTTCTCGGCGGCGATCACAACCGATGCCGTGGTCAGGGCGAACATACCGGCAAAAATTGCAGCGAGCAGCTTTTTCATTGTATTTCCTCCACTAGGGGCATTATGGTTCATTCCCAGCGACTTTTGACGCTGAAAGCTCAAGCGAGCGAACGTAGCCTAGCCGAAAATTATGTCATTGGCAATTACCTGGCTCAGGACCACGTCCGCCTGCAGGATCAGCGGCTTACGGCTTATGGGGCGGCGCCATTGGGGGGTGATAACTGCCGACCTCAATAAAAAAAGGCAGGGTGGATACCCTGCCTTTTCAGAACGGGAGGAAGAATTACTTCTTCGCGTCTTTCTTTTCGTCTTTCTTTTCTTCTTTTTTCGCGTCTTTTTTCGCGTCTTTTTTCGCGTCTTTCTTCACTTCTTTCTTTTCTTCTTTCTTCGGCTCAGCGGCAATCGCGACCGGGGAGATGGTCACGGCAGCGAAGGCAGCGGCCAGCAGGATGGACAGAAGTTTGCTCATGATTATTCCTCTTGGTGTGTTGAAAATAGTTAATTTGACAATAAAAAGACCGGATTAAGCGGCCAACGCCAATAACGGCCGGGCGTAAATTCGGTTGACAGCTTTTCGAGATCGGCTGAATGACGCGCCCCCAGCGGGGGCGCCCGCAGAATTATTAAAAACGGTATTAAAATCATAGTCATAAAAAAGGCGGGTTACCCCGCCTTTGCCGTGCACTGGCTAATCCTTATTTAGGCGCGGCTGCCGGAGCGGCGCTTTTTCCGGATTTTTGCGATTTCTTGGATTTCTTGGCTTTTTTGGTTTTCTTCGCTTTAGGGGCTTTTTTCTGGGCCTTGGTAGCCTCGGCTTTCGGTGTGTCGGCCGGTGCTGGCGCCGGGGTCTGGGCGGCTACAGAGAAGATGGTTGCGGCGAATACCGCGGCGATCAGGGTCGACATCAGCTTGGTCATAGCGTTTCCTTTCGAATAAGTTAGGGGTTAACTGCTGACCCGACAGGTGTCATAGGTCATCGGTGTCATTAAAGTCTAACGCGGGCGCTTGCCGGTGGTTGACAGTTTCGGCGGCCTGCTGCCCCGTTTTTCCCGTGCTGGCGCGGGCCTGGAGGACGACGGTTCCAGCGCCAGTTCGCGCCATTCGCCCGGATTGAGGCCGTCTATCGTCCAGTTTCCGACCCGGTAGCGGATCAGGCGCAGCGTCGGACAACCGGCCGCCGCGGTCATGCGCCGCACCTGGCGGTTCTTGCCTTCGTTGAGCGTAATTTCGAGCCAGGTCGTGGGGATGTGTTTACGAAAGCGCACCGGCGGCACGCGCGGCCACAGCCAGTTCGGCGGGTCCACCCACCTGGCCTTGGCCGGCAGTGCCCTGAATTCGCCCAGATCGATGCCCGAGCGCAGTTGGTGCAGCGCGGTTGCGGAGGGCGCGCCTTCGACTTCGGCAAAATAGGTTTTTTGCAGTTTGTGACGCGGATCGGTGATGCGATGCTGCAGTACGCCGTCGGCAGTGAGCACGACCAGGCCCTCGCTGTCGGTGTCGAGCCGGCCGGCCGGATAGACATCACGCTGGGGCAGGTAGTCTTTGAGCGTGGGATGTGCCGGAGCCGGGGTTTTGGCGCCTGGGGCGCCCTGAGCGCTGAACTGGCAGATCACGCCATAGGGTTTGTTGAACAGGATCACAGTTGTCATGATTGGCGCCATTGTACGGAAAAAACGCCCCCGCAGCAGGGGGCGTTGGATAGGAGAGAGTTAAACCAGGCTATGCCGCTACCGCCATTTTCAGGTCGCGCGTCAGCCAATCATAACCGGGTAGCGTGAGGAACTCGACATAATCGTCCCGGGTGGTGATCTGATCGAAGAGCTTCGCCGCTGCTTCATACTGGCCGGCTTTCCAGGTCTCTTCCCCAAGCAGGGTTCTGACCTTGGCAAGCTCTTCCGGCAACAGCGTGCGGATGAGCTCGGCGGTGACCTTGCGGCCGTCCACCAGCACGCCCTTGGGGCTCCTGATCCATTGCCAGATTTGCGAGCGCGAGATTTCCGCTGTCGCCGCGTCTTCCATCAGGTTGTACACCGGAACGCAGCCATTGCCGGCAAGCCAGGAGCCGATGTACTGGATGCCGACGCTGATGTTGTTCCTGAGGCCCTCTTCGGTAATCGGTTTCTCGGGCTGGAAATTGAGCAGGTCTTTTGCCGTGACGTTGATATCGTTACGCTTCTTGTGGATCTGATTGG
>Ga0113563_10001275_pt1 | contig 14093 bp, 15 predicted proteins | sample Mud3Dept3metaG_FD_80117 | JGI IMG/M metagenome (GOLD analysis project Ga0113563, IMG submission 80117) | Freshwater wetland microbial communities from Ohio, USA, analyzing the effect of biotic and abiotic controls - Mud 3 Core 4 Depth 3... | ecosystem: Environmental > Aquatic > Freshwater >...
CGTGGACGTCTCCCGCGGGGCCGACGCCGTCGGCGGATACCTGGAACTTCCGCCCCACGAGTTCCGCGCGGGCCGGGAGGCGGCAGTGGATTGCTGGGGGAGCGGGTCGCGCTCAGGCAAGGACGTCCGGCGGGTCGTTCGGGCGACCCTCATCGGGGGGGCGCTCCGATGAAACGGAAATCCCTCTTCCCCGCTGTCGCCTGCACGACCGTCCTGCTCCTGGTCGCCTTTTCGCACGTGCGGGGAGATTCGCCGCGTCCCGGCACTTCGCCAGCCGGTCGCGTGACGATCGACGGAAAGTCCTTCCTCCCGGGTGACCCCGACCAGGACGACTTCTCGGCCGTGCGGCGGGAGTTCGATACGTTCGGCTTGGAGGCTCCCCCGGAGTTCGCGGTCCCGGCAGGCAACAGGCCGGAACATCCGGTCTTCCGGGGCCGGGTCGTCGGCGTGGAGAGTCCGCCTTCCGGAGACACTCCGGCGCTTCCCCGGGGACTGACCGCGGAACACACCATCCGCCTCGAATCCCCCGCGGGCCCTGTCGACCTCGTCCTCGGGAGAATGAACGGCCGGGGAGCTTCGGTGCGGGACCGGCTCGCCGCCGACGGGTGGGACGGTCCCGGCCAGGCAGAGACGACCGGGCCGCCGTGGATGCTGGAAAAGAGAAACGGAAAGGAGACCGCGGTTGTTTTCCTCGATGAGGCGGAAGGCACGTTCCTTCTTTTCCGCGAAACCGGCAGGTAGTTTCCGGGAGGTCATCCCTCTGGCCCTGGGAGCCGTCCTGGCCGGAATCGCGCTGGCCGCCGCCAGCAGCCGGATCGCGGCGGTGGAGAAGGAAATCCACGACCGGTCGAATCCCGTCGAGGTGGTAGTAGCGGCAACTCCCATAGCGCCTGGGGAGACGTTCAGCGAAGGGAATCTCGCCAGGAAAAGCATCCCAGCTTCCGGGGCCGGGGTCCGGAACGTGCCGGCCAAGGAATTCGAACTTCTCCTGGGGGCGCGCTCCCGCCATCCTGTCGATCCCGGTGAGCCCGTCCTGTGGACCGACGTCGAGGAACCGTACGACACGAAGCCGTTCTCGCTGGAAATCGCGCAGGGACGGCGCGCGATGACGCTCGTCGTGGACGCCACCTCCTCTTTCGCCGGCTTGCTCCATCCCGGGGACCGGGTGGACCTTCTGTGCGAATCGGATGGGGAAGGGACCCGAGGCGCTCCGCGTTGGGTGTGGGACATTCCCGTGGCGGCGGTGGACCGCGACCACGGCCGCCTCGGAAAACCCGCCGATTCCCCCGATGCCGCCACCGTGACGCTCCTCGTGACGCCCGACGAGGGAGTGCGGATCGCCGCATCGGCCGGTTCCGGCAAGATCCATTGGTTCCTCCGCAATCCGGAGGACAACACGGTCGCAACCCCGGCGGCGGGTAGAGGGGCGATAGCGCACCTGCCGGTCGAAATCTGGAAGGCAGGCTTCCCGGAGAGCCGCCATTCCCTCCGGAAGGACGCCGCCGAGTGATGCGTCGGCGAACTCTCCTGCTGCCCGCCGTCCTGATCCTTGCCGCCGGATCCTTCGCCACGGCCCTCTGCGCGGAAACGCTGCGCATCCGCCCGGGGTTCCAGCACGTCATCGGCCGCCAGGGCGTGTCCCGGATCTCGGTTGGGAATCCCGATGTCCTCGAGGCCCAGCCGTTACCCCGCGGCGACGGGATCCTTGTCGTCGGAAAGAAGGAAGGGGAAACGGACCTGTTCCTCTGGGAGAGGGGTATCCGCACGGATTACCACGTGGAGGTCCGCCGGCCGGCGGATTCCGCCGCGAACGACGCGAGGTCGTTCGCAGCCGCCTTCCCGGGGCTGTCCGTCACGGAGGCGGGAAGCTCCGTCATCATCCGCGGCTCCGTGCCGTCGGTCCGGGACCGATCATTGCTGGAGGAGTACGCCCGCAGCCGTCCGGGGGTACACCTTCGCCTCACCGTGCCGGAGGAGAGGCGGACTCTCCTCCTCTACGACCTGAAGATCCTGGAGATCGGCCGAGGGGAGACCGCACAGCTCGGCGTCCGGTGGCCGGACGGGATTTCCGTGAAAGGGACTTTTTCCGCGGACAGCGGGAGCGGGTCCGTCCTGTCGGTGGGAACGGATTTCGATATCCGCCTGAACCTGCTCCTGGCGGACGGAAGGGCGCGGATCCTCTCGAATCCTCGTCTGGCCTGCGAGAGCGGACAGGAGGCCCATTTCCTCGCCGGCGGCGAGATCCCCATCGTGATCGTCACGCCGGAGACCCGCACCGTGGAGTGGAAAACGTATGGGATCATCCTCCGGATCCGTCCGGCCATGGACGAGGGGGGCAGGGTCCGGACGCACATCACGGCGGAGGTCAGCACGGTGGACCACGGCAGCGGAAGTTCCAACGTGCCGGGATTCCTGACCCGCCGGGTCTCCACGCATTTCTCGACTCTTCCGGGCGAGACGGTGATGCTTTCCGGGCTGGTCAAGAGCGAGATGGCGAAAGACGTGGCACGGGTACCGCTGCTGGGGCAGATCCCCGTGATCGGCGAATTGTTCAAGTCCAGGAACTTCCGGGAAAACCAGTCGGAGCTTGCGATATTCGTCACGCCGGTGGAGGTTTCGGCGTCCGCGACCGGCGAGGCAATGGAATGGGAGGAGAAATCCCGCCGGGAGAAGGAAGCCATGCGCTTCCGGCTCCTGGACTGACAGGAGGGGGATCATGCGCCAGGAATTGCGCCGCCGGCTGCACCAGTCGGTGCTGTCGAGGCTGGACGGCCGCCGGACGGGGATCGGTCCCGACGGGGACACGGGCCAACTGCGCTCGCGCGCGGAGGAACACCTTCATTCGGAACTTTCCCGCACCACGCTGGGCGAGGACGACGTGGGCGCCCTCCGGCGGGAGATCCTCGACGAGATCTTCGCGTACGGCCCGGTTACCCCCCTGCTGGAGGATCCTTCGGTTTCCGAAGTCATGATCAACGGCAGGGATTCGATCTACTTGGAGCGGGAAGGACGGGTGACCCGCCACGAGGGGGCCTTTCTCTCGGAGGAATCCCTCCGGGCGACCATCGACCGGATCGTTTCCCGCGTGAACCGCCGGCTGGACGAGTCGTCCCCTTACGTGGATGCCCGGCTCCCGGACGGCTCCAGGGTCAACGCGATCATCCCTCCGGTCAGTCTCACCGGACCCTGCCTGACGATCCGGAAGTTCCGGAGCATGCCGTACTCCCTCGAGGAACTCGTCCGAATCGGCTCCCTGTCCGCCGAGGCGGCCGGGTATCTGCGGGATGCAGTGCTCCGCCGCCGGAACCTCGTCGTCTCGGGCGGGACGGGCTCGGGGAAAACCACGTTGCTGAACGCCCTGTCCCGCCACATCCCGGACGGGGAGCGCATCATCACGATCGAGGACGCGGCGGAGATACGGCTGCAGAAACCCCACGTGGTGCGACTGGAGGCGCGTCCACCCAATATCGAGGGGAGCGGAGCCGTCACCATCCGCGACCTCGTCCGGAACTCTCTCCGGATGCGGCCGGACCGGATCATCGTCGGGGAGTGCCGCGGCGGGGAAGCCCTGGACATGCTCCAGGCGATGAACACCGGGCACGACGGCTCCATCACGACCGGACACGCCAACACGCCCAGGGACATGCTCCGCCGCCTGGAGACAATGGTTCTCCTGTCCGGCGTCGAAATCCCCGCACGGGCGATCCGGGAACAGATCGCCTCGGGCATCGACGTCATCGTGCACACCGCGAGAACCGGGAGCGGGGCGCGCGTGGTCACCTCCATCGCGGAAATATCGGGGATGAACGATGCGCAGATTCTCCTCCAGGAGATCTATCGCAGGGAGAAGCGGGAGACGGGGTCCGTTCCGGTAGGGAATCTCGTCCCCACCGGCGTCCCGTCGAAGTTCCGCGACGAAGGATTTCCCGGATGGGACTGACCGCCGCCGAAACGGTACTCCTGATCGCCGGGGTCCTGCTCATAGTGCGCTTTTTCCTTCGGACGGCCATACCGGGCGTGCACCGGCGGTTCCTCCTGGCGGCGGACCGCCGCTCCGCGGACCTCCGCGAGGAGTTCGTTCCGCTCGCCCCGGGCAGCGTTGCATTGTGGCTGGGCGCCTCGGCGGCCGCCTGTTCTTGTACGGCACTTGCGCTGACCGGTAGCGGCGCCGCCGCGCTGGTCGGCGGCATCCTTCCCCTGGTGCTCTCCGGCATGGCGGTCCGGGTATACCGTTCCCGGCGGAGGGCAAGGATCCTCTCCCGGCTTCCGGTCCTGCTGGACCTTCTCGCCGGCCATATGAAGGCGGGTCACAGCCTGCCTTCGTCGCTGGCCGAGACGGTGCCGCTCCTCCCCCCAGGAATCCGGGAGGAGATGGGTTGGGTGCTGCAGCAGACCCGGCTGGGCACCCCGATCGCCGATTCGCTCCTCGCCTGGGAGAGGCGCCTTCGCGCGGAGGAGGTCTCCCTCTTCGTGCGGCCCCTTAGGGCCGCATTGCCGGGGGGCGCGAACGTCGCCGAACTGCTGGAGAGGACGCGGGACATCCTCCGCATGAGGGCCCGCATGCGGGAAACGCTGCACAGCATGACCGCCCAGGCGCGCCTCCAGGCCGTGGTCCTCACCCTCCTTCCGCCCGGCTTCGCCGCCGTTCTCTCCCTCATCGACCCGGGATTCCTGCCGAACCTCTTCGGGACGCTCTTTGGCAAGGCGATCCTTGCGGCCGTTTCCGTCCTTCTGGTCACGGGCTGGCTCGTGATCCGGATGATTCTCTCGGCCCGGTCTTGAGCGCACCCGACCTCCTCCTCCTCGGGATCGCCGCCTTCCTCGCGGGGACGTTCCTCGGTTCCCTCCTGGTCCGGGCCCTGGGCGGGCGGCCGATCTCGCATCTGCCGCGCGCTTACAGGGACCGGCATGCAGAGACCCAGGAATGGCTCGAGCGGCGGAAGATCCTCCGTCTTCCAGGAACGTGCCTGGTCGACTCGGTTCGTCCGTGGATCCTCGGGGAGACCGCGGCGGTGATCCTGCTTTCCGCCGCGGGTATTCTCGGGGGTGGTATCGCGGAGGTCGTGACGGCCATCCCCGTGGCCATCGCCTTCGGGGCCGGTGTGCTGTTCCTCGCTCTCCGTTGCGAGGCAAGACGTGCGCTCCTCTCCGTTCAGAGGGACCTGCCCGTCGCCTGCTTCCTGCTTTCCTTGCTCATCGAGTCCGGCATGGGGCCGTCGGCAGCCCTTCAGGAAACGGTCACCGCATTGCCGCCGGGCCCCCTTTCGAGGGAAATCGGCGAACTCGTCCGCGCGCGGTCCCTCGGAGTACCGAGGGAAGAAACCCTGGACCGCTCCCGGAGCAGGGTGCCGTCCGAGGAGTACCGGCTTTTCCTGAGCCACATCCGGCAGGGGGAGCGCCTGGGGATCGGCCTGTCGGGCAGCCTGCGGGAACTCTCATCGAAACTGCTGGAATCCCAGCGGGACCGGGCCGAAACGATTGCCCGGCAGGCGGCGGTGAAGATGCTCGCTCCGCTCGTGCTGTTCATCTTCCCGGCCGTTTTCCTGATCATACTGTCCCCGGTGCTCTTCGGACTACGGCAAATGATTCGGGGGTGATGCGGATGGGAACAGTCGAACGTACCTGGATTGTCCTCGTGCTGCTGGCAGCTTTTCCGGTGATGGCGATCCAGGATGCCAGGTCCGGGGAACCGGGGCCCCCGGTTTTCCGCATGGGCAACCTGGAATGGTTCCCGGGCGAAAAACTCATGCTCTCCATCCGGATCGCGCGGGCGAAGAAGGACGGGAGGGGGATCGCGCGCTACAAAAGCCTGGCGCGGCAGCGCAAGTTCATCGGGCGACGACCGTTCGACGGAAAGACCGGACCGCCGCCTACCGGGGAGATCGTTACCGGCCGGTACCCGCCATGGGGACGATGAGCTTGGGGTTTCCGCCGGTCCGGACAATAACTACCTCGAACCGATCCACTCCCAACGGCTCGTTCACGAACCGCAGACGGTGCCGCCCCACCGGCAGCCTGACCGCCGTCAGGGGCGTTTCGCCGAGGTACCGGTCGCCGAGGTAGACCTTCGCCCAGGGGATCGCCTGGATCGCCGCCAGCGTCCCGAATACCGGCTCGAGTTCGACACGGAATGTCTCCTGCCGTTCGAGTGCGCTCCCCGGCACGACTTTCCGCTCGTACCCTTCCAGCAGGAAATGCAGCCGCCGCCCGTCGAGGTTCGAGGCATCCACCTGCAGGGGGGTCGTCCCGATCGTCGGGCCGTTCTCAAGGGACACCGAAGCGCCGGCCGGCTCCGTCTCGATCCGGATTCGTCCCGTCGGATGGGGCATTCCGGATCGGGACGCGTGTAGGCCCTGCTCCTCGGACTGTACCGTCCGGGGGGCCTGGGGCGGCGGCAACTGGGCAACCGGCTCCGCGTCGACATCCTTTGCGCCGGTTGGCCCGGATGGGCCGGTCTGACCGACCGGCGCCGAAGGGGGCTTCCCGGGGGCCACCCTCTGCCACACCAGCGCCCCGCCCACGGCGAGGGCCACGAAGGCCGCGGCGGCGCCCGCCTGCAGGCCTCTCCCCCGGTTGTCGTACCCCGCCCGCGATTCCCGGACCGCCGCGGGGAGCCGGTTTTCCGCGGCGTCCGCCGGCCGGGTGGCGGTTTCCTCCTCGACCGCCTCGGGGAACAGGGCATCCCAGTAATCCGCAACAGGGGCAGCGGACACCCGCGCGGGAGCGCACCGGTCCAACGCGAGGAGAAAATCCCCCGCCGTGGGATACCGTTCCGCCGCCCGCGCCGACAGAGCCTTTCGCACGGGCTCCGCGACCGCCATCCCCGCGCCGGTGAACGGAAGGTCTGCCCCATCGAACGACCGGATCCGTTCACGGGCTTCCGCGATGCCGCTTCCCTCGAACAGCCGGCGACCGAGCAGCAGTTCCGCGGCGATCACGCCGGCGGCGTAGAGATCCGCCGAGGCCGTCGCGTCCTCGCCTCTCGCACGCTCGGGGGAGAAGTACCCCGATTTCCCCCCCCGGTCGACCCCCGGATCCCCCGTTCCCGCCGCGGAACCGGAAATCCCGAAATCCGTGATCTTCACGGTCCCGTCCCTTCCCAGGAGAACATTGCCGGGGCTGACGTCCCGGTGGACGATCCCTCTCCCGTGCAGGTACGCCAGTCCGGACAATATCCCCTCGACCCAGTGCCGCCAGACTCCCGGGGGGACCGGCAGGCCGAGCGCCCGCGACTTCGCCGCCGCCTGCGCCAGGTTCCGCCCCTCCACGTACTCCATCGCGAGATAGAAGGCGCTCCCCTCCCTTCCGAAATCGAAGACCTGTACCAGGTTGGGGTGGGAAAGGGTGGCGGCTAGACGCGCCTCCCTCGCGAACAGATCGCGGAAGCGCGGGTCGTCCGCGAGGCGCGGGTGGACCACCTTGAGCGCAACCCGCTTGCGGAACCCTTCCTCGCCCGTGAGCCGGCACAGGTACACTTCCGCCATGCCGCCGGAGGCGATCTTCCGCAGGACACGATACTTCCCGTATCGGGAAGGGACCGCCTCCGGCACGGTCGGCGCCATCGCCGGCTACCCCTTCCCCTCCGGCCGCGCCGGGAACTCCAGCTCGAACACCGCGCCGCGCGGCGTGTTGTCCCGCATCCGGACGGTGCCGCCGTGGTCGTTCGCGTTCGCGCTCACGATCGCCAGCCCCAGCCCGGTCCCTCCCTCCCTCCGCGAGAAGTACGGCTCGAACAGGCGGTCGCGGTCCTCCGGCGGGACCCCCGGGCCGTCGTCCGCCACGGACAGGCGCACGGTCCCCGGGAGGGGATCGAACGTGCACGCGACCCGGACGTGCCCCAGCCCCCCGAGGGCGGAGGCGGCGTTCTCCAGGAGGTTCGTCACCGCGCGCCGCATCTGGAACAGGTCAAACCACACGGGAGGCATCGGCTGCGCCTGGAACTCCCATTCGATCCCCGGATGGGCCGTCCGGTACGTCTCCACGACCGCCCGCGCCTCTTCCGCAAGGTCTCCTTCGGCGAGCCTGGGGGCCGGCATCCGCGCGAACCGTGAGAACTCCTCCACGAGGTGCTTCAGAGTGGCCACCTCGGAGAGGATCACCTGGGTGCACTCGGCGAAGACCGGATCGCCGGCGTGCTCCTCCGCGTATTTCCGCTGCATCCGCTCCGTGGAGAGCTGGATCGGGGTGAGGGGGTTGCGGATGTCGTGGGCGATCCGCCGGGCCACCTCGCGCCACGCGAGGACACGCTGCAGGCGCATCGCCTGGGAGAGGTCGTCGAATGCGGCGACGAGCCCCATGTACTCTCCGGCGTCGTCCCGGAGGGCCGTCAGGCTGATCCGGAAGGCGATCTTCCTCCCCTTCACCCGCAGCTCCACCTGCCGTTCCACCTGCCGTTCCACCTGGCCGCCCATCTTCTCCCCGGCCTCCCGGTAGACGCCCCGGATCGCCTCGTAATGCTCCTCCTCCACCACTTCCCGGTAGAGCTGCCCGATGGCCCGGTCAGTCGGAAGCCCCAGCAGGCGCTCCGCCACCTTGTTGATCATCGCGATCCGTCCGTGGCGGTCGATGACCACGACTCCGGTGGAGATGCTGTCGAGGATCGTCTCGATGAACTGCGTCCGCCGCCGCAGCTCCTCGTAGGTCTGCCGCAGGGAGGCGTTCGCCTCCTCCAGGCTGCCTTTCATCGCCTTGAGGTCCCCTGTCATCCGGTTGAACGAGGTGACCAGGGTGCCGAACTCGTCGTCGGAGCGGTAGTCCAGCGACACGTCCAGGTCGCCGCGGGCGACCTTTTCCGTTCCCTCGGCCAGTAGCTGCACCGGCACCGTGATCTGCCGGGCGAGCTGGATCCCCATCCACGAGGCGGCGAAAACGATGAGGAGCGTGATGAGGATGAGGACCCCGAGGTAGCTGGCCCGGATGGGATCGTCGAGCAGGCGCACCTGGTGATACTCCTCGTACGCCTTCGCGATCTCCCGGACCATCGCCGTCTCCCCCGGGGTGAGCGGCCGGACGGCCACCACCGCCGCCTCACCGGCCACGGGATACCAGGCCGCCGCGTACCGCTCCCCGATCAGGGTCCTCGTGTCCGCGCCGGCGGTCCCGCCCATTCTCTCCTTAACGCGGGACAGGAGTTCCCCGAGCACGTCGGACGGGATCTCCCCCTCCCGCACTGCCGGTTCCCCGTTCCGGACCAGCAGCAGGGCGACACCGTGGGGGACGATGGACCGAGCCGCCAGGAACGCTTCCGCGCCGGACTCGGCGGCCCCCTCCGCCGGGAGGCGCTCCGCGGCGTCCTGCGCGACGGAGGCGAGAAGGATCGCCTCGGACTCCAGCCGTCCTTGCGCGAGCTTCATGGCGCCGTCGAGCGCCTGCCCGACCCTCCCGCCGATCCACGACTTGATGCTCGTCGTGGTGATGTTGGCCGCCGCGATGAACAGGAGGAACGTCGGCACCAGGGAGAACAGGATGAAAATGAGCACCAGCCGGGAGCGGAGCTTCGCCCCCAGGATGTTCCGTCGGCGGTCGAGGAGGATCTTGAAGACGTTCCGGGTAACGAGGAAGATCAGGAGGACGACGAGGATGACGTTCAGGTTGATCAGCGCGAAGATGACGATGTTGTCGGTGAAGGCGACGGTCCCGCCGATCGCCGCCAGCTTGGCCTCGACGAAAGTGAGCGCCGCCACGACCGTGGCGACGACGCCGATCGCCCACCCCTCCCGCCGCCTCTTCGAGCGCTCCTGCTCCGCCGTCAGCGGCTGGCGGTTTTCCGGTGCGGATTTCATGGCGTCGACAGCCGCCCCCGGGCCCACTCCGTTTCCACGTCCCACAGGGAGGAGAAAAAGAGGATCGACCGGAGCGGTTCGGACAGTCCCACCCGGTCCAGCCGCGTCCGGACGCTGGCAACGTACGGCTTCCCCCGTTCGATTTCCCCCCACACGGGAACGGACACCTCGAGCCGGGTCATCCGGTCAAGCGCCTCGTTGACGTCGGGCAGGATCTCGTTCCCGTCGTCCCGGTGCAGGCGGTAGACCCGGGAGAGGGCGTCGTAGCGGACGGAACAGGTGTACCGCACCTCTCCCCTCTTCTGGTCGAACCAGCCCCGGTACATCCGTTCGACCTTCACGGTGGATCGGAATGTGATCTCGATCCCGCTCTTGAGGGCCTCCACCATCTCCGGCGTGAAGGCGTCCCGCAGGGTGAACCGGACCCTGGCCACGTTTCCCTGGATGGAGCCGGAGACGTCCCCGACTCTCGGGGGTTTCGGGTCCGCCATAGCCCACCGGGGGCACGGCCAAAGGATCGATAACGTGAAAAAGGCCATCAGGACGCGCACTTCCACCCCCGGGGTATTATACCCGCCCGATCCGGTCCTGCAACAGCGGGGGTACGTCCCGGGCCTATTTCCGGAACAGCCAGAGGAGGAGGGAGAGGATCGCGCTCACCAGCAGGCAGGTCGCCAGCGGAAAATGGAAGGTGAAATTCTCCCTGCGGATGGTGATGTCCCCGGGCAGCCGACCGATCCAGCCGAACTTGCCGGAAAGGAGGAGCAGGAGTCCGCCGGCGGCGATCAGCAGGCCGGCGACGATCAGCGCCTTCCCGAGTGGTGTCATGAAGTGGGCCACTAACCCTCCCCGAAAAGCCCTTCCTGGAGCGCTGTCTTCGGGACGGTCAAACCGAGGTGCTTCCATGCGGCGGGGGTGGCGACCCTTCCCCGGGGAGTCCGCTTCAGGAACCCCTGCTGGATCAGGAACGGCTCGTACACGTCCTCGATCGTGTCCCGCTCCTCGCTGACGGAGGCGGAGATCGTCTCCACGCCCACGGGCCCGCCCTGGAACTTCTCCAGGATCACGCGCAGGATCTTCCGGTCCATCACGTCGAGACCCTCGCGGTCCACCTCCATCTGCAGCAGCGCGTGGTCCGCGATCTCCCGGGATATCGTACCGTCCCCCTTCACCTGCGCGAAGTCCCGGACGCGCCGCAGCAGCCGGTTGGCGACCCGCGGCGTCCCCCGGGAACGGCGTGCGATCTCCCGCGCGCCCTCCGGGGCGATGGGGATGGAGAGGGAAGCGGCGGAGCGACGGATCACCTCCTCGAGGTCCGCGGTGCCGTAATATTCCAGCCGGAAAGGAACTCCGAACCGGTCCCGGAGCGGGGAGGTGAGCAGGCCGGTGCGGGTGGTGGCCCCGACGAGCGTGAAGCGCGGCAGGGTGAGGCGGATCGACTTGGCGGAAGGGCCCTGCCCCAGGATGATGTCGAGTGCGAAGTCCTCCATCGCGGAGTACAGGAGTTCCTCCACGACGCGGCTCAACCGGTGGATCTCGTCGATGAACAGGACGTCCCCGGGCGCCAGACCCGTGAGGATCGCCGCGATGTCCCCCTTCCGCTCGATCGCGGGCCCGGACGTCGTGCGGATCCCCGCGCCCATTTCGTTCGCGACGATGTGGGCGAGCGTCGTCTTTCCGAGACCCGGCGGGCCCGAGAGCAGCACGTGGTCGAGTGGCTCCCCGCGGCTCCTCGCGGCGGAGATGAACGTCCTCAGGTTCGCGACGATCGCGGACTGGCCGATGAAGTCGGCCAGACGCTTCGGGCGCAGGGAGAGGTCGATCGGCGACTCCCCCCCCGCCGTCACAGGGTCCACGATCCTTTCGTCCACCCCGTCTCCCCCTTCGGGTCGCATCCCGTTTATCCGCGCGCGCCCGACATGCGCCGCAGCGCCTCGCGGATCATGGCCTCCGCGGGAAGGTCCGCACCCTTCTCCCGGCGCGCCGCCGCCACCGCGAGTTGCGCCTCCGCCCGCGAGAACCCGAGGGCCACCAGCGCCTCCGCGGCCTGGGCTTCCGGGGCGGTGGGAGGGTGCGGTTCCTCCCCTGCGGAGGGGGCGAACTCCACGGAAACCTTCTTCAGCCGGTCGGGGAGCTCAAGGGCGATGCGCTGTGCCAGCTTCTTCCCGATCCCGGGGGCGCGCGTGAAGGCGGCCGCGTCCTCCCGGGCGCACGCGGAGAGGACCCCGGCGATTCCCAGCACGGACAGGACGGCCATGGCCGACTTCGGCCCGACGCCGCTCACCCCGATGGTGGCAAGGAAGATCTCCCGCTCGGTCTCGGTGGAAAATCCGTACAGGTCGGCGCCGCCCTCCCGGAAGTGGAGGTGTGTCCGCAGGATGCAACCTTCCCCGTCGGGGGGGAGCTCCTTCCGGGTCTCGGCGGAGACGTATGCCCGGAATCCGATCCCGGCCGCCTCCACCACCACGAAATCCTTCCCGCCTCCCGACAGGCGCCCGCGCAGGTGATCGATCATCGCGCCCTATGATACCACGGCGGGTGGGTCAGCCCTGGTCGCGGGTGACGGCGCGGCAGAACGCCATGGCGAGGGCGTCGGAGGCGTCTTCGGGGACGGGCTCGCGGATCCCGAGGAGTCGCGCCACCATGCCGGCGACCTGCTCCTTGGGGGCGGCGCCGTACCCGGTGGCGGCGGATTTGATCTCCCGCGCGCTGTACTCGTGGACGGCGAGGCCGTGCGCGCGGCAGGCGACGATCGCGGCCCCCCGGGCCTGCCCGAGCTTGAGGGCGGAGGAGGCGTTTTTCGCGAGGAAGACCTTCTCCACCGCCGCCTCGGTGGGGCGATGGAGGAGGATCAGCTCCGAGAGTTCCCGGTGGATCGTGTGCAGACGGTCGGGGAAGGAACCGTCGCGTTCGGTCCGGATCACCCCCCACGCCACGGGGGCGACGGCGTTCCCGCGCACGTCGACGATCCCGTACCCCGTCCGCACCGACCCCGGGTCGATGCCTAGGATCCGTCGCAGGGGCGTCCCCCGCCCATCAGCCGAACGCCTCCATCGCCTCGTCGGAGATGTCGAAGTTCGCCCAGACGTTCTGGACGTCGTCCGACTCCTCGAGGGCGTTCATCATCTTGAGCATCGTCTCCGCCGCCCTCCCCTCCAGGTGGACGGTGGTCTGGGGGACCATCGCGACCTCGGCGGAGGCCACCTTCACCCCGCGCTCCTCGAGCCCCCTCTTCACGTCCTCGAACACCTCGGGCTCGCACCGCACCTCGTATTCGTGGGCTTCCGGGTCGTTCGCCACGTCATCGGCGCCCAGCTCCAGTGCGATCTCGATCAGCTTCTCCTCGTCCATCCCCTCCTTGGGGACGGTGACCGACCCCTTCTTGCTGAACATCCAGTTCACGCACCCCGACTCGCCGAGGTTCCCGTTGTACTTGGTGAAGACGTGGCGGACGTCGGCCACCGTGCGGTTCTTGTTGTCGGTCAGGACCTTCACCAGCACCGCGACGCCGTTGGGGCCGTACCCCTCGTACAGGAACTCCTCGTACGAGACGCCCTCGAGCTCGCCCGTCCCCTTCTTGATCGCCCGGTTGATGTTGTCGTTGGGCATATTGACGGCTTTGGCCGCGAGGACCGCCTGGCGGAGGCGGGAGTTCCCGGCCGGGTCGCCCCCGCCGATCTTCGCCGCGGTGATGAGCTCGCGGGTGATCTTCGTGAAGGCCTTCCCGCGCTGGGCGTCGGCCTTCCCCTTCTTGTGCTTGATGGAGCTCCACTTGTTGTGGCCGGACATGGCGTATCCGCTCCGTCCCCTTTGATGTGCCGCAAAGCAAAAGGCCCCTGCTCCGTTTCCGGCGCAAGGGCCCCCAGGTTAAATTCGGCGGCGACCTACTCTCCCACGGGGGTCACCCCGCAGTACCATCGGCGCTGGAGAGCTTAACTTCCGTGTTCGGGATGGGAACGGGTGTTGCCTCTCCGCCATCGCCACCGAAAGGTGAATGCCTTTCCGTCCGCGCAACCTGTGCGCCAACCGATCCGCGAAACGCGTCCGAATTCTTTCATCCGCTGAATAGTGGTCAAGCCGCACGGGCGATTAGTACCGGTCAGCTGAACGCGTCGCCGCGCTTGCACACCCGGCCTATCAACCTCGTAGTCTACGAGGGCCCTTCAGGGGGATTGAATCCCCGGGAGGCCTCATCTCAGGGCGGGTTTCCCACTTAGATGCTTTCAGCGGTTATCCCTTCCGCACATAGCTACCCAGCGATGCCCCTGGCGGAACAACTGGTACACTAGCGGTGCGTCCATCCCGGTCCTC
>Ga0113563_10001278_pt1 | contig 14080 bp, 12 predicted proteins | sample Mud3Dept3metaG_FD_80117 | JGI IMG/M metagenome (GOLD analysis project Ga0113563, IMG submission 80117) | Freshwater wetland microbial communities from Ohio, USA, analyzing the effect of biotic and abiotic controls - Mud 3 Core 4 Depth 3... | ecosystem: Environmental > Aquatic > Freshwater >...
GGTGAGATCCCTATCTGCAAGAAGTAATGGCCAACCTCTGTAAAGACAACCCTGATCCGAGTGGGCTGACGGACCAGGTTCTATTGCGTATCCTCCGGCTTAGCACCCTGCTCTTGGATAGATGGTTTCGTTACTTCAACCTCAGTGTCCGAAGCCGATACCTTGTTGAGTATCCTAGCAAGAATTGTGGAGCCGGCATAGTTCGCTACAAAACCAATGGTTATGGCTCCCCATAGGTCTGAAACGGTAACCCGGATGAAAAATTGAGTCTCGGATATCCGAGAAAGCAAGATAGTAACAATCGTGCTTAGAAGGAGCGCTGCGAAAGCTCCCCCAATCTCTTGAAGAATGCGTCTAGTCGCTTCGTACAGAAAGGTTCTTCCCCGAGATGGTGTAGAATCAATCAACCTGCGCCTTGCCTGAGGGTGAATGAAGTAAGCGAATAATCCACCTACCGCTGCACCAAAAAGGATGACGGTCTGGGGAGCTGAGGCGTGGAACATTTTGCTTTGGACAGCGTGATGATAATTCTGAGATCCTGGTTGTTCCGGATGAACCCAGTAGGTTGTCGATACAGTGACTTTGTAGTCGCCAGGCGCGAAAAAGATGAACTTCAGCTCTGAGAGAACCGTAGCCCATAGTTCCCCAATGGCTTGACCGACGGCACTATGCAACCTCCTCGTCGGCGCAGCAGCAGTCCTCGCAGCTGTCCACCAAAATGCCGTGATCTTCTCTCCGGGCTTTACCTCAGCTGTGGCGTAGTAACGGCCCTCTTCCATCCAATCCGCTTTGTAATAGTTTTTTCTCTCCATATCGGGGAAGTAAGCCCACCAATTAACTAACTCCCCGGTAGCACTAATGAGTTCGGGAGCTGGGGTCAATGTAAGATCCTTTTCGCTCAGATAGATGGCATTTTTCTTGGATGAATTGGTGATCTCCGCCGAAATCCCAAGGCCTGTCCCAACAGTGAGTTCAGGGCGGGTGCCCTCAATGTTGATTTGAATCATGTCTGTTTCATCGGCTGTCTCAGGTTCTGCAGAGCTGGTGTGATCCACTATAATTAAGAACACGAAAATGAGCGAGAACAGTCTGACGAGCATCAGGCCATCGCTCTGTATTCGACGCCTTGTATTCATTTTCATGGGATCTCCGTCTCTAGAAGGAAGTGCTCTGCGTTAGGATTGCAGAAAGATAGCATGATGGATCATAGATTACAGCAAGAATTCGCTTCCAGGAAAAGGAGGGTACGAGACTTACACTTGGGTGTCAATGAGAAAGACGGAGACCGACAACGGCCGATTATCGATCCGAGTCTATCACCCATCAGGTTCATGATGTGACAACAATTAAAGAATGACTACAAAAGGCGGAAGACGCTGACTTCGGAATTTCTTCAAATCTGCGTCTGGGCGATAGGCTGCGCAGCGGATCTTGTGAAATTGCAGGAGTACCTAGGGAAGCCAGTTTGAGGGTGAAATCAATAACGGTTCACATGACGGGCTCGCGGAGGCCATAGGCAGAAGCGATTGAACTCGATCACCGGTTAAGCCTCCTGCCCCCAATGCCGCGCAAGACCGGAGCAGGTATCTCTAGACCAGGACCTGCTGCGCGATGGCGTAGTACTTCTTTCGCTCTTCCATTCCGTTAAAGCCGCCATTGATGGTGATGCTGATGAACTCTACTGGCGACACGTTGATGATGTTCCCCTTGTACTTCTTCTTCAACACATCGGTGTCCGCGTGATTGGCAATGTCATTGAGGTTACGCGTTTGCCAATACTCACACGCGCTCCACACGGCGTACTCGGATTGTTCAAGCAGTTCCGGATTGTTGATGAACAAGTCGCGTCGGCCCTTCCTGATGCCCAACTGCAGGTAGTTGGCTCTTCCTGTGGTTTGGAAGATCCCACGACCCTTGTAGCGAATTCCATCGCCAGGTCGCGTATTTCCAAGGTCGGCGCGACCCTCATAGGCTTGGCCAGAGGCATACTCTTTCAAAGTCTTGAAGTGATCGGTCTCGTGGCAGGCTTGTGCCAGGAAGTGGCTATACTCCTGCACAGTGAGGATCTCGTAGGACGGGCAGGTTGCATTCATCCACTCGGCGAGACCCGGCATGAGGGCCGTAGGGTGACCGGCGATGGCAGCGAGATGTTCTTCAGTGATAAGGTAGGGCAAATGTGCTCCTTTTCGAGAGGCCTGAGCGGGTGAATTCACCGGTCAAACTATCCGAAGCGTGGCTCCGGATTACCAGTCCGGTGAGGTCAATTCTCAGCACTTTTGAAAAGTGTGGGCGAGAATTGACAGAATGTCAAGAACATTTGGATAGACCCTTCAGTGGCGGGCTTGGATAGTATTGTGGAAGTCGAAACTCGCTATTCTTAAGTAACCTCAATGAGTTACGTATCGTAGGTGCGCCACCACGGCGCAGAAAGGAGATCATTATGGTCACTTGATGCTGTGCTCTGCTTCACAGGAGATGAGGGTTTGGCCCCTCGGAGCCGGCTTGCAGGAGCAGGCTCCAAACCACCTTAAGCTGCTGTGGTCAAAAGCCACGGTGGGGATCGTTAAGGAAAAGTCACGGCATAGGATCGCGGCAGGTATGGACCAGGGAGCGAGTGTGAACAAACCACTTCGGTTTGTTGGTCAGTAGAACGTATGGCAACAAGTCGGGAAAGCGGAACTGCCAAGTCACCCTTCTCCCATCGGATCGTAACGAACATTTCGTTCTCACACTCTTCTTCAGGAGCCACTCCAACGACTTCGACTTCGTCCTCAACCTGCAATGGGGAAATAACACGTTTCGCAATGCATCTGGCCGTAAACGGAAACTGAAGATTATCTTCGAGGTAATAATACCACCCCATCGCTTGCTCTTCAGGACCGTAGGCGTCGACGATCATCTCCATTGCTATGCGTTCCTCTCGGTCCGTATTCTTTCTGCTCTTTGTCTTCGCCATGTCTCGCCTTTCATAAGCTAAAACGGCAGTCAAGCTGCGAAGTCCTCTGTCGCCCCGCTTCGTCATCCTCAACTCTTTGCTTGAGGATTCGAGTTCAGACCCGGTTCATCGAATGAAATACCCGGAGACGCGCCAGCTCCCGTCGGGGTCAACCATCGGGGTCACCGTCTCAACCGCAGACGCCTTGTTCTCGAACACAGTGTCGTATTGAATGATGACGTACTTGCCGTCCGGCGCCCCAGGCATCTTCTCGGTGTACTCACGCGACCTGAGCTGGCGCGAGACCAGCTTCCCGAGAGGAGTCCGCACACCGCCAGCCATATGTTCCCAGTCGGCTTGCTTCACGACCCCCTTGAACACCCTGGCTGCCTGTTCCCACGACGCCGCGTACTGCCCATCGTCGACCAGCTTCAGCCACAATTCGGCTGTGTTTTGCGCTGCATCCTCAGGCGTATCCGACGCGAGCGCCGGTCCCGCAGCGATGCATGCCAGAAGACATGCCATCATGAAGCACATGCGAAGAATCATCACGACCCCCTGTTTTGCCAACGCCTCTCTACTCCCGTTCTCGCCCTCCCCGCTCCTACGATTCTCCATCAAATGATGTAAGTCAAGCGCATTGATAGGCGTCGGGGGGCATTTGGCTAAGTCTCAAGCTGCTTGTACCTATCGAAGGCGTCCACAAAGCCAAATTTTGAATGCCGGAAGGCTTTCGGCAGGGTAAGGATTACTTCGAACCCATGCCTCCTCCAAAGGCGGACAGCTCCCTTATTGGTAGAGAGAACCAGGTTGTACTGCATTGCTCGAAAGCCTCTGGATGAGACCTCTTGTTGTGAATGGTCACACATTTCCGATGCTATACCTCTTCCGCGGGCGTGTTCTGAAACGATGTAACCACAGTTGCATACGTGAGCGCCAAGAGCCGGTTGATTTGCGTCACTGATTCAGCGCTCTCCTCGTAATCTGCAGTCTTGTTCAACAGCCCGAGCGGAATCATCCCTAAGTCACATAATCCAGAATAGGTCTTTTCCCACTATCGACTTGAGGTTTAATCGCTGATCAGATCAACTATATAAAAGATCTGGACATCCTGCTCCGAAAGGGCTACTTTTTTAAATTGATAGCAAATGAGTCCTCGGGTCAACTTCCAGCATAACCCTAACCTTTTGGACAAGGGTATGAACCCAAGCTGCCGGAACGCTTTCAAAGGTAAGCCTTCAAAGGGGTTCCATTCCGCTCTGGAGGCTTTTTCATTTGGGAGATGATCCGGTATAGGTGGATGCATTCAAGCAAAGGCTTACTGAAGATCCAACTCTATCTTATCCCCCTGTCATTCTGGCATTGTGAACGGAACGAGGGGAGAGAGCATGCAAACTTGGAATATATTTGGCGGGAGGGAGAACAAAGCTATGGACCGAGTATTGGAAGCGATAAGTATTGAGAGGCTTCTGCGCCTTTTGCGGAGCGTTCTTGTAGTAGTAATCTTTGCGGCTCAGCCGTTTTCATCTGTGCATGCTCAATCTCTACCTGAAAAGGCAAAGGGAAAAGGACAACTATGCCCTATCGTTCAGAAAGGGCTCATCATTCTCGTCGAGTTTCCTGATGTTCACCACACAATAGACAAGAGATATGCGCAGAAACGGTTTTTCAAAGAATTGAATGAATACGTGCAGGAGATGTCACACGGCAAGGTATGCATCCAGGGCGATGTGACAGACAAATGGTATCGGATGCCTCGTCCGATAGCCGAATACCGGATTTCTTCACGCAACCTTGAGGTCGATAAATCCCGCTTGACCAGGTTGATTCTTGATGCGCTTTCAGCAGTTGATCGGGATGTAGATCTATCAGAGTATTCTTTTGTAGCAATTTTCATGGGAGCTCGGCTGAAGGACTATGGCATGATAGGGCTATGCGGGTATCCAGGCATGCTCGGATGGAGCAACCAGGAGATTCTTAAAACAAAAAGCGGCCAGGTCGTTCGCGGAGGCATTGCGATTTTTAGCTACCAGGCCCATCTGGGCACCCTTTTTCATGATGTCGCTCACATCCTAGGGGGTGTCAAGAAAGAAAAACGGATGTTGCCCTGTCTCTATGACCATGACCTTCAGGCAAAACCGGGTCCGATGCGGGAAACATTTGTGGATGCGATCATCAACATGGGCTTTTGGGATCCTATGTCGTGTCACTACTATAAATGGGAGATCCCACCGCCGGGTATTTCCTCGTGGACCAAGTTAAGATTGGAGTGGATTGATCCATCCAAGGTCGCGGTGATAAAAGCAGGGCAGAGAGGTGAAGTCCTCTTAGGCCCATTGGAGGACCCGAAAGCAGAGACACTAGCAATCAAGATCACTGTCACCGATTCGACATACTTTCTGATAGAAAACCGACAAGCCATCGGCTTCGATATCAATCTTCCGGGAAACGGTGTTCTGATCATGCATGCCGACGATAGTGTAGCCGAGTGCCGGCATGGGAGATCACCTGTGAAACTGATCAATGCTAATTCTTCAGTTCCCCATCTCGAAGGTGCAGCCTTTGATATTGGAAAAAACGCTTCCTATGTCGACTCAAAGAATAACGTAAAAATTGAACTTATCGATAAGATTGGAAACTCCTATAAGATTCAGGTCAGCCCCTATCAATAATAAGGTCAAACACTGTTTGCTAAAATCGTGGAACTCCTGTTCTCATTTGAAAATCTTGAAGCGGTTTTAGGCCACCATTCGTAAGCGAAAACGTGAACGAGTTTTTCCCACCGCCGACTTGAAGTCTCAGTCGGTTGTCAGATCAGGCTTCCGTTGGTGGCGGAGTTGCGCATTTCGCGTCCCTTCCAGCCCCAGCGGTTTCCAGGCTCTAAACGACGTGTGCCTTGCTCTGTCTCGACAAACAAGGGTGGGTTTTTTAAAACTTCCGCACACTTAAAAAAGTTCTTGCTTATCCGGGTAGGGGAGCACTAGGGCTACGGTGGTGGCTTCACCGTCGTGGAGTTGCAAGAGGGCGCGGGAGGGGGTATCTTATCGCAAGCCGCCGTGGCGCCGACCCAGACCATCTATAATCCGGACGCCCACACCCTTCACAGAGCGAGACTACGCATGGACAACTGGATTTTGATCGTCGTCATTGTGGTCGTCATGTTGGCGGCCGGTCTGCTGCGCGAACGCTGGTGTGTTTTACGTGTCGAGCGTTGGGCCCGCGGCAGGGGGTTCGACGTTCGCTCGCCTGTGCCAGAGCGCGGACCGCAGCCTGCGGCTGAGCTCGCGTCCTGCCTCACTGTTTACGGTGCCCGGCTCTGGGGCTTGGTGCTGGAGGGTTCCCTCGATGGCGTGACGATCACCATCGCCGAGAACGAGAGCTCGGAGTTGGCTCGCAAAACGGGCATCTGGAGCACCATCGTCACTTGGCCGATCCCCAGCGCAGTCGGGCGAGTCGTGATGCACCGGGGTAGTGGACCACAGCCATTGGCCGTAGCCGCAAATGCCGTCGTGGGAGGTGTGCGGGGACCGATTACGGATGCGCTTGGCATGCGAGGGGAAGACAAAGGGGCGCAGCGTGCCTATACCCCGGGCGGGTGGGCCGTGTATGGTGATCCAGCGGTCCGCGATCCCTGGCTCACCCACGAGAAGATGCGCGAGCTGGACGCATGGCCGCATGGCGGAGCGTTCGTGAGGGAAGACGGCTTCGGCGCGTGGCGCGTGGAGGGCGCAATCTCGGCAGGGCGTCTCGAACAACTTGTCGAGCAACCACCGGCAATGCGGTGTCTGCTGGGGTAAGGCCGGTAGGCCGTGGCACGCAAGGAAGCATAGGGCCCCAAAAAATAGCTGCTAAGCCTCTTGGCGGAGACCTACCAGCTATTCGGGGAAAAACTTCTTCCTTCCAAACCCGGCCAGGCCGATCAGCCCGGAGCAAAGAAGTAGCATAGTGGCTGGCTCAGGAACAGGTGCGGGTGCGTTATAGGCCAACTTGTACACCGCGTCATTTACGCTGTCACCCGTGACGAGTCCGTTTTCTGGCTTAAAATCAAAAAATTTAACCTTGTCTCCACCTTTGCCGAAACCAAGGAACTCAAAGCTATAATCGGGATCTATTAGCGAAAGGGTAAAATTCTGGGAGGTAAAAGAAAACTCTGCTATTTGCGTATTGGGTTCGTCCCCATCAAGACCTATAAACAACCGGTATTGGTCGCTTCCAACTGGGTTTTTCTCTGTGCTATCAAAAAGCCAGAAATCCGTCCCGTGGTAATCTTCGAACGATTCTGTGTAAAGAAATCATTTACCTATTTTGTGGGTAAAAGTTTTCCGTTAAGAGGAATACAAATACACAAGAGGGCCCCCCTCTGACGCTAAAAAATAATTGTTTTTATGTGTTTCGAGAATACAGGGTCTGCCCCAACAGGTCAGACGGCCAACGCTGGCACTTCCGCGCCTTAGATTTTAGAAAAAGGGCAGAGCGCGCGCCACCGCGACGGCAGGGGTGAGCGCCCAAACTGCCCTTAAATGCCCCCACAGAAATGAGAAGGAGGAGAGGAACGTCTCCGAAATTCTGAATCACCCGCCGCGAGGAAGGTGCTCCATCGATAAGGGGAAGTGGAGAATCTGCTTTGTACGGCGATAGGTGGTCGGGGTCAGCAGATCAGAGGATTCCTCCGGACCAGAGCTCTTCGAGAAATGTCTTCCAGGGAAGGATCTCTATCCGGTCTTGCGTTTTTCGCGGCGCCTGATCGAGACTTACCAGCAGGGATCTTCGAACGCCGTATTCTTCTTTTAACCTGCGGAGTCCTTTTAAATGGGAATCGTTGGCTAGCTCTGTCGCCTTCACCTCGATCGCGATCTCATGGTCCCCCAAAACAAAGTCCACCTCGAACCCTGAGGTGGTCCGCCAATAGGACACAGGGTAGTAGAGATCAGAGTAACTCCCATGGGCTGATATTTCCATGAATATAAAGTGTTCCAAAGCCCTGCCAAAAAGCTCGGAACCCTGCTGAACTCTTTCCCGGCGAGTGAGGTGGATCACCGGAGAGAGATCGAAGAAGTAGAACTTGGGGCTGGTGACCAATCGCCGTTCCTTTCTTTTTTGAAAGGCGGGTAAATGACGCCCTATGAGCGTGTCTTCCAGGATCTGGAAGTACTCCTTCACAGTGGGGCTGCTCACGCCGCATTCCCGGGCTATGTTGGTATAGTTCACGATTTCGCCGTTCGAAAGAGCAGCCACTTCGAGAAAGCGCGAGAAGGCAGGGATGTTTCGCGTTAAAGCTTCAGCAACGATTTCCTCCTTCAGATAATCTCCCACGTAGGATTGTATCAGCCTCTGAGGTTGAGGGTGGTCATAATGGCGCGGAATCAATCCGGCATTCAGCGCCTTTGTCAAAGAAAAATCGGAAATCTCCGGAAATACAAGGGGGTGAAGTTCATAGCGGACGGCTCGACCGCCAAGCAGATTGGCGTGACCACGCCGGAGTTTTCTTGCGCTGGAACCGCACAGAATGAACCTCAATTTCTTGTTTTCCATCAGCCAGTGAACTTCGTCCAAGAGCACGGGGAGTTTCTGGATCTCATCGATGATAACCGGATCGCTCTGAGAAGCGCCGTCTAACTCTGCGGCCATTATCTCTTCACGGAGGAGACCGGGGCGTAGCATTAGTCTCTGATAAGTGGAGGAGAGGAGCAGGTCATAACGGATCGCCCGGGGAAAAAGGCTTTTCAAGAGAGTGCTTTTCCCAGTCTGCCGAGGGCCCCATAGGAAGCAGCTCTGTTCTGAACTCAATGGCAGTTTTAGAAGTCTTTGGTGCGTGAGACTATAAAGATCCGCCTTAGATTTTCATGTGTTTTAAAAAAACTAATTCAAAATAGCAAAGGTTTTCTGCTGCACTGAAGAAAGGGCGAAAGGAGGTGAGATAGGCCGAAAAAAGAAATGGCGTCCCCAAAGGTACTCGCCATTCAAACGGGCTTCTACATCCGCATCCAAAGGTTTGGAAAACCCTGCGAATTCTATCCATCCAAGAGATCATCAAATACGATGAAAACCTCGCAGCGGTCAGGGCTGTCACCACCATCACGAAGGGAAGTTTTCTTGGCTTCGGCATGGCATCATCAACAAGGGATCACACCATCACGTGGCTATTTGACCAAGTCAGACAGCCAGTCAGGGAAATCAAACCAGGGCAATGCGGTGTTGTTGCCAGGAAGGTTGATCGGCCTATCCGTTTTACAGACAAGCAAGCCTGTGTTCGACGATTCCTTGCCTGCCATACTTTTGAAAAGGTCCAGAGGCTGGGTGTGATGTGAGGAAGGTGTCGATGTCAGCTTAATCTCAACAGGCCACAGCTTGCCTCTGGCTTGGATAATCATATCCACTTCAAGCCCGCTTTTAGATCGCCAGAAAAAAAAGGACGGCTTTTTTCCATGATTTAGAAAAGCCTTCCATGCTTCACACACCATTAATCCTTCAAAAATCGCACCACCCATATTCCCTCTCAGAACAGACTCTGCGGCAGGTTGCCTGGTCAGAAAACAGACAAGCGAAGGATCGGTCATATAGAACTTGGATGTCTTGATGATTCTCTTGCCGTAGTTTTTGAAGAAGGGCGGCAGCATCATAGCCAGATAGCTTGCCTCTAGGATTCTGCTCCAAGCTCTAATCGTCGGCTGGGTAGCGCCACAGTCCCTGGCCAGTTGAGCAGGATGAAACTCGTGTGAATGAAAGGCGGCGCACAAGTTCACAAAGATCTCGAAGGCACGCAGATCCTTGATGTTCTCTAGTTGACGCACATCCCGTTCAACATAGGTTTGAATGTAGGATTTGAGCCACAGGTCACGCCTTTCGGGATAACAGGCAGGTTCAGGGAAGAAACCGGCCCACAACAGGTCATCGAGGGATCTCTTTGATGTGCTGATCTCACTCAAGTTGAAAGGAGGCAATTCGAGAATGGCTATTCTCCCGGCGAGTGTCTCGGTAATACCCTTCATCAAGGAGAACTGTTGCGACCCCGTTAAAACCCAAGTCCCTGGCTTTCTGTTTTTGTCGATCCGCATCTTGATGTATTGGAGAATCGAAGGGACATACTGGATTTCATCAAGAATGACGGTCTTCTCCGGAAACTGACCCAAGAAGCCGTTTGGATCTCGCAGAGCAAAATCCCGGTTCAGCGGATCGTCAAAGGTCATGTACGGAGCTTTCGTGAGAACATGCTTGACGAACGTTGACTTTCCGGATTGCCTGGGGCCTGTGATCAGCACAGCAGGAAACTGTTGAAGAGCCGACCTAAACGGTTTTGTCAGATCTCTGGGGATGTACATGGCCTTGACCAAATTAAAATAGTATTTTAATTTGGAATCTACTGTATTCCTCCAAGTCTGTCAATAGGAAACAGCTTTCAGGAGGGAAACGGGCTTTACATCATCTTTTAGGATCAGAATAGAAACGGGAAGTTGTCCGCCTATCCCCTGAGGATGAGGCAAAAAACATAAAAAAGAAATTACTTGCAATTGTGCATTTAAAATGCATAATTACACATACAGGAGAAATGGAAAGTGGCCATGAGATACATAAAAAGGACCCTTGAACCTGTATTGAAACGCGCTGCGGCCGAGTTCCCTGCTGTAGTGCTCACCGGGGCTCGACAGTCCGGAAAGACGACGGTGCTCAAACACCTTTTCGGAAAAACCCATCAGTACATCTCCCTTGAACCACCTGACATTCGGGCGTCAGCCGCTGCGGATCCCCGTGCGTTCCTGGAAACGTATCCACCGCCGGTTATTCTGGATGAAGTGCAGTATGCGCCTGACTTGCTTCCCTATGTGAAGGAAAGAATCGACGCGGAACGCAGCAAGCGCGGTTGCTATGTTCTCACCGGATCCCAGAACCTTCTTCTCATGGAGCGTGTGACAGAGTCCTTGGCAGGGCGCGCTGCGATGCTCAGGCTTCTGCCTCTTTCACAACGCGAAGCCCTTGGCGCACCTGGTGTTCCACTCCCATGGGAGACGACAAAGGGCCGCGCTGGTCGCAAAGGGTTTGGCCATATGGAACTGTGGCAAAGTTTCCTTCGCGGGGGGTACCCTGAACTTGTCGCAGGCCCGGATCGGGATCTCTCTCTGTGGCACTCAAGTTACGTCCAGACCTATCTGGAGCGGGATGTGCGCTCCATCAGGCAAGTTGGGGACCTTACTCTGTTTCAGAATTTTCTGCGCGCCCTGGCAGCCAGGAGCGGGCAGCTTGTTAATCTGACGTTCTTGGGGCGGGATCTCGGAGTTGCCGTCAATTCGGTGAAGGCTTGGGTTTCTGTTCTGGAAGCCACTTTTCAGGTGCTCGTGTTGAGGCCCTATTTTTCCAATATTGGAAAGCGCCTGGTGAAGACCCCGAAGGTCTATTTCACAGATGTGGGGACTCTGTGCTATCTCACGGGGTTAAAGGATCCTGAGCACGCCGCATCCGGACCCATGGGCGGCGCGATTTTCGAAACAGCGGTTCTATCCGAGATCATGAAGGTCCTTGCCGGCCGAGGGGAAGAGCCGCAAATGTATTTCTGGAGGACCTCGACGGGTGTGGAAGTTGACATCGTGGTGGAAAGGGCCGGGAAGCTCGTGCCCATTGAAGTAAAGTTATCAGCTACTCCACGGCCTGCCATGGCGGAGAGCATCATGACCTTTCAAAAGGATTTTGGAGGTAAGGCCGGACCAGGCTACGTTGTTCACCCCGGTGACGTGAGGCTCCCGCTCTCTTCGGGTGTGACCGCAATCCCTTTTGCCGATTTGTAATACATGGAAAGCGGGGAGGGATTGCGCTTTTTGGAAGATGCCCGTTCCCGGCAGGGGATAAACAGCGGGGTCAGGCAGTTTGACCCCGCCGGAAAAAATGGCGTCCCCAAAGGTACTCCCCATTCATTCGTGTTGTTATACTCGCCTAAGAAGTCACAGAAATAACATGGAATTCTACCCAACCCAGAGACACAAAACGCCGATCATCGTGCGGATGAAAAACGCCGACAGCGAAGACTGACCGAACCACTCTTTGTCTCGATCTGGTTCCAGTCGACTAAAAATTCAGTGTGTGTGCCTATCAGGCACCCCGGAACCACCCGCCTTACTGCCCGGCAAAACACCTCAGAAATGCCCAAACCCCTGCCATTATTGATGCCCGGCCTGCCACGGCCCGGGCAAATTGTCCGACTCAGCAATGGCAACGAGGGCAACACGCCACGAGAAATGGGACAAAAAGGCAGGGTTATTGCCCGTAATTCATGCCTCAACGCCACAGAAACGTTTGCTTGGGGCAAAGAGTGTTTTGCGGACAAAAAACACTTAGAAATGGCAAAACGTAGAAAGGGGAGGGGTGCCCGGCTTTTCCATGAACCAGTCATCCCATCAAGATCTGCCCCTGGAGTCGCAAGTGTAATTGCACCGCACAATCCCAACTTGTTGACAGCCATTGCCAAGAGCAGTAGAATGCCGCCAAACTTCATTACTTGTTACAGGCAGTTACCATTCACAACCAAAACTCACTGGTGGACATGGCCTGTTTGAATGAAAAGAAGGCTGTACCAAAGAGAGGCGGATAGAGAACCCCATTTCTCGGACTGAGGGATGGGGATTCTTTTGGCTTGCGTTTTGTACACATCTGTCAAGGGCGTATAGTCAGATGGGAGGACTGAAAAGGTCCATCAGTTGACTGAACTCCCTTTAAGCGCCTGGAGGTGATCGCCATGGGATGTGATTTGATCATGGTGCGACTGCCGGATTCAGTTCCAGACGATATGCCAGAGCTCGTTAGAGAGTCGCCTGGGTACTTTCGAGGTATCCCTCATGAAGAGATGTTTGCAGCCGGGATATTCGGCGATGAAGAAACAGAACCGGTGAAAAGCATCGTTAGACCGCCAGCTGGGATGTCACAGGGTCGGTGGGTGAAGATCAGTGATCTCTTTGAAAGGCCGACAGATGACGACCCGCCAACCTCGGTACGAAAGACCAAGCCGACATATAGGGAGCTGCGGGTGATGCAAAATTACTTTGATGAGTGTAGCCGACAGAACTCTGCTCGGTGCAAAAAGCCGGGTAAGGTGCCATCATCCAAATTCGCCGGGAATGACGGGCATCATGTGACTTCCGAGGAGTGTTTGGTAATGGAATCGCCTTGGGTTTGAGCCCATGGAATTACGTGACGGAAAACGAGTTTGGAAGGACGTATGCGTTGTCGAAGCAATGCTCGGAGGTCCCACGCTACCTTGCGATTGGATTACAGTTGACGCGAATGCAGGCATCGCATGGCTTAATAGCGAAGAACCTGGTCTCGTTGTGGGCCGAGATCAATTCCGGCAATGAGGCGACAGAACATGGAAAAATCATCTGGGTAGTCGAGAATCGCGGGCAGATTTCATGCTAAGTTCAAAGAAGTTATGGCCCTTTACAAGGGGTAAGTCCTAGAGAACAAAGTTATTAGAAGCATTGTTCAAAGAGATACGGAATTCAAACATCATGTGCAGTGCATTTGCCCCTCTGATAATTCCAAGAACCACCCAAACAAAGGAGCATGCTGCTGTGAATGACAGAAAGACACTATCTTTGAAAATATAGCAAGAGGTGAATATTGTGCATTCCGACTAAGAGATTTGTGCCGACGGCTTTTCATAACAACTGGGAACTGCTTTTCGATCCATCATGGTCATCCCCTCTCCCCACCTGCTATGCGTGTAAGCGCCTCCCCACAGTAATCGGAACGCATTTAAACCCTAGAGTTATTATAGCCCCCCGTCATCGCATCCCATCGCCACGTGATCCCCTCCCATCATTCATCGTCCCTATCGTCCAGATCGTCCAACCTGCCAACATCAAACGGGTTATTCATGGGCGATATGGGCGGTCTGGATGTTGAATTCTCGTTTATGACCACAACTCTTCATTTTGTTGGAGGGATGGCATCTCCATCTGATGGTTGTCGTCGATGCTTTGCCGGAGACTCAATCGGCGGAGTCTCTGTGCGGTCTAAAGTCGTATCCTCCCATGAAGCAGGGTCATTTAGTGACTCTAAATGAGTAAGCACTGTAACACTCGGTATTGCATGGCGAATGTCAGCTTCTACATTTTCCAATAGCCGATGACCGCGCCGTACTGTCCATATACCGGGAACTAA
>Ga0113563_10001279_pt1 | contig 14073 bp, 11 predicted proteins | sample Mud3Dept3metaG_FD_80117 | JGI IMG/M metagenome (GOLD analysis project Ga0113563, IMG submission 80117) | Freshwater wetland microbial communities from Ohio, USA, analyzing the effect of biotic and abiotic controls - Mud 3 Core 4 Depth 3... | ecosystem: Environmental > Aquatic > Freshwater >...
AATCTGTAGAAACAGCTGTTGTTCCTGGAAAAACGTAACCTTCATCAATAAGGATATGGGTTCCAATACCTGCATCGATATCAAAAATCCTGATTCCGTTTTCACGTGCAAAAATCCGGCAGATATGCTGATTTACAGCATATTTCTGATCAGATCCGGTTGGATTACAGTCAAAAGTAAAGAGTGTTTTTTCAGGATTTTCCAGAGTGAGGCCGTAATCATTGATATTCTTTATAACATTAGCCCCGCCGAAATCGCGGGCCACTCTAATATCAATGTCAACATCAATAATTTCACCGGGACGAATACTGGTAGATTTTGAATGAGATGCAAGTATTTTTTCAAGCAATGTCATTGCCATATTCTGAGTTAATTTAAAGGAGTTTGAATATCCGGAATTGCTTCAGTTACTTGAACTGTGCCCTGTAATCCCTCGGTGAAATTCCCTCTGTTTTGCGGAATTGCTTATTAAAATTAGAGATACTTGCAAAGCCGCATTCAACAGCGATATCGTGCACCTGGTAATCTGTTTCGCGAAGAAGATAACAGGCTTTGTTAGTTCTGACACGGTTCAGATATTCGACAAAACCTGCTCCACAGTTCTTCTTAAAAAACCTGCTGAAAGTAAAAGGGCTCATCCTGGCTATCTTGGATATTTTTTCCAGAGAGATTGGTTTAAAATAATTTTCTCTGATATAAGTATAGATATCTGCCATTCTTTTGTTTCCCCTCTCATCGTATGCCTGCTTATAATTCTCCGAGCAAAGAAATATTTTCTTCTCAGCATTGCACAATATCCGGAGCGTATTAAAAAAATCTATTATTTTATCAATGCCTTTATTGTTAATCATCCTTACAAGATGCTGCTCAGCTGTTTTTGCATCCTCCACAGAAAATCCTATTCCCCTTTCGGCTTGTCTGAGAAGTTCTCTTACACTATGCATTTCATGCTGTGAAAGCAACGCTTCACCAAGGGATGCTTGTTTAAAATGCACCATAATTCCGTGCTTTTCAGGGAGGTTTTTATCGCTCTTGTAATAATTCCAGGAATGGGGAATACTTCCGGCAATGAGTACCATATCGTACTGATCAAATAACTCAACGCTATCTCCAATAATGCGTGTACCGTTACTTAAAATGTTAAGTACCAGTTCATATTCAGGGTGAAAATGCCAGAGTCCACCTATATCGGTGATATAATCAGCTGTGAATCCACCACCATCAACATTTGATAACTGCTCAAGTTCCGCAACCATTGAATTGACTATTAACCGGATGGATATCAAATTTAGCAATATTTTAATCAATTCCCTTAAGAAACGGACTTTAATAATTTCCGGTAAATAATTTGACATTTAAATATTATTTTGTAAATTTGTTTCCAAGCTCATGCTATTGGTATAAGAGGAGATGAGTAAGGGATGGAGGTGAAAATCAACAGGATTGTATTGCAGACATTGACTTTCACATCTGGAACCTGAGGAATAGCGCCAGCTTACCATGGTTCCATCCTTTTATCAGACAGTAGACACGGGAATTATCTCATTAATAAAGCCCGCTCCCTGATTCTCACAACCACCCTTCCTCCTCTTATTTTTTTTGTACTTAGTTGAAGATCCCCATACAGGACTTTTATGTTTTATGCTTGCTAATCCCGCGGCAAGCCATGGGGAACCGAGTTTACGAGCTCGGCGAAGCCAATGTGCTAGCAGGGATTCAAATCCTGGCTGGTTAATCAGTGCTTTTTATGGTAAAATTTTTACATTATCTTTGTGTTCAGGGTATTTTGGGTAAATCTGATTTCAATATTTATTTCATCTGATGAAAACTTATATCAGAAGAAGAGAGAAAAATAATCAACTCGTTGTCTTATTTAGCGGCTGGGGAGTTGATGAGAATTTTTTCACCCCATTATGCAGTGATGAATTCGATTTTATCCTTTTTTATAACTACTCTGCTGATGTAGCTTTAGTACTGCCGGAGATGAAGACATATAAAAAGATTACCCTGATCGGATGGTCTCTGGGTGTATGGGCAGCAGAATATCTATTGCCAAAAACAGGAATCATTCCAACTCTCACAATAGCTGTTAACGGAACCCCTGTACCGGCTGATGATAAATATGGTATTCCACTCAAAGTATTTGAAGGCACCCTTAACCATATTACTGAAGAGCATATGGAAAAGTTCTATTTCAGGGTGTTCGGAGATAAGAAAACTAATGAATTGAACAAAAATCTGGTGCCAAACCGGACTCTAAAATCTCTTCATGATGAATTAAGGTGGCTTTATAACAGAATGATGGAACGAACAGAAGCAGGATTTCACTGGGACTATGCAGTGACAAGTGAAATAGATCGCGTATTCCCTGCAAATAATGTCAACAGTTACTGGGAAAAAGAGAAAAATACACGTCATATAATTTTACCTGTTCCTCATTACTTTTTCAATAACTGGAAATCGTATTCTGATTTTATCAGTTTTGTCGAAGGATACAGGAAAAAGAGATATCCGGGAAGGAAAATACAGGAAGTTAAAGCTAAAGATCTTTAATAAGGATATTTGAATCGGATTTTGTCATCAGCCTATCATATTTTTCAAGTATGGCGATAACTCTGTCATATTCTTTATTCTTTACTACCATTCGTTGCTCGATTCCTTTTTTATCAAGACGCGATAAAACATAGCTTATTGTCAGCTTGTTTATATCCAGTGCAGGCTGGTATAACCTTTCTATTTGTTCGTTCTCATGAATTATCGAAACCAGGCCCACGTCGCTTAAATCCTGGAGAATATCACGGGCAAGACGAACAGGAATCTTTAAAGTCTTACCTATAGTTTCAGCACTTATAGGTTTTTCACCTAATGAAAAGTTTCTGATTATTGAATGCATTATCATTATAACCAGTGAACGCTTTTGAAAATGACTGATATTCAATGCTTCATATTCAAACTCATATCTTGAAATATTCTGGTTGGCAAATGTAAGTTCAGCACCAAACAGGATAATTATCCAGCTTGTCTGTAAGAAGATAAGAAACAGTGGAATTGCTGCCAGTCCACCATAAATAGCACTTAAATTTGTGATTCCGAACTGCAGATCCAGATACAACCATTGTAAGACCTTCAGGGCAGTCCCGGCTATAATACCTGATATCAGAGCAGGTACCAGCTTAACCTTCGCATTAGGCATTACTATAAATAGCATGGTCAAAATAAGCCAGGTTAAAATATATGGAGCGAATTTTATGAGAAAGCTTATTACAGGCTTAAAAAACTCCAGAATTGGGGCCCTTGACATAAAATCATTCAATTCTGTACTTACAAATAGAGTTATGCTGCTTGAGATAATTAAGAACACAGGAGCAATAAGCATAATCGTAAGGTAATCGGTGAATTTCCTGTACCATGGTCTGGAGGACGAAATCTGCCATATATGATTGAATGAGTATTCAATCTGGCTCAATAATGACAAGACAGACCAGAAAAGTACTATGACACCTACTCCTGCAATATACCCACCCTTAGTTGCCTGAACAGTAACCCTGGCTCTGTCAAGTAAAGGCGTCAGAACCTCGCGGTAGGACTGAAATTCTTTTGAGTTGGTAATAATTGATTCCAGGTTCTGGTCCAGCCCGAATCCTTTTGCTATTGCCAGAGCAATTGCTATTACAGGAATAACAGATAGAAGTGTATATATTGTTAGGGCTGAGGCTCGTAATTGTACGCGATCATTAAGAAATCCCCGTGCAGCAAGGTAAATAATCCTTGATTGCTTAATCAAAAATGTTTTGCTTTTTGATAATTCAGAAAGAGGAGTATGCCATATGGCATCATTTATCTTTTTTGCCTTATCCAGCGCCCATGAAACGGGATTTGACATTGGGTGAATCTTCTAAGTTACACTATCAGATATAATTAAGCAGAACTATCTGGCTCAAATATACAAAAACCTTCAGGGTGTGTAAATGAATTGAACAAAAATAATTAGTATTTTCACTTAAGCAAATGCATCAATTATGAAAGTAGAAATACTTGAATTTGTAGAAGGAGCACGAAATGCGAAAGGAATCGCGGTGATAATAGATGTCTTCAGAGCATTTTCTGTAACATGTTATGCATTTGATTCGGGTGCCGTAAGGATAATTGCGACTTCTGAAGTCGAGGAAGCATTTAATCTGAAAAAGATCTACAGGGATTCTGTTCTTGTCGGTGAGAGGGAAGAGAGAAAAATTGAAGAATTTGATTATGGGAACAGTCCTACTGAGATCATAAAAGCTGACCTTAAAGGTAAAACTGTGATTCAGACAACTACAGCAGGTACAAACGGCCTTTTAAATGCATTAAATGCTGAATGTGTTATTACCGGAAGTATCGTAAACGCAGGTGCTATTATCAGATATATTAAATCTGTCAATCCCGACCATGTTTCACTTGTGGCTATGGGCTACAGAGCTGAAATTTCAGCTGATGAGGATCTCTTATGTGCTGAGATTATTGAATCAGGTCTTAAAGGGGAAGATAAAAACTATGAAAAAAAAATTGATGATCTGCGCCATGGTTCAGGCAGGAGGTTCTTCCGTCCTGAAAATATTGAGTACTCCCCTCCTACAGATTTCTTCCTTTGCACTATGCTCAACCGCTTTAATTTTATTCTTAAAGGTGAAAGAAGATTTGACGGGAATATTGACCTGATGAAGATTGACATTTAACCTTACCCTATATCATATATGCAAGGAACATAGAATACGAATGGCATAAATATGTTATATAAAATATAGCCTTCGTAGTTATTATTTGGTGTAAAATCCTGATAATTAAAATACCGGGAAGGTCTTTTTTCTTGCGTGAATTTCACGAAAAGTGCTGAACATGCACATCTTATAAAAATCGAATAACAATAGAGAAGGATTTGGAGAATCAATCCTTATCTCCATTCTTTCCCTGTACCGGATAAATATTCCTGCAAGCAAAAGAGTAACTCTGAAAACTTTTAGCTTATCGTAAAGACGTAACATTTTCACGGATGATGAGAATGTTCTTTTATCAGTAACACTGTCATATAGCTTACTGAGATTTTCGATACCTTGTTTTGTTTTGTTGAGGAAATCCCTGTTTGATTCAAGTCCTTCATGATAAAGTCCATTATCAATATGCAAGATACTTATACCGGCTTTTTTGAGTTGATAGCTAAGGAAAGTATCTTCATACCCGTATTGTTTGAGTTCCTCATTAAATCTTAATATGGAAAAAATAGTTCTATCCATCAGAACATTAAATGTTGAGAATGAAGCATATGAGTTCTTATTACGATCCGAAGCTTTCATTTGTTCTCTTTTCCGTCCGTTTTTCCACCTAAGGATTTTATCAGGATCCCCCGGAGGAAATTCGCGATAAAGGATACCACCGCAAATTACCCTTGATAAAGTCATTGAAGGAAGCCAGTTGTTAATATATGCTTCAAACGTGCCTGGTACCATACTATCAGCGTCAATGAAAAGAAGAAAATCTCCTTTTGCTTCAAGTGCAAGTTTGTTACGTATTGCAGCTCTGCCGATATTTTTTTCGGAAACTATTACCCGCACTCCATCACCTTCAAGTGACTGATACCTGACCCTGTTTTCGGCAGTTGACCCATCGTCACCTATAAGGATCTCAATGAATTCCGGAATTTTTCCCATGCAGCTTTTCATGCCATGCACGAGTGCTATGATGTCATAGTCACATACAGGAATAAGTAACGAAATTGTCATCAGGTCTACCCAAGAATTAACCTGTCAAAATTACAACTAATTTTTCAATTTTGTTCGGTTATGACTTTGGCAAAGAAATTGCTATAATTAAATTTGTCAAAATCTTACATGATCTGAATCTCAATGAAAAAGTTTATTCTTGGATTTGTTCTAATAAGTCTTTGTATATCCTCTTTCTGCCAGGGAAATAAAAACTATGAAATTTCTATAACCATTTCAGGACTTAAAGATTCCACTATTTTCCTGGGTTATCATTTTGGTGATAAACAATATGTTATGGATTCGGTAAAGCTTGATAAAAAAGGAAGCGGGATTTTTTCCGGTAAAGAGGCACTTTCCCCGGGCATATATATGATAGTGCTTCCGGGGAAAAAATATTTTGAAATTCTTATTTCAGATGATCAGCAATTCGCTGTAACATGCTTATATAATGATTATTTCAATACCTTAAAGTTTTCAGGATCGGAAGAAAATGTTGCATTTAATGAATACCAGAAAAAATGGGGAACTATGCAGCAAAAAGCATCAGCTAATGTAAAAAGAATACAGAACAATAAACAAAACACCGACTCAGTAAAACTGCTTACGGAAAAACAGAAAATACTGGAAACAGAAATGAAATCGTTTCTCAGGCAGGTAATGGAAGAAAATAGGACAAATCTTCTTGGAGTACTTGTCAGATCGATGATCCCAATTGAAGTTCCGGAATTTAAGGTTCCTGCTGGAACGCACAACCCGGATTCAGTCAAATGGGTAACTAAGTACAATTACAACAAGGATCATTTCTTTGACAATATTGATCTTACAGATGAACGACTGCTCAGAACTCCGATATTGCAAGCTCGTCTCGATGCTTTTTTTACAAATGTTGTTATACAATCTGCTGATTCCATAAACAAGGAAATTGATAAACTGATCAGAAAATGCGAATCGAACCATAAAGTGTTTCAGTTTATCTCGGTTTATCTTTTCAACCATTTTCGTGAAAGCGAGATAATGGGACACGACGCGGTACTCGTGAAACTTTCTGATGATATTTACCTGACAGGAAAAGCTGACTGGGTTTCTGATGAATTCAGGAAAGATCTGCGCAAACAGGTAGAACTTCTGCGGCATAATCTTATCGGGATGAAAGCAGAAAATCTTGTGATGGATTCATATAAGGGAATATTTGTTTCCCTGTATGATGTTGAAAAGGAATTTACCATCCTCTATTTCTGGGAACCGAATTGCGGTCATTGCAAAGAAGCTACTCCAAAACTGAAAATTTACTATGAAAAGGCCAGGAATAATAATATTGAAGTTTTTGCAGTCTGTACCACCAGTGATAAACCTGCCTGGAAAAAGTATATTGAAGAGAATGGTCTGACCTGGATCAACGGATGGGATCCTGACAGAAGTACTCACTTTGATTTTTATTATAATGTACAGTCGACTCCAATGATTTATATTCTTGACAAGAATAAGAAAATTATCGCCAAGAAAATATCCGTTGACGATATTCCTTCATTTATTGATAGTTACAGAAAATATTTCAGGTAAGCACCTTATCAACCATTACAAGCTTTCGGGTCAGGTCGTACAGAGACCCGAAGGCGGAGGATGATTCTTTTTCACACAATATCCATTTATCATTTTTACCGGCGGGAACTTGAACAAAGGGAATCGTCTTAGTAACAGCTGGTAAAAATCCGATCCTTTCAAGAGCTTTTTCTGTCCAGTGGCGTTTAATTCCCTTTCCTTCAATAAAGATCTGTCCCCTGTATTTATTATGGAATGCAAAACTGCCATCTTCCGGATTGAATCCAACAATCTCAGAATCAAAAAGATGATTAAAAGCATCTGTTAGTATAAGATCCTCAGGAGCACCCTCGGTCAGATCGGAACCATGAATTAACCATATTTTATCAGCCTGATTTATTGCTATATTAAAATCATGAGTCGAAAAAATAATTGTCTTTCCCTCTGATGTCAACCCGCGCATCAGATTTACTATCTCATATTTACTTGCTATATCAAGAAATGCAGTGGGTTCATCCATTATGAGAATATCTGTATCCTGTGCCAAGATCCTGGCAATCATTGCACGCTGACGTTCTCCGTCTGATAACTCAGAAATGTACCTGTCTTCAAGACCTTTAAGTCCCGTTTTCTCTATTGAATCATGAATTATTTTATGAGTGTCATAATCAATTCTTCCTATCCAGTTTGTGTACGGAAACCTGCCGAGTGCAACCAGGTCATAGATTGTCATGTGGCTTACTTTGACAATTTCTGTGGATATGTAACCGATCTTCCGGGCAAGCTGAATCCCCGAAAATATTGAAATATTTTTACCATCGATCAGCACATTTCCACCCAGAGATGGCTGCAATCCCTGAATTGTTCGTAAAAGAGTGCTCTTTCCGATACCGTTTCTTCCCAATATAGCAACCATCTCACCACTGTTTGCTGATGCGGAGAGTGGCGACAGCAGGCTTTTTGAAGCATAACCGATTTTAAGAGAATCAATAACTAATATTTCGTTACTGTTATTTTCCATCAGAATAATCCGGAATTTCTTTTATTACGCAATATAACCCATATTACAACCGGAATGCCGATCAATGAAGTAACGGAATTGACAGGAAGCACACTCCCGGATCCCGGTAACTGAGATATAATATCACTTAAAACCATTACTGCTCCTCCCGTAAGAATCGTTCCCGGTACGAGTACTTTATGATCGGATGTTCTGAATATGTTTCTTGAAATATGAGGTACCGCAATTCCAATAAATCCAATCGGACCGCAGAATGCAGTGACACTACCGGCCAGTATACTTGTGCAGGAAAATATCAGAACACGTGAAAGTCTGACATTGAGACCAATGCTTGTTGCATAATTTTCCCCGAGCAACAAAGCATTGAGCATTTTAATTGATATAATGCTTAGCAGCATACCGGCTGATACAGAAATTATAAGCACTTTTAACTGTCCTGAAGAAATGTTACCCAGGCTTCCCATCGTCCAGATAACATAGGCTTTAAGCATTGTTTCGTTGCTGAAATATTGCATAATGCTGACGATGGCTGATATTCCGCTCGCGAGCATTATTCCTATTATCAGTATGACCATAATATCCTTGACCCTGGATGATATGAACATGATCAGAATCATTACTGTACCAGCTCCTATCCATGCTGATACAACAAGGATCCAGTTACCGAGAGTCATTAAATTCACAGGTGCAATGCTTGAGGAATAGCCAAGAATTACTATTGCCACTCCCAGGCTGGCACCTGAACTTACACCCAGAACATAAGGTCCTGCCATAGGGTTCCTGAAAATGGTCTGCATCTGCAATCCACTTATTGATAATGCTATACCAACAAAAATAGCTGTAATAGCCTTGGGTAACCTGAATTTTAAAATAATAGTATCGACACCCGCACCAGTATTATTTATAAGCGCCTTTATAACCTCTGCTGGTTTAAAACTTACTGATCCCAGAAAAATATCAAGAACAAAAAAAAGAAGTAAGAGTAAGGCGAGAATGAAAAAGATCAGCACTGTCTTTTTAGATGACCGAATTTTAATATCTGCCGGAATATGTTTTTCAGGTTTCACTATCAAACATTATTCAATTTTTCTGTAGTAAGTCAGTTCATAGTCCCGGAATAATCCGGGATGCAAAATTGAAGCGATATCTTTAAGAATTATATGAGGATTAAGCGTCCCGCTTTCCCAGTAATCATTGCCCCCATCCGGTGTAATCCTCCTGTTATTATTGAACAGGTTGCCATTTCTGAAGGATGGAATTGCCTGAAATCTCGGGTCGAAAGATGATATTTCATTTTTAGAAGTTACGCTTCCTATATTTAACCAATAGTCAGCCTTAAGCGATTGCAGATATATGCTTTCCAGTCCGTAAGCCAGTGAAACGTCTGATACGGTATTCTCCCAGAGATATTCTCCGCCTGCATCCTTAATAAGCTTGCTGATATATGAATTCCCCGGTGAAATGTACCAGATATCCCTGAATGGCATACCAAGCAGAACCAGAGGTCTTCCCTTTGTATTATTGCTGATATTTGTTTTTGTCTGATTATATAAGTTCTCTATAGATGAGTATATGCTGTCAGACATTTCTTCTCTGCAAAAAAGTGCACCAAACAGTTTTATCCATTCTGCTTTACCGAGCGGATCAGTTTCGAGATAGTCTGCATTGAACATGACTTTTATTCCAAGTTCTCTGATTTTAGCTATATAACCTGCTGATTCACCTCCTATTCCATACATCATTACAAGATCAGGTAATATCTTAATTATCAACTCACTGTTAATACCGCTATCATACCCGATGTCACTGATAAGTCCTTTATCAACTTTCGATAATATATTGTTGTCATAAATTAATCCGGTACCTGATACTCCGGCAATTGCATCTTCCATGCCCAACGCAGTAATCATTGCTAAATGTGTTGTTGAAGTGCAGATGATTTTTTTCAGAGGAACATAAATGATTTGCGAATTATTATTTGAAGATGGTGATTTATCCCCTCTTTTTACAAGGTAATATTCCTGTTCAATCCCATCAGCACCCTGCCAGGGATCAATGATGGTCACTATTGTACAACCATCGGTTTTTTGAAGTTTAAATCTCTCCGCATTAACGATTGCCACTGATGACTGGTCTGATATTGTTTCTTTTTGTTTGTCATTTCTGACGGAACATGAATCCAGTATGATAACTGGTATTAACAGAATAATAAAATCCAGGCTTTTCATTGTCACTTATTAAGCTGAAATGAAAGCGTTAAGAAAAATGATCTGCCAGGCTGAGGATAATATGCTATAGTCTGATAGCCGACATTGAACAGATTCTCTATTCTGAACCGAAGATCAATAAGGCTGCCTTTAGAATTTAATTGCATTCCGGTGATAAAATTATTGACAGTATAATCCGGCAGATAATCTGAATTATCATCAGTTATATATTTACGTCCTGTAAAATCAGTCAGCCATATGGAATAAAAATTTCTGTAACCTAATCTAAGCATCGCATTGGCCTGATGTTCAGGAATATAAATAAGTTGTTTTTTGTTTATAGCGGATTCTTCAATATCCCTTTCAAATGCCCTTGTAAATGAATAACCGGTTCCCAGAAAAATCAGAAAATCCCTGGCCTCGCACTTTAAAGAAAGAGATGATTCAAATCCTGATGAATTGACACTGCCGATATTATCAGCTATCCAGTATGAATAATCTGATGGCCGCCATTGAATCATATCCCTGATAAAGTTTGAAAAGTAGTTTATTTCAGAACTGATTTCTGCCAGCTGAGAAATATTCTGAACAAACTTATACCCAAGCTCATATGACATTGCATGTTCGTTCTTAAGTTCGGGATTGCCACCCGGGTTCCAGTATCTGTCATTCAAAGATGGAATCTTTGAATTTCTGGATACATTCCACTTAAGAAAATGCTCCTGCCCCCGTATTATCCTGTATTCAAGGCCAGCTGAAAAGTCAGGTTTTAAAATTATACTTCCGTCAAGTGTTTCCCTCAGCAGAATCACAGCTCCCAGTCTGTTTCCCTTTTTTCTTTCGGCGGATATGGTAACGGAACCGCTGTTATGTGTTATTCCGGTCGCATAATTATTTGATTCTATTGCACTTAATTCATTATTCAGAATCAGCTTCAACTTTATATATTCACCTAACTTGCTTGTCATTCCTCCTCTTAAAATAATAGTGTTAGCTGTATTTCTGGAATCAATAGAATAGAGCTGACTTGTGTAATTGAGGTTAGTTAACATCCAGGCAGTTGCTAAAAAAAATTCATTTTTACTTTTTAATATGTCATAATTTAACAAAGCTCTTAAAGATTCATCAACCTGTTTCTCGCCTGAGTCTCCGTACAAAATTGAACCGGGAAGATTTCTGGAAGATGACTGGTACCATAATCTTGCGGACAGAACATTTTTCGTCTTTCTGACATAAAACTCCTGCATAATTCCCTTCTGCATCAGCTGGTTATTCTCTCTTTTTTCCCATACCGGAACAGAACCTGTTTCGGTGTTAAGGAAAGTAAAATTATTGCGAGATGTATTTAAGAAAGCTCTGGTAATCGACTGCAGATGCTCATTTCCTGTCCGTATTTTCACCAACCCTGCATATCTTCCAAAGCTGCCGGCTCCCGGGTTCAAGGAGATAGTAGTCCGGTTTGCCCATCCAGGATCATTTTCAAGATTTATAGTACCGCCTATACCTCCTGATCCCAAATCCATAGAAGCTCCTCCGAAGCTTATATGAACATTATCAACCAGACCTGCTGGCAATAGAGAAAAATCAGATTGTCCGAGCATAGGGTTGTTTATATTAATGCCATTCCAGGTAACGAGAGTATGCCCTGCAGAAGTCCCTCTGAATGACGGAGTAGCAGATCCTCCTGATCCATAGCACTTTATGAATAACGGTGATGTTTCTGAGAGCACTTCAGTTAACGAAAAAAGGGAGTAGTTAATAAGTACTGAGCTATCGATGGTGTATTTTTTAAATCCCGGCTGATCTGAACTGATCTGCTTTCTGGTAATAATCACTTCACTGATGCTTATTGTATCTCTCTGAGTTATGACCTGGCCGGTCAATGGCATCGGGAGTAAAAATGTAAAACAGAATACACATTTAATAAATATGTTTCCAATTAATCCTGAACCAGAAATATTCATCATAAAAATACCAGTTTAATGATATGATAACCATTATTCAGTTCTTACAGAAGATTTAGCGTGGATTCTTATTCTGATCCGGAGCTTTTCTTCCCGAAAGCCTTGAATATAGGTTTGTCTGGCAGGTCTTCTGACTTGTCCCGGTTTTATGAAGCCTTCCCATCAGCCAGATGGCTGACAGTGGCAGGTTATCATAATACCATCATCGTTAGAACGATCGGGCATCACAGCAGCGGGTACTGTCGCGGATTTTTACCGCATTCCCTTTTCATCGCAATGATTTTATTTCATTGCAACACCAATACCTGACAAAGATATGTCAATTAATTATGCGAATATGAAAATCTTAATGGAAAAATTAACAGGTGTTAATAAGTTATCATTAAAGCGGATTCCTCAATAAAAGAAATTATCTAAGGGCTTCCGCAGGATTTTCTTATAACAAGTTCAGGAGGGATATTGACCTGTCGTTTGAATTTTCCTTTACCTGCATTTTTTACTTCAGACCAGATCATATTGGCAGTTTTGGTTGCAATCATTGAAAGCGGTTTCCTGAGACTTGTAACAGGAGTATAAATAAGGTCAAATCCAGGTCCATCTTCCATGGAGATTAGTGCTATATCCTGAGGAACACGTAATTTCCTTTTTCTGAACAGGGACATCAGCGGATAGACAATATCTGCATGAAGGGCTACAATAATATCAGCACGATATGGAGGACGCAGAAATTGTTCAATTTGCATAAAATCGATTTCGCTGTCTGAAAATGATTTATTCAGCTCAACGACCACAGGTTTATTGATTAAAGGTATATGCTCAAGAGCAACTGTAATCTCGTTAATTACGTGAGAATACATCCATGCAGATTTTCGGTCGATTGCAACCACAACATTCTTATACCCGAGATTTTTAATATGATCGGCGATATACTTTGCTCCAACTGCAGTGTTAGTGTTAATTGCATTCAGTCTTCCCGTCTTTAAGATCTTTTCAAGAACAATAAATGGATAATCTGTTGAACGAAGCGTACGTATAGTATTGTCATCAGCTGCCTCACCGACAAGGATCAATCCGCTAAAAAATTTCCTGAACGCACCTATCATCCTGTCAAATCTCTGATCATCAGGGTCTCTGGTTAAAATTGAGAATCCAACACCAATACTCATGAAAGCTTTCTGCAGAAAAGGACTTATTCCTATTACAAACGGAACATTCTGAGATGTGACGATCATGCCAATAATGCCAGGCTTTTCATCAACAGGAGATATTATTCCCTTTTCCTCAAATGCATCAAAAAATCCCATCTGCCTGGCAAGTGCAAGAACCTTCTCCTGCGTATCTTTCCTAATACCATGCTGATCTGCTTTATTATTGAGGACCAGAGATACAAGAGTACCTGACACACCAAGTCTGACTGCTAAATCTTTATTTTTAAATTTCTTACCCATTTTCATAAGAATATAAAAATAAATTTATGCTAATTTCCGGAAGTGGCTAAATAATTAAGAAAATTTAACTATTCTCGATTATGGTACCTGACCTTGATATCGGTGGTTTATCTTTTCGGCGGATTTATTCCTCGTTGTCTTGCAGCCTCTTCAAGTCTC
>Ga0113563_10001280_pt1 | contig 14069 bp, 15 predicted proteins | sample Mud3Dept3metaG_FD_80117 | JGI IMG/M metagenome (GOLD analysis project Ga0113563, IMG submission 80117) | Freshwater wetland microbial communities from Ohio, USA, analyzing the effect of biotic and abiotic controls - Mud 3 Core 4 Depth 3... | ecosystem: Environmental > Aquatic > Freshwater >...
CTTGCAGCCGCGCGTGCTGTCGACGAAGCCGGCGACACGCGTGCCGCCATCCGGCAGCACCAGATGCGCATAGCGTTCGAGTTGCGGCAGGTCGCTGCGATCCGGTGGCAGAAATTCGATCTTGTCGCGGCGCACGATCGCCGCTTGCTGCATGGCAGCGCCATTACCGGCGCGTAGCGCGTTGGCCCAGTCCACCAAATCCGGCTCCGACTCGCCGCCGAAAATCGCGCCCACGCCCAGGCCGCGCAACAAATCCGCATTCATCGGCGCATACAGGCCGAAGGCGGCCAATTGCGCCTTGGGCGCCAGTTGGCGAATGCGCGGCAACGCTTCCATAGCGATGCGCGTCGCGGTGTGCATGCCCAGATAAATCGCCACGCCATCGGCGCTAGCCAGCAAGCTCGGATCAAGTTTTTGCAGAGCCAGATCGAGGCAATGCACTTCGCAGCCGGCACGCTTCAACCAGGCACTGGCCTGGGCCAGGGCAAACGGCTGCCGCCCAAGCTCATAGGGATTGATCAGCAGCAATTGAAAACGATGGGCGCTCGGCGGCGTACTGGCCGTGCCGCAACAGGAATGCCCCTGTTCTGCGTGGGGCTGTGTTGGTTCAAACATGGGTTTTACAACGTAGGCACTTAAGAACCGCAAGCCTACTCGGAATGGGCTGAGGGAGCAAACGCAAGATTGTTATATTACTGTTAAAGAATGTATAAATCCCTAAGTAATGCAAAATGCACGAACCACGAATTAGGTATTAGGCGCCGTAGATATCCATCCCAATGCGTGGAGTAGACAACTCCGCTCAAGATTACGCATGGATTTCAAAACAACCCCAGCCATCATTTCTCCCCCCGAACTTTTCGGCCAATCTTCCAAGAAAATTCTCAGTTTCAGTAATAGCTTTGCACGTTGGCACGATGCATGTAGTCACTTCGACTTGGCAAGTAAAGCCTTCAGCTCCATCGTATTCATCAAATTCGCAACGCATTCCGTCACGCTCAACGTTTGATAGGAAACTTGTTGCGTTTTCTTTAGTAGGGAAAATCAACTGGAAATCAACGTCACGGGCAATCCATAGATGATCGCCATTACATGCCATGCGATATAGAACATCACCATTTTGATTTAACGGAAATACACGCTCATTCCGCTCGCCAAACAAGAGCATTCCCTCATAAGACGTCCGCACATCCCAATCAGGTAATTTAGGAGCCGCCGCCCTCAGTTTTTCCAGAATCGGCATTAAATCAGCATAGCCTTCGGCAGACAAAATGAGATCAGTTCCTTCATCCTTGGAACCAAGATGGTAGTAAAGTCGAGGATCAATCTCTTCCAGGACAGTAAGAAGATATTCCATGGCTTCGACGGATGGATTTTCTCCCTTAAGGCGACTTTCAACTTTTGAGAATTCACTCCAGAAATGTCCGATATTGTCCATGGTGAAAACCCTAACGCTTATTTCGCAGTCAATTCCCTCAGGAAATTCAGGTAAGGCCCGCTCACCCAGTCGCGCCCGCCCAGCGCCAGATAGCGCATGCGGCCTTGCGGATCGACCAGGAAGGAGGCCGGCAGGCCGCGCGGCTGCCAGCGTTCCGTGACTTGGCCGTCGCGATCCAATAAGGTACCCAGCTCGGGCGAGACCGAGGCCAGGAAGGCGAACACGTCGTCCTCGTTTTCCGATGTGTTGACCAGATAAATATTCAGACGCTCGGCCGGCAGCGCTTGCATCAACTGCGCCAAGGTCGGCATCTCGCGCCGGCACGGGCCGCACCAGGTGGCCCAAAAATGCACCAAGGCCCAACGTCCGCGCTGTTGCGCCAAGTCCACCCTTTTGCCGTCCAGGTCGCTCAACTGCAAGGCCGGGGCGGGACGGCCATCGAGCTTGATCATGCCGGGCGGCGGTTCGGCCGCATGGCTGATACCGCACAGCAGCAATAGCACAACAGCGGTAATCCAGCGCTTCATTTGCCAGCCCCTTCGCGTGCACAGGACAAATTCGGCAGCGTCAGCTCGATGATTTTGCCCTTGCCATCGGCGCCGGTGCGAAAGCGCGCGACCAGGCTAAAGCTGCCGGGCGGCGGAACCAATGTGAGGTTACCGCCCACCGATTCGTCCGGATACAGATCGCGCGACTCGGGCAATTGCGTCCAACCGAAGGTCGATTGCGCCGCCAGCGGCACTTGCAGCGCGCTCCAGCGCGCCGTCCATTGCGCACGGGTGATGCGCGCGACTTCATTCCCTTGGGCCTTGCCCTGGGCATCGCTAAAGCGCCACTGCGCCGGCTCCAGCCACAAGGTTTCCTTGCGCTTATTGTGCAGACCCACGGTCAGAAAACAGGCTTGGGAAAGTTCCAGCAAGGCCGCCGGCGGCAGGCCGCGCGCCGCATAAAACGCGCCGATCTGCTCCGGCGTGCGCGCCGACACAAACAACTCGACGCCGTCGCGCGCCAAACGCGCATCGGCGGCGAACACGGATGGAATCCAGAACAACAAGAGAAAAGATAAACGCGGCATGGCGCCATGCTAGTCAGATTGGAGAGCGCTCGCAAGCGATCGATAGGACTGAGTGCTGAGTCCTCAGTCCTCAACACTTTATTGCGAAGCTTCCGCCTTCTCGACTCGAAACTGACTGGCGCGATAATACTTCTTCATGATCGGATAAAAATACGTATTGGCGGTGCTGATGTCGCCGCCCAGGCCGTGCAGCGCGGCGCGCACTTGCAGCACGAATTGCGAGAAGTACTCGGGATCGGGCTGTGCGTATTGCAGGGTTTGCACCCAGGCTGCATTCGGCTGCACATCCAGGTCGCCGGTCAACGACTTCAGCTCCTTCTCAAAGCGTCCGGACACCTGATCGATGAGGCCGAATTCTTCCGGTGTCAGCGCGGTCCGCTCGCGGATGGCGTAAGCCAACTGCACCAATTGTTCCATATTCAGTTTTTGCAGGCGCTTCTGGTCGTAATTCCACACGATGTGATCCAAGGTGCGCGCGGTGTAATGCACCGCGTCGCCGTTGAGCAAGTTCAGGGTGCGGAAATCGCGGATCTGCCGGATCAGTTGCTTGCTGCCGCCGCTGCGCAAGTGCTTGAGCGCGGCGAAGGCGTCGGCGCCGGCTTCGCTCCAGTTGGAAAAATATTGCGAACCATGCCGCGCCACTTGCGTGCCGATCTCGATCTGCGTCTGCCGCATCAAGTCGTAGCAATGGAATATTTCGTGATTCAGCACTGTGTCCAGCACCGGCTGCAACTCCATGGCCGGCGCGCGCCCGCCCAGTACATAACGGTGGATACGGTCATTGGTCATGAGCGTGATCGCAGGCGTGGTATGGCTGTGATGGCTGTCCGCGACCACGCAGGCATTGCCGCTGTTGCTGTTGTCGGAAAAAAACACCGGATAAGCAAACCCGGCCTTGAAGGTCTTGAGCTTATAGATCACCGTATCCACGGTTTCCTTGACGAGCTGCTTGGGCGTGTTGTTGGCCACCAGGAATTGCCGCAACCCTTGCAGGCGCTCGGGCGAAGGATCGCCAGAGTACATCAGGTAAATCGGGGTATAGGGATCTTGCGCCTCCGGCTGCGTTGCCGCACCCGCGCCGCCCATGCCGCAAAGCATGGCGGCCATACCGATCCAAGCTTTTGTCTGCCGCATTTTGACCTCCGCTACCGCGTTAACTGCCTTAAGTGATGTATCGGCAGTTCCGGGCGCGGCTTGATATCGGCAAACGTACTGGACTACAGACTGCTCGGTTATACTTGCAGCGCACTCCCCCAACGTAGAATGCCGTTCGTATGAATCCGACCGAACTCCTGGGCCTCGCGGCCGGTGCGCTCACCACCATCGCCTTCGTGCCGCAAGTGTTGAAGATCTGGAAATCCAAGCACGCGCACGACATCTCGCTCGCCACCTTCGCCATCTTCAGCAGCGGCGTCGCGCTGTGGCTGGTCTACGGCCTGCGCATCGGCTCCTGGCCGATCATCCTCGCCAACGGCGCGACGCTGCTGCTGGCGTTATTGATCCTATTACTCAAATGGCATTTTAGGGATTAAAACGCCTTGTAAATCAGCCTTAAGCCGCATATCCTGTTGCGCAAACCATTTTTTGAAGAGGGCCGCCCGATATGTCCAAACAACATCCCATCATCGCCATCACCGGTTCGGCGGGCGCCGGCACCACTACCGTGCGCCATGTTTTCGCCGACATCTTTCGCCGCCAGGGCATCCATCCCCAGTTCATCAAGGGCGATAGTTTTTGCCGCCACGAAAAAACGGAAATGGAGCGCCTGATCAACGAATCGGGCCATCGCGGCGACCCCATTTCCTATTTCGGCCCGGAAGCGAATTTGTTCGAGAAGCAGGAAGCGGTGTTCGCGCAATACGCCAAGAGCGGCAGCGCGGAAATGCGCCACTATGTCAAGGACGCGGACGATGCCGCGCAATTCGGCCAGTCCATCGGCACCTTTACGCCGTGGAAAAAAATGCAGCCCGGTTCCGATTTGCTGTTTTACGAAGGCATGCACGGCGGCGCCGCCGCGTATAGCTGGACCCGGCGTAAAGACAATCCGGCGCACCTGCCCCAGGGCAATGAACGGCGCGGCAAGGCCAAAGGCGTGAATGCGGCGCAGCACGTGGACTTGCTGATCGGCATCGTGCCGGCGGTGAACCTGGAGTGGATCCAGAAAATCCACCGCGATTGCAGCCGCGACGGCTGCACCGTGGAAACCACCACCGCCACCATCCTGCGCCGCATGCGCGACTACATTCACTTCATCGTGCCGCAATTCGCGCTGACCGACATCAACTTTCAGCGCATGCCGCTGGTCGATACCTCGCACCCCTTCATCGCGCGCGATATTCCCACCGCCGATGAGAGCATTGTCGTGGTGCACTTCCGCGACCCGCACCGCTTCGATTTCCCCGACATCCAAAAACGCATCCCCGGCTCCTTCATGTCGCGGCCGAATACCCTGGTCGTGCCCGGCGGCAAAATGCGCATGGCGCTGTCCGTCATCTGTACGCCGCTGATCCGCGAAATGATGGAAAACAAATCGACCAAGAGACGCGCATGACGCCATGGCGTTGCCTTGTCGCCGCCGGTTTGCTGCTGCCCTTGGCGGCTTGTTCGACGGCATCGCTCGCACCAGGCGCCGTCATGGGTGGCGTCGTCGTGTATGAAGCCCAGGATGGCTTTTTATGGCAAGTCGAAGACCGCTTGATCGCCCCCGACACTTACCGCCTGACGGTCAAACAGGGCAAGTTCAAAATCGGTGGGCAGGGGGAGGCCAGGCAATTTTTTCAGCGCCGTGCCGAGGATATTGTGGCCGTGCAAGGCTGCACCGGCTATACCACGCTCGAATACAGCGAATCGCTGTCCGCAGATGTTTTAAGCGTCTCGCAGCGCGTCACCGAAGGCGTGATCCGCTGCGAGCGCAACAAGACCGGCAAATAAAGCCACCGCAGGCCTTATTCCCCAGAAGTCGGATTTTTGTCGCGCAGCGCCTTTAGGCAGGTGCGGACTTCGTTCGCATAGCGCTCGCCCTCGGTGGCGAGGAGACCGTCCGCCAGCGCCGCCGGAAAAATCTTGCCGACCAGCGCCGTGGCCTCCCCCGCGCGCAGGTCCTTGGTCAGTTCCGGCATGGCCGCGTCCGGCCGACAGCAATCCCAGGCTTTGCGCAATCGGGCCGCCAGCGCCAGAGCGTCGGCCGGTGCGCGGCCATACAGCCCGACCACGCTCTTGACCACCTGCGCTGCGATCTTCTGGTAAAAGCGGATGGTATAGGGATCGGGCTCTTCGGGCTCGACCTGGAAGCGGTAGGCCTGCAACGCGGCCTGATGGAAAGCATCGGCCGCCGTGTCATAGGCATGCTCAGCCAATGCGATGTCGCCCAGCACGCGCCACAGACAGGCCTGCACTTCGGGGTCTTTCTCCAGCACCCCAAGCGGCAGCGCGGCCTCGCACAGCGGCTTGGCCTCGGCCGGCCGGCCGGCTTCGAGCAACATGTCGGCAAGGTGGTAATGCGCCCAGGCGGAGTCCCAGTCATCCTGGTTAGCGGCGAATTGCTGCAGGGCGTCGCGGTAGAGCGCCTCGGCCCCGGCATAGTCACGCTGGCCGAAACGCCGCGCCTCGGCAAGAAAAATACTGGTCAGGCCGCGCAGATGCCGCGCATCGGGCAGCGGCGGCAGGGTCGCCAAATCGGCCAGGCCGGCTTGTGCGCGCACTTCACCCAGCACGCTTTCCACTTCGTTCCAGTCGCCGCCATAGCGGTTTTCGGTTTCCTTCGGATAGGCTTGCTTGAAGCGCGTCAACAACCGCAGGCCGACGCGCGATTGCGGCCGGATGTCGCGTTGCTGCCATTCCCGCAGCAACTGATCGCAGAACTTGAAATCGAGGAAACAACCCCACCACCAGAAACCGTCGAACCAGGCACGCAAGAAAGCGGTGACCACAATCCGGTATTCGCCGGCGCGGGCCAGGTGGTACAGCCAATCGTCCATGGTGTCGCCCCAGGCATCGTCTTCATAGCGATACCACTGGCTGTAGCTGCTCTCGCGCTGTTGGTATTCCTCTTCGATGACCCGGAGCTGTTCGCGATAAAACGCGGTGGCGCGCAAGTGCAACTCGCGGCTGCGCTCGGGCGCGAGCTTGCCGCGCAGGTATTCGGCGAAGGTGCGGTGCATGGTGTATTTATCGTCGCGCGCCTCGATCAGGCCGGCTTCGCACAAGGCCGTCAGCGTCTCGGGCGTGGCCTCGGCCACCTGTGCCGCGAGCGCTTCGCTAAACATCGAAGGATTGGGGCGCAGGATGGCCAGGCTGGCGACAGCGGCGCGCAGCTGATCGCCGTAGCTTTCATCCTGGGCAGTCGCACCCGGACTGGCGCCCTGTTCCAACCCCAGGCCCAGGCCCAACCATTGATAGCTCGCTTCGATCACGCTGCGCAGCGAACGCGGCAAGCTTGCGCCATATTCAGCCGGCTGCGGGAGATCGAACAGCATCTCCACATCATCCAGCTTGGCGAGCGCCTCGTGGATGCGACGCGCCTGCCCGGTGCCGGAGGCTTGCCGCAGAAAACAGCCGATGGGAATCAAGGCTTGCGGCAGTCCATCGACGCGCTCCACCAGCGCGCGTGCCGCCTCCGGGTCGGAGGCCACGGCCTTGTCCGCGAATTGTTCCAGCAGATCGATGCCCTGCTTCACGTCGAGCGGCGGCAGCGTGACGACCTTGCCGCCCAGTTCCCGGGCGATCGCCGGAAAGCGCGTGGTGAACAGATAGGCGCAATCGTTGCCGCCGACCTTGAAGGCGCGGCCGCTTTCCAGGTCCCACACATCGTCGATCACCAGCAGCACGCGGCGCTGCAACAGCGCGCGCTTGACCACGCGTTGCCAGTAGGCCTCTGTGCCGTGGTCGGCATTCGCCTCGTCGGCGCCCAGCTCGTCCGGGTGCAGCAGTTCGTGCGCCCAGCGTCGCAGTTCGTGCCGCACATCCGGCGCCTTGCCGACATTCGCCCACAGGATGCCATCGCTAAAGCGCGCACCCAATTCATCGTCGTTGGCCAGTTGGCAGGCCAGCGCGGTCTTGCCGATGCCCATGGCCAGCTCGATGGCGATGGCGCGCGGCTTGCCGGCGAGCAGCGCGTCCTTGATCTCGCCGAAAAAAGCGTCGCGCCCGACCAGGCTATAAGTGTCGGGGGTGCTGGGCGCCATCATCGGGTGCTTGGCGGGACGCTCCGTCGCCGCTTGCAGGATTAATTTATCGACCGTCCCGATTTGCGTCAGGTGGTCGAGATGTTCCAACTTATTGTCGAAGGTAGCCACTGCACGCTCAGGGCTTGCCGATATGCACATCGCCGGCATGGCCGATCTGGGTGATAGACCCCACATCGCCGGCAATCTGATTGCTGAAGACGGTATTGCCTTGCGCCGCGGGCTCGAGTTGGGTCGCCAGCGCGCGCAGCAGATCGGTATCCTCCGCCAGCAGCTTTTTCAGCTCCTTGCGCAACGCGGCGGCATTGTCGGGATCCTGCGGCGTTTGGCGTAGGTCTTCCAGCGCAGTGGCGGCGCTGGTTTTTCCGGCCAGGCGCTGCTTGAGGAAGTCATACAGTTCGCCGGCTTTTTTGAAGACGGCTTCGCCGGCGTCCGTGGCGATTTTTTCGCCCGCCTTGGCCAGGTAGGGTGTCAGCGCCGCAACGGCGGCCGTGGCAATCGTAATCGGGTCCATGCTGGGTTCCTCTCAATGCGGAAAGTGATAATCGCGCACCGGGGTGCACACCTGTATGTGATATTCCGACATGAACTCCGCGCGTCCGCGCTCCTGCATCGCGCGGTGCTCGGGATGATCGCGCCAAGCTTGCAGCGACTCCAGGTCGGCGAATTCGACAATGGAAACATATTCGCCGTCTGCGGCGGCGTAATCCTTGTAGGAAAGAAAGCCCGGCATTGCGCTGGCGAGTTCGAACATGCGCGCGCCGGCCGCTTCCAGCGCGGCAACATCGGCGTCCTCGCGGATGCGCGAACGGAATACCACGACCACCATCTCGCCCCCGGTCGCAACTTAACCATCAACTAAGAATAATAGGCAGGCCTTGGCCTAAATTCCAGGTGCGTTTACGTGCCACGATGTTGGGATCAAGCCTTGCCATCCTCGGGCTTAACCTGACGCGTGTCCGGCTTGGGGGCTGGCGCGCCGCCCCGCCGTGACTTTTTATCCCGTTGTTCCGGCAGTTGTCCACAGCGCGCCAGCGGCGGTTGCTGCGGCGCGCGGAACACTTGTTTTTGCCGGGTGTTGAGGGTTTTGTTGGCCATGCTTGAATTGTAGCGCAACAAAATAAATTATCGCCGCGCCCCAAATATCTTTATGCTTTTCCCATGCAGCCGACTCCCCCTGACCTGAACGGCCTCAGCGCAACGGAAGCACGCGCTCGTCTCGCCAAGCGCGGTCCGAACGAACTGCCGGGCGATCGGCAGCGCGGCCTGCTCGCCCTGTTGCGCGAGGTGGTGCGCGAACCGATGCTGCTGTTGCTGCTCGGCGCGGGCAGCATTTATCTGCTGCTGGGCGATGTGCAAGAAGCGCTGATGCTGCTGTTTTTCGTGCTGGCGGTAATCGGCATCACGCTGTACCAAGAACGCAAGACCGAGCGCGTGCTGCAAGCGCTGCGCGATCTCAGCAGCCCGCGCGCCCTGGTCGTGCGCGATGGCGAGAAGCAGCGCATCGCCGGGCGCGAGGTAGTGTGCGACGACATCATTCTGTTGGCCGAAGGCGACCGCGTGCCGGCGGACGCGCTGCTGCTGGTAGCCAACGGCCTGCAGGCCGACGAATCGTTGCTCACCGGCGAGGCCGTCCCGGTGCGCAAACTGGCCTGGGACGGCAAGCCCTTTTCCATCCAACCGGGCGGCGACGATCTGCCGCAAGTCTTCTCCGGTACGCTGGTGGTGCAAGGCCAAGGCATCGCGCGCGTCAGCGCCACCGGCGCGCGCACCGAAATCGGCCAAATCGGCCAGTCGCTGCAAACGCTCAAGACCGAAGCCAGCCCCTTGCAGCGCGAGACGCGGCGCATCATCAAGATCGTGGCGCTGATCGGCGTCGCGCTGTGCGCGCTAGTGGTGCTGCTGTATGGCCTGACGCGCGGCAACTGGCTGGAAGCTTTACTGGCCGGCATTGCACTCGCCATGTCCATCCTGCCGGAAGAATTCACCCTGGTGCTTACCGTGTTCCTGGCCCTGGGCGCGTGGCGCATCGCGCGCCAGCAAGTGTTGACGCGGCGCGTGCCTGCATTGGAAACGCTCGGCGCCGCCACCGTGCTATGCGCCGACAAGACCGGCACCATCACCGAAAATCGCATGACGGTGACGCAACTGGTCACGCCCGAGGGCAGTTTCGATGTCGACTACGCCAAGCAGCAAGACCTGCCGGAAGCATTTCACGCGTTGGTCGAATTCAGCGTGCTGGCGAGCGCGGCCGACCCCTTCGATCCGATGGAAAAAGCCTTCCAGCAACTGGCCCTACACTATCTCGCCAATACCGAACACTTGCACAGCGATTGGACGCTGGTGCAACAGTATCCGCTCAGCCGCGACCTGCTGGCGATGTCGCACGGCTGGAAGGCGACACAACGCGACGAATATGTGGTGGCGGCCAAGGGCGCGCCGGAAGCCATCGCCGATCTGTGCCATTTGCCGCCGGAAACGCGCGACGCCATTGCCGCGCAAGTCGATCAACTGGCGGCCCAAGGCTTGCGCGTGCTGGCCATCGCCCAGGCCAGCTACCGTGAAGCGACGTGGCCGCCGATCCAGCACGACATTCCTTTCGGCTTTTTGGGCATGATCGCGCTCGCCGATCCGGTGCGCGCCGCAGTGCCGCAAGCAATCCAACAAGCGCATCAAGCCGGCATCAAGGTCGCCATGATTACCGGCGACTACCCCGCTACCGCACTGGCCGTGGCGCGCGCGGCAGGCATCGCGGATGCCGGCGGCCTGCTTAGCGGCGCCGAAATTGCGGCGCTGAGCGCTGCCGAGTTGCAAGCGCGCATTGCCGACACGCGCATCTTCGCCCGCGTGGCGCCGGAACAAAAACTGCGCTTGGTGCAAGCCTATCAAGCCAACGGCGAAGTAGTGGCAATGACCGGCGACGGCGTGAACGACGCCCCCGCGCTCAAGGCCGCGCACATCGGCATCGCCATGGGCGGGCGCGGCACCGATGTAGCGCGCGAGGCGGCGGCATTGGTGCTGCTGGACGACAACTTCGCCACCATCGTCAACGCCATTCGCCTCGGCCGGCGCATCTTCGACAACCTGCACAAAGCCATGGCCTACATCGTCGCCGCGCATGTGCCGATTGCCGGCATGACCTTGATGCCGCTGCTGTTCGGCTTGCCGCTGGCGTTCTCGCCGGCGCATATCGTATTCCTGGAACTGGTCATCAACTCCGCCTGCGCCATCGTGTTCGAAGCCGAGCCGGAAGAGCGCGGCATCATGCAGCGCCCGCCGCGCCGCCCGGATGCGCCCTTGTTCGGCCTGCGCACCACGCTGCTGGCCCTGGCGCAAGGTCTGGGCGTTTTACTCGCCGTGGCCGCGGTGTACGCCATCGCGCTCAATCGCGGCCAAAGCGCGGACGAAGCGCGCGCGCTGGCCTTCACCACCCTGGTGATCGGCAACCTGAGTTTGATCCTGGCCAACCGCTCCTGGACGCGCAGTTTGTTCACCGCCCTATTCAGCCCCAACCGCGCTCTGTGGTGGGTGATGGGCGGCACGCTGAGCTTGTTGTTATTGGTGCTTTACCTGCCGGGGCTGCGCGATCTATTCCGCTTCGCGCCGCTGCATGGCAACGATCTGGCCTTGTGTTTTGCGGCGGGTCTATCCAGCATTTTGTGGTTTGAATTGTTCAAGCTGATCATGCGTAGAAAGGGGCGGATGGGTTGAATAACAGCGCAAGCTTTGCTCCCGTCATCAAAGCGTCATTTTCCACACCGAAACTCCTTTGCCAAGATGACACCTAAAAAACATAAGCCTTTCTCCATGATTCGCGAGTTCCATCTCGCCGACTGGTTCACGCTGGCCAATGCGATCTGCGGCACGGGAGCGTTATTTTCCATCATGACCTATCTGCAAACGAGCGACGTCAGGCATGTCTATTTTGCCTGCGGCTTGGTGTTTGCCGCCTTAGTCTTCGATGTCTTGGATGGTCGGGTTGCGCGCTGGCGCAAGCATGCTTCCGCGCTGGGCCGTGAACTCGATTCGCTCGCCGATATTATTTCCTTCGGCGTGGCGCCCGCGGTGATTGCCTACGGTTGCGGCATGCAAGGCCTATACGACCGGATCATCCTGGTCTATTTCGTGGCCTGCGGCGTGTCGCGCTTGGCGCGCTACAACATCACGGCCGAAGAATTGGCTGCGGACACCGGCAAGGTGGCCTATTTCGAAGGCACGCCCATCCCAACCTCGCTGCTGCTGGTGCTGCTGCTGTTCGCGGCGGCCTGGCAAGGCGCAGTGGGCGAGTCGCTGTGGCTGGGCGCGATCAAGATCGCCGGTTTCACGCTGCATCCGCTGGTGCTGCTGTTCGCAGTTTCCGGCTCGCTCATGATCAGCCGCATCCGCATCCCGAAATTCTGAACTGCGGCCAAGTCCGGCTGCCTGACAAGACCCAAGCTGCGCACTATTGCGCTGGCCTATACTGGTGTTAACCATGGCGCTTACGGAGGAATGACATGTTCGGAAAATTGATGCTGGGCGTCCTGCTGGTCTGGTTGGGCAATCTCGCGCATGCCGACACGCCGCCAATCCACAACGCGGCCCGTGGCGAGCTGTTGTATGAAATGCATTGCACTGCCTGCCACAACACCCAAGTGCATTGGCGCGACAAGAAACTCGCTACGGATTGGGTTAACCTCCAGGCTGAAGTGCAGCGCTGGCAGAAATTCTCAAACCTTGGCTGGGGTGAGGATGACGTTGCGGCGGTGGCGCGTTACCTGAATGCGCTTTACTACCGCCATCCCGCGCCAGACTGAGACGGCAGATTACTTTCCTTCCTGCTCCCCTACCGGCTCCGCATCGTGCGTCTGCGGATGCGCGGTGCGCAGCCATCCCGCCTCGCTATCCCAAAACACCGGCTTCTCGGTTTGCAGCAGGTGCAGCAGATTGCGGAAGTCGTCCGCATTCAGATTGGTCAGGCGGAACAATTCGGTCAGGCGGGTGGCGCTGCGCAGGATGATGCGCCCGCAACCCGGCTTGTCCGATGAGCCAGACGGCATCCATTCCGCGTAGTAGTTACCGATATTGACGACGGCCATTTTTTGCTCCTTTCTCGCGATAAATTACTGGCACATCATTCACTATAGGAGTATTTCGCCAGAAAATTGGATGAACGCGGCAGGCAATCCGTGTCGCATGCGCGGTAAAGAAGTCCGGGGGTCCTGCAACGCGCGCTCAGTAATTCAAGCCGATCGTCATATCCTGGTTTTGCCCGTCGTACTCGAAACTGGCGGCAGAGAAAGAAGGCGCGACGAGCAAGGCTTTTGCGTCGTTTGAAAAACCGTAGCCTTCCTTTGGAATTCCCAGCAAGTTTGAGTCCAGTTTGCCGTTCATATTTTCATCATGCACGACGGCCAGCGCATACGTTCCCGGCGGGATGTCTTCAAAGTCGCAGCGCGCCTGCCGATTTCGAATTTTGATGACCATGATATTGGTTGCGAATTGCAGATACTCGGTTGGGAAACCCTCCGACGATTCGAACAGCGCGCACGCTATGCCGCCGGTGCTGTTTTTAATGTTCAGAATCTTCACGTGGATTCCGGGGCAGGATTTTTGGGCAGAGCCGATGGCGGGTAGCGTCGCACACAGCAGCACGCTAACCCAGGCCAGGCAGCGAGCGCAGGCGCTGCGTTTTAGACCCTTGGCCGTGGCAGCCAGCGCAGGCTTACGATGGATGGTCGCATGCATGATATTCCTCACAGTTCCACCTCCAAAAGGTACGCTAGGCCGCATACCAATACACTGCGCAAAAATGGCATGCAGTACCCGTCATGACAAACAAATGCCAAATGAAGTGCCCGTAGCGCAAGCGCGAATCGGCCGCGAAAAAAACCACGCCGGCCGTATAGGCCACGCCGCCTGCAATTAACCATAATAGTCCAGATGCCGGTACGCGGGCTGACAAGGGATTGACTGCGATCAGAACGAGCCACCCCATGAGCAGATAAAGGCTGGTGGAGAGGATGGGATGGGACATCCGATCAAACACCTTCAGCACCAACCCCACGATGGCAAGGCCCCAGACCAGCCCAAGCAGCGTCCAGCCCCATGCGCCACGCAGCACACCCAGCGTAAACGGCGTGTACGTGCCCGCGATGAGAAGAAAGATCGCGGAATGCTCGATCACCCGAAACACCCGCTTGGCTTGGCCGGGCGGTAGCGCGTGATAGAGGGTGGAAGCCAGGTACAGCAGCACCATGGTCGCGGCGAAAATACTCGCGCCGACGATGTATCCGGTATCGCCGAGCCGCACTGCATGCAGGATGAGCAAGGGGCTTGCCACGAGTGCCGCGACCAGCGCTATACCGTGGCTGACGCTGTTCGCGATTTCCTC
>Ga0113563_10001281_pt1 | contig 14069 bp, 10 predicted proteins | sample Mud3Dept3metaG_FD_80117 | JGI IMG/M metagenome (GOLD analysis project Ga0113563, IMG submission 80117) | Freshwater wetland microbial communities from Ohio, USA, analyzing the effect of biotic and abiotic controls - Mud 3 Core 4 Depth 3... | ecosystem: Environmental > Aquatic > Freshwater >...
GACCTTTGGCGGAACCTCGAGGACCAGGGGTCCTTTGCGCAGATCGAGCCAGAACCATGTGTAAGGCGTGTTATTGTTCGGGGTGAGGAAGATCGACCGCGCGTTCATCATCGTCTCGAAGATTGGCACCGTCGTGTTGGCCGGACCCAACTCGAGGATCCCTTTTCGATTCGCTGCCTGGCTCACCGGCGCCAGCCCCAGCAGGTAAGCCTGCACGGCGCGCTGGAAATCCAGGTTGTCGTAAAGCTTTTCGACAGTGACATCGTCCGGGAAACCATCGAAGAAATTAAGCGTGCCGAGGCGAGTCTCGACCTTGTCCGGCGACGCGATGCCCGGTGGCACGGTGGTGGTCATCCTCATTTTGACCGGCTCGGTCTTTGTCGACTCGGTTTTGGAAGACTCGCTCTTGGGCGACTCGGTACATGCCGGCAGCGTCAAGCTGCCGACCAGTACGGCCAACATAGCCACATTTCGCAAAGAAATGCCCTTCATTTCACCTCTCCTTATTCCATCGTGTCGACAATATCTCTTAATCCGGCGGCTTTGGCGTGAACTCACCCAACAGGAGGGTGTTCCACCCCTTGCCGGGTATGGTTTGCACCCAGTTGTTCTCCTTGCCTCCGGATACCGTTTGTTGATCACTTTGACAGCGCCAGCTTTTCTGCTGCGATCGCGCGGCTCTTCTCTTCCTCCTTCTTGTCAGCCGTTTTCATCTCCTTCACTTCGATGGTGATCTTGATGATCTTGCCGGTGAACGCATTTTCGTAAGCCTTGTAGTCCTCCGTCACAGGAGTGGCGTCATCCATTCCCACATCCGCGGTCTCGTCGGCCGAGAAGATCAACGGCTGCGTGCGCTCGATCCGTCCCTCGGCGACCTTCTTGTCGTTCACGTAGATCGTGCCCAGGCCGCCTTTCCCCAGACCGCCGCCGTCATAGGCGAACTCGAACCGGATTGTCGCCTTTCCCACGGGGACAGCCTGCGTTGCGGCGATGTTGAATCGTTCAAGACCCAGGAAATTGTAAGTGTAGACCGGCCTTCCACCCTTCAGGTACAGGCTCCACCCTCCGAATCTTCCACCCTGGACGAGGATCACGCCGTTGGCGCCGCCCTGCGGGATTTCGACCTCGGCATTGATGGTCAGGGAACGGTTCTTTATATTCAGGAACACATTCTCCGACATCCCGATCATGCCCGGGTAGAGCGTGAGCGAGGCCCGGTCGCCCATGAGGTCCGGCCGCCCGGCCAGTTTCGCGTTGATGCGCTCGATGACCCGGTCGTCGATGGGAAGCACCCGGTTCGCGATCGCTTCTTTCATGAACAGGTCCTGCAGCTCCTTTAGCTTCGCCGGGTTCTGGGCTGCCTGGTCGTTGGCCAGGCTGAAGTCGGTTCGCGTGTCATAGAGCTCCCACCTGTCGTTGAGGAGTTCTGCCCGGGGCTTCGCTTCCCACGGGACCTTGTGAACGGTTCCCGCGAACCACCCGTCGGCATAAATGGCCCGGTTGCCGAAAATCTCGAAGTACTGGGTCTTGTGCCGGCTGTCGGCCTTGGCGTCGTCGAAGGTGTACAACATGCTCACGCCCTCGATCGGCGCCTGAGGCGTCCCGTTGACGATCTTTGGTTCGGGCAGGCCCGCTGCTTCCAGCACGGTCGGCGCGACATCGATGACGTGGTGGAACTGCGAGCGGATTTCGCCCTTCGCCGCAATCCGCTTCGGCCAGTGCACGACCATCCCGTTCCGGGTGCCGCCGAAGTTCGAGGCCACCTGTTTCGTCCAGGTGAATGGAGTGTCGCCTGCAACTGCCCAGCCCGCAGCCATATGGGCATAGGACATCGGCCCGCCCAAGTCTTCGTAGTGCTTGAGGACGTCCGCGACCGTTTCCTGAACACCGTTGAAATAGGTGTACTCGTTGAACACTCCGTTCATGCCGCCTTCGGCGCTCGTGCCGTTATCCCCGACAATGTAGAACACCAGCGTGTTGTCGAGCTGGCCCGCATCCCCGATCGCGTCCACAAGGCGGCCGATCTCGGTGTCGGTGTACTCGCCGAAACCAGCAAATATCTCCATCTGTCGTGTGAAGAGCTTCTTCTCGTCAGCGGTAAGCGTGTTCCAGTCCTTGATCGCCTCGGGTTTCAGGGCGAGTTTTGTCCCCGGCGGCACCACCCCAAGCTTGATCTGGCGGGCGAGAACCTCATCCCTCATTACGTCCCAGCCCTGGTCAAACTTCCCTTTGTATTTAGCGATCCATTCTTCCGGCACATGGTGCGGGGCGTGAGTGGCGCCCGGCGCGAAATACATGAAAAACGGCTTGTCCGGCGTCAGCGACTTCTGGAACCGCATCCAGGAGATCGCCTTGTTCGTCATGTCGGTCATGAAGTGGTAGTTCGGATCCTTGGGGATTTCGACCGGATTCATCCCGTGGTAGATGAACGGCGCCCACTGGTTGGTCTCCCCACCCATGAAGCCGTAGAACTCGTCGAACCCGGAGCGGATCGGCCAGCGATCGGTCGGGCCGGAGGGGCTGACCTCCCAGGGCGCGGTCTCGTGGTTTTTGCCGAACATGGCGGTGCTATAGCCGTTCAGACGCATCATTTCCGCAAGCGGCGCCACGTTGTTTGGACGCTGCCCCGTGTTACCCGGGAACGCGGTGGCCGTCTCCGTGATCGAACCCATATTGTTCATGTGGTGGTTGCGGCCGGTGAGCAATGCCATCCGCGTTGGCGCGCAGAGTGCTGTCGTGTGGAACTGGTTGTACCGCAGCCCCCCGCTGGCCAGACGGTCGACGGTCGGCATCTGGATCGGTCCGCCGAACGCGTTCGACATGCCGAATCCCATGTCGTCGATGAGCACGATCAGGACGTTCGGCGCGCCTGCGGGCGCCTTTACCTCGAAGCGAGGGGGCGGCGTGGCGTTCCGGGCGTCCAGTTCAGTCGAGTGCGGATAATCCGGCTCCGCCAGCGGCAGCACCGTGCGATCCGGACCCGCCTGTGCTGTGCGCTCCGGTTCAGTCGGCGCCTTGGTGCAGCCCGCCATGAATGCAATGATGGTCAGAACTGAGACCACTGCAATACGCTTGATCATTGTCCTACTCCTCAATGGATTTCTTCATCCCATTGATTGCTGACATTCGACCTTTACTGAACCTTGGTCCAGGTCGGGTCGGGATCAAAGACAGAGATTCCAGCAGCAATTTTTTCCGTATCCGCGCCCAGGTCTTTCTGAAAAACCACCCCGTCCTGGTTGACCATGAAAGTCATGATGCCGCTGTTCCCGTACTCCGCGGGAACCGCAATGAGCGCGAAGCCGCCGCGCATTTCCCCCCGTTCCATGTAGTCGCGCGCACCACCCCCGGCATTATCGCCCTGCGAGGTGAGGATACGAAAATAGTATCCGTAAAAAGGAACGGGCTTATCCCCGGCGTGATAGCCCAGAGCCGCCGCTTTGGCAAACAGGTCACCCAGCGGGCTCGGCTCCTCGGATGCCCCGACCTGCCAATAGAGTCCATCCTGCTTGCCGGGTGTGCTGGCGAACTTTTGCGCGTAGGCGCCTGCTGCCTTGCCGTCATGCGCCTTTTTCGCATATTCCTGCTGGGCTGCTGCATAGGTCCGGCAAGCCTCGATGGTGTTCAATTCGTTGCGGCCGATCCGGCGGAACAGAACTTCGTCCGCCCCGGCCTCCGTATCGAACCTCCATTTCGCGCCATCCTTGGTCACCGGAATCGGGAAAGGCCACTCTTCATTCCCGATCAGGAGGATGCGATTTCCATCTTCCTCCGAAAGCTGGGCGCGTTCGTCATAAGCGGCAACAAACGTCTGGACCGCATTCTGATCCATGACCGGATCGCCGGAGGACAGGATCTTCTCCCCCTCCGGACCGAAGATCGCCGACAGCTCGGCCTTGTTCCCCGCCCGCGCAGCATCCACTACCGCGACCACCGCATCCTCGGGCGTGGCAAACGTCTTCTGCCCCGTATTCTCGGGACTGCCGCCGCAAGCAATCATCGCAACCAACGACAATATTGCAAGGTATCTCATTGCTGGCGCTCCTTATTACTTTCTGGTTCTGCCGCTGCTTCTCGTGCTCGCCGACGCACTTGCGCTGCGCTGGCCGCGCTGGCTGGCCTGTCGCGTGGTGCCGCTATTCTGGTAACCGGAAAATGCGCTCGATTTTGTCCCCGAGCGCTCCGCAGCAGTGGACGCGTTCACGCTGGGCTGCCCGTATCCCCGGGTCGAAGCTCCGGCGGCGGCGCTTGTCGATGGCCGTGCGGCCTGGGACGCCGCGGGCTGTCCCGCCGGTCGCGAGGCGTTGGAAGCTGTCGTCGGGCGCGCGGTGTTGACATTCGCCGAACGGTTCACGTTGTTGACGTTCGCCGATCGGTCCACGTTGATGTTCACATTGTTATATTGGGGCGCGTACACATTTCTCGGAGCATAGACTCCGCCGCGCGGCACGGCGACCGGCCTTGTGTATGGATAACGTGCCCCGGGGGGGACATGCCAGCCGCCGCCGGCCACGACTACGGTATGCGAGTGCCAGGACATGCCCCAGGCCCCATAATAGTAGTGATTGTCGGCCATTGCGGCGCCCATGACGATTCCCAGACCGAAGCCGATCAGCGCGGCCGCGGCCGCATCGCTGCTGCTGCTGCTTTGTTGCGGTGGCGGCGGGGGCGCCTGTACGTATACGGTCTGCGTGTTGTACACCGGCACATAGATGACTTGGGGATTCGTCGGTTGAATGACGATGACCTGCTGGCCGTCCGTCTTCTCGGTTGTGACCGTCTGCTGCTCGGTGGTCTTCAGGTTGCCGGCTGCCTGTGCCTGGGCGCGGAGGCGCTGCACCGATTCGAGCACACTCTTCTGGTCACTGAGAAACGCCTTGCCGACTTCTTCGGTCCACTCCATATTCTTGCCCATCATGGCCAGAACATCCGGGAACACGGCCAGGGCCACGAAGCTCGCATCGAAACCCTGTTTGGTGGCCGCGTCCTGCAACTGGGAGCCTTTCAGATTCTTGTTCTGCTCCAGCCATTTGTTGACTTCGGTGACCTGCTGCGGGCTGGTCGCGCACGCCAGCACCTGCGCCAACAGCGCGTCGGGATAGAGCGCAATCGGCGCCAGCAGCTTGTCGAGACCCTGCTGCGCGGAACTGGGGGCCGGGGCCTGCTGCGCCGGCGCCGCTTGGCTGAGGGGCGCAAGCACCAGACAGACGGCCAATATTCCTGCAATAGTTCGGTTTGGGTGCATGAGTAATTCCTCCCTGATTCACTTGAGTTCCAGGTCCAGGATACTAAAAACGAAACGTCGCACCAAGAACGAATGCCTGCGTGACGACATCGTACTTGAACAACTGGTTGCCCTCTCCGGTCTTATAATCCTCGCTCAGGACGCGATAGCCGATCCCCAGCGTCGCGCGCTTGCCTACATCCAAGCCGACGACCGGGAAAAGATGCCAGGCGAAGTCCGACCCGGCGCCGAATCCGCCGATGTCCCCTTCCATTGTGAAATGCCATTTGCCGCCGAGACTCTGATGGACCTTCAACCCGACAATGGGATTGACCCATTGCTTCGTCTGATCGAAAGCGCCGAGAAGTACCGGCCCCTTAAAGTCGAGCTTGCCCTGCAGCACATTCCAGCGTGCCCCGAAGACAAAGTCAACATGCTTGTTCAGCTGGCGCAGTCCGATGAAAGTGTAAGCACCCTGGTTGAAGTCGACGTTTGCCGCCGGCGTGTCCACGGTGTCACCCAGGGCCATGTAGATCGCATCGACCCCGACCGCCCACCGGGACTTGCGCGCCTCGAAGTACCCCATGACGCCGAACTGGAGATTCGAGAAAATATCGCCCGGCCCGACATCCACCCCGACCTCGTGCCCCCTGACCGCAGTCGTGCCGTTCATCCAGGGGAGCATAAAGTAGGGTGCGAGCGTGAATTTCCATTCCTCGGGACCCTGGCCTGCTTGCCGGGACTGCGCAGAAGCGGGGGATGCGAGGGCCATCAGAAGCACGAAGGCGCCAAGAACTGCGCCCGGTATGAACCGGCATTTCCGGTATCGATTCAACAGTGTAGCCAATGCCTTCTCCTTACCTTTTTGAGCATCGCCGATGGCGTTCAAACTTTCTTGGCGAGGATGGTATCTTCCGGAACTGCTGGTGGGCCAGTCCCCACTGCGAGACGTAATTGCCGGACCAATTCCAGGTCCCGGGTATCGGAGATCCGGTAGAACCGGATCTCCGGTGCCGTGCTCGAGAGCTCTGCGGCGGAGAGAACACGATGGTAGATATCCGAACGGATGTGTTCACTCAGCGCGGCTTCGTCTTCCCAATGCTCGGAAAACAATATGGTGCAGCCCGAGCCGACCTCCGTGTAGATCTCGCAAGACATACAGCCCGGTTGGGCTGAAATATGCCCCTGGATTGATTGCAATATTTCCAGGACCTTGAGCCTCTGCTTCCGCAGAGGTGCAATTTTGAATGTTGAGATGATCACGAGGATCTTTATGTGCAAACTCCGTGCCAATCCCTTTGCCGGCAGCGGCAGAATTCCTAAGTCTTTCCTGGACAAGAGAAACAGGGAATCAACGAAGCTCAATCAGGGCGCCTGCAATTGTAAAAAAGGGACGGCTAAACGCCCTTTAGTCGAAATGTCGTCTCATTTGCGCGAAGGTTCGGCGCTGAGACTAACAGCGCTCTCGGCATTGTCTGGAGTGGTTTACGACTCAGAAGAGTTATCCTTCTTACGGCGGTTGGAGATACCCAGTTTCTCCATTCGGCTATAGAGTGTCGAGGGCTTGAGCCCGAGCAATGCTGCCGCGCCTTTCGGACCCTTGATTCGCCAACCGGTTTTTTCGAGGGTCTTCAGAATGTGCTCGCGTTCGGTGTCCGCAAGGCTTTGCGTGGGCGTGGCGTCTGTTGTGGCAGCAGGGTCCGGCACCGGCAGGATCAGGGTATGACCGGTGGTGATGATGGCGCCGTGCTCGATAATGTTCCGCAGCTGGCGCACATTACCCGGCCAGGGATGACGCTGGAGCGCTTCCATGGTTTTGCGTGATACCTGAGTTATCTTCTTCCCCATTCGGGAGCAGAATTCATCGAGGAAGGTCCAGACCAATAACGGGATATCTTCGGGCCGCTCACGCAGAGCCGGCACCTGGATCGGAAAGACATTCAACCGGTAATAGAGGTCTTCCCGGAAGCGTCCTTTTCTCACGTCTTCGGCCAGGTCGCGATTGGTGGCCGCGATCACGCGGACATTTACCCGGATGGTTTTTGGACTCCCAAGCCGCTCGAACTCCCCTTCCTGTAGCACGTTCAGCAGCTTCGCCTGTGCTTCGAGCGGCAGCTCGCCGATCTCATCCAGGAAGATCGTGGAGCCGTCCGCGACTTCGAAGCGTCCGACCTGGCGCGTCAATGCCCCGGTATAGGCGCCTTTTTCGCGGCCGAAGAGTTCGCTTTCCACCAGTCCGGACGGCAGGGCCGCGCAGTTGACCTTGACCATCACGTGGTCCCTGCGGGGCCCGAGCTGGTGAATTTCCTGGGCAATGAGTTCCTTGCCGGTGCCGGTTTCACCGCAGATGAGCACGGAGGAATCCGTCGGCGCAACCTGTTCCACCAGCCGCAGCACCTTCTTCATGGCCGAACTCTGCACGATGATCCGGCCGTGGTCCAAGGTCTGTCTGATCTCGGCCTTGAGGTAATCGCTTTCCGCCTGCAGCCGGTCCTTCAAGCGCTCGATTTCAGCATAAGACTGCCGCAGCTCCTCCTCAGCCCGCTTGCTCTCAGTGATGTCGCGGATGACTCCGATCAGGTGGACTGCCTTTCCGCAGTCGTCCCGGACGTCGATGCGGGACAGGTGATGCAGCCACCTCAGGCCAAGATCCGGATGCAGGTAGCGATACTCCTTCGAGATCCGGTCCGCGCCCTCATCTCTCAATTGGGAGCGCGCATTCAAGAGGTCCTGGAGATCATCAGGATGTATGTGCTCCTCCCAGAATTCAATGGCCGGCGCACCGTGGTCAACTCCCGCAGGGACGCCAAAGAGGGTCCGGGCACGTTCGTCCAGGTAGGTAATGCCTTCGCCGAAGACGATTTCGAAAAAACCCAGACCGGCCAAATCGACTCCCGAGGCGAGGCGGGCCTCGCTCGCCCGCGATGCCTCTTCCATGCGCTTGCGGTCCGTAATGTCTAAGGCGATCCCCATCAGACGCTCCGGCTCACCACTGGACGTGAAATAAGGCCGGCCGCGGGTATCGATCCACCGTATGCATCCGTCACCTCGCAGAATGCGATATTGGACGTTCACCAGGTCGCACTCATGTCTGGACCGTTCGATGGTTTGTCGAACGAGTTCCAGATCCTCGGGCAGGACAGAGGCTTCGAATCGTTCCAGGGTGATGACCTCGTCCGGGCCATACCCGAAGATCGCCCTGGTCCTGCCCGTTACCCAGAAAGCGCACGCGCTCCAGTCGAGAACCCAGAGTCCCGCCTCCGCGGAATCAGCGGCCAGGGCCAGGCGGGCCTCGCTATTGCGCAAGACCTCCTCCGAGCGTTTGCGGCCAAGCGCGTTGGCGAATGCCTTCGCAACCAGCTGAAGTCGATCAACCGTCTCCGCCAGCCACGCATGTTCCTCCAGCATGCTGTGGAAAGAAACAATCCCCAATGGCGGCCCTGTTCCCACCCAGAGCGGAAGGTTTGCCAAGCTCTTGATCCCATAGTATTCGATTGACTTCCGATCCTGGGCCGCCTCGGCGGGCAACTCCGCCGGGGAAGAAAGAGCAACGACTTTTCCTGCCAGCACCTGCTTCATGAGGAAGGGGAAATATTCCGAGGCGTTCATCAGGTCAGGCACCGGAGGACCTTCAAAGCGCCGATATAGATGAGTGATCGTCAAGAGACCCTGGTTTTCGGGCAGCCACTGCCAAAGCACGGACAAGTCCAATCCGAGCGCATCGCAGATCCGCCGCTGAGCGTCCAGGATTTCCCGGTCCACATCTCCGGGAGCGAGGCCAGTGAATCGCGAGTAGATGTCGGCCAGCAGCATCTCGAACTTGAGGTGAGCCTCTTGGTCTTCATAGGCGTTGATTTCGTGCGGAGTCATCATGCTCCCCCGGAACTCTTGATTCTAAACCTTATCACAGGGAACCTGCAATCTGCCTGGGTCCTATATTCTGCTGCACCGGACCATTTCGATGCCGCAAGAGCATATCTGGTTGGATTCCGACACCTCACGATCGGCGCCAACAGCCGGCCTGCACACTCCAAACCTGCCCGGTATTGGACCGGCCCATGCTTCCTATGCCGTAAAAGCCAGATGCTGATCTTCGGATTGCCTTCGGCCTGCGTGGATGGTTTTCTTGGTTGTCACTTTGCCTGCAGCGCGCGCAACCGGCTCTCGATGAATTTGCGCTGTTGCTCGGGAAGATCGTGGGTTGCGGCGGCTTGCTGATAAATGGCCAGGGCTTCCCTGTTCTTTCCGCTCTTCAGGTAGAGGTCGGCCTGGAGCAAACGCGTTTCCAGCCCACCACCGTGGCGGGCGCTGAAACCCTCGAGGATCTGCAAGGCCTGAAGGGACTTGCCTGTCTGGTCGAGGTAGAAAGCCATGCTGAATACATATTTCTCATTGCCGGGGGCTGCCTTCACGGCCTCTTGGCAGAAAGCCAGGCCGCCCGAATCGCGCCTCTCCATCATCAATACGCACAAATTGTAAGCGGCGGGAGCGAAATTCGGCTGCGAGGTCAAAGCCTTCCGCAGGGAATTCTCGGCTTCCGCCTTTCTGCCAAGTTCCGCCAGTAACAGGCCCTGATTGAAATTCGCCGGAGCATTGTCCGGCGCCAGGCGAAGCGCCTGCTCGAGTACGCGTCCGGCATCGCCCATGCGCCCGGCCCGGCCGTAAGCCGTCGAAGCGTTCACCAGCGTTCCGACGCTGTCGGGACGCAGGCGGAGGGCCGTCTCGAACGCCTGAATCGACTGTTCGAGGCGCCCCTGGTCCATGTAGAAATTCCCGAGGTTGGTGTAATTGGCGAAATCATCCGGCCTGGCATGGAAAGAGGTGATCAACTCATCGGTCGCTTTCCGGACCGATTCCTGTTGTGCCGCGGGCAGGTCGCCGGTTGGTATGCCCGCCAGGGAGGCCGCAGCCCGGATGCGGACCAGCCGGTACTCGTCTCCAGTCGCACGAATCAGCCCGTCGCGAGTCTCAGTCGTGTTCACCTCTCCTGTGGAAGCCGCAGCTGCGGCCCGCACGAGGGGATTGCTGTGCTGAAGCGTCTTGAGGACAACCGGCAGCCGGCGTGGATCGGCACAGCTGTGCAAAAGGCGGATGAGCGAAGCCTGAGTGACGGTATCGCCGCGCGGATCCTGGACATAGGCGAGCATGGCGGAAAGCCTGTCCCACTGCCCCTTGCGCGCGGCATCCACCAGGGCGGCCCGCTCCAGCACCGGCTTCTGATAGTCGATCTTGTGCCATTGCCTCACAATTGCGTCGGCCCACGGGGCCCCCTTGTCCTTGTGGCAGAGAGTGCATGCGTTGGGCGACTGGAATTTCATTGTTGCCGCCGGGGTCGGCGGCAGCATGGAGTGGTCGCTCCGATTCATGTTGGCAAAGCGGGTCTTCGGCATGTGGCAGTCGATGCAGTTCCCGCCCGGCGTGCCGGCCTTGTGACGGGAGTGGGCCGCGGAGTTCGCCACTCTTTCCCGATGACAGGGCAGACAGGCGCCATTGGGATTTTCCGTCGCGAAACGGTAGCGCCCGCTCGATGTGTGACAGTGGACGCAGTCGAGCTTGCCGCCGCGGATGCAGGGGCTCATCAGCCAGCTTGTGTAGGTGTAGTTTTCTCCGAGATCACGGCCGTCCGGATAGTAGTCGGCATCTTCCAGGGTTACCAGGTCATAGTGGTCGAAAAACCGCTGGGTCGCCTCGTAGCCGGAACTTAGCGGGCTCATCTTGGCGTGGCACGGCGCGCATACCTCGTTGCGCTGCCGGACAGTGAGCTGCGTTGTCCGAAGGATGCGCATGTCCTCATGCTTCGCATTCGGGTCTTTCCCGTAGAGCGCGACGTGCGCCGCGCCGTCACCGTGACAGGTCTCGCAGTTGATGCCCGGTTCGCGCCATGTGGAATTGTAGGTATCACTCTTCAGGTCGTAGTTCGTGCGGAGCTGGCTGACGTGGCAGCCATAGCAGGAAGTGTTGAAGGTGAAGGCCGGATCCGTCCACGGGATGGGTCGGTCGGCCGGACCTCCCGCGTGCATTCGCACCCCGCTTGCCGCCATGTCGTACCACGATTTCTTCTGGACGTCGTATGCCAGCGGCAGGACCTGCAGGCGCCCGCGCTCCATGGGGGTCAGGAAGTAATAGGTGTTTTTGCCGCCCATCGCGTGTTGCATCGGCAGCCTGCGAACTCCCTTCGGTCCTGATTCCTCGACGAAGCCGGCTTCTCCTTCCAGCACGGCCCGGTAGGCGAATCCGCCAATTGTGATGGCATCCTTCTGCGGTTCCAGGACAGATTTTGCGAGCCTGGCGCTGAAAGGCTGCATGGCCAGGCCGTGGTGCGAAGTGGCCCATTTCTGGTAGAAGGCGGAGTGGCACGACTTACACTGGGACGACCCGGTGGCCACAGCCTGGTCGCCGGGTTGACTGTCTTCAACGGATCCCCGGTGATTGCAGGCAACAGCAGTCGGAAGGGCAAAAACCACGGTGCAAGCCACAATGCTGCGCAGGGTTATTCTCTTTTCGATCATGTCACACCTGTCATTCGTTGGTTAGCCGTCTCAAGCATATCTCAGATGGAGTTTACGGGCAGAAGGAATCTCTTCAGGGGGTGGTCTAAATTTCGCAGGTTCGCAAAAAATGCGAGATACCATACGACACAATCTGGCGCGCCAGACGATCTTCCGCCAGCAAGTCGCGCGGAATCACAGTCAGGATACGTCATTGCCAAATATTATCATATATGATAACTTAATCTTCCGATGAAGCTGACCGTAAGGGAATATCTCCCCGCCGATGGCAGAAGCTGCTTCCGCGAATGGCTTCACGGTCTCGATATCCGGGTCAGAACTCGAATTCAGGCGAAGATTTTGCGCTTTGAAATGGGCAACCTCGGTGATCACAAATCCGTTGGTGGAGGCGTGTGGGAGGCCCGCGTTATGTTTGGCCCGGGGTATCGGATTTATTTCGGGAAAGAAGGCCTTTCCATCAATCTGTATCTCCCCGGCGGCGACAAATCACCCCAGGCACGAGATATCCGAAAGGCACGGCAACTTTGGTCGGAACACCCGGAGGCGACGCAACATGGCAAGACGCACCAAGGATTGGAACAAGGGACTGGCCGATGATCTTCGGAACCGGAAATTCACCCGGGAATTTCTCATGGCCGCAATCGAAGAGGGCATTCCGCTGCAGCATGCGCTCGGCAAAGTCGTGCGCGCTACGGGAGTCAAGGAGTTCGCTGCGAAGATCGGCATGGAGAGCCCGAACCTGTTACGCGCCATCAATCCGCGCCATAACCCGACCCAGGCAACGATCAACCGCATCCTGAGTCCCCTCGGGCTCAAGCTGAGTCTGGCGCCGATCGAAAAGCCAAGACGGAGTCATCCAGCTTGACTTCCGTCGAACTGGTCGCATGCACTGCCGGGAAAATACGCGCTGCGACGGCGTTATCCCACAGTTGGTTTTCAGTTATTGCACACGCCACCTTTGATTCTCATTTTCTCTCGAACATGGCCATTCTGGCGCGGTTCATCTTCCAGTTCACGGCCGAGGCGGCCTGCACCTGGCTCATGAGCGTCCAGCTCCCCTTACTCTTGTGAAAGTACCTGGTGATATTGGCCGGTGGGATTTTGGTGAAGAATGCGACTTCTTTCGTACCCACATTCAGGCCTATCGCGATCGTTCTGGAGGCTGCCAGCATCATGTTGTCCATCAACATGAACAGGGCGGGCTCGCCTCGTGTCTCCGTCATCCCCAGAGTGTTGCGAATGCTGGAGCCCCGCAAAGGGACCTCGTACAAATTGGCGAATTCGATTTGGTAAATGTAGTCCCCGTCGTAGCCGCCGCACCCCTGGTCAAAAGCTGTCGAGATTGTCGGCCTGCCCCAGTTTCTGCCTTCAATCACCCACCGCTGGATATCGTATCCATTCTTGCCCTTGAGCGTTCTTTGCAGGTACGGCAGAACGCCGCCGGCGCCCTGTACCGCAGCAGCTCCCTCCCCATGCAAAGCGAAACCATCCCGCTTGATAATCCCCGGATCTCTCGTGTCCCCGCGAAAGATGATGATACGCGGCATGCGAATCCCCCCGATTGGATCAAATGGATTGATAAGATATTGCTTTTCTATAATCGAATATACGAGGGTGAAATCCATGCGTCAAGGGGAATCTGGGTCCAGCACAGGGGAGTATCCCCGCCGCACCATGGTTGAAAAACAGTGCAACGGGGCTCGGATGAGGCTCCGAATCCGCGTAAATCTCAGAACGTCGCGCTGAGTTTTTTTGTTAATCCATGATTTTATTGGTGGAGCTGACGTCCATCACGGCGGCGTCCGGCACGATCCAGGACCTTCCAACCAATCCATTTGTTTCTGCGGTTTTGACGATTTTGTGTGTCCCATGAAATATGCTCACAGCCTGTAATTTCTGGTGCACGTCCTGCCATGTCCTCATTCTCTCCCTGGCGGTATTCCCTGCCTGCGATCTTCCGGCGACGAACGAGCATTGGACGAGAGGCGGGTTTTTTACCTATTATATTCCGTTGTTTGCGGAATTTCGGACCCGGCGCGGATCACAGTCGAGCCGTGTGGCCAGAACCTCGACGGTGTCAGTGAAAAACAACGAGGAGGATCCTGATGCGCAGATTCCCGTCCATCCCGGCGCTGCTGGCGACCACCGTGGCCGCCGTCAGCCTTGTCAGTCTTCACGTGGGCGGCCAGACACCGCGATCCGGCAATCCCATCCTGGCCGGCTGGTATGCCGATCCTGAAGCCCACATATTCGAGCAGGAGTACTGGATCTACCCTACCTATTCAGCTCCGTATGGCGAGCAGACATTCCTCGACGCGTTCTCGTCGAGCGACCTC
>Ga0113563_10001282_pt1 | contig 14067 bp, 6 predicted proteins | sample Mud3Dept3metaG_FD_80117 | JGI IMG/M metagenome (GOLD analysis project Ga0113563, IMG submission 80117) | Freshwater wetland microbial communities from Ohio, USA, analyzing the effect of biotic and abiotic controls - Mud 3 Core 4 Depth 3... | ecosystem: Environmental > Aquatic > Freshwater >...
GAAAGGCGCGCTGGAAAATGTGCTTGGGGCATGTTCGCGGGTCACAGTCGGGGATGGGGAAATAACCCTCGATACCGGTCAGCAGGCAAAGCTCCGAGAAAAATACCAGGCCTGGAGCGCTCAGGGCTACCGGGTGCTGGGGGTGGCAGTCAAATCCGTCGGCGCGCAGGAGAACCCCCTTTCCAAAAAAGATGAAACCGACATGACCTTCGCAGGATTCCTGTTGTTCCTGGACCCACCAAAGGAAGGCGTACAGGAGACCATGCGGGCATTGGCTAAGCTGGGGGTGCAGCTCAAGGTGATTACGGGTGACAATAAGCTCGTAGCCCATCATGTCGGGCGGGTAGTCGGACTGGGAGAAGCGAAGGTGTTGACCGGCTGCGAACTGGATGACTTGCGCGACGAGGCGGTCTGGCATGCGGTGGAGGAAACCACCATCTTTGCGGAGGTGGATCCTAACCAGAAGGAGCGCATTATTTTGGCGCTCAAGAAGCGCGGGCACGTAGTGGGCTACATGGGAGACGGCATCAATGACGCCCCCTCGTTGCACAGCGCTGACGTGGGCATCTCGGTGGCAAACGCCGTGGATGTTGCCAAGGAAGCCGCTGACCTGGTGCTGCTCAAACAGGATCTGGATGTACTGCGTGAGGGCATTGTACAGGGAAGAAAAACGTTTGCCAATACGCTCAAGTATGTGTTCATGGCGACCAGCGCAAACTTCGGAAACATGTTCAGCATGGCTGGGGCTTCGCTGTTTTTGCCATTTCTTCCGATGTTGCCCAAACAGATTCTGCTGATCAACTTCCTTACCGATCTGCCCGAGATGACTATCGCCGGTGATCGCGTGGATGATGTGTTTGTGGAACGCCCGCGACGCATGGATATCAACTTCATCCGCCACTTTATGTTGATATTTGGCCCACTCAGTTCGCTGTTCGATTTTGCCACCTTTGCAGTGTTGTTGTGGCTGATGAAGGCTAGCGAGCAGAGCTTCCAAACCGGCTGGTTTATTGAGTCAATCTTCTCGGCGGGAATGGTGGTTTTTGCGGTGCGCACGCGCCTGCCGTTTCTGCGCAGTCGTCCCAGTCGCGCCATGCTCGCAGTCACCGTACCTGTGATGCTGATTTCGTTGTGGCTCCCCTATTCACCTTTGGCCGAGGTGTTGGACCTTGTGCCGCTTTCGATTCCGTGTGTAGGTGTGCTTTTGGGAATCGCGGTGATTTACTTTATATCCGCAGAATCTACCAAACACTGGTTCTATCGCAAGTACGGCGGTTAAAACAATGCAGCTGGTGGGGAGTGTCGAACGACACGTTTTCTCACGATCGGCAAAAGCGGTCATCATCCGCCTGAACACCGGAGATTCCTGCGTGCGGACGCGAATGACCTGCCCTGCACGGGAGCGCAGGAACGACTCTCCGCAGGTGTGCAGCCGCTTTCCATCCCCGTCGAGTGAAGCGAAAATCCGGGTCCCAGGCGCATTCCGCCGGCACCGAGATGGCACGGAAAAGCCACTGGCTCACATTGCCCTTTTGATCCGCTGAAGCGCCTCGAGGATCGCTCGATCCAGTTCGGCGCGGTTGTTGCTGAACCGGTGGTTTGCAGCTTCGCGGCTCATGCTTTCACCTCCCCAGAAGGAGTCGGATCAAACCCCCGGAGCTGTGGACCCGAGCCAAGGCATAGGTGATCGTAAGCAGGTCGGTGCCTTTGGGATAGATAAGATATCTGCCCTCCCAGCGCGGCGCGAACTTCTTTTTGAATTGGAAGAGATTCTTGTACCCGTAAAAAGAGTTCAGATTCTCAAATAGTAATGCCACGCCGCGGTCCAGCGTACCCTTCGGATCCGCAACATTCGCCAGCGGCGCATTCGCCAGGCTGGCCTCCTTATAACCCGCAGATTGCAGTTGCAGCAGGGAGTGTGCCAGAAGAAAATCCATGCTGCCTGCAGGGGCCGTGCTCCGCTTGCGCATCAGATCCAGGACTACAGCCTCGCCCTGGCGGTAAGGCAGCCACGAACAGAAAGCTTCAATTCTGTCACCGACGGCGCCGACGAATGCCGTGACTTTTTCTAGGGCTTCCAGCGAGAACCGTCCGATGGTGAAGCCCAGTTCGCCCAGTCGTTTCTCAGCCAGCCATTCCTGAGAGATCTCCTCGAGTTGCTCGTCGACGCCGGCGTCGGGTTGCCGGCTCCGGTTGTAACGGCGGACCAGCATTCCCGTCTTGGCCGTCTTGTTCACCATGGCGCGCAGATTCGCCCTTTTATTGCCCGCCAGGCCGAACTCCTTCAGCTCAATTACAGCTTCCTCGGCAATCTTGAGAGCGCGCAGCCCTGAGACTCTGTAGGCGGGGAGACGGGATTCGGCAACCTCGTAGAAGCAGCCCGTCCAACCGTTCTTACTGCAGAGTTCAAGGTATTCGCGCACGCTGCTATCAAAGTCCTCATCCGCTGCCAGCGCGTCGCCGCAGGTGATTGCCACCGACCCATGAGTAGCGAATGCGACGAGAGCACGTCCCTCGGCCACCAGGTAGTGATGCTTGTCGACTTGAACGGCAAATGCCGAGAGTGAATGGCGGCTGTGCTCATTGAAAATCGCGCGGACCCGGCCTGCCGGGGCCTCCTGCCGGTCACGCAGGATAACAGGTCGCAGGAAAAGCGCCAGCAGGTAAAAACGAGCGATCCAGCCGGCGATTTGCAGAGAACCGAGATAATAGGCCGCGTGCCGGGTCCTGGGATCCACACCGGGCGCTAAAATCAGGATCCCATCACGAAACGCTTCACTCAGCGGCGTCGCTTCCGCTTGCCAGGTGAATTGACCGGCGAGCTGTTTCAGTCCTATGTAGCCATAGACCATCACCGCGCCTGCCAGCACCGGCGCTGTCAGGAACCCGAGGCGAAGAGACGCCGGATCGCTGCGCGCATAGAAGCGGCCACGAAAGGAGAGGAGATATGCAAGCAGCAACCCCGCCACGAAGGAGTGGTGCAGATCCAATCCGTGAGTCACATGCGCAAGCAGAGAGACAGCGAGCGCGATGCAGGCGACATACCACGCCTGCTCCTTTCTTCGTGCGAACCCCCTGGTCACCTGCAGCAGGGCAATCCCTGAAAAGAGCATCAGCGAGCGGCTGGGCTGGATCACCTCCAGGGGCAGCCAGCTTTCCAGAACGCGCAGGGAATGCTGGGAGCGCGGCAGGAGCGCGGTAACCAGGTTGAGTGCTCCCATGGCGCCGATCAGCACCGGGATGAGCATGTGCACGTCGGCCATTCTGAGGTCTTCCACCCACCCGGCGCGTCGGATGTGGCGAAGGAACACTACCACGGCGCCGGTCGCCAGGAGTCCAAGCAGTAGGGTGAACTCATATCGCTCGAGTCCGGTAAATATGCGCGCCGCCGCCTCACCCAGGTAAAATCCCAGCAGCGCCGTGGGCGCCGCCCAGACAATACTGGTAGCGAGGTTGATCAGAGTGAACCGCAGCCCGGGCATGCCCAGCGCGCCGCAGGCTGCGGGAATGATGATGCGGAAGCCGAAAGCGAACCGGCTGAAGAGGAGAAGCCAATTGCCGTGGCGAGACATCAATCCCAGGACTTTTTTGTACCGCGGATGCTGGCCGAAGCGTCGCTCAAGCCAGGCACGACCGCGAGTCCGGGCCATCAGGTAATAGACCTGGTCGGCTGCGGTGTTGGCTGCGATCGCTACGGCAATGACCCAGGGCAAGCTGAAAAGGCCGAGATGCGCCATGTAGGAGGCGGCGAGGAGGAAGGCTTCGCCCTCGAGTGCCACGCCCAGAAACAGAAGTGCGTATCCGTATCGGATCAGCAGGGCTTCCATGACTCACCCAGTGCAGTAGGATAGCATCCTGGCATGTACATTCACATACGCCTTGTTTCATTCGGACGCAACACGGCAAGTCTTCGAGTGCTTACCCAACCTCAAGCACCAGGCCTTGATCATGACTGCCTATGCCAACGGCATGAGGGCTTCTGAAGTAGCCTGGTTTCTGCCGCGAAACTCATATTGTATGCAAGATTGATATTGTGGCGATTGGACTTCGACCTGGACGTGGACCACCTTTTCCATGGCATGCCACTGCGAACGAATACGCCATTCGCAATGGAAATATTCTTGATGCGGCCAGGTCCAAGTCGAGGACCAGGCCCAGGGGATTTTACTTCAAGCGTTTCTTCGCAGGCGCTATCATGCAGTCTTTCCGAATGCGTGGCACGGAGGGAGCATTCCCCAATCCGCATTCTCACGGGGGGACAGGTGCACCACATTTTCACCGGCACGTTCGCCGCGCTCGAGGCGCGATTCGTTGAACTGGCCCGCCGCCAGCAGGAGGGGGACCCGCTGGCGCCGGTGGCTGTGCTTGTCGGGTCGAACCTGCTCGCTTCCTATCTCAAGCGCCGGATCGCCGAGACGGGCGGTGCCGCCGCCAACCTGCACTTTCTCACGTTTCTCGATCTTGCCCGGAAGCTGGGCTCGCCGGCTCCTTCGGGAGGCTCCAAACCCGATCTCCCTCATTTGGGGGCATCCCTTTTCCTGGAAGACGTTCTGGAAAGAAACACGCCGGAGGCATTCGCGCGCGTGGCGGGATTCGCGGGTTTCCGGGGCGCGGTGCTGGACACGTTCCGCGATTTGCGCGATGCGGGCGTCATGCCGTCGAGCCTGGAATCATCGATTGCGGCGATCCGCGGTCTGGCGCCCGACCGGCAAACCCACCTGCGCAGCCTGGCGCGGATCTATCGCCTGTTCAAGGCGCGGATCTCGGCCTTCCGGGACAGCGCGGACGAATTCCGGCAGGCAGGCCTGGCGGCGGGCGCCGCGCCGCGTGTGCTGGGAACCCGCTCGCTTCTGATCTACGGCATCTATGATGTGACGGGCGTTCAAGCAGACCTTTTGCATTCACTCAAGGATGCACTTGACCTGACATACTTCATCCCCTTTGTGGATAAGCATGCGACGCGATTCGCGGCGCCGTTCCTGGAGGCGCGAAGCCGGGAACTGGAGGTGGCGCCGGAAGAGTTGCCTCAGGTGCAGCCGAAAGTGGGCCTCCACAGGCTGGCGGCACGGATCTTCGCACCGTTTGAGCCGGTTGCCGCCTGTTATCCCCTCCAGCCCCTGGTTGCGGACGGCTCCTTTACCCTCGTGTCCGTGCCGGGAGAGTCGCGCGCCGCGGTCGAGGTGATTCGGGAGGTATTGGCCGCGGTTCAGCAGGGGCTCATACGGGGGTTTCACGAAGCCGCCGTCATTTTGCGCCAGCCCGACGAGGAGGCGCCGGTCCTGACCGAAGCATTCCGTCTTCGGGGAATCCCTTATTACCTGCACGGCGGCAGCGCCTTTTCCCGCAGGCCGCTGTCGCAGGCGATCCTGGCGATTGCCGGACTGGAATCCGAGGCGTTCTCCCGCCGCGCAGTCCTCAAAGCGATGGACCTGGTCGCCGCCGCCCTGCCGCCGGAAACGGCTTCGGCCTGGGACGTGCCGCAATGGCGCCTGCTGACGAATGATCCGCGTTTTCTCGCCGGCGTGGCGGCATGGGACGCGGCGACGGAGAGTCTGGTGAGGGAGGCGCGTGGGAGGCTCAGGAGGGCAGAAGCGAGCGAGGCCTCCGGAGAGGATCCAGGGGATGAAGAGTATCTGGCGCATTCGGTGCCGGCCGCGCAAAATTTACTGGACTCCGCCGTTTCCCTCCGTGCCGGCTGGATCGAGTTGCGGAAAGCCGCTGCGGACTGGCCGGAGGCATGCTCCTGGCAGGAATGGGCCAGGCTCCTGCAGGAACGGCTCGAACCAATCCTCGGGAAATCGGCGGACTGGCCGGCGTTTTCGCCGGTCCTGGATGTATTCCATTGCCTGGGCCGGATTCCCGATGATGCAGCCTTCCGGCAGGCGGCGTCGCGCGCGCGCATGGCCGCAGCGTTGCTGGACGCGCTTGCGGATCTCGCGTCCATGGAAGGCGCCTTCGAACGGCGCGGGGTGACGCTGCTGTCGGCCGCCGCGGCACGCGGCCTGCGCTTCCCCCTCGTGATCCTGCCGGGGCTGGAAGAGGGGCGCTTTCCGGCGCGTTTGCGCCAGGACCCGCTCCTTCTGGATTCGGAACGTCAGAAGATCGGGCGCCCGTCACGCCTTCCGCTGAAATCGCTGCGCGGGGAAGAGGAGAAGCTCCTGTTTGACATGGCCGTGCGCTCGGCGGAAAGGCGGCTCGTGCTGATGACCTCGCGGCTCGATGAGGCATCCGACCGGGAACGCATTCCCTCCCAGTTCTTCCTGCGCTGTGCCGCGGCGGCGCGCGGCGCAACGGTCGGTCTGAAGGATCTGACTCCTGAAGAGATCCCCGGGTTGCGATCGGCGAGCCTGGACGGGGCCGGCGCGCCGAAGGACATGATTGCGGTCGACGAAGGCGAGGTCCGGCTCGGTCTCATCGCAGAAGACTCCGGCCGGGCGCGCGCCGTGCTGGCCGAAATCGCTCACGTGGAGCCCGGGTTGTTGCGCGGCCCGATGGCATACGACCGCGCGCGCTGGGAGCGCCGGCTCACCGGATTCGATGGGCGGCTGCTGGATGCGGAACTGGTGCGAAGCGTGGCGGGCACGGTCCTCGGCGGCCAAGTGTCGGCGAGCCGCATCGAGGAATATGCGAAGTGTCCCTACCTCTTCTATTTGAGGCGGGTCCAGCGGCTGGAGAAATGGCGGGAAGAGGAGCCGTTCGAGGGATTGGATCCCCTCGTGCGCGGCCAGGTGATTCACGCGATCCTGGAGGAATTCCTGCGCGACTTTGCGGGCGGCAAGTTTGCCGGGACATCGGTTTCTCAGCTTCAGCAGGCGCTGTCGGAGAAGTCGCTCCGCGCGCTCGAAGAAGTCCGGCCGGCCGCGATGCCCGATCTGCTCTGGGAGATCGAACGGGACCGGCTGCTGGCGATGCTCCGTAACTGGCTGGAATTTGAAAAAGAGCGGGAAAACCCTGGATGCCCGCCGATGCACCTGGAACGGAGTTTCGGCACGTTCCACGGCGAGGCCATTTCGCCGGCCTACCGGGTGGAGGGTCGCGGCGCCGCGTTTGAATTCAGGGGCCGGATCGATCGCATCGACGGAACGCGCGCAGGAGGCCGGGCGCGCGTGATCGACTACAAGACCGGCACGCTGCCCAGATCGATGAGCGGCGGAAAGCGGACGCTGCTCATGGCCGGTGAGAAGATCCAGCTCGCGGTCTATTGTGGCGCCCTGTCGGTCATGGAGGATCTTGCCGGCACTCCGCGCGTCGAAGGGGAGTACCTTCATCTGCAACCCGGCGACGGCCAGGTCCTGCCCTGCAGCTATGGAGACCTGGAGCTCCGGGAAGCCGTGCGGCGCCTGCCGGAGATGCTGGAGATCATCCGCGAGGGGATGGAAGGCGGCGTTTTCTTTGCTCGTTCCCGCGGCAGCGTCCGGCCGGAAGGGCATTGCAGGTTCTGCGATTACCTTGCCATCTGCGGCAAGGACCGGGAGCGGCGGGAGTCGGACAAATCTGCGGATCCGGCAGTGCTGCGCTTTGCCCGGCTGAAAGAAATCGACGGCGCGGAGGAGGAGGAGCCATGACCGCCGATCGGGACCAGAGACGCCGGGCGCGGGAAGAGACAAACCGGTCCTTCATTGTGGAGGCATCGGCGGGAACAGGCAAGACCAGCATCCTGATCGAGCGCATTCTGCATTGCGTGCTGGAACGGGGGCCGGACGGCGCGCCCATTCCCCTGTCGCGGATCTGCGCCATTACCTTTACGGAGAAGGCCGCCGGCGAGATGAAGATACGCCTGCGACAGGAATTCGAGCGCAGGAGCGTCGAATCGGGGGATGCGGGGGAGCGGGCCAGGGAGGCGCTGGCCGATCTCGAAGGCGCCGCCATCTCAACATTTCACTCGTTTGCCGTATCTCTGCTTAAGGAACGGCCGGTCGAAGCGGGCCTCGACCCGCGTTTCACCACACTGGACGAAGTGCAGGGCCAGCTCCTCTTCCAGGAAGTGTGGGAGGCGTGGCTGCAGGGCGCGCTCGAGGAACGCAACACGCAGCTGGAGAGCGCGCTGCGCGCCGGCCTGGGTCTGGATGCGCTGCGCGACATCGCCGGGACGATCCGGGCGCATGCCCATACAGTCCGGCGCCTGAGCCTGCCGGCGCCGCCTTCCGAAGAAGAAGCCGGCCGGCAGAGGGCAGGACTGTTGGAGGAGGGGATCGACTTCCGCAGCAAGGTGCGCGATCCTGAAGACAAGCTGTTCGTGCATCTGGAAAGGGCGCTCGCCTGGCTGCAGGATCCCGATTCGGCAGAGATGCCCACGAAGCCCGGGCCTGCCGGCGCGGCCGGCAAATGGGCAGGGGGAAAAGACACGGTAGACGCGGTCAGGACCTTCGTCAGAGGCGCCGCTGACTTTGCCAGGCAGTATAAGCTGCTTCCTGCGCAGCGAACGTTCCATGCTGCGGTTCGCTGGATCATCGACGAGTTCCTGCCGGCATGGGAATCGCGCAAGCGCTTGAAAGGAGCGCTGGACTTTGACGATCAGCTCTGGTGCGCTTGTCAGCTTCTCTCTGACAGCCGCGCAGCCCGGGAAGAATTTCAGAACAGGTATGCCGCGCTCCTGATCGACGAGTTTCAGGACACGGACCCCGTGCAGTGGGAGATCATCCGACTGCTGGCAGCGCGACAGGACGGCGCGGCGCAGGCTGGCGGCAGGATCGCCGCGGGGAGGCTCTTCATCGTGGGGGATCCGAAACAATCGATCTACCGGTTTCGAGGCGCCGACATCGAGACTTACAGTACGGTTGCAGGGAAGGATGCGATGGCGGAACTGGGCCTGGAGCGGCTCGAGCTGACGGTGAATTTCCGCTCTGTCCCCGGCATCCTCGGCTTTGTCGACGATGCGTTTCGCGAGGTCATGAAGGAAGCCGAGGGCAAGCTTTTCCAGCCGGGCTACCTTGCGTTCGGCGGCCACGGGGCGCGCGCGGGAAAGCAGGCCGGGCCTGCGGTCCATTTTCTCGGCGACCGGGACGAAGAGGGCAAACCGGCCGGCTCCGGGCGTGAATTCTATGAAGTGGAAGCCGGCCGGATCGCGCGGCTCGTCCTGCGGATGCGCAGCGGCTCCGGCTGGGAGGTGGAAGACCGGGACGGTCCGGGATGGCGCGCGCCAGGATACCGGGACATCGCCATCCTGCTGCCGGTATTGACGCATGCGGACGGTCTTGAAGATGCGCTGCGCAAGTGGGGGATTCCATACGTCCTCGAGGGGGGCAAGTTTTACTACACGCGCAGCGAAGTCTCGTCTGCCGTCACCGTGCTGCGCGCCGTCGCCAATCCGAACGACGCGGTGGCGCTTTACGGGGCGCTGCGTTCGATCTACTTCGGCCTGTCGGATGAGGACCTGCTGCGCGCCAGGCTCGAAGGCATCTCGCTCGACTACCGAAGCGATGTGCCGGCGGGGTCGCCGCTGCACCGGCCCTGCGGCATCCTGCGGGACCTGCATCTGCAGAGGCACGAGCGTTCGGCTTCGGAGCTGCTGGAGACTCTGCTGATGCAGACCGGAGCAAGAGAAGTTCTCGCGCCGCGCGGGATCCAATCGCTCGCCAACCTCAACAAGCTGGTGCGCACCTTGCGCGCGCTGCAGCAGGACACTACGTTCTCCGAAGTGGTGGAAATTGTGGGGGGGATGGACGAAGAGGGGGTCGCCGAGAGCGAGAGCCGGATCATGGAGGAGCGCAGCGACGCGGTGCGGGTTCTGTCGATCCATCGCGCCAAGGGCCTTGATTTCCCCGTGGTGATCGTCTCAGGCCTCGGATTCCAGCGCCGGAGCCGGCCGGCGGACCTCCTGGCGGATCCTCATGGAACGGGGATTTTTGCGCTGCGCGCCGGAGCGAAGGAGTCGGGGCTGAGCACTCCCGGTTGGGATGCGCTCGTGGATGCGGACAAGGAGCGGGAAGACGCCGAGCTGACGCGCCTGCTCTATGTGGCGATGACGCGCGCCCGCGATCACCTCGTTCTCTGCACTCACACGCGCGGGAAATTGCTTCCCGACGGGGAGCGGTACGCGCCGGCCGCTGAGAAAACGCGGCTGCAGCCGCTGGCCGCGTTCCTGGACAGGCTGGGCGAACGGGAGGTTCCATCGGCGCGATATGTCGACGTTGCGGAGCTTGATGGTGTAGAGCCGTCGCAGCCTGCCGAAACGGCGATTCGAGTCGGGGAGGCGGCGGCCGTGCTCAGGTCGAGAACCGATGAGCTGCGGCGGCTGCTCGAGGAAACCCCGAAGTCGCGGCGCCTGCGCACGGCGGCTGCGGGCGGGGAAGAGAGGGCCGGAGCGGAAGCAGGGCCGAGCCCGGCCCGGGACCGGGCAGTGCGCATGGGGATTGCGTATCACGAGGCAATGGAAGCGGCGGACCTGGCGGGCACCGCCGACACGGACGGCCTGGCGAGGGACGCCGGAGGGCGGCACAAGCTGGACGGCGCCGCAATCCGCGACCTGGGCACCATGCTGCGGCAGAGCCTGGCATCGCCGCTGATGGAGCGAGTCCGCACGTCCTTGCGGGCGGGCAGGCGCGTGTTGCGGGAACTCCCTTACGCAAGGCCTGTCGGCGAGGGCGGGGTTGAGATTGAAGAAGGCACCATCGACCTGCTGTTCGAAGAGGACGGCGGGTGGGTACTGGTCGACTACAAGACCGATCAAATTCCGGAAGGGTTATCGGATGTCGCGCCGTTCTTCCGAAACAGATACGCAGCGCAGATGCACGCTTACGTTGAGGCCTTGCAGCAGCTGGGCATAGCAGTCAGGTCCACCTGCCTCCTCCTCGCCCGCGCCGGTGAGTCTATCGACTTCACGGATTGATACTTCGAATAAACACCGAATTACGGGATACAGAAAAATCCTGCGGCGTCAAACGATGGTTGTTGTGCCTGCCAAAAACTTCATCGGTAATAATCAAGATAAGAAACCATATGGCGCCGGAGTGAAATCTCCTTCAGGATGACGACATGGTCGAGGCATTCTCAGCGGATCGAGCCGATCAACCGTTCAACATAGGGGCTCTGCCAGGGAGATCGGAAAGTGGTGATAAGCTCGCTGATTTGAATTGCTACGGAGTTTTTGGCAGGGACACCCGGGACAGTTCTTCAGGCAGGAACTTCAGGGCGACGGCGCGGTGGAGCCTGGTGTCCTCGGCCTTGTAGACAACGCCCATGCCGCCGCCGAGTTTCTCGATGATCCGGTAATGAGAAATGCTCCTGCCAATCATGGAGAATGCCTCCACTGGCAATGCGCTCGCTGCAATCTGAAGCACCTGAATGTGGGTCCATTATAGTCGCTCGGTCCAGCCATGGATAGCCGAATGCGCGGCATTTGTGGGGATATCCGGCATTCGCAGGCCGGCAGCATTGTTCTCGCGGGAATTCAGGGCTGAAGGCCGAGAGTGATCCGGACGGCTTCTTCGACGGCCGAGAGCTCCGCGGGGCTCAGCATTCCGATCCTGGATCCCAGGCGGGACTTGCCGAGGGATCTCATCTGGTCTCCCAGCACGCGCGCGGGATTCCCTTGAATCTCGATCATAGCCTCGCCTGGAAACAGGGACTCGACATTGCTTGTGATCGGAAGAACGATCACACGGGCGCCGAATTGGTTGCAGGAATCATTGGATAGGATGACGGCCGGGCGGGTTTTTCGTATCTCCGTCCCGCGCACTGGATCGAGCTTTACCCAGAAAACCTCCCCCCGTCGCGGCCATGCTTTCATTCGGGCCAACCTTCCGTTTCGGTGAGGGTCCAATCTTTCGACAGAGTGTTCCTCCACGCCTCCATCCGGGCTGCCTTATAGGCAGCGTCGAGGGTGCTTTTGTCCGGACGAAGCTTCGTCCGGACAGCCTCGTTGATGAAGGCGCTCAGCCTTTTTGCCGGCACCTGACGTTTGAGGCGTTTGTAGACTCCCTCTTCCATGATGATGTTCAATCGCACCGGCATCCCTGCCCTCCCGTTTTATGCTGTATTGTATACAGGATTGTGCTTCCCCGTCAATCCACTCCTTTAAAGTCATTGAGGGCCCATGATCGGCGGCGCGTCGTGCATTTCAACGTAACAGAACATCCCACCGCACACTGGACCGGCGAGCAGATTATCCAGGTCTTCCCCGACGGGAATGAACCGCGGTATCTGCTGCGGGATCGTGACGGGATTTACGGGGAAGAATTTAAAGAACGGATTCAGGCGATCGGCATCAAAGAAATCAAGATATTGCCCATGGCTCCAAAACGTAGCATTCCCAATGGGTAAGTGCAACGTTTTCAATCAATACGGAATTATTGGCAGGGACTATAGTCGGGAAAACACGTATCTTTAAAGGAACGATTTTCCGCCCGGCATCGTCCATACTTCCGGAACATAGGAGTCTGTCCGAGAATTAGGAGGGGCCGCGTCCCGGGCGCTGCGGGAGCAGATGCGAGGCGGCGCGACGCAGGCGATGCCGCTGCACATCGTCGAGGAGCGCCAACGCCGCAGATGCCCCGCACCGCCCGGAACCCGCATGGGGTTTGCGCCGCGATTGCTGCGTTGCTCGTCGTCAACGATGTGCAGCAACATCCCCTCTATCTTCATAAGTTTGGCGCCTTGCGCTCGCAGTGCAAGCCCCATGCGCGCGGAGGAGGATAAGGCATGAAAAGAAGAACATGGTTGCTCGCCGCCTGTTTCGGGCTGGCCGCCGCCCTCGTTTCGTCGGCCGGGACGACCGTCCTGTCCGGTCCGGCCGGGCAGGACAAGGAGGAGCTTGGCCGTATCGAGCAGGCCGTCCGGGCTTCGATCGGCTGGGCCAAGAACAAGGACCTCAAGCTCCTCTACGACACGATCGCCAACGACCCGGATTTCCTCGAAGTGCACCCCGAAGGCAGCCTCGTCAAGGGATTCGAGGAGTTCAAGAAGGCGGAGCAGATCTGGATGAGCCCGAATTTCAAGGCCGTCCGCTACGAGATCCGGGACCTGCGGATCAAGCTTTCCCGGTCGGGCGACGTCGCCTGGTTTTTCTGCATCCTGGACGACATAAACGAGTGGAAGGGGCAGCCGGCCAACTGGGAGAACACCCGCTGGACCGGCGTCCTCGAGAGGCGGGGCGGCCGCTGGGTCATAGCCCAGCAGCACTTCTCCTTCGCCCGGGAGGAAGCCCCGGCGGGGCCGGCCGGGCCCTACCTCGGCCAGAAACCGCCGGGAATGACGCCGGAGATCTTCGCACCGGGAATCGTCTCGACCGGCCTGGACGAGCTGAATTCGGTGTTTTCCCCGGACGGGAACGAGTTCTATTATTGCGTCCGCAACATGGGGGCTTCGTCATTGTTCATCATGAAACGCGTCGGGCAGACCTGGGGCGCTCCCCAGCCCCTCCCCTTCGCCGGGCCCTATGACGATATCGACGTTTCTCTCTCTCCCGACGGGCGGCAGATTTTCTTCTGCTCGAACCGCCCGGTCTCGGGAAGCGGCCCTGCCAGGCAAGACCACGACATCTGGATGTGCGAGAGGACGGGAGACACATGGGGACCGCCCCGGCACCTGGGGGACGCGGTCAACTCGCCCCGCGAGGATTTCTATCCCGTGGCGACGAACAACAAGACGCTCTACTTCAACAGCCAGCGGGCCGGCGAGGGGACCAATGACATCTATTTCTGCCGGTGGGTCGACGGGAAATACGCCCCGGCGGAAAAGCTCGGGCCCGAGGTCAATACGGAGCACCGCGAATTTGACGCCTTCGTCGACCCCGACGAGCGCTTCCTCATTTTCTCCTCGGAACGGCCGGGGGACGACCGCTTTGGCGACCTCTATATCAGCTTCAAAACGGACGGCGGGACCTGGACTCCATCGAAAAACATGGGTAAGGGCATCAACGGCCCGGGGCCGGAATACGGCACGGTCCTCACGCCCGACAAAAAATTCCTGCTGTTCACCCGCCAGACGTACCCGCGAATCGCGAGACCGGCCGGCCGGCCTCTGACCCGAGACGACTATGTGAAGATGCAGGCCGATCCGAACAACGGCTCGACCGACATCTGGTGGGTGGACGCCCGCGTCATTGAAGAAGCGAGGACCGGCCCCGTC
>Ga0113563_10001283_pt1 | contig 14067 bp, 8 predicted proteins | sample Mud3Dept3metaG_FD_80117 | JGI IMG/M metagenome (GOLD analysis project Ga0113563, IMG submission 80117) | Freshwater wetland microbial communities from Ohio, USA, analyzing the effect of biotic and abiotic controls - Mud 3 Core 4 Depth 3... | ecosystem: Environmental > Aquatic > Freshwater >...
CCGGGCCACGCGAACAGGTCAAATTCATCAAGACGGATAATGTGCGGATCATCGATGGGCCGTTTCTTGGGTTTAATGGTTTGGTGGACGAGGTGGATCAGGACCATGGCCGGCTTAAAGTTCTGGTCAGTATTTTTGGGCGCTCCACTCCGGTGGAGCTTGGGTTTTTGCAAGTGGAACGGATTTAGCCTCCGAAATGGTCGAACGTGCGTAGGAGTGTAGGATATGGCGAAGGAAGTATCGGCACAGATTAAGCTGCAGATTCCAGCCGGGAAGGCAAACCCTGCCCCTCCGGTCGGGCCGTCGCTGGGTCAGCACGGCGTCAATATCATGGAGTTTTGCAAACAGTTCAATGCGAAAACACAGAAAGAGGGCGATAGCATCATCCCGGTGGTCATTACGGTCTATAAGGACCGGTCATTTACCTTTGTGATGAAAACTCCACCGGCGTCCGATCTCTTGAAGAAAGCTGCAGGGATCATTAAGGGGTCGGGCGTTCCCCAGAAAGACAAGGTTGGCAAGATCACAAAGGTGCAGTTGCGTGAGATCGCGCAAAAGAAAATGACAGATCTCAATGCCGTCGATCTTGATGGGGCGATCAAGATCATTGAAGGGACGGCGCGCAGCATGGGAGTCGTGGTTCAAGGGTAATCGAAGCGGATTGGACGGGCGTTTGTGCTCGCATAGGTTACGCGCACGTCCTGGCGTGCTCAGGGTGGGCGGGTGAAAACGATGCGCGCACGCGAGGCTCGCCTTCTCTGCTGGGTGTTGAGAAAAGAGGGGAGTGCAATGGGAAAGAAGATGAGAGCAGCCGTAGAAAAGCTTGAGCCTCGGGCCTATGCGTTGCGCGAGGCGGTCGACGCGGTGAAGCGGTCGGCCTACACCAAGTTCGATGAATCCGTCGATCTGGCGCTTCGATTAGGCGTCGATCCGAAGCGGGCAGACCAAATGGTGCGTGGCACGACCTCGCTGCCGCATGGTACGGGGAAGAAGATTCGCGTCTTGGTCTTTGCCAAGGGAGAGAAAGAGCAGGAGGCGCGGCAAGCCGGCGCTGATTATGTCGGGTCCGATGATCTGATGGAGAAGATCAAGGGGGGGTGGATGGACTTCGATTGCGCGATCTCGACGCCGGATCTTATGGCGGCCGTCGGGAAGCTCGGAAAGGCCCTTGGGCCCCGTGGGCTCATGCCGAATCCGAAGACGGGGACCGTCACCTTCGAAGTCGGCAAAGCCGTGTCGGAAATTCGGAAAGGCCGTGTGGAGTACAAAGTTGAAAAAGCCGGGATCGTGCAAGTGCCAGTCGGGAAGGTGTCGTTTCAGTCTGAGCAGCTCTATGACAACGCCGCCGCAGTTCTTGAGGCCGTGATCAAGGCAAAACCTGCCTCGTGCAAAGGACGCTATCTGATGAGCGCGACCCTCTCGAGCACGATGGGCCCTGGGGTGAAGCTTGATGCCATTGCGTTAGCCAAAGAATGGAGTTAGTTGGGGCGTTGCCGCGCGGAAGGGGAAGGGTTCGATTATGAATAAGGATGAGAAAGCGACAGCCGTTGCGGAGTTGACGGAGACATTCGGTCGTGCACGGCTTGCCATTGTCACCGAAAGTGCCGGGCTCCCCGTCAACCAGGTTACGGAACTTCGCAAGCTATTGCGAGGTGCTAAAGCCGAATACAAGGTGGTCAAGAATACGTTGGCCGCCCGTGCTGCTGAGGGCACGATCCTTTCCGGGGTGAAAACCTACCTCAAGGGACCGACAGGGCTGGTGATCGGCTATGACGATCCGGTGCTCCCGGCCAAGGTCCTTCGGGATTTTATTCTGGCGGAGAAGCGCGAACAGAAGATTAAGATTACCATCGGTGTGGTGGAGGGCAAGGTGGTGCAGCCCGCTGAATTGGCGGCTGTGGCGAAGCTACCAAAGAAGGAAGTCCTCATTGCGATGTTGTTGTCGGCCATGCAGGGACCGGCGCGTGGCCTGGTGTATACGCTTAGTGCGGTCTTGTCGAAATTTGTGAGAGTCATTGCAGCCATTCAGGACAAACGAAAAGGAGAAGGGGATATGTCAACGACCACGGCAAAATTGTCACAGGAAGAGTTGATCAAGGCCATCGAGACGATGAGTGTGCTCGATTTGGCGGAACTCGTGAAGGGGTTAGAGACCCGATTCGGCGTCACGGCTGCCGCACCGGTCGCCGCCGCGGCTCCCACTGCAGGTGGTGGTGCAGCAGCGGCAGTCGAGGAGAAGACATCGTTCGACGTCGTGCTCGTGTCTGCTCCGGCGGATAAGAAAATCCAGGTCATTAAGGTCGTCCGCGAACTCACCAGCCTCGGGTTGAAGGAAGCGAAGGATTTGGTCGAAGGCGCGCCAAAGCCCGTGAAGACCGGTGTCACGAAGGAAGAATGTGACACCATGAAGAAGAAGCTTGAAGAAAGCGGCGCCAAGGTCGAGATCAAGTAGTTTCGATCAGACCAGTTTCTAGAATCTGTGGGTGCCTGCCATATGCGGGCGCCTAGGCCTGACCATTGTAGTGGAGGACCGGCGAATGTCCGAAACGACTCTGCAAGAGTTCATCGAGCGGAAAGATTTCTCTCGTATTCATAGCAGCATCGAAATTCCTGATCTTATTGAGATCCAGAAGCACTCCTATGAAGAGTTTCTTCAGCGGGAGGTCGAGCCGGAACGTCGCAAGGATCATGGGCTCCAGGCAGCCTTGGCGAGTGTCTTCCCGATTCCGGATTACAACAATACGGCCGTATTGGAGTTTACGAGCTATACGCTCGGCACTCCTAAGTACGATGAACGGGAATGCCTTGAGCAGGGGATGACCTTTGCCGTTCCACTCAAGCTTCGGGTGCGCTTGGTCGTGTTCGATAAGGAAGATAAGGGTTCCAAGAAAAAGGTGCTCGACGTTCGAGAGCAGGAAGTCTACGTCGGCGAGTTGCCGCTCATGACGGAGCGGGGAACCTTCATTGTCAACGGCACAGAACGCGTGGTGGTGAGCCAGTTGCATCGATCTCCCGGTGCGTCCTTCACGCATGATAAGGGCCGAACTCACTCCAGCGGCAAGGTGTTGTATTCCGCCAGAATCATTCCCTATCGCGGATCGTGGCTCGACTTCGAGTTCGACGCACGTGACATCCTCTATGTGCGCATCGACCGTCGGCGGAAAATGCCGACAACTATTCTGTTGAAGGCCTTCGGCTTTTCGAGCGACGATTTGCTCAAGATGTATTATCCGGTTGAAGAAATTCGGGTCGTCAAGGGCAAGATGCTGCGAAAGCTCGACCCTGAGATCCATCAGGGTCTGCGCTGTTCGGCGGAAGTACTTGAGAAGGGCGGTAAGGAGCCCCTGGTAAAGGAAGGCGCCAAGCTGACGAAGGGGCTTATCGCGAAGCTCAAGGCGGCCGGTGTGAAAGAAATCCCGCTTGCGTCGAGTGAGTTGATCGGTCGTGCAGTCCTGACCGAACTGGTGGATTCAAAGAAGAACAAGATCGCCGAAAAAAATCAGCGGCTCACTGCTGAGATCGTCGAAGCGCTGCTCGAGAGCGACATCGAGGAATTCAAGGCGATCTATTTTGATACGGTCACGTCTACGCCAGTGATTATGGACACGCTGGAGATGGATAAGACCACCTCGAAAGAGGAGGCTATGGTCGAGATCTATCGTCGCTTACGGCCGGGAGAAACGCCCTCAGTCGACACGGCGCGTGCACTATTCGACAATCTGTTCTCGAACTCCAAGCGGTACGATCTCTCGCCGGTCGGGCGCCTGAAGTTGAACAAGAAGCTGGGTCTCGATCTGCCGTTGGAGCAGCGGACGTTGACGGCGCAGGACATGGTCGAGGTGATCCGCTATCTCGTGAATTTGAAGCTGGGCAAGGGCGAAATCGACGACATTGATCACTTGGGCAATCGTCGCGTCCGTTCGGTCGGCGAGTTATTGGAGAATCAATTCCGACTTGGGCTGGTCCGCATGGAGCGCAGTATCAAGGAGCGGATGAACCTGCTGGATATGGAAACGGTGCTGCCGCACGATTTGATCAATGCGAAGCCCGTGGTCGCTGCCGTGAAAGAGTTTTTCAGCAGCAGCCAGTTGTCTCAGTTCATGGACCAAACGAATCCGCTCGCAGAAATTACACACAAGCGGCGACTTTCCGCGCTCGGCCCCGGTGGGTTGACCAGGGAGCGGGCAGGGTTCGAAGTTCGCGACGTCCATCCTTCACATTACAGCCGTATTTGCCCGATCGAAACACCGGAAGGCCCGAACATCGGCTTGATCACGTCATTGGCGACCTATGCGCGTATCAATAAATTTGGGTTTATCGAAGCGCCCTATCGGAAAGTGTTGAAGGGGCGGGTCACTGACGAAATCGAGTTTCTCTCCGCAATCGAAGGGGACAAGTACATCATTGCGCAGGCAAACTCGAAAGTGGATGCCTCCGGGCGTTTGGTGTCAGAAACCATCTCGGCACGGGCTGCCGGAGATTTTGTGATGGCCACATCGGACAAGATCGAGTACATGGACGTGTCGCCGAAACAGGTGGTGAGTGTGGCCACGGCTTTGGTGCCGTTCTTGGAGCATGACGATGCGAATCGTGCCTTGATGGGATCGAATATGCAGCGTCAGGCGGTGCCGTTGCTCAAGTCGGAGGCTCCGTTAGTCGGTACGGGAATGGAAACCGTGGTTGCGCGCGATTCGGGTTATGTTGTGCAGGCCCGGCGTGCCGGCGTCGTGGAAAGCGTGGATGCTACAAGGATCGTCGTTCGTTCCGATTCAAAAGAAGGTCGGAAAAGGAACGATGCTGGCTTGGATGTGTATGATCTGATCAAGTTTCAGCGATCGAATCAGAGCACGACTATCACGCAGACCCCGGTGGTGGGGCTTGGACAGCCGGTGAAAGTGGGACAGGTCTTGGCCGATGGTCCCGCCATTGATCACGGCGAACTGGCATTAGGCAAGAACATTCTCGTCGCCTTCATGCCCTGGGGTGGATACAACTTCGAAGACGCCATTTTGTTGAGCGAAAAGCTGGTGCGCGAAGATGCGTTCACCTCGATTCACATTGAAGAATTCGAGGTGGAGGCCCGCGACACCAAGTTGGGGAAAGAGGACATTACTCGTGACATTCCGAATGTTGGAGAAGAGGCGCTTCGCGATCTTGACGAGAGCGGGATAATTCGTATCGGGGCCGAGGTAAGGCCTGGGAATATCCTGGTCGGGAAGGTGACGCCGAAAGGCGAAACGCAGCTGACACCGGAAGAAAAACTCTTACGGGCCATCTTCGGTGAGAAAGCGGGCGATGTGAAGGATACATCGCTCACGGTGCCGCCGGGCGTCGAAGGCATCGTTGTCGATGTGAAAATCTTCTCGCGCAAGGGACTCGATAAAGACGAACGATCCAAGAGCATTGAAAGCGACGATGCAATGAAGCTTCAGCGTGATCACCACGAGGAACTCCGTATCATCGACGAAGAAAAAACGAAGAAGATCAGGAAACTGCTGCTGGGGAAAGTGGTCGGGCGTGACTTGATGGATCCTGAGAGCGGTGATGTCATTCTAAAGAAGAAGGGCAAGCTGACTGCAGAGATTCTCAAGCGGTTGCCGGATGAGACCGTCCGCTACATTATTCTGAGCGATTCTGACGAGCAGAAAGAGTTGGAAGACGTCGAGCGGCGGGCGAAGGAGCAGATCGAAATCCTTCAGACGCTGTACGACGAGAAGGTTGGGCGTCTGAAACGAGGCGATGAGCTGCCGCCCGGTGTGATCAAGCTGGTCAAGGTCTATGTATCGATGAAGCGCAAGATTCAGGTCGGCGATAAGATGGCTGGGCGGCATGGAAACAAAGGCGTGGTTTCGCGGGTCTTACCCGAGGAGGACATGCCGTGCCTGCCGGATGGGACGCCGGTCGAAATTGTGCTGAATCCGCTTGGGGTGCCGTCACGTATGAACGTCGGTCAAATTCTCGAAACTCACCTGGGGTGGGCTGCCAAGGCATTGGGGATTAAAGTGGCGAGCCCGGTGTTCGATGGCGCGTCGGAGACAGAAATTAAGGAACTGCTCAAGAAGGCGAACTTGCCGGCCAGTGGGCAATCGATGCTGATGGACGGCCGAACCGGAGAAATGTTCGGCAGCCCAGTCACAGTCGGCTACATGTATGTCTTAAAACTTCACCACTTGGTCGACGACAAGATTCACGCGCGGTCGATTGGCCCCTATTCACTCGTCACGCAGCAACCGCTCGGTGGCAAGGCTCAATTCGGCGGCCAGCGGTTGGGGGAAATGGAAGTGTGGGCATTGCAGGCCTATGGCGCTGCGTCCACGCTGCAAGAGTTCTTGACGGTGAAATCGGACGACGTGCCTGGCCGATCACGAATGTATGAAGCGATCGTCAAGGGCGAGCCGTTCCTGGAGCCTGGATTGCCCGAGTCGTTTAACGTCTTGGTCAAAGAGTTACAGAGTTTGGGTCTCGACGTCGAACTGGTCAAGTCGCAAGACTAACCCATTTGTGTGCCGGCCAATAATGGTCGGCGTCAGAGGAGGTCACTACTTTGGAAGGCGTCTATACATTATTTGAGAAGCCGCGAGATGCGGTGTCGTTCGATTCGATGCGGATCCGGATCGCGTCACCCGAAAAAATTCGTTCATGGTCCTATGGCGAAGTGAAAAAGCCTGAGACCATCAATTACCGGTCGTTTAAACCGGAAAAAGACGGATTGTTTTGCGCGAAGATTTTCGGTCCGATCAAGGATTGGGAATGCAACTGCGGCAAGTATAAGCGTATGAAGCACCGCGGCATTGTTTGTGACAAGTGCGGTGTCGAGGTCATTCAGTCCAAAGTTCGCCGTGAGCGCATGGGTCATATTGAGCTCGCGGCGCCGGTTGCACATATTTGGTTCCTCAAGGGTGTGCCGAGCCGGATCGGAACCTTGCTGGATATGAGCCTCAAAGGGCTGGAGCGGATTCTCTATTTCGAGAGCTATGTCTGTGTCGATCCAGGATCGACAGATTTGACGGAGAAGGAGCTGGTCTCGGAGGAAAAGCTTCGCTCGCTCCAATCTGCCTACAGTCCGGGTTCCTACAAAGTCGGTATCGGCGCCGATGCTATTCGGGAGCTGCTCCGCAAGATCGACATCAATGCCAAATGGGATGAGATCAAGGCCAAGGCGAAAACGTCGGCCTCCGCAGCGCTTAAGAAGAAGTACGCGAAGCAACTGAAAGTTATCGAGGCCTTCCGCAAGTCAGGAAACATGCCAGAGTGGATGATCATGGATGTGATCCCGGTGCTGCCACCGGAGTTACGTCCGCTTGTGCCCCTGGACGGCGGACGTTTTGCAACATCGGATTTGAACGATTTGTACCGTCGCGTTATCAATCGGAACAATCGTCTGAAGCGACTGATTGAGCTGAAGGCGCCTGGCGTGATTATTCGAAATGAAATGCGGATGTTGCAGGAAGCGGTCGATGCGCTCTTCGACAACGGCCGTCGTGGACGTGCGATTCGTGGACCTAACAAGCGGCCGCTCAAATCATTGAGCGATATGCTCAAGGGGAAGCAGGGGCGCTTTCGTCAAAACCTACTCGGCAAACGGGTCGATTATTCTGGCCGAACGGTCATCGTCGTGGGACCAGAGCTTCGGCTCCATCAATGCGGGTTGCCCAAGAAGATGGCGCTTGAACTCTTCAAGCCCTTTATCTTCCACAAGCTGGAGGAGCGAGGCGCGGCGACCACGATCAAGAGCGCCAAGCGCTTGGTCGAAAAGGAACGGCCGGAAGTGTGGGACGTGCTTGACGAAGTGATTCGCGAACATCCTGTGCTGCTGAACCGTGCACCGACGTTGCACCGTCTCGGTATCCAGGCGTTCGATCCTGTGTTGGTCGAAGGCAAAGCCATCCGGCTGCATCCGCTGGTCTGTGCCGCGTTTAACGCCGACTTCGACGGCGACCAGATGGCGGTTCACGTTCCGCTTTCGGTTGAAGCGCAGGTCGAGGCCCGGGTCCTGATGATGTCGATCAATAACATTCTCTCGCCTGCGAACGGCAAGCCAATCGCGGTGCCGTCGCAAGATATGGTGCTTGGTTGTTATTGGCTGACTAAAGAGCGTGCAGGATGCAAGGGAGAGGGGAAAGTGTTCGGCTCGCCGGAGGAAGTGCGCATTGCATTCGATTCGCAAGAATTGGAGGTGCATGCCCGGATCAAGGTGCGGATCGAGGGAAGCCTCGTTCAAACCACGGTCGGGCGAGTCATTTTGTCGGACGTGCTCCCTCCAGGATTATCGTTCGCCAACGCGAATAAGCTTATGACCAAGAAGGAAATGACCAAGCTCATCGATACTGTTTATCGCCAGTGCGGGCACCGTGAGACCGTCACGTTTCTCGATAAGGTCAAGGACACGGGGTTTGAGTATGCCACGCGTGCCGGCATCTCGATCTGCATCGATAACATGCATATTCCGACCAAGAAGCAAGAATTGCTGGGGAAGGCTCAGCATGAGGTCACGGAGATCGAGCGGCAGTATGCCGAGGGGTTGATCACGAACGGCGAACGCTATAACAAGGTGATCGACATCTGGGCTCATGTGACCGAACAGATTGCCAATGAAATGATGAGGGAGTTGGGCGCGGGTGGCGATCCGAACAAGGCCGAGTCCTTCAACCCGATCTTCATGATGGCAGATTCCGGCGCTCGCGGAAGCTCGCAGCAGATCCGCCAGTTGGGTGGTATGCGCGGTTTGATGGCGAAGCCGTCCGGTGAAATCATTGAGACTCCGATTACCGCCAACTTTCGTGAAGGGTTAACGGTGTTGCAGTACTTCATTTCGACGCACGGCGCCCGTAAGGGATTGGCCGACACGGCGTTGAAGACTGCAAACTCCGGTTATCTCACGCGTCGATTGGTGGATATCGCACAGGATGTGATTATTAATGAAATCGACTGCGGTACCACCGATGGCATTATTGTGAGCGCATTGGTCGAGGGGGGCGAAATCATTCAGCCGATAGAAGAGCGGGTGTTGGGACGGTTGGCAGCTGAAGACATTCGTGATCCGGTCACTGGTGAGATCATTGTGTCGTTCAATGAGGAGATCGACGAGGATCGGACGAAAGCGATCGTGGAAGCTGCGGTCGACCACGTCAAGATTCGTTCGGTCCTGACCTGTCAGTCTCGTCGTGGAGTCTGTCGATCCTGTTATGGGCGCGATCTGGCCCGTGGACGGCTGGTTGAAAAAGGCGAGCCCGTCGGTGTCATTGCGGCACAGTCGATTGGTGAGCCGGGAACACAGCTGACCATGCGGACGTTCCACATCGGTGGAACGGCAAGCAAAGTGGTCGAGCAGACTGTGACCGAAGCCAAGCATGCCGGCACCATCAAGTTCATGAGCTTCGATGCCAAGAAAAATGCCGACTTCTCTAACCCAGGAATTGCAGTCCAAAATAAAGAGGGTGAATGGGTCGTGATGAATCGGAATGCCAAGATTGCCATTGTCGATGAGACAGGGCGTGAGCGCGAGAAATATGGAGTCGTCTATGGCGCCAAGATCAAGGTAAAAAACGGTGGTCGCGTTGAGCTAGGCCAGAAATTGGTTGAATGGGATCCATACTCACTGACCATTCTCACTGAAGTCGGCGGTAAGGTGGCGTATGGAGACATCATTGAAGGCGTCTCCATGAAGGAAGAGTTCGATGAAGTTACCGGCCTCTCCCGCAAGGTCATCGTCGAGCATAGTGGCGCAACGCTGCGTCCGCGCGTGTCGATCAAAGATGAGGGTGGAAAGACTGCCAAGGTTGCTGCGGCGGCAAACGTGGCTCGCTATCTGCTCCCGGTCGGGGCTCATATCTTTGTCGAAAAAGGCGCAGTGGTCACTCCCGGTGATGTGTTGGCTAAGATTCCGCGGGAGACGACCAAGACAAAAGATATTACGGGAGGCCTGCCTCGCGTAGCGGAGTTGTTCGAGGCCAGAAAGCCAAAGGAGACGGCCGTCATCAGCGAGATCGACGGAGAAGTGTCGTACGATGGTTTTGTGAAGGGCATGCGTAAAGTGTTGGTCAACAATAAGATGGGCGATGTGAAAGAATACTTCATCCCTAAGGGCAAGCACGTCAACGTGCATGAGGGTGATTGGGTCAGGGCCGGTGAGCCGTTGATGGATGGGTCGGCCAATCCTCACGACATTCTCGACGTGTTGGGCCCGAACGAGTTGCAAAAGTATCTCGTCGATGAAGTGCAGGATGTCTATCGGCTGCAAGGTGTGACGATCAACGACAAGCACATCGAGATTATTGTGCGGCAGATGCTTCGTAAGGTCAGAATCGAAGATCCTGGCGACACGGAATTCCTGCCCGGCAGTCAAGTCAGCAAGATGGTATTCGACGAAGAGAATGAGCGAGTGTCGGCGAAGAGTGGGCAGCCGGGTCTTGGTAAGCCGGTGTTGCTGGGTATTACCAAGGCGGCATTGACGACCGATAGCTTTATCTCTGCAGCCTCATTCCAGGAGACCACCCGTGTTTTGACAGAAGCCGCGATCAACGGGCGTGTTGATAATCTGTTGGGTCTGAAAGAAAACGTCATCGTCGGTCGCTTGATTCCAGCTGGAACCGGCTTCGAAGAGTATCGGGACACCTTTGTCATTAGTCCCAAGCCTGAGCCCGTGATCGTTGGTCAGGGAGATGTTGCGGCGCTGACGCACGAGGGCGTAGCGACGGGGTCGGGAGAGCCTGCTTGTTCATAGTGCGAGTGGTGCAAGTGAAGGCTTGACACGGCGATCAATGCTCACTACAATCCACCGGCTCTGCCTTTGAAGAGTTGAAGGAAAGCGGTCAAACTGTTCCGAAGATGAGAGTGACGTACCAATGCCGACAATTAATCAGTTAGTCAGAAAAGGTCGCCAGCTGGCGCACGCGAAGACGAAGAGTCCCGCACTCAAATCCTGTCCGCAGAAACGTGGCGTATGTCTTCGTGTTTATACCTCAACACCAAAGAAACCGAACTCTGCGTTGCGTAAAGTTGCGCGGGTCCGCTTGACGAATGGTATGGAAGTCACGACATACATCCCTGGTGTTGGCCACAATCTCCAGGAGCACTCCATTGTGCTCGTACGAGGCGGCCGCGTAAAGGACTTGCCTGGCGTGCGCTATCACATCGTCAGAGGCGCCCTCGATGCCGTCGGCGTGGCGGATCGAAAACAGAGTCGTTCGAAGTATGGAGCAAAGCGCCCCAAATAGGTGATTATCACAGTTGGTAACGAGAGAGTAAATGACACATGCCAAGGACTAGATTTTTAGACCACCGCGATCCTCTCCCTGATGTACGATATCGAGATAAGCTCGTCGGAAAATTTTTGAATATCTTGATGTCTGGTGGAAAGAAGAGTACGGCCGAGCGAATTTGCTACGGAGCCTTCGATGTCATTCAGGAGAAGACCGGTAACGATCCACTTAAAGTATTCCGATCGGCGATCGATAATGTGAAGCCGGTCGTTGAGGTAAAGTCGCGTCGAGTGGGCGGTGCCTCATATCAGGTGCCGGTAGAAATTCGTCCGGCTCGTCGGATGTCGCTGGCGCTTCGATGGCTGGCGGAGTATTCGCGGACTCGTGGTGGCAAGAGTATGCGAGAGAAGCTCGCAGCTGAGTTGCTGGATGCCTCGAACAATACGGGGGCGGCGGTTAAGAAGCGGGAAGACGTGCATCGGATGGCGGAAGCCAATAAGGCATTCGCGCACTATCGCTGGTAGCGTCGTTCTGTGCTGCAGCTGGGCCGTGCTGCGACTCGCTTATGCGGGTGATTGTAAGTCGCAGCGTCTCACCGGCCCTGGTTGCGGCATCTATATTTTTAGGGGAAGTACGTGGCGCGTCAATCACCATTAGAGCTAACTCGGAACATCGGCATCATGGCTCACATTGATGCTGGTAAGACGACGACCACTGAGCGCATCCTCTTCTACACCGGGATCTCACACAAGATGGGTGAGGTTCACGAAGGGGCGGCGACGATGGATTGGATGGAGCAGGAGCGGGAACGTGGCATTACGATTACGGCTGCTGCGACGACCTGTTTCTGGCGAGACCATCGCATCAACATCATCGATACTCCAGGGCATGTCGATTTCACGATTGAAGTCGAGCGGTCTCTTCGGGTGCTTGATGGAGCGGTGGCGGTGTTCGACTCCGTGCAGGGGGTTGAGCCGCAATCTGAGACGGTGTGGAGGCAAGCGGATAAGTATAGTGTGCCGAGGATCGCGTTCATGAACAAGATGGACCGAATCGGTGCGGATTTTTATGCCAGCGTCCAGACAATGATCGATCGGTTGGGAGCAAATCCTGTTCCGATTCAGATCCCCATCGGTCGAGAGTCTGAATTCAAAGGGTCGATCGACCTCGTAACCATGAAGGCTTATGTGTATGACGACGAGACGCTTGGCGCCAAGTACATCGTCAGAGAGATTCCTGCTGACCTGCTGGACCGAGCCAAGGAATACCGCGACAAAATGCTGGATATAGTCGCTGAGTTCGACGAGCAAGCAATGGATAAGTATCTCAATGGTCAGCCCTTAACGGAAGAGGAGATCCGCCGAGCCATTCGGGCTGGTGTGATTTCCATGAAAATGACTCCTGTTTTGTGCGGGTCGGCTTTCAAGAATAAGGGTGTTCAGCAGTTGTTGGATGGGGTTGTGGATTTCCTTCCGTCCCCACTTGATGTTGAATCAGTGACCGGGATTGATCCGAATACCGAAGAGGAAGTGAAGCGACGTCCGTCAGATAGTGAGCCGTTCGCAGCCTTAGCCTTCAAGATTATGACAGATCCGTTTGCGGGTCAGCTCACTTTTTTGCGGGTCTATTCGGGTACCCTGAAGACGGGAACGTCCGTCTCGAATGTGACGAAGGGGACGAGGGATCGCGTCGGACGTCTCCTGAAGATGCATGCAAACAAGCGGGAAGATATCGATGTGGCCTATGCGGGTGACATTGTTGCGGCCGTCGGACTAAAAGGGGCGACGACCGGAGACACGCTAGCAGATGAAAAGCAGCCGGTTTTGCTCGAGGTGATGAAGTTTCCTGAGCCGGTCATCGCAATGGCGATTGAGCCAAAAACCAAGCAAGATCAAGAGAAGATGGGGTTTGCGTTGCAGAAGTTAGCGCAGGAAGATCCATCGTTCCGGGTGAAGACGGATGAAGAGACCGCGCAGACCATCATTGCTGGGATGGGGGAGCTGCATCTGGAAATCATCGTCGATCGCATGCTGCGTGAATTCAAGGTGGAGGCCAATGTCGGAAAGCCGGAGGTGGCCTTTCGGGAAACGATTCGCAAGAAGGCTGAAGCTGAGGCGAAATACATTAAGCAGACCGGTGGTCGCGGCCAGTATGGACATGTCGTGTTGACGGTCGAGCCTGCCGAATCAGGCAAGGGCTTGGAGTTCATCAATAAGACCGTCGGCGGCTCTATTCCGAGAGAATTCATCCCGGCGATCGAAAAGGGTGTGAAGGAACGGCTTGATTCCGGCGTCATCGCGGGGTATCCGCTTCGCGATGTTCGGGTCATGGTGATCGATGGGTCGTTTCATGACGTCGACTCCAATGAAATGGCGTTTAAAATCGCCGGCTCGATGGCATTCGTCGATGCCTGCAAGAAAGCCGATCCTGTGTTGCTTGAGCCGATCATGAAGGTGGAGGTTGTGGTGCCTCAGGATTTTATGGGCGATGTGATCGGCAATTTGAACGGTCGCCGTGGCAAGATTCAAGGAATGAAGGCACGGGCGGCGGCGCAAATCATCGATGCGTCGGTGCCACTCAGTGAAATGTTCGGGTATGCGACCGATCTTCGGTCTCGAACACAGGGCCGTGCCACCTATAGTATGGAATTCGACCGATATGATCCGGTGCCCCGGCAAATTTCAGAGGCCATCATTGCCAAGTATCGAGGTGAGTAGTCGAATCGATTCTTGAGTGAAGACGGAAGGGAGCGAGGTATGGCGAAGGCGAAATATGAGCGGCGGAAGCCGCACGTGAATATTGGGACGATCGGACACGTGGACCACGGCAAGACGACGTTGACTGCGGCGTTGACCAAGGTATCGGC
>Ga0113563_10001284_pt1 | contig 14058 bp, 10 predicted proteins | sample Mud3Dept3metaG_FD_80117 | JGI IMG/M metagenome (GOLD analysis project Ga0113563, IMG submission 80117) | Freshwater wetland microbial communities from Ohio, USA, analyzing the effect of biotic and abiotic controls - Mud 3 Core 4 Depth 3... | ecosystem: Environmental > Aquatic > Freshwater >...
CGCTCGCCACCGAGCGCGTCCACCACCACTTCGGCCGTCTGGCTCGGCGCGAGCTTGCGGAACTCCTTCTCCGGGATGTGCACGTAGGCGAGCAACGGGTCGAGGTTCGTGACGCGAAACGTCGGGTCGTTCGGCGCGATGGTGTTGCCGACCTTGATGTGGCGGGCGGACACCACGCCGTCGATGGGCGCGAGGATCTCGGTGTAGCCGAGTTCGAGGCGGGCGCGGTCGTAGGCGGCACGCAGCGCGTCGAGGTCGAACTTGGCGTTCTCGGCAGTGCCCTGCGCGACGAGACCCTTCTGGCTCAGTTCGAGCTGCCGCTTGTAGTCGCGTTCGAGCTTGCGAAGGTTGGCCTCGGTCTGGGCGACCTCGAGGCGCAGCCGGTCACCGTCGAGGCGCGCCATGATCTGGCCGGCCTTGACCACGTCGCCTTCCTCGACGAACAGCTGGCGGACCTCGCCGCCCACCTTGGCGACGACCTGGGCCTCCTCGTGCGCCTCAATCGGTGCGGTGCCGGAGTACACGGCGACGATCGGCGCCCGGCGCAGCGGCTGCACCTCGACAGGCACGGCCGTATCGGCCGCCTCCGGGTCCTTGTCCTTGGCCTTGCCGTTGCTGCAGCCGGCCGCCAGCGCGACGGTGCAGGCGAGGACGAGCGGGAGGTGGCGACGGAAACTGCTTGTGGTCACGGACGGGTCCCCAACGGGCTTGGTTACCCAGCAATCGTAGAGATCTATAGTGTTGTAGTCAAGTACAACACCAAACGCTTTGACCCGTCACGTGCACCGACTGGCGCACGCGGCGGCCTCAGCCCGCGGGCTTGGCCCCTGCCTGGTACCGCGGCTCGACCCGGACGAGGTCGGCGGTGATCTGCGAGGCCTCCGCGAGGATCGTGTCCGGCAGGTCCTTGATGTCATCGGCGTCGTCCAGCGTCTCCTCGCCCAGCGCCGCGCGGCGCTCGTTCTCGCGCATCAGCTCGCCGTGGGTCAGGGCAGTGCGTTCGGCGCGACGCTTCTCGAGGTTCAGGGAAACCTCCTTGCGCTTGCGCATGTCCTCGAGCGTGGCGATTTCGGACAGCATGTGCTGATAGTCCGGATCGGCGCCGACGCGCTGCTCGTGCAGGCCTTGCAGCTCGGCGATCACGGGCGCGAGCGTCCCGTCGCGGCGGAACTGGGCCGGACGGATGCGGTTCCACGGCAACGCGGCTTCGCGCGAGCTTTCGCCCACTTCCTCGGTGTCGATCGCGGAGGGCAGGCGCACGTCCGGCTGCACGCCGCGGTTCTGGGTGCTGTCGCCCGTCACGCGGTAATACATGCCGATCGTGACGGTGAGCTGGCCATAGCCGGGATCCTGGCCGATGGCGTAGCGGTCGAGCGGGTAGAGGTTCTGCACCGAACCCTTGCCGTAGGTCTCCTGGCCGATCACCACGCCGCGGCCGTAGTCCTGCATCGCCGCGGCGAAGATCTCGGAGGCGGACGCGCTGAAGCGGTCGACGAGGATGGTGAGCGGCCCGTCATACGCCGGCGCGTCGACCTCCGACTCGAGGACCTCCACGCGACCGCCGGTCTCGCGCAGCTGCACCACCGGCCCGCGCTTCACGAACAGGTTCACCAGGCCGATCGCCTCGCTCAGGTGCCCGCCGCCGTTCTCGCGCAGGTCGAGCACCAGGCCGTCGATGCCGCCCTCGGCCTTGAATTCGTCGAGCAGCCTGCGCACGTCGCGCGTGGTGCTGCGGAACTCCTCCTCACCGGCCGCGCGCGCGTTGTAGTCCTGGTAGAACGAGGGCACCGTGATGACGCCGATGCGCAGCTTCTCGTCGCCGCGCTCGATGGTCCGCAGTTCCTTCTTGGCGGCCTGGGCCTCGAGCGTGATCTTGGTGCGCGGCAGCGTCACCACGCGCTCCTTGGCATCCGTCGATGCCTTGCCGGGCTGGATCAGCAGCCGGACGAACGAGCCGTTCGGCCCGCGAATGAGGGCGACGACGTCGTCGAGGCGCCAGCCGACCACGTCCACCATCTCGCCCGACTTGCCCTGGCCCACGGCGATGATGCGGTCGGTGGCCTTCAGCTCGCCGCTCTGCTGGGCGGAACCGCCCGGCAGGATCTCCATGATGGTCACGTAGTCGTCGATCGACTGCAGCGATGCGCCGATGCCCTCGTAGGACAGGCTCATCTGGATGCGGTATTCCTCGGAATTGCGCGGCGAGAAATAGCTGGAGTGCGGGTCGAAGACGTGCGCGAACGAATTCATGAAGATCTCGAACACGTCGTCGGCCGTGACCTGCTCGCCGCGCTTGGCGGCGCGCTCGTAGCGCTGGCGCAGCACGTCGCGAGCCTCCGGCCAGGTCTTGTCGGCCAGCATCAGCGAGATCGCGTCGTTCTTGACGCGCTTGCGCCACAGCTCGTCGAGCTCGGCGCCGTCCTTCGCCCAGGGCGCCTTGCGCCGGTCGAACTCGAAGCCCTCGTCGAGCGTGAAGTCGGGTTCCTGGTCGAGCACGACGAGCGCGAACTTCATGCGTTCGCGGCTGCGCTGCTGGTAGCGGTTGAAGATCTCGAACGCAGGCTCGAGCTTGCCCTCGAGGATCGCGTCGTCGAGCTCGTAGCGGTAGCGCTCGAATTCCTCGATGTCGGCGGCGGTGAAGTAGCTGCGCAGCCCGTCGAGCGACTCGAGGTAACGGTCGAGCACGAGCGACGACACGGGATCGTTGACGGGCGCCTGGCGGTAGTGCGAGCGCTCGAACATGCTGCTCACCAGCCGGGCCACCCGCGCGTGTCGTTCGGTGGGCGCGAAGTCGACGGTTGCGGCCGAGGAGGGTACCCGCGCCGTGCCGAGCAGCAGCGCCGCGATCGCGACGACCAAGGCAGCCAGTGCCAGCGGCCCCGCGCGGCGCACCGCCGTGCGTCGCGACTTTGACTCGTCCGGGTGACCTGCCTGATACACTTTGTGCTTTCCTCGACCGACTGTTCCTGACAAGGCTAGAGAGAGCCCCGCCCCCAATCAAGGGCAGGGTGGCAGAAACGCGGACTCATCACGTGCGCCCGCTCACCGTATTGACCGGCATCGTCCTCGGCTCCTCCGCGGCCACCACCTTCGGGCTGGCCGCCACGCTGGTGGTGTTCGTCGTGCTCGGCGACGAACACCCGCAGTTCCGCAGCGAACTGCCGCTGCTGGGGGTCTACCTGGCCATCTTCACGGGTTTGACCGCTCTGGCGGGCGCCAGTTTCATCGGGCTGGCGAGACAGCGGCCCTGGCGGCGCTGGGCCCAGGCGGCGCTGTGGGCCACGCTGGCGCTGCTCGCCGCGGTGTACTGGCAGACCCGGGGTTGAGTCGTCGGCCCGGCCCGACGTCAGTCGTGGTCCGTCCGGTTCATGCACCGGTCCCGGGCCAGCCATTGGCCACGAGCATCCGCCAGACGGCGACCAGCATCACGGGTCCGAGCAGCAGCAGCCACGCGCCGGGTTGCAGGCGGCCGAGGTCGACGTAGAAGTCGCCGAGGAACTGCAGCGGGCCGCCGCCGCGGTAGGGGCCGAACACCTGGAGCCCGGTGAAATAGACGAGGAACGGCAGTACGAGCGCCGCGAAGCCGAGCGCGGCGACGGTCCACGCCACGTGTCGCTTGAAATGCATCGGCAGATGCTGCGGGTATCCCGCAGGAACCGCAAGGCCCCGCATTGAGTATCATCGGCCGTCATGCAGCCCGTACGCACCGCAGTGATCGGCGTGGGATACCTGGGGCGGTTCCACGCGCAGAAATATGCCGCCCTGCCCGAATCCACGCTGGTGGCCGTGGTGGACGCGCGCGCCGATGCACGCGACAGGGTGGCGGCCGAGGTCGGCTGTCGCGCGGTCGCCGATTTCAGGGAGATCCTCGGCGAAGTCGAGGCGGTGAGCATCGCCACCACCACGCCGGCGCATTTCCCGATCGCCCTGGAATGCCTCGAACGCGGCCTGCACGTGCTGGTCGAGAAGCCGATTACCGAGACGCCGGAGCAGGCGCGCACCTTGATCGAGGCGGCGCTGCGCCGCGGCCGCATCCTGCAGGTCGGCCACCTCGAGCGGTTCAATTCGGCGGTCCTCGCGCTCGAAGGCGTGCTCGGCACGCCGCGCTTCATCGAGTCGCATCGCCTCGCTCCCTTCAAGGAGCGCGGCACCGACGTCAACGTGGTGCTCGACCTGATGATCCACGACATCGACCTGATCCAGAGCCTGGTGGGGTCGCCGATCGTGTCGATCGACGCGGTCGGTACGTCGGTGTTCTCCTCCGAGCTCGACATCGCCAACGCGCGCATCCGTTATGCGAACGGCTGTGTTGCGAACACCACGGCGAGCCGGGTCAGCATGAAGATGGAGCGCAAGCTGCGCCTGTTCCAGGACGACGCCTACGTCTCGATCGACCTGCAGCAGAAGGTGCTCACCATCGTGCGCAAGCCGCCCGCGGGCGCTGCGGCGACGCCGGGGCAGGTTTCGATCGAGGAGCGCAGCTTCGAGCAGGGGGACGCGCTCAAGTTCGAGATCGAAGCCTTCCTGCGCTCGATCAGCGAGGGGCGGCCGCCGGTGGTTTCCGGCGAGGACGGCCTGCGCGCGCTCGAGACCGCCATCCGGATCACCCAACTGGTGCAGGGCGCCGGAGCGAAGCCATGAAGCGGGCACATTACCGAGGCACGGACTTCCGGCGCGCGATCAACGTCGAGGAACTGCGCCGCATCGCGCGCCGTCGGCTGCCGCACTTCGCGTTCGAGTACGTCGAGGGTGGCGCGGAGGACGAGATCACCTTGCGCCGCAATCGCGAGCTGTTCGAGCGAATCGCCTGGCTGCCCCGCACGCTTACCGGCGTCGGCACGCCGGAACTCTCGACCGAGATCCTCGGGGAGACTTGCCACCTGCCGCTGGTGATCGCGCCGACGGGCTTCAACGGCATGCTCTGGCCGCAGGGCGACCTGATGCTCGCCCAGGCGGCCGCGGACGCGGGTATCCCGTTCACCTTGAGCACGGTCTCGAATTACCCGCTGGCGCGCATCACGGAGGAAGTGAAGCAGGGGATCTGGTTCCAGCTGTATCCCTTCAAGGATCCCGGTTCCGTCGATCGTCTCGTCGACCTTGCCGCCGAGGCCGGCGTGCGCACGCTGGTCGTCACCTCGGATGTGCCGGTGCTCGGCGCCCGCGAGTGGGACCAGCGCAATTATCGCGCGCCAATGAAACTGGGCCTCGTCAGCATGCTCGACGTGCTCGCCCACCCGGGATGGCTCAGGCGCGTGATGATCCCGCGCGGCGCGCCCAGGTTCGAGAACCTCAAGGAACTGCTCCCGCCCGGAGCGGACTCCGCGCTGGCCGGAGTGCGCTTCATGGGGACCCAGATCAACTCGAAGCTGAGCTGGGCCGACATGGAACACGTCCGTCGCCGCTGGCAGGGCAAGCTGGTGCTCAAGGGCATCCTCAGCGTCGACGACGCGCGGCGCGCGGCGGAGATCGGCGCCGACGGCATCGTGCTGTCGAACCACGGCGGGCGGCAGCTCGACTCGTGTGTGTCGGGCGTCGAGCTGGTGCCGGCGGTGTCTGCGGAAGTCGGCGGCAAGCTGTGCCTGCTCGTGGACGGTGGGTTCCAGCGTGGCTCGGACGTGCTAAAGGCAATCGCGCTCGGCGCGCACGGCGTGATGATCGGCCGCGCGACGCTGTACGGGCTGGCCGCCGGCGGGCGACCGGGCGTGACGCATGCGCTCGGCCTGTTGCGCACCGAGATGGAACGAGCCCTGACGCTGCTCGGCTGCCGCAATCTCGGCGAGTTGGGTCGCCACCTGGTGAGAAGCTGACGAGGGACATTCGATGCGCGCAGTAGTTTGTCGCGAGCTCACCGGCGTGGGCGGACTCGAGTTGGTGCGCGACTGGCCCGACCCGCAGGCCGGCCCGGGTGAGGTGCTGGTCGAGGTCAAGGCGGCCGCGCTCAATTATCCCGACCTGCTGATGATCCAGGGGCTGTACCAGGAGCGGCCGCCGCTGCCGTTCGTGGTCGGCACCGAGATGTCGGGCGTCGTGGCTGCGGTGGGCGAGGGCGTGACGCACGTTGCGCCGGGCGATCGTGTCGTTGCAGCCTGCGGCCGCACGCTGGCGGAGCGCGTCGTCGCCAAGGCGCCCCTTGTCATCCCGGCACCGGCACGCCTCGGCTTCGAGTCGGCCGCGGGCATCTGCATCACCTATTTCACGAGCATGCACGCGCTCAAGCAGCGTGCGCGGCTCGAACCGGGCGAGACGCTGCTGGTGCTGGGTGCCGCCGGCGGCGTCGGCACGACGGCGGTCGAGCTCGGCAAGCAGATGGGCGCCGTCGTGATCGCGGCGGCGAGCAGTGACGCGAAGCTCGCGCTCGCCCGCAGGCTCGGCGCCGACCACGTCGTGAACTACTCGACCGAGGATCTGCGCGAGCGCCTCAAGGCGATCACGGGCGGCAAGGGCGTCGACGTCGTATACGACCCGGTGGGCGGCGCGCTGGCCGAGCCTGCCCTGCGCAGCATGGCGTGGGGCGGGCGCTACCTCGTCATCGGGTTCGCCGGCGGCGACATCCCGCGCATTCCGCTCAACCTGCCGCTGCTCAAGGGCTGCTCGATCGTGGGCGTGTTCTGGGGCAGTTTCGCGGCGCGCGAGCGCGAGGTGCAGCGCCGCAACGTGGTCGAACTGTGGAACATGTTCGAGGCGGGGCAGCTCGTGCCGGTCGTTGGCGAGACTCACCCGCTCGACGATTTCGCCGGGGCGTTCGAATCGCTTGCTGCGCGCCGCGCCCAGGGCAAGGTCGTACTGGTCCCCTGATCAGGGCTCGCCGATCGCCTCGAGCGCTGACTGCACCTCGAGCCAGCGCTCCTCGGCGGCGCCGAGTTCGGTCGCGACGTCAGCGCAGCGACGGCTCGCGGACTGGACGTCGGCGGGTGCCGCGCTCGCGTAGTACGCAGGGTCGCCGAGCCGCTGTTCCAGCTGGCGCTTCTCCGTCTCGAGCGCGGCGATCGCCTTCTCGAGCCGCTCGGCTTCCCTGACCAGCGGCCGTCGCTTCGCGAGCCGCGCCTGTCGGTCGGCCGCCGCCAGTTCACGCTGCGCACGCCGTTCGACGCGGCCGCTGGGTGGGGCGTCCGCCGCGGTCGGCGCGCCCGCCGAGGCCCGCCGCGCCGCGAGCCAGGCGAGGTAGTCGTCCACGTCGCCGTCGAATTCGGCCGCGCGCCCGTCGGCCACGAGGACGAAACCGTCGCACACCGTGCGCAGCAGTGCCCGATCGTGCGACACGACCACCAGGCTGCCTTCGTACTCGGCGAGCGCGCGCGTCAATGCGTGGCGCATCTCCAGGTCGAGGTGGTTGGTGGGTTCGTCGAGCAGCAGCAGGTTGGGACGGCGGCGCACGATCATCGCCAGCGCGAGGCGCGAGCGTTCGCCGCCCGAGAAAGTTCCGACCGGCGCGTCGGCCATCGTGCCGCGGAAGTCGAAGTGGCCCAGGTAGGTGCGCAATTCCAGCTCCCGCGTGGCCGGCTCGGCGCGCGCGAGGTGGGCGAGCGGGGACTCGTCGGGCCGCAGCTGCTCGAGCTGGTGCTGCGCGAAATAGCCGGTCACCAGGCCGTGGCCCTCGAGTCGGCGGCCGGCGAGTGGCGCGAGCTCGCCGGCAATCGCCTTCACCAGCGTCGACTTGCCCGCGCCATTCGCGCCCAGCAACCCGAGGCGGGTGCCGGGCTGCAGCGTGAGCTGCAGGTGCTCGAGCACCGGCCGACCCGCGTAGCCGAGGGTGGCGTCCTCCATCGTGAGCAGTGGTGAGGGCGAACGCTCGGGCGCGGGGATCTCGAAGTCGAACGGCGCGTCGACGTGCGCGGGCGCCACGCGCTCGAGGCGGTCGAGCGCCTTCAGGCGACTCTGGGCCTGGCGGGCCTTGGTGGCCTTGGCGCGAAAGCGCGTGACGAAGCGGTTGATGTGCGCGATCTCCCGCTGCTGGCGCTCGTACATCGCCTGGTGCACGGCGAGGCGTGCCGCGCGCTGCTCTTCGAACGACGAGTAGTTGCCGGCGTACAGCGTCAGCCGGCGCGCCTCGATGTGTGCGACGTGGGTGACGCAGGCATCGAGGAAATCCCGGTCGTGGGAAACGACGAGCAGCGTGCCGCGGTACCCGGCAAGCCAGCGCTCCAGCCACACGACGGCGTCGAGGTCCAGGTGATTGGTGGGCTCGTCGAGCAGCAGCAGGTCCGCCCGGCTGAGCAGCGCACGACCGAGGTTGAGCCGCATGCGCCAACCGCCGGAAAAGGCGGACACCGGACGCTCGAGATCGCCGGGCGCAAAGCCGAGTCCGTCGAGCATGGCGGCGGCGCGCGCGCGCGCGGCGTAGCCGTCGATCGCCTCGAGACGGGCATGGTCCTCCGCCAGGCGGTGCCCGTCGTGTGCCTGCGTGGCCGCGGCAATGGCCGCTTCGACTTCGCGCAGCTCGGCGTCACCGTCGAGCACGAACTCGATGGCCGGCTGGGCCAGAGGCGGGGTCTCCTGGCTCACCGCGGCGACGCGCCAGTCGCGCGGAACCAGGCAGTCCCCGGATTCCGGGTGGATTTCGCCCTGCAGCAGCGCGAACAGGCTCGACTTGCCGCTGCCGTTCGCGCCCACGACACCCACCCGCCAACCCGCGTGCAGCTGCAGGTCGGCGTCCTCGATGAGGGGTTTCGCGCCGCGAGCGAGGGTCAGGTGGCGGAGCTGGATCAAGGATCGGGGTCCGAGCGGGCGGGGGCGCATTCTAGCCGCTCGGGCGACAGGTCGTTCTTCATGCGTCGCGCGACGGAATCCGGCACAATCCCGACCCTTCAGTGCCGTCCGCCCCGTCCGGGTGGACCGAGGAGATCCCAGTCCGATGCCGACGACCAGCCGACCGATGTCCCGTACCGTTGCTCGCGCCGCCAGTCGATGCGTGCTGGCGCTGATGGCCACCATCCCGGCCGCTGCGCTCGCCCAGACGACGACGCCGGCGGTCTCGACGCTGGTGGCGTTCAGTGGCTCGCAGGCCTATTCCTCGCCCGTGCGGGGTCCGGACGGCGCGCTCTACGGGGTGACCTCGACCATCAACATCGTCACCGGCGGCCTCATCTACCGGCTGGCGGCCGACGGCTCGAAGATCGAGACCCTGTACCAGCTCAAGTTGGAAGACGGCTACAGCCCGTTCGGTGGCCTGTTGCTGGCCACGGACGGCAAGTTCTACGGCACGACCACACTCGGCGCGGCCAACCAGGCCAATACCACCGGCACGGTGTACACGATCGCCACCGACGGCAGCGGTTTCGAGGTGCTGCATCGATTTCAGACGTATGCATCGTTGAATTCCATCGGCGGGCCAATCAATACCGACGGCGCCAGCCCCGAGGCCGAGCTCATCGAGGGCAACGACGGCCATCTCTATGGCGTGGCCCGCGCCGGCGGCCCGAACGGCAACGGGACGGTCTTCAAGCTCGGCAAGGACGGCAGCGGGTTCACCGTCCTGCACGCGTTCGGCGCGACGACCTCCGCGGCCAACGTGAGTCCCGCGACCAACGTGGACGGGATCGGACCGGTGGGGCCGCTCGTGGAGGGCGCCGACGGATATTTCTACGGCACGGCGGCGCGGGGCGGTACGGCCGGGTACGGCACGATTTTCCGCGTCAGGTTCGACGGCACCGGTTTCGAGGTCGTGCGCACGTTCCCGACGCTGACTCAGGCCAGCAGCACCGCGCCCCTGGCGAACGCCGACGGTGCCGTGCCGCTCGCCGGCCTCACCGACGGCCAGGACGGCCGCCTGTACGGCGTCGCCAGCGCGGGTGGCAGCAATGGCGTCGGCACCGTCTTCGCCTACGATCCCGTCGGCGGCGTTTTTACCGTGCTCCACAATTTCGACGGCTCGAAGGGCGCGCAGCCGTCGGGTGAACTGCGGCTCGCGCAGGACGGCAAGCTCTACGGCAACACGTCGTCGGGTGGCACCGCTGCCAACGGCAGCGCCACGCTGCTGGGTACGATCTACTCGATTGCGCGGGACGGGACGGGCTTCACGAGCATCTACAGCTTCAAGGGCGAGGACGGGGTGAGCCCGACCGGCCGGCTGCTGCAGATGGATGCGACGACGTTCGTCGGCGTCACCCAGGCCGGCGGCCGATGCTCGCAGGGCACCGTGTACCAGCTGAGCCTGACGGGTGCCACGGCCAGGGGCGTCACCAACTGCGGCCGCAACGATGACGGCGGAGGCGGCGCGATCGCGCCTGCGCTGTTGCTGGCGCTGCTGATGGGCGGGTTGCTGCGGAGAGGCCTGGTCCGCTGATCGCGATTCAAGGGGGGGCTTCGGCGATGGGCGCCGCGAAACAGCATCACCGGACCTGTTCGATCTGCGAGGCGATGTGCGGCATCGTCGTCGAGCACCGCGACGGCCAGGTCGTGTCGATCAGGCCCGATCGTGACGACGTCCTGAGCCGCGGCCACATCTGCCCCAAGGCGGTGGCGCTCAAGGACCTGCACGAAGACCCCGACCGCCTGCGCCAGCCGATGCGGCGGACGGCCACGGGCTGGGAACCCGTCAGCTGGGACGAGGCGTTCGACGAGATCGAGCGCCGCACCGGCGAGATCCGCAGGCGGCACGGCCGCGATGCGCTGGCGATCTATGCCGGCAATCCGACTGCACACAACCTCGGCGCCATGCTGCGCGTCGGTGATTTCATCCGCGCGGCGGGCACGCGCAACCTCTACTCCGCGACCAGCGTCGACCAGTTGCCCCACATGGTCGCCTCGCACGCGATGTTCGGGCACCAGTTCCTCATGCCCGTTCCGGACGTCGACCGCACGCAGCTGTTCGTCTGCGTCGGCGGCAACCCGGTGGCCTCGGGTGGTTCGATCATGGGTGCCCCCGGCTTCGAGAAGCGTGTCGAGGCACTGCAGGCGCGCGGCGGCCGCTTCATCGTGGTGGACCCGCGGCGCACGGAGTCCGCGGCGATCGCCGACGAGCACCTGGCGGTGCGCCCGGGCACCGACGTGTTCCTCCTGCTGGCGTTGCTGCACGAGGTGTTCACGGCGGGGCGCGTCGCCATGGGCCACCTCGCGCCCCACGCGGTGGGGCTCGATGCGCTGCGCGATGCGGTGCTGGCCTTCGATCCGGCACAGCTCGCCGCGCGGGCCGGCATTCCTGCGGAGCGGATCGCGCGGCTGGCGCGCGAACTGTGCGACGAGCCGCGCGCGCTGGTGTATGGCCGGGTCGGCGCGTGCACGCAGGAGTTCGGCGGGCTGGTGCTGTGGTTGATCTACTGCCTCAACCTGGTGACGGGCCACCTCGACAGCGAAGGCGGCATGATGTTTGCCGAGCCGGCCGTGGACCTCACCCGCGCCTACGGTGCGAAAGGCCACTACGGCAAGTTCCGCTCGCGCGTGCGCGGGCTGCCGGAGTTCGGCAACGAGCTGCCCGTGGCGACCCTGGCCGACGAGATGCTCACGGAAGGCGAGGGGCGCATTCGCTCGCTGATCACGTTCGCCGGCAACCCCGTGCTGTCCACGCCGAACGGCCGCCAGCTCGACCGCGCGCTGGCGGGACTCGAGTTCATGGTGTCGGTGGACCTGTACGTGAACGAGACGACGCGACACGCGCACCTGATCCTGCCGCCGACGAGCCCGCTGGAACGGCCGCACTACGACATCGCTCTCGCCAGCTTCGCGGTGCGCAACTTCGCCAAGTACTCGGCACCGCTGTTCCCGAAGCCGGCGGGGGCGCTGCACGACGACGAGATCCTCGCCGAGCTGACGATCAGGCTCGGCAGCCCACGCGGCACGGCCCGGCTCGCGGCCCGCACGCGGGCGGCGCTCCCGAACCTGCTGGGCGCGGAGCGCACGCTCGACCTGATGCTGCGCACGGGCGCATATGGCGCGACATACCGCGGCTTGCTGAAGGCGTTGGCTGCGCTGCCGGGCTTCGGTGGTCTGCGCAAGTTGCTGTCCGCTCCCGACCGGCGCCCGGCCGGCCTGAGCGTCGCAAGATTGCTGGCCGAGAAGCACGGCATCGACCTCGGGCCGCTGCGGCCGAACCTGTTGCGGCGGCTCGCCACGCCCGACCAGCGCATCCAGCTCGCGCCGGAGCTTTACCTGCGCGACCTGCCGCGTGCGGCGGCCGCCATGCGCGTGGCGTTGCCGGAGCTCATGCTGATCGGTCGCCGCCACGTGCGCAGCAACAACTCCTGGCTGCACAACAGCCAGCGGCTCGTGAAAGGCAAGCCGCGCTGCACGCTGCTCATGCACCCGGACGATGCTGCGCGTCGCAACGTGCGGCACGGCGCCATGGTGCGCTTGCGGTCGCGCGTGGGAGAAGTGCGGGTGGCAGCCGAGATTTCGACGGACGTGATGCCCGGCGTCGTTTCGTTGCCGCACGGATGGGGCCACGACCGCGAAGGCGTCCGGCTCGGCGTCGCGAGCCGCCACGCCGGCGTCAGCATCAACGACCTGGTGGATGACCGGCTGCTCGACGCCCTGACCGGTACGGCCGTGCTGAACGGAACGCCCGTCGAGGTCGAGCCTACGGCAACTGGTCTTTGACGACGTCCTTCACCGCGTCGAACGGGTTGAATTTCTTTTTCTTCTTCGGCTGTTCGGTCGCGGTCGCCTCGTCGGTCGGCGCGGGTGCGTCGGTCATTTCCTCGCTGCCGTCCATGCCGCCCATGCCCGGCATGTCCGCCATGCCGAACATGCCGGTCGTCATCGACTTCACGCGGATCTTCACGTTCCACTCCGGTTCCCAGGGGACTTTCGGATCCGTCGGGCGGGGCGGGTAGGCCATGTTGACCTCGGTGCCATACGCGATGGCGCGCAGCATGCCCTGCGCGGCGGCTTCCTTCGGCACGGCGCACCTGGTCGTGGTCGGCGCAAGCAGCACCTTCTCCTTCAGCCATTTGTCGACCGCAGCGTTCGTCTGGTAATCGAACAGGCCGAACCCGCTGTCGGGCAGCTCGCTCGAGGTCCAGATCACCATCGTGGGCTCATCACCATCGCCTTGCGAGCCCATGCTGCCGAGGAAGTAGGCGCGCGCGGTGGGGAGGGCGTTCCACTCGAGGAGCACGTGGCCACCCTTGTCAGTCTGCGTGAGCTTGATCTCGGGCATGAGATCCTGCGCCGCGGCGATGCCGAACTTGAAGCTCTCGGGCACGCCTTGTCCGGCGAACGAGTGTTGTCCGACCAGTGAGGCGCCCGCGGGCAGCGCGCGCTTGTCGTCCTTGCTCGGCCAGATGGGCCGCCCGGCGGCGGCGTGCGTGCCACGCTGCGTGGCGCGACGCGACTCCATGAACTTGCCGAATTCCGCGAGCGTCGCCGTCTCGAGGTTCAGGACCTTCGGCTGGCCCGGGCGCACGGTCTCCGAACAGCCCCAATACAACAGGAACTTGCCCTTGGGCGGCTCGTAGTCCATCGGCGCCGACTCCTCGACGTCGGTGCGCGGCGCGGGTTTCGGCTTCTCGGGCGTCTGCAGCTTGAGCGTGGGTGCGAGGCCCGTCGCGTCGGGAACCCCTTGCAGCGCCTCGGCGAGATTCGGGTTGCGGCTGGTGTAGAGCGTCACGTCCATCCAGCGACCGGCGACTCCGGTCTGCGTGTAGCCGAATTCCGCTTTCGCGGCGTTCTTTCCACCGCCCATCAGCGCGCCGAGGGTAGCGTTCATCATGCCGCCGCCGGGTCCCATGCCGCCCATCGGCAACCCGGAAAACGTGGCGACGTCGATCCACGCCTGGGAAATGGGCGGCTTCACGATCTGCTTCGGAGCCGTCTGGGCCATGGCCGCGGCGCAGGCGGCGGTGATGGCGAATGCGAGGACAGCGCTGCGACGGACGGTCATGGTCGTCATCTTGGGCCCCCTGTTCGGATGTGTGCCGGATTGTCTCGCCGGCGAGGGGCGGAGTAAATGCGTGACCAGATTTAGTGAAGGGCCCCCGACCGATGTCGGCCGGGGGCTGGTGATGGTGGAGGCGGCGGGAATCGAACCCGCGTCCGCAAGCCCTACGTTCCAGGACCTACATGCTTAGCCGTCTCTTTGATTCTCGTCGGACGCTACCCGAGCGGCAGGGAAGACGTACGACC
>Ga0113563_10001285_pt1 | contig 14050 bp, 7 predicted proteins | sample Mud3Dept3metaG_FD_80117 | JGI IMG/M metagenome (GOLD analysis project Ga0113563, IMG submission 80117) | Freshwater wetland microbial communities from Ohio, USA, analyzing the effect of biotic and abiotic controls - Mud 3 Core 4 Depth 3... | ecosystem: Environmental > Aquatic > Freshwater >...
AGGCCTTGAAAAGGCTCTCCCTTCACAATCTGTCCAACCTGACGCCCCATCCTTTCCACGTCTTTCTGAACTACTCGCACCCGCCGGTCCTGCAACGCATCCGGGCTTTGCATGACACAGGTTCAGGTCCGTGATATTTACTTTCCGGCAGGGAATCGGGGCCAGGGCTGAAATATGTGCCTTTCGACATTCGCGGGCAGTCCGCACCGGAACGATCCGGCAGATTTTGCCGAACTGACGCTGAATTCGAACCTCATCAGCTTTCGGGATCAATGATGCTGGTAATCTCCCGGAAACCAACCTGCGCAGGAGGAATCAGGCGGAGCGCCATCCGGATTGCCACTCTGTCGAAAAGGACATGGCCACCTTCCTGTACCGTGAGTTTTACTGTTCCCCAGGCGGCGCCGGGATCGAGGGCCGGAAGGCACACCACATAGATTCCGCCGGCAATCCGGCTCCATCCTCCGATATCGATTTCCCCGGACCCGATAACCAGGACCAGACCGTTGAAGACAAAACCGCCCTTCACCGCCAGCCTTCCCGTAACCACAAGAAGCCCGCCGCCTTCCAGGCTGCCGTCGACGGTCAGGTCGCCGTCTACCAGGGTTACCTTTGGATCCTGAACAGGGGCGCCGGGCGCCTGGGCCGGATCAATCCTGCCCAAGGGAGCAGGCGCGGCGCCGGCCCAGATCTGCTGGCCGGAGAAGAAGTTGTCGGAAAACTGCGGCAGAGATTCACGGATGAAGCCCTGCAACCACGACTTGTCCAGTAACAGCCGTTTGTCCGGATTGGCCAGGATTGCCGCGGTAATCTCGTGCACCGAGGGTTCCAGGCCTGCTCCCTGAATCTGCTTCTCCTGCCCCCGCGCTATCCAGTCCGCGATCTGCGGCACCGGCGCCAGGCCGTCGGACGGTTCCGCATCGATCGCAGCGATCCCGGCATTCGCCGGCCCTCCCTGGACAAAGAACAGTGGCCCCACGAACATTTCCCCTTCTGCAGGTTCGATGCCACTTCCCTGCAGAACCAGGGGTGCGTCCAGATCGAAGGTGGACGTCCGCCGGTACTTTCCTTCAAACATCGTCACCGAATTACGCTTCGTTTTACCCTGCAACTCTTCCCCCAGCGTCTGCGCGATCCCCATCGACCGCAACAGGATTTGCCCGTCCCCGTCGAGAAACGGGTTGTCGAGCGGATCAACGGCAAGTTCGCTCGCCTCGCCGTTATTGTCGGAGGCTTTCACGAAATACCGGCTGATGATCCGCATTCCCGATCCGGATGGGTCCGGTCCGGACAGGGCAATGCCTGTTCCGGGTATGAGGGCGGCGCCATTTCCACCCGGGTGGCGGCCGGTGTTGAGAATGCCGTCATCGGCGGCGCCGGACAGGGCGCCGGCGGGATCTGCCATATCCAGCATTCGCGCCGCAGGCCACGGCACAGGTGTGCGAAATGCTGCGCGCCTGGCTGATGCCAGACCCGCCGGTGTGGCATCATACGTGCCGTCCGGTCCCCGGAGCAGGTCGTCAAAGCTCAGGCCGCGCAGCAAGGCACGCCCATGCCCGAGGCCGGCCAGGGCGGCGGCTCGCGCCAGTACGTAGCTCTCAAAATTGTCGCTGATGCGGATCTCGGATGCGGCTATCATGAATTGATACATGCCGATCGCAGAAACCAGGGCAAGCGCGATCAAAGCGATCAGGAGCGCGAAGCCTTCCTGGAATTTCCTGGTTTCTTTCCCGATTCCCGGCTTCGTTCGGGCGGATTTCATGTCCACACTTCCTCCTGTCTGCAATCCCCCTGCCGGGGAAACCATCCTGCCGATCTCACGGCATTATTGTTTCGGGAAGAGGCGGATTATTTCACATGAAATGCTCGAGGATCCGATTGAAAAGCATTCTTGCGCGGCGATTCCGCGGGGCAATCAAAGGCGCGCCCGGCAGGGAAAGGGGGGAGGATGTCGTGGAAAATCGGTTGGTGGCATGCCGTCTTTGTGATAAAGCTTTCCCCGCGATGAGTGCCGACGAACAGATCCGAGACTTCGCGGAACATCTGCGCGCGCATTTTGCCGGCGAGATCCATCTGGACCGCTTCACCCGCCTGCTTTACAGCACGGACGCAAGCATTTACCAGGTCGAGCCTCTCGCCGTGCTGGTGCCGCGCACGCGGGACGATGTCGCGGCGGCGGTCGGCCTTGCGGCGCAATACCGGCTGCCGATTCTCCCCCGCGGAGGCGGAACCAGTCTCGCGGGACAGACCGTGGGTGCCGCAGCAGTCATCGATTTCTCAAAACACCTTCACCGCCTCCTGGAAGTGGACCTGGAGAAGCGCACTGCCCGTGTCGAACCGGGGATCGTCCTGGACCGGCTGAATGCCCACTTGCAGCCCCGGGGCTGGCGTTTTCCTGCCGATGTAGCCACCAGCAACCGCGCTACCCTCGGCGGCATGATCGGCAACAACGCCTCCGGCTCGCACTCGATCCGTTACGGCATCACCCGGGACCACATCCGGGAGCTGCGCGTCCTGCTGGCTAATGGGGAGGGGGCCGTTTTCGGCGAGGTGAGCCGCAAGGAATGGCAGGGGAAGGCGGCGCTCAGGAGTCTCGAAGGGCGCATTTACGGCGCGGTGGAAAGGATCGTCGCACAAAATCTCGATGAAATCCGCACCCGCTACCCCAAAATCATGCGTCATGTGGGCGGGTACGGTCTCGACAGAGTCCTGGGGGACGACAGCGGCAACTTATGCCGCCTGGTTGCCGGGAGCGAGGGCACGCTCGTCACCTGCACGGAGGCGACGCTGAATCTGGAGCCCGAGCCCGCCGCCAGAGCGCTCGACATCCTCCATTTTGACGATCTCATCGCAGCCCTGGAGGCGTTGCCCGAAATCCTGCCCATGCAACCCGCAGCGATCGAGCTTGTCGACAGGATGCTTCTCGACCTGACCCGCCTGCAGCCTGCTTTCGCGCAAAAGATGACGTTCATCGAAGGCAACCCGGAGGCAATCCTGATCGTCGAATTCTACGGCGAGACCGCTCAGGAGGTCGGAGCGAGGCTCGCGCAGCTGGACAGCAGACTGAAGGCGCACGGGATGGGACACGCCTTCATCCACGCCGAAAGGCCGGCGGATCAAGCCAATGTCTGGGCGATCCGCAAGGCAGGGCTGGGCCTGCTCGGCAGCATGAGGGGCGACGCAAAGCCGATCGCATTCGTGGAGGACACCGCCGTCGATCCGGAACACCTCGGCGATTATGTGCGGCGTTTTCGCCGGATTCTGGAGCGGCACGACGCGCGCGCCGGGTATTACGGCCACGCTTCGGTCGGATGCCTGCACATCCGCCCGATCATCAACCTGAAAGAACCATCCGGGATACGGAAAATGGCCGACATATCGGCGGCCGTGAAGGACCTGGTGGTGGAGTTCAAGGGCGCGATGAGCGGGGAGCACGGGGACGGGATCGCGCGCAGCCACTGGAACCGCGTGCTGTTCGGAGAGAGGATTTACGGCGCTTTCAGGGAACTGAAGGCGGTCTTCGACCCGGAGGGCATCATGAATCCGGGAAAGATCACCGATGCTCCGCCGATGACAAGCCACTTACGGTATGGATCCGCCTACCGGGCTGCCGACGTACGTACGCACCTCGATTTCACACGGGAGGGCGGGTTTGCGCGGGCCATCGAACAATGCAACGGCATGGGAGCATGCCGGAAGCTCGACGGCGGAACCATGTGCCCTTCCTACATGGCCACCCGCGACGAGGAACACTCGACCCGCGGGCGGGCCAACGCGCTTCGTGCCGCCCTCACGGGGAGCCTTCCCATTGAGGCACTCACCGGCGACCGGATGTATCAGGCGCTGGACCTGTGCCTCTCCTGCAAGGCGTGCAAAACGGAATGCCCGGCCAACGTCGACATGGCCAAGCTCAAATATGAGTTTCTGGCTCTCCGCAACGCAAGTCACGGCACGCCGTTGCGCTCCCTGGTGTTCGGAAACATCGCCGCCCTCAGCCGGCTCGGTTCGGCGGCGGTTCCCGTGTCGAACTGGTTGCTGCGCGACCCGCTCTTCCGCCGGATTGCGCACCGGCTCCTCGGCATCCATCGGGCGCGCCAGGCTCCCCCATTCGTGCGGCGGACGTTCCGCAGATGGCTGCGCAGGCGCCCGCCCCGCGTGTTTCCCGAAGGGACTCCCAAGGTTGTCCTTTTCAACGACACGTTCACCAACTACAATGAGCCGTGGGTAGGCATCTCTGCGCTGCGCTTGCTGGAGAACAGCGGCGCCCAGGTGGTCGTCCCCGAAGTGGTTTGCTGCGGCAGGCCCATGATATCCAAGGGGCTGGTGGACGAGGCTAGGGAGAACGCGCGCACGAATGTTGCGGCCCTATCGCCGTTTGTGCAGGCCGGGGCGTGGGTTGTGGGCTGCGAACCCAGCTGTATTCTGACGCTGCGCGAGGAATATCCGGATCTCCTCGGAACGGAAGAAGCGGAGCTGCTGGCACAGAAAGTGCTGCTCCTGGAAGAATTCCTCGGCCGTCGCGTGGACGCCGGCTGGCGGCCGAAGTTCTCCGATGCAGCACGCACCGTTCTGCTTCACGGGCACTGTCATCAGAAGAGCCTGGCAGGGTCGGCCCCATCGCTGCGGCTGTTGCAGATGCCTCCCGGTTTTGTTGCCGAAGAAATGGATTCCGGCTGTTGCGGCATGGCCGGCGCTTTTGGGTACGAAGCGGAGCATTACGAACTGTCGCTGCAGATCGGCGAAGCGCGGCTCTTCCCCGCAATTCGGCAGGCGCCGCCGGATGCGATCATCGTGGCATCCGGAACATCCTGCCGCCAGCAGATTCTGCACGCGACCGGGCGCCGGGCGCAGCACCTCGCGGAAGTGCTTGCAGGAGCGCTTCCTGCCGGCCAGACGGGTGAGTGGACGGACACTTATGCAAGATAGGTTGCCTGGAGACGAAGCAATCATGCACAGATTTCCATCGCACTCGAGCCGAACGCCCGGAAGGGCCAGGAGAGCGCTGTATCCAATGCGCTGCGTTCTTGCGCTTGCGGTTGCCGGCCTGCTGCTGCAGCCGGGATGTCTTTTCCGCAAAAACAAGGCTCCGAGTGCACCCACTATTCCCGCTCCGGTCCGTATTGTTCTACTCCCGATGAACGTTCCGCCGGATAAGGAAGACTTACGCTGGCTTTCGTTCGCGACGGAAGTGCGCATGATGGAGGCGGCGACCGCAGTGCCCGACCTGGAACTGGTGCCCCTCTGGGAATCTCTGCCCGCATCTCTCCAGACCCTGGGAGTCTCTCGCACGACAACGGAAGAGGTTTCGAATTTCATCGCTGCCCGCCTCTCGGCGCGTTGGGCGACCGACGGCCGGATCATACCCGCAAAAGAGGAATATACGTTTCGAATCGATTTCGTTCCCGCGAGGCCGTCGCAGGTGCCTTTCCGCTTTGAGAAAATATCGTCGATCGAGGCGATGGATTCGCAATTCAGGGAGGCGTTCGAGCAGCTCGCGCGATATTTGAATGTCAGGCCGCCGGAAGAGGCAAAGGCGCCGCTGCTGGACCTCAAGAAGCTGCGCGAGATCGCTCAGGCGATCGACGTCGAATACGGCTGGTTTTCAGAGGCAAAGCCGGGGTCCGCAGGCGCCCTGGTCGGGGAACTTGCGGCCAGGAATCGCAATCTGGCAAGGCTCCTCTTCAGCCCCACCCTCTATCCGGTCCTGGAAAAACAGCAGTAATTTCCGCCACTGATGTCGTATCGAGGCACTGAATCAGGCAGGCCTTCCGACCGCAACGAAAACACTTCGAGGCTCTGGAGGTCTTATTGGCCCCGTAGCCACTCTGCCACGATCCCTGGATGAGTCAGCTCTCCTGAAGGGAGGGGCTGGGGCGCATCGGGCGGTCGATTCTGCAGATTGCGGGTATTTCATCCTTCCCCTCGAGCGCGAGTTCCGCAAGCCAGCGCGCTGCCAGGAAGGCAGAGCCGTAGCCGTGGCCCGTGTAGCCCGCCGCGGCATATAGATCCTTCTCGCCATTCACACGGCCCACCAACGGCAATCCGTCGGGCGTGTAGGCCATGATTCCCGACCAGCGGTGCGTCACCGGCGCGGCTTGCAGCAACGGAAAATACCCATGCACAAACTCTACCAGCGCGCTCTGCACGTTCTCCGTGACCCGGTCGGAATCGCTCTCCTCTCCGGCGCCACCGAAGCGCCGGAAACCGCCGAAAAGGCAGTAGCCTCCAGCCCGCCGCCAGTATTCAGCCCCGTAATTGGACAGACATGCCATTTCCGGCAGGCTCGACTCCGGAGCGGCGAACGCGCAGCATTGCCCCCGTACAGGCCGCAGCGGCAGGTGACCGCACAGCAGCGGCAGCCAGGCATTGCAGGCAAGAAAGAGAAGCGGCGTCGTTACACTGCCGCCGGCAGCCTCCACGACCCAATCCGCGCCGGCCCGGGCCATGCGACGGACGGGAGTCCGCTCCACTATTCCGGCGCCGGCATTTTCCACCACCCGTGCCAGGGACCGGACAAGCTGGACGGAATTGACCACGCCGTCCCCCGGAGTGTAGACACCTCCCAAAAAGCCGCGCGCCCCGAGAGCGCGGTTCATCTCCTCCGCTTCAAGGAAAGTGCAGGCAAAACCATCCTCCTGCATGAGCCGGCAGCTGCGACGCAGATCCTCTTCTTCCGCGGCATGAATCCCGGCAGTCAGGCTGCCGGCACGGCGATATCCGCAGTCGATCTCGAAACGATCCACGAGTTCGGAGACAAGGGCGTGGTTCTTTAGGTTCAAGCGGGTGATCGCCGCCGCCTGCTGCCGCCCCCAGAACTCGATGCTGCAGGCATAGTGCTCGCCAAGACCGCTCACCAGCAGCCCCAGGTTGCGTCCCGTCGCGCCGCCCGCGACGACATCTCTCTCGACGACCAGCGCGGCAACGCCCCGCTCCGCGAGGAAGTGCGCCAGCCCGATTCCCGTCATGCCTGCGCCAAGGATAACCGCATCCGCGGTTCGCTTCCCCTCCAGGCCGGGGCGTGGCGCGTTGTCTTCGTCAAGCCATACCGACCGTGTCATCACATCTCCGCCCACTTTCCCTTCCCCTCCCACACCCGCAGGGTAAACGGCATGGGCAGGCGTTCGGAGAGTTTGCTGTGGACCATTTCACAGATGTTCTCAACCGAAGGGTAAGAAAGAAAATCGTTGAACGACCTATGGTCATAGATACCCAGGATCCCCCGGAAGATCGCCTTCAGGTCTCCGAAGTCGATGATCATGCCTGTCTTGTTCTCACCCTCGATGATCACTTCAAAACGGTAGGTATGTCCGTGCAGGGTACCGCATTTCTGATGCCCGGGCAGGTAGTGCGCGCAGTCGATGTACTCGATCACTCCCAGTTTCATATCCGACCTCCCTGTGGCATCATGATACCAGACCGCAGACTCTGAGCGCACCGCGGGCTCGCCAATGTCCGTATCAGGCTCTGATCACGCGTCGCCCTCGTACCCGAGGAGCGGCTCGGATTTGTCATCCTTCCCACAGCACAACGCCGATCGCCGAACTACGACTTCTGGTTCCGGGAGCCGGAATTCAGGAAGAAGTAAGCCTTCGACTGCCTGAAGGGGCGGGTTTGTGGGAACGGACATATGCCCCCTCCCAGGCATGTCCCGGCGATGCCGATTCATATCGCAGCCAGACCGCTGCCTTCACCGGCATTCCCGGCGCGGGGGTCTGATCCGCATACAGCCTCATTCCCGTTCGCGAGCAGGACCTGCAGAGGCCTCCGCCTGAAGGCGGGTGTCTCCGGCTGCACCGGCGTCGATTCTGTTCCGGAACAGCGCGCTGAAAATCTGTCGCAACAATCCCGGCTGCTGGCCGAGCAGGTCGAACAGGTCGTCCCGGTCGATGCGCAGCGCGACGCCGGGCCGCGTCACTCGCGCGTGATGCGCAAAGGCGATCCCGGCGAGCGTCTCGTATATGCCGATAATGTCGGATGGGCCTGCGTGCAGCGCCGGGCCCTGGTCCGGCGGCTCGATCACGAGCTCTCCGGAAACGAGTGTGTACAGTGCGGAAGGATCCGCCGTACGGAACAACTCCGAATCCGCCGCAAGCTGCACTTCCGTCGCAATCGAGGCAAGGGCAATGGTCTCCTCGGCAGAGGCGGAGGAAAACAGCGGAATGGTCTTCAGGATCAGCCCTTTGTTGACCGGATTCAGATCGATGTTTCCGGCCGGAACCGGCCGTTCCGGCTGATTCCCTTTCACCACCACCCTCTCGCTCCGGCCCGATTCGCGGCAAATCATCCGGAAAAGCCCCGGCACCAAGCCGGTATTGTCGGCAAGCAGGGAGTCCATTCTCTCTCCGGTCAACGTCAGGCAGACGGTCGTTTCGGTAGTGCGAGCCGTTCCAGTCAGGGGCTTGCATTCGAGCAGTTCCTGAAAGCCCAGGGCCGCAGGCGCCGTGATCTCCTGCGTTTCGCCGCTGGGCATGCGGAGGGACACGCGGCCGTCGAGCAGGAACAGCACGTCCTGGGGGATGAGCGCTTCCTGATAGAGCAAACGGCCCGGCTCGTAGCGCACCTGGCGGCCGGCGTCGGAAATGCGGAACAGCTCGTCGATGGTGACGGATCCGAACAGCGGCAGGCTGCGAAGCCGCTCCGCCAGCTCCACGGCGGGGAGCGGTTGGAGCCAGGGAGGGCGGCGCTTCGTTTCCGGAGCGCGGAAGGCCGCGAGCACCCACGACACTGCTTCCAGCACGTACAGGTCTCTCCCGTCGCCGGTCGCGAACAGCCTTTCCAGTTCATGGACGAGGCTGGAAATCCCCTGTTGCCAGACGAAGTGGATGGCTGCGGCAGCCAGCACGGGATCCCCGTCGTGGATCAGCCGGCGCACGGCTTCTTCCGCCGGATCCTGCCGGTCGAAGGCATGGCCTTCCGGAATCGCTGCCTCCTGCGTCGTCTCCTCCAGAAGCGGCAGCAGCCTTTTTCTCAGCGGTCCCGTCAGGAGATTGTCGAGGTATTCGAGCGCACCCGCGCGAGACCGCGCGTCCGCGTGCTCGATCGCGCGCCGGGCCGCAGAGATATCCTCCCAGGGATACAGCATTCCCAGGAGGCGATACATGCGGTCGACGGCACGCTTCATTTTCTCCGCCACGACGCGGGCGAGCAGGCAGTCTTTGGGCAGGTTCCTGGCGCCGCACAGTCGCCGATGCAGCGACCGGTATTCCGAGTATCGCACGGATTCCTTCAGAACCAGTGCCTCAATTGGCTCCTGCTTGAATGTCAGCTTCGGCTCCACGCGGTGCAGCCTCTCAACGCCGGCAATGACATGAAAGCGCAGGAAACCGTCGCCTTCCTCCAGCGCCTCGATCAATACGTCCATCGCCCGCTGAACGGGGATCCGTGCGATGACAGCCGGAATGTGGCGGCGAATCCAGATGTCTTCCTCCGGGTCTCTCAGAAAGTGTCGCAAGATACTCAATACCGATTCGCCATAACCGACCAGGAGTTCGCGGGCGCTGCTTTTTTGCCGGCGGTGGCGGAGCAGCGAGATCAGCGTGGGCACGAAGATGAAATCGGCAATCCCCAGCTTGCGGGCGCTGCGCATCGCCTCGTCGGCGACATCCGGGTCAACGTCGTTGAGGAGAGGAATGAGCAGGCGCCTGAAGCGCGGCACGGGAACATGGCGGATGGCGACGGCAAAGTCCTTGCGCACGGCCGCTGCGGACTCGCGCGTATCGGAGACGAGGCCGGTGAGCACGGCTTCGGCGGCCGCCGCGTCTCCTTCCCGGTCACTCCCCGCGAGGACCATCGCGGCCGTCATGGCGATGCGCGGATCCTTGTCCCGCAGGAGCGGCCGGACCAGGTCGGTCACATGCTGCTGGCGCATATTCGCGAGCGCCCCGACCGCCGCCGATCGCACCTCTGCATCTTCGCTCCTCATCATGTTCTCGATGGCGGGGAGCCACCTCACGGCGATCTCCGGCTGCAAGGCGCCAACTGCAGAAAGCGCCCGGGTGCGCACGGCAGCCGATTCATGATAGAGCAGCAGAGGAGTGATCAGGTTCCGCTTATCCAGCGACTCCAGCAGGTCGATGGCGTACAGCGCCCGCCGTTCGTCCGGGCTGGCCAGTTCCTGGATGAGTGTCTCAATAGTGGAAAGATCCGCAACCCCCAGACTCACCTCCGCCGGCCTGATCTCCCCGGTTGCTATGCTTTGACGGAGCGCGGCCTGGTATCCGTGCCGGGCTTTCAGCGCCATCAAGATCCATATGCCGGTGATCGCGATGCTGGCATAGCTGAGTTCCTGCCAGGAGAGCCCGAATCCCCAGGGCTGCACCAGGATGAGCAGCAACACTGCCGCCGCCCCTTTCGCGAAGCGATCGACGGTCACGTCCACAAAAGGCTTGGCGGAGTATTTGATGTTGGAGGGCAGGGGCATGTACAGGATCTCGCGTGTCGTCTTGTCGACCGTATAGCGCAGGGACTGGTCGAAAATCCGGGCCAACGCAGGCGCCCACAGCGCGGCGTTGAGCAGGATGACGACCGCGGTCGTGCCCAGTCCGATCGGCAGCAGAAGCAGAGCGAAACCGATCCCGAGGTAGCGATGGATGCGGCTGGTCAGCGTGACCTGGATGAGGAAGCCGATCAGCGAAGTCCACAGCTGCACCTGGGCGAGGAAGGTCGTGATGGCGTCTGTCGCCTCCCTCCCTATTTTGACGTCGGCGAACATGTTCAGCTGTTGTTCGATGATGGCCGCGCCGATCGCCGCAAAACTGATAACCATCGCGATGAGCCGGAGCAGTTTCGATTTTCGCAGCAGGGTGATCCCTTCCCTGCTGCCTAGACCGCTCCCGTTCCCGATCACGGCCAGTTGCGATTCCCCCGCCAGCCGCTCCCTGCGAACCACCACGGTCACGACAATCGCACACAGCAGCATGAAGGCGACGCTGAAAAGAAGCAGGTTGGCAGTCCCGATCTTCTCCGAGTACGTTGCGGCGAGAAAGGATCCCAGGATGCCGCCGAGGGATGCCCCTCCGCCGATCAGCCCGAACAGCCTTTTGGCCTGACGCGGATCGTAGACGACGTTCGCCAGGGTCCAGAACTGGCTGATGAGGAGGATCCCCAGAACCAGCCCTGCCAGATAGAACGCCACCGATACCCATGTCGCGTCGGTCCGGAACAGATACCAGAAAGCCAAAAGCATTGCCGCCAGTCCACCCTGGGTGATCGGCAGGCACCAGCGGCGCGGGAGCCGATTCACCATCCAGCTGTACCCGACCATCACGAGACCGATGAGCGCGCCGGCGATGAGCTGGGCGAACGGCAGGTTGACCGAACCCAGGGCATCGATGAATTTCGAGCGCGTGGCCGGCTTGATCACGGTGTATGACGCCATCGCCAGGAAGGAATAGGAGAACATGAGAAGCACCGTCACTGCTTCCGTCTCTCGAACCTGGCCGAATGGCCGCAGAAGGCGTACCAGGATTTGCCTAGCCATATCGTGCTGAGCCCGCATCAAAGTGTTGCATTGCGCCTGACGCCCGTGGCGCCGGCTTCGGATGCCGGTAGTCTAATCGCGGCGGCGGGGAAATAGCAATTCCCTTTTCGCGGGCGAAGGAGTCGCGGAGGAGACCCGGGCACACATATGAAACGCCGCGATACCGGACAGATCCCGTTGGCTCGGCCGGCTGTCCGCCGGAGATTGCCATCGAGCGGCGTGAACGGAAACCTCTGACCCGCGCTTCGATTCGAAGGTGCATCCCGTTTACCCTGAGAACAATGCATCTGGTTATTGCATATGCAGTCCTGTATTGGCATCCTTTCACTCACGGAGGGACAAAGGGCAAATGTTACGGCGTTTGAGTTTCCTGGCGGCGTGTTTCCTGTGCATGATTTCCGCGGCGGCTCATCCCGCGGCGCGACCGGAGGCTGGCGCTTCCTGGAGCGGCGTGCCGCGCGTCGTTGCCGTGGGAGACATCCATGGCGATTACGATGGGTTTGTCCGGCTGCTGCAAGACGCCCAGGTCATCAACAAGAAAACCGACTGGAGCGCAGGCAAAGCTCATCTGGTGCAAATCGGCGACGTTCCCGACCGCGGGCCCCATCCCCGCAAAATCATGGACCTGCTGATGAAGCTCGAAAGGCAGGCCCAGAAGGCCGGAGGCTGCGTGCACGCTCTGATCGGGAACCATGATGCCATGAACATATATGGCGACCTGCGCTACACCACCCCCGAGGAATACGCCGAGTTTCGCGACTCCCGCTCGAAACAGGTCCGCGAGGCCTTCTATGAACAGGCTGTCGCGGAGATGCGCAAGCAGGCCGAGAGCAAGGGAATGCCGGTCACCCTCGATGACGAATTCCGGAAGAAATGGGAGGCGGAGCATCCATTGGGCTTCTTCGAGCACCGCTATGCCTACGGTCCCAACGGCAAATATGGAAAATGGATCCGCAGCCACAACGTGGCAATCAGGATCAACAACACTCTCTTTGTCCATGGTGGAATCGGACCGAAGTATGCCGATGTGTCGATCGAAGTGATCAATGAGACAATTCGGAAGGAGCTCGCGGACTTTTCCGCACTGAATGCCGGCCTCGCGAGGGATTCAGAAGGGCCTCTCTGGTACCGTGGGCTCGCCGACGGCGACGAGCAGGAACTGGCCGGGCATGTGGAGACGGTGCTCCGGAATTTGGGTGTGAACCGGATCGTCGTCGGCCACACCACCACGAAAACCACCATCATCCCGCGCTTCGGTTGCAAGGTCATCATGGCAGATGTGGGTTTGTCGAAGGTGTATGGCGGGCCGCCGGCCTGCCTGGTGATCGAGGCGGATGCGGCGTACGCGCTGCACAGGGGGAAGATGCTCAAGATCCCCTGCGACTCGGGCAAGGAGCTGCTGGAGTACCTGCGCAGCGCCGCAGCGCTGGATCCTTCCCCGTCGCCGATAGAAAAGCTGATCCTCGAACTGGAGAAAAAACTCGTGGCAGCCCTCCTCCAATAAATCCCAGGGTGGGTCACCTGCTGCGGTCCCGGCGGACTGTGCCCGGGAGAGGCCAGGGCCAGGCGCTGGAGCCCGTCGGGATGCATATCACGGATCGCGGCTCACTGTCGTGGACTGTTTCCAGCAAGACTGAACGCATCCGCGCCCTGCACACATTTGAAGGCGATCGTGGAATGCACCCGAGCTCGCCGGAAAGCCAGAAGTCCTTGCCGGGCTGCAACCTCCTTACCTGGATCTCCAGCTGTCCCCGGAAACTTCGTTCCCCTGAAGGTTCTGTCCTGCACAGATTTTTGATCCGCTTGCTCTTCCACTAAATCTGAACTGGCCCTGAATATAGGTTTATTCACCTTGCATGATTACCGGATCCATCCACGCCTCAGCCGGCCGCGCATGATCAACAGAAGAAAGACCTCTTGAAAAAACCTCTTGACACACAACCCGGAGCGGGGGGGGTAGACTTCATAAACAGCGGGGGCTGAGGATCCTCCCCATTCCTTTTGATGCCCGCATGCACGTCTTGATAACAGATGAGGCGGCAACTTCTGGGATGCAAGCCTCCGCAGATTACGCATTTGTGCCTGCTGACGCAGTCAAAATCTCGCAACCAGTGATTGTGCAATATGTCGCTACCCCCAACATGTTGTGGTACGCGCCATATTGCACTATCGGTGCGGTTGGATGCGGCAAAGGTGAGGCCACTACAAACAGGCCCCCCGGATCGCGCCGGTCCGGTGCAGAGGGCAAGGAGGAAAAAAGCCAGGGAAAAAAAGCCTGGACACCCACTTTGTGTCTTTTTTTTTGATCCGTTTCTGAAGCGATGCGGAGGGACGGGCAATCGCAAAAGCCGGGACACTTTGAAAAAAAGCCGGGACACCCACTTTGTTTGTGTCTTTCCTTTTTAGATCCGTTTCTGAGGCGATGCAGAGGGATGGGCAATCGCGATTGAGGAAGCGAATTGGGCGGTTGAGTACTTGAGAAAAACAACCCCGAGCGGGTCAGGACCTTACGGCGGTCATCAGCATGCAACAAACCAAATGATGCCCGAAGTGGTTGATGCCGCTAGGGAT
>Ga0113563_10001288_pt1 | contig 14043 bp, 11 predicted proteins | sample Mud3Dept3metaG_FD_80117 | JGI IMG/M metagenome (GOLD analysis project Ga0113563, IMG submission 80117) | Freshwater wetland microbial communities from Ohio, USA, analyzing the effect of biotic and abiotic controls - Mud 3 Core 4 Depth 3... | ecosystem: Environmental > Aquatic > Freshwater >...
GAGCCATGACCGCCGAGGCAGCCGAGGCAGAGATCGACGAGGAGATCATCGTCACGCTATCGGACTACCTCGATAACGTGCTGCCGCCCGACAAGAAGGCGGACGTCGAGGCGAAGATCGCGACCGACGCGGCGTGGAAGTCCGCGCACGCGGAGATGGTCGACGCGCGCGATGCGGTGAAGACGCTGTCGGGTCTGCAGAAGGCGCGCCCCGACGTGAAGTTCACCGACGACGTCACCGGGACGATCGCGAAGCGGTCCGCGGGCCGGTTCTTCGGCCGCCGCACGTTCGGGGATCGCGTGCCGTTCGTCGCGATCCTCGTCGTCGCGCTGCTCGGCCTCGGCATCATCGCGTACATCATGTGGAGCTCCCCGACCGGCTCGCTCAAGGTCGACAAGGAGCGGACGCCCGGCGCGCAGGGCTCCGCGATCGTCGACAAGCCGTAGCGCTACGGCACGACCAGGTAGACCGCGCCGCCACAGACATCGGCCCAGGCATCCCCCACCTGGCGAGCTGCTCCTCAGCAAGGACAACGAGCTCACCGTCGAGGCCATGGTGAACGAGCGAGCTGTGGCGCTACTGAATACCCTGGTCGACCAGCCGGAGGATGACGTTGTTGTCCGACGACAGCACATACAGCGCGCCCAGTCGGGCAATCAGAGGTCCGTGTATGCCGGTGACCAAGGTCACCGGCTTGTCGCGCATTGACGTCAACGCGGCGACACCGTTCTCCGTGGACACAAAGACCGATCCATCGCTACCGACGGCGAGGCCGTCGACCTCGTGTGACATGGTTACGAGACGCTGCGCGCGTCGCGCTCGCCAGACCCAAACCTCACGGCCTGTGGCGAACACCAGAGCATCTTGGCCTGCGGATGCGGCGGCTGTGATCGGCTTGTCTCCGCTAAAAAGCGTTGTGACTCCGCCGGCGACATCCCAACTCATCACCGCCCAGCGTTCCGAGGTCTTCCCCCACAGACGGACCTGCTGCTCGACGCGATCGACGATGTGCAGGTCCCCGGCGGGAAGGTCCGCGAGGCTCTCGACCTTGCGAGCTGCACCCGTGGTCCGCAACAACGTGCGGCCGGCGAGCCAATAGGCGTCTCCGGCGGCATCACAGCTGACTGTGGTCACCGGCTTGCTGCGAGCTGGGATCAACGTGATGCCGAGCTCCGGCGCGATGAGCGCCCCATCGACGGGAACCATCACGACTGCACCGCCGCATACCGCGAACGACGTGGTCGGTTGCGCGTGCTTTGCCGGTAGCGGGATCTGCGTGATCGCGAAACGCTTGGCGATCTGCGGCGGGTTGGCGTACGCGGCTTGAACCGTGGCGGCGAGGATCACGATCGCGCGGATCATTGCGTCTCCGGAAACCGCGCCAACGCGTCCCGGACCATCTTCGCCGCCGCGCGTTCCTGCGGGCTTGCGCTGCTCCCCACAGAGTCGAGGAACCTTTCGAATGCCCGCCGGTCCACCGGTGTCATTGAAAGCGGTGCCGCCGGCGCGACCGGGAGCACCTGCATTTTCGCAAGATCTGGTTTCGTGAACGACACCGGATCGGCACTACCTGGGATTGGTCTGCAACCCTCGGTGTGAGCCCGCCGGGTCCAGCACGAGGGGTCCGTATCACTGCCGAGCTCGGTGAGCTTGAGTGCCAGCAGCTTCTCGAGTTGCCTCCGCGCCTCTGTGTCTGCAGCTGCATTCAGAGCTCCCTCCGCCAACGCCTTGCGCAAGGCCGCTGCCGTCGCCTCAGCCGGTGAAGGCGATTTGCGCGAGCCAACCGAAGGAGTGGTCGATTCGTACGTGCAGAGGTGAATCGGTTCGCTGACAGAAGCCTTCAAGATCGACGCCTTTTCGGCAGGCGCGAGACAGCAATCGATGGTTCCGAGACAGGTGGGACCGAACAGTGACGAGCCACAGGGCGTTCCCATGTGGCGACAGCCTTTGTGTTGCGTGGGCAACGACAGCCGGCACGAGAACGACACGTACGAGGTACCAACCGGACAGCTCGAGTCGTCCACGGAGAAGGCCGGTCGGGTCTCGGCGACGGGCGGACCGGAATTCGCACCCACATCTGCTGCCCCTCCGCTGGGCATCGAGTCGTCTGCGAGATCATCAAGATCGACGTCGCTGTGACCGAGCTTGTTGAGCTCGCTGTTACGCCCGACTTCTCCGCGTTTTTCGACGTGGATATCCTTTGCGCGATCGCCCGCCTGTTTGATGGAGTTGATGTTCCTGCGGGTGACGTCCTTGGCTACGTCCTGCAGCTTGCCGAGGTCTTTCGACGGTGACGACGCGCCATCGCTCACACTGCCGGTGGCCTGGCCGGCCATGCACTTTCGGTAGCCCTCGGCAGCTTTCGTCGCTTGCTCCGAAGCGACGCGGCATGCGTCGGCCGCCTGGCGTGCAACGTTCGGGTCCTTGCACCTGTCAATCAGCGCCTGGGCGCTCGTTTCGTTGACCTTGTAGTCATTGCAGGACCCAGTCGGCTTGAACTCTACAACATTGATGGGGGCTCCGCCTCCGGCGCCGCATGCGCTGGGATGCATCGATGCGGCAAGCGGGGTGCACTTTGGTGCACTCTGCGCGAACGTCGGTGTCGCGCGAACAATCGCGAATGCGATCACGAGCGACCTCATGCTAGCGACGCCGCCGTTCGTGGATCGTCGCCCACATCTCGAGCTTCTGATACTCGCGGACCAGCAAGAGGGTCTCGGGCACTCCGGGGTGCGCAGGATCTTCGATCGCACGGAGCGCTGCGAGCACACCCTCCCAGTCGTTCGTCCGTGCGCCGCTCTTCAGCAGAACGATCACCTGATCGGGTCGGGGCGAGCTGCCCAGATAGAACGTGACCTGTTCGCCGATGAAGCTCTTCCCCGCTTCGAGCGTCGGGAGATCATCGAACCCCGTCGTCGCCGTGGATCGCAACATGTCCATGGCGTCGGCGATCTTCTTCGATGCGTCGCCGAAAGCCTCATCCACCTGGCCTTGCTGCTTCATCACGTCGGCGATGCCGTTTATTGCCGCCGAAACACTGATCGAGCGTTGTGAAATGCCGGCAATGACGATTCCACCTTGCAGCCCAGCAGCGATAGATGCGCGACGTCTGGCGGCCTCTGCGTCGAGTTGCGCCCTGAGCATCTTGTCAAAGCCTTCGTCAAGTTGCGCTTCGATTCTGCGATCGTCGCGCCCATCCTTGCTGTCCAGATATCCGTTCGCGAGTGCTGCACATTGCGCAAGCAACGCGCTCCACGTGGGTTGAGCTCGTTTGTGTGCCACCCGCGCTAGTCCTTCGAATGCCCAAGCACGCACGCTCTCGATCGGAGTGCGATACCCGGTCACCGTACCGACCATCTCCAGCGCGGACCAAAACGCGCGCGAAGCCGCCGGCAACTCGTTCGCTGCCTCGTACTTCATACCGAGCTCTTCATAGGCGAGTGCGCCCCAGAAGATCGTATTGCTACGGTGGCGCGGGTCCCACGTCTTCGGATAGAAGATCCAGACCTCACCTCGGCAACCAGAGATCCGCTCGAGCTGATCACCGATGGTGCGCTGCGCGGGATCGTGGTTGACGCCCGCGGAATAGCTCCAGTGACAGGAGAGATCGTGATCCGGCGCGCTCGGCCCACTGATGCAGCCCGAGCTACCAAGCAAGATCGCGATCGAAACGCGCTTCACCCAACCATACTGTCCATGCGTGAAGTGCTCGCCGCAATCGGGGTTAACCCCTATTGCGGGAACGCGTTTCTCCGCCGTAGCGTGGTCTGCGGATGTCGCGTTTCAGCTGCGCCAGCATCTGCATCAGTCTGCTCATCGGATCGCTTCCGGCGTCAGCAGACACAGGGAGACCGACGCTGGCCATGCGGCGACCACCGACGGTGGCAGAACTGGTTATGTCCGTCGCGCTGGCGCCGGATGCGCATCCGCTGACGCTCGGGATCGGCTCCGTGCTCGTGGAAGCAGATGGTAGCAATGCATCCTTCGATGCCGTCGCATATTTCTCAAACGTCAAGCCGCTCCAATCGGGAGGCCAGAACGTTCGCGTGGTCCCGATCGACTTTCCGACAGACACCGACTACGCACTGAGTGGAAAGATCGAAGGCCCGATCTCGTACTCGGGCGGCCAGTGTCCGCATAGGGGGCGACAATACGGGATCGTGCTCGGCGCGGTCGGCATCGCGCTGGTGGCCACCGGTGTCACTAGCGCCGTACTGGTCAACGCGCGGGAGGCGAGCATCGAGACGATCCTCATCATCGACGGCGCAGCGGTCGCGCTAGCGATCCTCTCACCCTTTGTAGCCTTGGCAGTGAGACCAAATGCGCGCGACTGTAATCGAATCTCGAGCGATCTGACGGCGAACCTCAAACTGCGCCGCCACGGCAAGGTGGTTGCCACCTGGACCATTCCGCTCGGGGCTCGCAACCAGGGTGTCGCGCCCTACTCGCGTGCTGGAATGCGCGAAGTCCGGAACATGTTGTTGGCGCCGATCTTTCGAGAGCTCGGTCAGAAACTCGCCGTGCAGCTCGCATCCACGGACGCTGTCAGATCGGAGCCTGCAATACCTCCTGCCGCCCCCAACCCCGCCATTATTCCGGTGCCGATCGTTCCAGCAAGTGACGTTGCCCCCTCCACGCCAACGTCACCGCCAGAACCCGCACCACTGGTCCCGGCCGTGGATATCGCGCCTGCGGAACCGGCTCCGCCGACACTGGCGTCGATGCTCGGCACCGTACGGGTCGGGCAGCGCCTACGGATGAAGAAGAAGGATGGGTCCTTGATCGAAGGACCGGTCATATCAGTCGATGCTGAACACATCCTCGTGCAGGGGAAGCGTCACAACCTGGAGGTTGCGATCGACGAGGTCGTGGAGGTTCACATCCTCATGGAGGATTGAACTGATGGCTACCGCGACATGCGAGCTCTTCGGCACCAACGCTCGTCGACGGCTCCGGCGACACGTGCTTCCGCACGCGGAGATGATCGAGGTAGCCCTTCGCATATCCGGGCCCTGAACCGGCGGCCACGCGCACCGCAAACGTCAGCGGGACCGAGCCGGGCCCGAAGGGAACGGTCTCCTCGCCGAGACGAACGCCGGTGATGTTGCCGTGATCACCGTCGATCGACCATAGCGTGTTGATCCCGTTCCCCAGCGTGAGCATGAACGCTCCGTTGTTCGCGCCATTCACGCCCGCCGTTCGATGCGGCATCGTGGCAATAGATCTCGCCGTTTGGATACCCAACGGGGATCTCGGTGAACAACCACCAGCCACCAGGGCCGCCCTTGCCGCCCAGTCGGCGATTGCACGGATCGAACGCGACCGCCAGCTTGGCCTCGACCAAGCTGTGCGCGGGAGAAGGCGCCTTTTCGACGATCTCGCGGCCCGCGAGTTCGAGCCGATCGGTATCGCCGCGTGCGATCAGAGCGTCGTGCGTCGCTGGTTTTCGCGAGGGCGTCGCCACCGGCCAAGTCTACCATTGGTCGATCGTGATCAGAGTAGCTGACTCCGACCCACGTCAGGGAGCCTTCCTCCTGCTCGGACGCGGCGCCCGTCGCCGAGAAGACATCGCCGCCGCCAGGTGTGTTCGGGGCGTTCCGTGTAGACCAACGCGTGCGGGTCGTGAGGAAGAACGGAAGCGTCGTCGAGGGGAACCGTCATCGTCTCTCGACCTCAGCAGATGCGGTCGCCGAGATCGTCCTCGTGCCGTCCGCCGAATGATCCAACCCTCGTGCAGCTCGGCTCTCGCTCAGCGCTGAGCTCACCGACTCGACGTTCGCGTGCCATCGTCATGGACACGCCCCCAGCTACCGTCGAGACTCGGATGGATGGCGTCGATGGAGCTGGTAGACAGGGGAAGCGGTCCGCCGGTGGTGTTGCTGCACGGAGCACCGTCGCCGCCCGGCGACTTCCAGCGGCTGGCTGATGACCTTGCCGCCGACCACCGCGTCCTGATTCCGTCCCTGCCAGGATACGGCGCGTCGCCGCCGCTCGCGCCGTACTCGTTCGATGCCGTCGAGCACCTGCTGGTCGACGCGCTGCGCGAGCGCGGTGTCACACGCGCCGCCCTGGTCGGAATGTCGGGGGGGGCGTACCGGGCGTTGCGGATGGCCACCCATGGGTTCGGCGCGACGGCGATCGTCTGCCTCGGTGGCACCGCGTGGACCGCACCGGAAGAAGCCCCGATTCTCAGGGGCTTCTCGGATCTCGCCCGCAGCCTACCGGACTTCAAGGATCCAGCGATCCGCGAGATGTTCGCCAACCGGATGCTGTCGCCGCCATGGCGCGCAGCGCACCCCGAGACGGTCGCGACCGTCGCTGCCTGGCTGGACGCGACCACGCCGGCGGTCCTCGCCGACGAGCTCGCGGCGTTTGCGGCGCTCGACGATCTACGGCCCGCGCTCGCCCACCTCGATGTCGTGGTCACGGTGCGCACCGGAAGCCTGGATGTCGCGACGCCACCTGCCATGGCCGAGAGCATCGCCACGGCGTGCCCGCACGCACGGCTCCAGATCGTCCCCGGCTGCGGACATGCGCTGCTCGTGGAGGACGAGGCTGCAAGCATCGCCGCGATCCGGGCCGCCGTCGCATGACCCCGTCACGCGAGCAGCGCGTGGCAGAGCTCGAGCATCGGCTCGAGATCCTGGGCGAGGATGGCGGGCGGACGCTCGCGTGGTTCATCCCGGCGCTGCGTCGTGTGCTCGAGGTCGAGGTCGCGGCCGCGTACGGCGTGAAGGTCGTCGAAGGGCGACTCGGGGTCGACTTCTACGATCAAAGCGGAGCGAGCGTTCGCTCCCAGAAGGCAGTCGACATCTACGACCGCTGGTTCCGCACCCAGGAGGGGAGAGTCAGCGGGTTCGACCCGCGAGCGCCCGCGCCCTCCGGTCGCAACCGCCTCGTGACGGTCCCCGTGTCGTCATCGTGGATGCTGCGGCACGGGGTCCCACCACCGCTCCGACGGACGATCTCCGCTCCGACGGAGGAAGGCGTCGAGCTCGTGCTTCGCCCCACGGGCTTCGACATGCCGACGTCACGCATCCTCGTCTGCGAGGGTCCCAGCCTGCTCGCGTACGTCGGTGCGTTCGATACGAGTGGCTTCCGACACGGCCAGCCCGCCGTGCTGACACGCCTCGTCGCGCCGCTCGTCCGCCGCCTCCGGCTCGAGCGACGACTGGAGGAAGCGAACATCCACGCGCTCGGGATCGAGGCGGCGCTCGAGCACCTGCCCATGGCGGCCTTCGTCGTCTCCCGCCGCGGACGGATCCTCGCTGGCAATCGCATCGGTCGCGCGTGCATCGAAGGTGATCGTGCGATCCACAGCGCATTGACGAGCATCAACGGCCCCGATCCAAGCATCTTCGACGTCACCCCGCTCGCGACCGGCACGACGACCCATCACCTCGCGGTCCGGAGGTGCCACGATCCACGGGCCGAGCCCAAGCTCGCAGCCAAGGCCCGGCTCTGGTCGCTGACGCGGCGCGAGACCGAGGTGGCGCGCTGGATCCTTCGCGGCACGACCAATCACGCGATCGCCGCGGAGCTCGGCTGTTCGGTGAAGACGATCGAGCACCACGTCTCGAGCATCCTGCGCAAGGGCGGCCTCGAGAACCGCGCCAGCATGATCGTCGCGGTCCACGAGGGATAGGCGTTACTCGATCGTCGACTGCGCGCCCGAGTTGCGCGCCATCGTCAGCGAGCCACAGAACTTGCGCAGCGGCTCGCGGCGCTCGGGCGGCACGTACTCGAGGTTGAGCTGGCGGTCGGTGACCTCGAAGAACGAGCGCTCGGCGGCGAGCAGCGCGGCCTCGGCCCGCTGGATCTCGTCGGTCGGGATGTCGCGCAGGTTCGCGCGCACGAGCGCCGCCTCGGTCTCGTAGCGGTTCTCGACGAAGAACCCGCCGAGAATGAGCTTCGCCTTGACCGCCATCGAGTGGATGTCGTCGAGGGTTCGGTGCGGCAGCGACAGGACCTCCTGGAGGAGCTCGCCGGCAGCCGGCGACGCGCGCTCGTAGGCGCGCCGCGTGACGTAGCCGAGATCGAAGATCGCCAGCTGCGGCGCGAACACCATGCCGTAGGTGCGCGCCATGCCGGCGTAATAGCTGAAGTGCTTCCCGATCTCGCGGAGCAACTCCGGGCGGTCGACCAGCTCGCGGCCGAGGCGGCGGTACTGGTGGAACACGTCGTAGACCGCGCGCAGGTTCTTCGCCTTGATCGCCTCGCGGAGGTAGTTGTTGAAGAACCGGATCGCGAGGCGCAGCGCCTGCTCGTCGTGATGGCCATCCATCCGGCAGGCGATCACGCGCGTGGCGTCGGAGAACGTCGACACGGAGTCGCTGGCCCCGGCGAGCGAGCGGAGGAAGCCATGCTCGAGCTGGAGCAGGCACTTCATCTCGTACCAGGTCTTGGTCTCGGACAGCATCTCGAGCGCCTCGTCGGACAGGCCGACGAAGTCGGCGCGATCGACGACGAACCACTCCTTCGGCATCCGCGACTTGTGCGCCTCGTAGTGATCGAGCAGCACCTTGATCGACCACGCGCCCTCGGCCGCGACGTCACGGTCGTTGCGGTCGAGGGACTTGATGATGATCGTCCCGATCTGGCCGATCCGCACCGCGAGGGCGGTCTGCGCTTCGAGCGGGTCGCGACGGCGCGACGCGACGTGCTTGACGATCTCCATCGCGTCCTCGCGGAGCCGGATCAGCAGGCGCGACGGATCGACGAACCGGACGACATAGAAGAAGTACGGGATGACCAGCGCCCAACCGACGAGCGCGAGGTAGATCGCGAGGCCGATCGCCCAGGTCGGCGCGAAGTCCGGGCCGATCATGTGCTCGACCCACAGGACGTTCGCGGCGCCGAACGCCATGAACGACAGCACCCACCGGTTGATCCGATCGCGAAGAAACATCTCGATCAGCTTCGGCGTGTGCATGTTCGCCGTGAGCGGGATCGCGAGACCGATGGTCGCGATCAGCATCGCGAGCACGTTGTTGTACGCGCGCGCCATCGGCGACAGGACATCGACGAGCTTGGCGTTGTTGACGCCCGCCCAGCTCATCGAGCCCCATCCCGGGAAGCCGGCGCGCCGCCACTCGACGAAGAACTCGATCCCGAACAACAGCGCGAAGGCCACGAATGCGATCACGAACGACCGCACGAAGAGCTTGCGCATCCGTCAGTCTGCCTCGTCCTCGAGGAACGCGAAGTAGCGCTCCGGGAGATCGTCGAACTCGAGCGCACCGCCGCAACTCGGACACTTGAACACCGGGGGCTCGAGAGACGATGCGAGGATCGCCGCCGACTGGAGCAGGCGCTCCTCCTGGTGATCGCAGCCGATGCAGTGGAACGGCGCGAAGAACGAGGTCACGGTGCCGCGCCCGATCACGTCGCGCACCATCGACGCCTGGAGGATGAACGGGACCGAGCACGCATGGAACTCGTAGCCCTGGATCCGCGCCTGGCGCAGGAACTCGCACCATGCGCGCACGCCGAGCGAGTTCATGTACGTGACCTGCGCCATGTCGAACACGACGCGCCCGACCATGGCGGGAAGCAGTTCGTCGAACTTGGTCGCCTCGGTGAAGTCACCGCGCAGGACGACGCGCGTGCGCTCGCCATCCTTGACGACCTGCCACTGCGTGAGCCGCGCGAGCACGAGCCGCGCCGGGCCCTCGAGCTTGTCGAACGCGACGCCGACCACGGTCTTGCCTTCGCGTGGCTGGGCCCACACCGCGGTGCCCTTGATCGAGACCGCGGGCTCGCCGTCGGGCGTGATCGTCAGCGCGACCGCCTGCCCCTCCGTGACGGGCTCGGCGACCAAGAGCCGCACGCCGTCGACCGACAGGTTGGAGACGGTGGCGTCGACCTTGCGACCGGAGATCTCGACCTTGATCACGAAGCCCTCGGTCCCCGGGCGGGGCTCGCCGAGCTGGATCGCGACGACATCGTGCAGCTCGTCAGCGGTCATTGGCGCGATCAGCAGCTCGTCGCAGCCGCAGGCCGAGACCTGGCGCATCTGATCCCCCGACAGCCGCTTGCCGGCGACCAGGATCACCCGCGTCGACGGGCTCTTCTGCTTGATCGCCTGTGCGACCTCGTAGCAATCGCTCGCCTCGGCATCGAGGACCACCAGCGCCGGCTCCTCCTTGTCGAACAGCGCGCGCGCCTCCGCGCCCGTCGACGCGACGAGCAGCTCCAGCGCCAGGCGCTTGAAGGGAGGCGCCGTGAAGTGCCGCAACAGCTCGCTGTTGTTCGAGACCAGGACCTTCGGCACGCCAGCTGATCGTATCACGCATCGCGCCCCCGCCCCCAGGCGCTACAGGATGGCGCGCAGGATCACGATCAGGGCGATCAACAGGACGATCGCGCCACCGATGGCCGCGGTGCCGCGGGTCAGCGTCCCGCGATCGTAGGCCTCGCGCTCGGCGGTCAGCTTCTCGATCTCGGTCGTGCGCGACGTGATCGCGCCGCGGAGCCGATCGATCCGCTGGTAGAGCTCGGCGAACTGCGGATCGTCGATCCGGTTCAGGTTGACGAGCGTGCCGAGCGTGACGAGCCGGCGCGTGACCTCGCCCTCGGCCTGCGCGATCTCGCGCGACTTGCGCTTCTGCTCGGCGTCGAGCTCGGCGAGGCGGTGGTTATGGCCTTCGCGCGCGTCGCTGAGGCTGCGCTTCGCCGCATCGAGCTCGGCCTTCGCCGCGTCGAGCTTCGCGGTCGCTTCGCCGATCGGACGCTCGAGGCCGGCGAGCCGGCGGTCGACCTCCTGGCGATCTGGCTCGAGGGCCGCTGCCTCCTTGCGGTACTGCTCGGCGCTGCGCCGCAGCTCGCCGCGCGAGTCGCCCATCTGCGCGCTCCCGGCCTGCTTGTCGTTATCCTCGGCCGACTTGAGGTATGCGCGCTGCCGGCGCTCGAGCTCCTTGCGCTTGTCACGCATGGCGCGACGCTGGCCGTCGAGCTGCGCGAGCTCCTTGCCGACCTCGTCGACCATGCGTTCGGCCTCGGACAGCTTCGCGTTGCGCTCGCGCTCGACGTCGACGAACTTCGAGTTCTCCTCCGCCTTGCGGCCGTCGACATCGCCATGCTCCTTGCCGAGCACGCCCATCCGCTCCTCGGCGGCGTTGATCGCGTTGTTCTCCGCGGAGAACACGCGCCCCTCGACACGGGCCGTGCGCGCGACACGCCCGAGCGCACCGAGCACCTGATCGAGCGCCTCGGTGTCCTGCTTGATCTCGTTCTGCAGCGTCCGGATCGCGCCGCGGCGCTGGTACCGCGCGCGGAGGAAGCGCACCGAGTAGCGCGCGGCGTTGTACAGGCCCGGCTCGGGGATCTCCGGGACCGGGTGGACCTTCGGCGGGGTGAACGGCCGGTCCTCGCGCAGCTGCACGCGCGTCGACGGCGGCGTGACGCCGGATGGACCGAGCCGCTTCGCCGCCTCGACCTCGAGCGAGCTCGCGTCGGACGTGGTGTTGAAGTCATCGTTGAACGCGCCCTGCGGGATCGCGGGGTACGGAGCGGGCACGGGCAGTGACGGGCGCGCTGCGCCCGGAGGCATCGGCGGCGCCTGATCGGACCGCCGACGACCGTCGCCGTCGCGCGGCTCGGCCGGCGGCGGCGGCTCGCGGCGCTGCGCGGCGGGTCCGGGCGACAGCGCGTTGAGGAGCGAGCGGTTCGCCGGCTCGTCGTGGGTCGGCGGCGGCGGCAGCGCCGGCGCACTCTCCCGGCCCAGCGCGGCCGCCGGTTGCGCCGGCGCGTCCCCCCACGCCGCGTCGACCCCCGACGAGGTGCTGCGGGCAGCGCGCCCCGAGCCCGAACGCGCGATCGGGGCACTCTCGAGCTCGGCGTGGCTACCCGGTCGCGCCGTCGCGGCGCCCGGCGAGACCATCACGCCGGGCTGCGGCGGCGTGATGCCCGGCGGCACGATCGCCGGCGACGAGACGACTCGCGGCGGCGGCGCGTGCGGTGGCGACATGCCCGGCGGCGTCGACGGGGCCCGCGGCCGGGGCGGTGCGCCCGGCGCCGACGAGCCCCACGTTCCGGGCGGCGGTGGTCCGGGCGGCGCGATGCCGGGCGACGACCCGCCCGGCTGCGATCCAGGCGGCGACATCCCGGGCGGCGATCCAGGAGGCGACATCCCCGGCGGCGACATGCCAGGAGGCGACATCCCCGGCGGCGACATGCCCGGCGGCGACACGCCCGGCGGCGACATGCCCGGCGGTGATCCGGAAGGCGACACGCCCGGCGGCGACACGCCCGGCGCCTGCCCCGGCAGCGGCGGCGGCACGGTGTTGCCGGTCCGGCGCGGCAGCGGCGGCGGGTTCGACGCGTTCGGCGCTCGCGGCGGGAGCTGGACGCCCGTGGGGGGCGCGTTGCGTGTGCGGCGCGGCGGCAGCGGCGGCAACCGACGCCCGCACGCCTGACACGCCGCCTGCTCGTCGGCGTTCTCGGCGCTACAGAACGGACAGAACCGCATCGCTACCGCGCCGCCTGACGTCGATAGGCGATGCCGCCGTCGACGATCGTCAACGAGACCCGGGTCTCGAGCAGCGAACGATCGGCGGCGAGCGCGCGATCGAACACGGTCAGGTTCGCAGGCTTGCCGACCTCGATCGTCCCATGCGTGGTCTCGCGAAACTCCGCGTACGCCGCGCCGCGCGTGAACGCGGCGATCGCCTCGTCGAGGGTCAGCTTCTGACCGGGATACCAGCCGCCGGCGGGTCCCCCGCTCGCATCCTGGCGCGTGACCGCAGCGTAGATCCCGAGCAGCGGCGCGACCTCCTCGACGGGGAAGTCCGAACCGGCGGCGAGCGGGATGCCCTTGTCGAGCATCGTGCGCCACGCGTACGCACCGCGGATCCGCTCGGCCCCGATCCGCTGCTCGGCCCACGGCATGTCGCTCGTCGCGTGCGTCGGCTGCATCGACGCGATCGCCTTCGCCGCGATCATCTTCTCGAGGTCCTGGGGCGCGATCACCTGCGTGTGCTCGACGCGCAGCCGCCGATCGCCCGGGTGCTTCTGCAGCGCCGCGAGGTAGCCATCGAGCGTGACCCCGACGGCCGCGTCGCCGATCGCGTGGATCGCGACCTGCCAGCCGTGCGCGACCGCGACCTCGATGCCGGCGGCGAGCACGGCCGGATCGGTGACCCACAGGCCCAGCTGATCGTCGTCGCCGTACTTCGCGTACAGCCGCGCGCCGCGCGAGCCGAGCGCGCCGTCGGCGAAGAACTTCACGCCGTGCAGGTGGAACCGGCCCGTGCTGCGCGGCTTGCGGCTCGTCAGGAATTCGAGCGCCTCGGGCTTGCTCGCATCGCCGGCGAAGTACGCGTAGACGCGGAGCCCGAGCTGGTGGTTCGCGGCCATCTCCTCGTAGACGTCGACCGTTCGGGCGTCGATCCCCATCTCGTGCACGGCGGTGATCCCCGCGGCGAGAGCGATCTGCTGCGCGTCGGTGATCCGGCGCCTGACCACCTCGGCGGACGCCGGGGGGATCGTGCCGTCGACGAGATCGACCGCGTTGTCGATCAACACGCCGGTCGGCTCGCCGCGCGCGTCGCGGACGATCTTGCCGCCCGCGGGATCCGGGGTCGCCTTCGTGATCCCGGCGGCGGCGAGCGCCTTCGAGTTGACCCAGATCGCGTGCCCGTCGACGCGACGGAGCAGCACGGGCCGATCTGCGATCGCGGCGTCGAGGCTCGCCCGGGTCGGGAACGCCTGGCCGGGCCAGCGATTCTGATCCCAGCCGCGGCCGAGCAGCCACTCGGTCGCCGGTCGCTTCGTCGCGGCCGCCGCGACCACCCGGACGGTCTCCGCTTCCGACGGCAACGCGCGGACCGAGACCGCCTCGAGATCGACGCCGAGGCCGTAGAGGTGGCAGTGCGCGTCGATCAGGCCGGGCGTCACGGTCGCGCCGCCCAGGGCGATCTTCTCGGTCCGGGGCCCCGCGAGCGCGAGCACCTCGGCGTCGGTCCCGACCGCGAGCACGCGCGCATCGCCGATCGCCACCGCCGTCGCGTGCGGGCGCTGCGGATCCATCGTGCGGATGTCGCC
>Ga0113563_10001290_pt1 | contig 14028 bp, 7 predicted proteins | sample Mud3Dept3metaG_FD_80117 | JGI IMG/M metagenome (GOLD analysis project Ga0113563, IMG submission 80117) | Freshwater wetland microbial communities from Ohio, USA, analyzing the effect of biotic and abiotic controls - Mud 3 Core 4 Depth 3... | ecosystem: Environmental > Aquatic > Freshwater >...
ATTTTTGGGACGTTAAAGTTAATCCTTCTTATTCGTCCTGCAAAATATTTTTCAAGATATTTTTTGCGGCTTCTTCTCCCCCCCGATCTAACCCTTCTTTCCGGAAGCTGCATGCCTGACTTTTCCCCTTTTCAATCAACTTTTCGTGTTAAAGCGGGTGCAAAGATAAAGAAACATTTCTATTTACCCAATCTTTTGTCAACTATTTTTATAATTCTTTAAATAGCTATGTTCCGAAAGCAGAATTGCCGGATAATGTTTTATCCCATATATCATAACAGCAGAAGACAAAAAATGTTTAACTTTATATATGAATTTTAGGCATGTTAAATAAGTTCTCCTTTAAAGGAAGGTCCTGGTATTAAGTACACAAATTACATTAAGAAAATGGCCTGAGAAAAATCCTGAAAATGATGGTGAGCATTTCCGTATCAGCCATAATTTTAATAAACATACTCTCAGGAGGCAATGTTTCCGCTGCCGTATTCCAGGAACTGACCGATACCTCTTCGATAAACAGGCAAAACATAAGTCTGCTGGCCGGTGCACGAAGGAATCCCGACCTTTCCATATATTTTGCTCACCAGACTCTGTCGGAATCGCGAAAGATCAACTATCTGAAGGGTATGGCCGATGCCTCACTCATACTGGGAACAGCCTGGCTGGCTAAGTTCAACAAAGGAGACAGTGCTCTTTATTATAACCTGCAGGCATATGACCTTTACGACAGCATAAACGACACCCGTGGTAAAGCCAGAGCGTGCTACGGACTGGCCTATGTCTACAGTTTTAAAGATAATTACTCAGAATCAGAACGCTATTGCACATTAAGCATAGATCTCTTCGAACAGGCGGGCGACACAAGAGGTATGATCAATGCATACAATGTGCTTTCCTACCTTGCCCGGCAGCAGAAAGATATAAACAAAGCGCGCAGTATTATTGAGAAATCGATAGAGACCGCCCGTTCGGTAAAAGACACCCTCCCCCTGGCTGATGCACTTAATGATCTTGGCAATATTTACAAGGAAATTGCTCTTTTCAATCAGGCGATCGATACTTACTTCGAAGCCCTGAAACTCTGGGAACTCAAGAAGGATTCTGCCGGAATTGCAATTGCATACGGAAGCATCGGCCTGATGTACTTCTATCAAAAGGAGTGGGAAAAGGCCCTCGAGTTCTACCTGAAGAAGCTCCCTCTTTCGATCGCTGACGGCGATATATGGGAGGTCAGTAAAACATATAACAATATTGCACTTATCCTTAATTCAAACGGCAAATACGACAGTGCATTGATATACCTGCGTAAAAGTCTGAAGCTGAATCAACAGATGAATTTATCTTCAGGGATCGCTGATGTATACCATAACATTGCTACCACATACCTGCTGATATCCGGTATCGATTCAGCTTATTATTACATGAATAAGGCCATGTCACTTGCAAAGGAAATTAACGATGCAGACCTGGTAAATTTCTATGTGACTTTCGGACAAATTCACAGATCACTGGGAAATTATACCCTCGCCCTGAACAATGCGCTGACAGCACATAAAATGGCCAAGGAACTCCGGCTTCCAATAGCAGTATCTGAATCATCGGCACTCTTAAACGATATCTACAGCCTGTTAAACCGTAAGGACCTGGCCTATAATTACCTGAAAGAGTACAACCAGTTAAGCGACAGCATTAACAATGATGAGTTCCTTAAAAGAGTCACCCGCCTGGAAATACAGTATGATTTCGATAAAAAACAGAAGGAGGCGGAATTCGCCCGCATGGAAGAGAGGATCCTTCACGAAAACAGGATGAGACAGCAAAAACTTTATGTGAACGGATTGCTGATCCTCCTTATACTGCTTGTACTAATTTCCTTCCTTTATATCCGCCATAATCGCCTTCGCGCCCGGTATACCCGCATCGACCTGGAGCAAAGACTGCTAAGGGCACAGATGAATCCTCATTTCATTTTCAACTCCCTCTGTGCGGTCCAGGATTTCATACTTGCCGGCAAACCACAGAAAGCAAATACTTTTCTGACAAAGATCGCCAGGCTGATGCGCAATATCCTTGAGAATTCGAGGGAAGAGTTCATCCCTCTTGAAAAGGAAATCGAAACTGTGAAATTGTATCTTGATCTTCAGCAGCTAAGATTTGAAACCGGATTTGATTATGATATTCAGCTGGATGATGCTATCGATCCAGAAAACTATTCCATCCCTCCCATGCTTACTCAGCCATGCGTCGAAAACTCCATTGAACACGGCATTTTGCCATTGAAAGAGAAGGGAAACCTGAAAATCGTCTATAGCCTCAGCAACGGATTGATGAAGCTTGAAGTCACGGATAATGGCGTCGGAAGAAAAGAGGCTGCAGCAAAGGCCCGGGAACGGAAAGATAAAAAATCCGTCTCGACAAAAGTAACCACTGAAAGGCTTGAGAATTTCAGGAAGACACTCCGGCAAAAAAGCATAAGCTATGAGATCACGGATCTCTATGAAAAAGAGAGGGCAACCGGTACAAAGGTCGTTATGATGCTTCCCTATAAAAAGATCTATGCATAACCTGATAAACATTAAACTGAAAAATGAATGTCGTAATAGTAGATGACGAGGCAACGGTCAGGAATGCGATAAGCTCACTGCTCAGCGAACATTTCCCCGGTATAAGTATCATGGCAACTGCTGGTACTATTGAGGAAGGGTATGAAGCAATTGTAAAACTTAAGCCTGACCTCGTATTTCTCGACATCGGGCTTCCCGACGGGACAGGTTTTGACCTCCTGAAGAGATTTCCGCAGATACCTTTCAAGATCATCTTTGTTACCGGTCATCAGGAGTATGCTCTGGATGCGATAAAGGTAAGCGCACTCGATTATGTCCTGAAGCCTGTCGATACCGACGAGCTTATCCGGGCAGTTGAAAAAGCCCGTGAAGTAATTAACCATGAAGAACAACAGCTTAAATTTCAGGCGCTTAAAGAGAACCTTCAAAGCAGAAAGGTGCTTAAACGGATCATTCTCCATACTTCTGATCATCTTCAGCTCATCTCGGTGAGCGATATTATCCGCGCCGAGGCCGACAGTAACTATACCTCATTCAGCCTCTCCGGCGGGAAACGCATCCTGGTCTCGCGTACAATAAAGGAGTTTGAAGGATTACTTACGGGTTCAGGGATGATCCGTGTCCATCAGTCGCATCTTGTTAATATAAACTATATCGACAGGTTTGTCAAAAAAGACGGAGGCTACCTTCTTCTGAAGGAAGGTACCAAAATCCCTGTTTCTCCCAATCTTAAAAAGAAGGTAATGCAGGCGCTGACGGATCACCTCTACGAATAATCCTTTATCACACGAACTCACCCCCTTCTTTTCACCCTTCAATCACACGTACTCACCCCCTTGCGTCCCCCTCTCTGCTCGCGCAAAGAGGTGGAAGGTTTTGTAATAAAATTCAATAGTCACCCCCTTCTTTGCGACAGCAGAGAAGGGGTCCCGATAGCTATCGGGAGGGGGGATGAGTACATGAAAAACAAATCAGGCAGGGGGCCTAATACACTGATATTTAATAAATTACTTTATATCCTGAGAATTAGACCCCCATGGGGTGCCGCGAAGCGGCGTGGGTTGATTCCCGGAGAATCAGCCCCCCTGGTGTGGGGGGTAAAAACCAGCCGATACTAATCCAAACACCCTGTTTACTCATTTGCTATTTACTATGGCTATTCTCTATTCTAATTTTAGTTGAAAATTCAGATGCTATGAAATATCCAATAGTTTTTGCAGTAGTTTTTGCTCTTCTGATAATCCTTTCACCCGAAGTCAGATCGCAGGTGAAAGTTGATGTCAAGGGCAAGGTGAATAATGAGGCTGACAATCGTGCCAACAATGCTACCGACAGGGCTATAGATGCCGGTTTTAATAAGCTTGAAGAAGGCCTTAAAGGTGTGTTTAAGAAGAAAGACAAGAATGCAAAGAATGAAGGGAAGAGTGAGGATGCTGCATCTGAAGAAGCAAAAGTTACTGATGAACCTGATCAGGCTCCGGAACAGGCGGCTGCAGGTAAAGAAAGCAAAACAGCAACACCCGCGCTTTCCTGGAGCAAATATGACTTTGTACCCGGCGATGCAGTTATTTTTGATGATAACCTGCAAAATGAACAGAACGGGGAGTTCCCATCAAGGTGGGATCTCCATCAGGGAAATGTTGAGATAGCTGAGTTTGGCGGGGAAAAGGTTATTATGATGAGGGACGGATCACCTTCCATCGTTCCCTATTTTAAAGATCCTAAGGAAGATCATCTGCCGGAGGTGTTCACTGTTGAATTCGATCTCTACTACCTGAAAGAATATCCGTTCGATATCTATTTATATGACAGGAAGAACCAGAATCATAATAGTCCCACGGGGTACACCAACATTATTGTATCCGGAAATGAGATGAGAATGGGAACTGCAACAAGCGAATATCCTGAAGATAAAGATCTGAACAGGTGGATGCATATTTCAATCGCCTATACTGACGGAAAGCTTAAAGCTTATCTTGATGATGCACGCCTTATCAATATTCCCCGTCTTGATTTTAATCCAAACGGGATAACCTTTCATGCTTATCATGCCTCTAATGAAAATCGCTGCTATGTAAAGAATGTCCGGATCGCAAAAGGAGGCGTGAAATACTATGACCGTGTGATGCAGGATGGGAAGATAATTGTAAACGGGATCCGGTTCGATGTGAATAAGTCGACCCTGAAACCCGAATCGATGGGCGCAATCAATGAAATATACACCCTGATGAAAAATAATCCGGACCTGAAATTCAGTGTTGAAGGACACACAGACAGCCAGGGTGACGATGCTTTCAATATGAAGCTTTCACAGGATCGTGCTGAAACGGTTAAGAACACCCTCATTAAACTGGGGGTTTCAGCAGACCGGCTTACTTCAAAAGGCTGGGGAGAATCGAAACCCATCTCCAACAATGCTTCACCTGAAGATATGGCTAACAACCGCAGAGTGGAATTTGTAAAAACCTGAGAACCATTTAAATCATACACTATAATTACTGAATATATTGGAAATCATGAAAAAATTCACTACCTTAACAATTAGCCTTTTTATTATCCTGCCAACGCTGGCAGGACAGGAGGCTACTCTCAAGCCTTATGGTATAAAATCAGGTATCATTGATTACTCCTATTCGGGAGATAAAGTTGGAAAAGGAACGCTCTACTTTGAAGATTATGGTGTGAAAAGCGCTATGATCGAAGATGCCGTCGAGAACGGGGAACAACGTAAAGGCTGGGTCGTAACTTACGGAGACTACCAGTATATGTGGGACCCCGATGATCCGGCTGAAGGAATGAAGCTGAAAAATCCTATGATAACCTGGATAGCGGAATCCTCAAAAGGGGATATTGAGTCATTTAATGAATCGATGTACGGTAAAATGGGATTCGCAAAAGCTCCCGATGAGATTTTTCTCGGGAAAAACTGCAAGGTCATGAAGGGCAAGATGGGGAAGGTACTGACATGGAATGGAATACTCATGATGCTGGATATGAAAATAATGGGACGTGGATCACACCAGGAAGCGACCAAGATCCAGACCAATGTCCCGGTGGATGCAAAATATTTTGTAGTACCAAAGAATACCGAATTCTCGGAAATGCCGATGTTCTAGGTAAACAGATCCAACCTGAATACAGATTAATAAGGTTATGAAACAAACTAAAAGATTTCTTTATTTTCTGCCCTTATACAGTTTTAACCCTCAGACTTTTCGTGACGGGAAAACCATCCCTGTTGTCGATGGAAATGTTACCGGAAACGGAAACACTGCTACCTATACTTCAGGTAAGCTTGTTTTTAAAGTAATTACAGGAACAACCAGATCTGTGACACAGGGAGTTCAGCAGCCTTATGAAATCACTGTTGCAACTGTAATTGATAAACCAGAGGATATGAATAAGGAATGTACGGTTTATCCTGATCCTGCCGATGGAACCCTGAGCTTGGTTATCAGGCCATTTGAAGATGACAATATCAGGTTCCGGCTTTATGATAATAATGGTGCTCTTCTCCAGGATAAGAAGATTGAGGACAAGGAAATAGCTATATCAATGGACCATCTCCCATCTGAAATATATCTGATGATAGTGTTAAAAGACAATGCCGGAGTGAGAGTATTCAAGATCTTTAAAAAATAGGAGGAACCAAAAGATGAGAAAATCATTATTAACCTCAATGTTCATCTGTGCTTTGTTCTTCATGGCATGGAATTCACAATGCCTTCTTGCACAGGAGATTACTGTACCAGATTATTCTTATGGAGAAATTCATACTGAATATGGTAACGTTACACCTCAAGGGGTTGGAATTATTGGCGCGTATTCAACAGGAATTGATTACAGACCGTCCGGAACATTCATAGCCGGTGGCTACAGGTGGTGGGATTATCCTTCATATCGGAATTTTGTATGTTACCAGTATCCCCATTTTAATTACCCTGGATCCCATGGTGTCTGGGATAATCCTCCTGGAGCATGCCTCGATCCTCCAATAGGTCACGAGATTTCATGGGGAGGTGTTGTTGCAGATCCTGACAGTCGTACAATATGGTGCCTGATTGGTTCTGAGGCTGAGAATGGCCCCTATACAGATAAATGTATTCCATTCGGGACCGGACAGATATGTTATCCCCCTCCACAATATTGGGGTTATGGCTCCTCTTACGGATATTTACGCAAGATGGTTGTAGTTCAGTCAACAGGATCCCTTAAAGCCGGTGATCCGGTGAATATTAAAATCAGCTTTAACGTCCACAGTGAACATACTGGTAATGGAGTATCTTCCAGTTCGGGATTCCTTTTTATGAATAAACTGTCTCAGGTTCCGTGGACCCGGGAATATCTCAAATGGGCAGATCGGGAAATGTTCTCTCCAATGATCCCTATGCTGGCGAGATTTGATATTGGTCAGCAAAATAATGCTGATGACAGCACCGTGACTGTTACCATCAGGGATACAATAATCGTTGAGCTTTTATTCAATAATACGATAACCCATCTTAATCCTCACGGGACAGGTGAAGCGGAAGGATGGGCGGGTGAAAAGCCGGCAGATTTGTTTTCTGATATAATCTATACGCGAACAGATTCCGTAAATAAAATTATTAAGAAATATGGTAATCGTGCCACTTTTGACCTGGTATGCCTGACACAGGGAGCAATACTCAGCCCCCTGACACCTGCTGGTCCGAATGTAGACGAGGATAAGGATGGGATCAGCGACACGCGTGAAAAAGGTGCAGACGGTAATAACAGTACATTTGATGGCAACGCTGACGGGATACCTGATTATAAGCAGGCTAACGTTGCTTCATTCCATACTTATGACGGGCAAAACTACGTAACACTGGTGGTACCCTCAGGAACCGGGCTTTCGCAAATGAAAGTAACCGGCAATCCTTCTCCTTCAGATACACCGGCTGATGCTGAATTTCCGTTTGGATTTTTCGATTTTTCAATAGATGGGCTAGACCCGGGTGAAGCTGTAAACGTTATCCTGATTTTGCATGATGCATCATCAGTTACGAAATATTATAAGTATGGTCCGACACCTGATAATATGATATCACACTGGTATGAATTTACCTACAATGGACAAACCGGTGCGGAAATAAACGGGAATGTCATTACATTACATTTCGTTGATGGCCTTCGAGGTGACGAGGACATTACAGTCAATTGCTCAATCAAGGAGCCGGGCGGTCCGGCAATAGCTGGCGCGACAGGCATACTGCAACAAACCGAAACAGATGGAATAGTGGTCTATCCGAATCCGGCAAATGATTATATCACTCTTAAATTGAGCAGTATTATACCTTCAAATGCATATATCCTCAGGATTCACTCAATCACCGGTGAAATACTGCAGGAAAAAATAATAGATGTGTATGATGCCAATGAGGAATTTGTCATTCCGACAAATAACTTACCCTATGGCATTTATCTGATTACACTATCAGGAAGCAACCGTGTATATAAAACCAGATTTATCAGGCTGAAATAAAGATATTCAATTTAAGGATTGGGAAGATCCGGCTTGAAGTGTGCGTTTTGCGGCGTGCGGTATATTAATTTATCTACGTATTTAAATACTTATTTTAATTCATAGATCCTGGCAACTTACTTCTTCCTTAGTGCTCTTAGTGCTAAAATACTAATTCATCTGCCCTGTTTACTCATTCTGTCTTGAAGCTGGTGTTTATTAATTCTAAATTTCAGATAAATTAAGATCAACCCGGCGAAACTGATATGCGCCTGACTGATCCTGAAATTATTTGAATTATGAAAGTAATCAATATAAACCATGCACTATGAAAACAAATCTACCTATTATGAAAAATTACCGGATATACCGGATTGCAATTTTGTTGCTTTTAGTAATCTCAATCTGGCAGACACCCATGTTTTCGCAGATCTCGGGTACCAAAACGATAGGATCTGGCGGGGATTATACGACCTTCACCCAGGCTGCAGAAGCATTGAATACCCTTGGAGTGAACGGGCCGGTGGTATTTAATGTTATTTCAGGGACCTACACTGAACAGTTCACGATCAACAATATTACAGGAAGTTCAGCTGCAAACACTGTAATTTTCCAATCCCAGGCAGGTGATTCCACTGCAGTGGTGTTACAGTGGACGTCATCAGGTACTGCTGATAATTATGTGGTTACTATTAACGGAGGTAAGTACATCACTTTCAGGGGAATGACTTTTAAAGCCATGGGGACCAGCTATGGAAAACTGGTTGAACTCAAAGGTTATTCAGGCAATATCCTTTTTAATTATAACCAGTTCCTCGGACTGGAGGCAAATGATGCAACAAACAATAAGACAATACTTTCCGGTGTGGATAAGAATCTCACCAACATTATCGTGAGAAATAACCGGTTCATAAACGGCAGCCAGGCCGTTTATCTTGAAGGCTATAATGATAAGTTCATTACTGGATGTGAGATCACTGACAATATAATGATCAACTGTGGATTTGCAGGAGTACGGACCAACTGGGTTTTTAGCGCGGTTGTTACAGGCAATGAAATAGATTCGAAGGAGAACGGCATCTATGTCAGAAGTGAAAGGGGCAATGGAAATTATTCCTGCAACACGATAAAAGCAGAATATGCCGGTATAGATCTTCAGCATATCGAAGCCTCCGCGCTTAAAACACGGATATACAATAATTTTATTTCGGTCAGCAATACTAACGCGGCTTTCGGAATAACAATCCCCAATACTGTTACAACTGAAATATTTAACAACAGTGTCTGTGTCCACAGCAATTATAAGCTGTCAGCCGCATTCAGGGCAGAAAGCGGTACGGCAGTGGCAGGTGTGGTGGTTAAAAACAACAATTTCGCATGTACAAACATGGGTTATGCCTTATATATCATAACTCCGGCAGCTTTGAGCGACATAAGTTATAATAACCTCTATTCGGAGGGTAACTTTATAGCACTATGGGGCTCTGAGGATATTGCGGATCTCTATGACTTGCATACTGTCAGCGGAATGAATGAACATTCACTATCAGTATATCCTCATTTTGTTTCAATAAATGATCTGCACTCCATAGCACCCTGGCTGGATGGGAAAGGGACTGTAATTCCGGGGATAAATGATGACATTGACGGAGATCCCAGGGATCCTGCGAATCCTGACATAGGGGCTGATGAGTTTGTCTCTGATCCTGAATATCAGACAAAACTAAGCGGCACTTATACTATTGGAAGTAACGGCTACTATAAGGATTTTTCCACAGCACTCAATGACGCTTTACTAAGAGGAATATCGGGCCCGGTAGTTTATGATATCCAGAGCGGATCCTATAATGAGCAGATAAAGATAAGGAACATACCCGGCTCCGGTTCTGTAAATACCGTCACGTTCCGCTCAGAAACCGGTAATTACGGAGATGTCCTGTTATACTACGCTGCAACTGCTGCATATCCTAATTATGTAATTTCATTGCGTGCTGCAGATTTCATACATCTAAAAAATGTTTCAGTGCAGGCAACAGGAAGCACATATGCGAGAGTTCTGGATCTGTCCCAGGGCTGCGACAGCATTGTGATCGAGAATAATTACCTGGAAGGCAAAATCGTAAATGACGGAACTGACAAGGCATACATTATAAATGCAGACAGCAACTATTTCAGAAGCAGTATAATAAAAGGTAATGTAATAAAGAATGGCAGTTACGGGATTTACATGAGAAGGGAGTTAAACGATGATCTCCATTTGAAGGGGGCTGTAATTGAGGATAATAACATATCCGGGAGCGGATACTGCGGCATCTATCTTCAGTTCCATGACGCACCCCTGATATACCGAAACACTGTATCAGCCAGGGGACGAGGTATTTATTTAATTGACTGCACTGGCCCGGCAATAATTACAGAAAATAAAATCAGTTCAGCCGGAAATGAAGGCATAAACCTCACACTATGCGCAGCAGCAACAAACAACAGGGGATTGATTGCCAATAATTTTATTCAGGCCGGAGGGTACTCAGATACAAAAGGCATCTCACTCACAGGAACTGAATTTTATTCTGTTTTATTTAACAACATTAATATTACAGGCACCTCCTTATCTGCAATAGCATTTCAAATTACAACAGGTGCAACAGGAGTGATAGTAAAGAACAATATTTTCTCTAACAAGTATGCATATACCATATCGGTAGCAAATTCTGCAAGTGTTGCAGAATCGGATTATAACGACTTTTATAGCGCAGGGCCGGGACCTTTCGCATACTGGGGGGGAACTGGTTTTGCAGATCTGGCCTCATTAACCGCGGCAAGCGGGATGGATCTTCACTCGATCTCAGCCGATCCGTTGTTTGTTTCAGATACCGATCTTCATACAACCGCAGCCCAATTGGACGGAAAGGCCACTCCCGTCACAGAGGTCAGGAAAGACATTGACGGGCGAAGAAGGGATGCTCTATATCCCGATATCGGAGCCGCAGAATTCGGACCTATCGCAAATTACTGGCCGGTAGCAGTGAATGATACGGTTGCTGCTTTGAGTAAAGAGAGTATAATAATTGATGTGCTGGCCAACGACAGCGATCCTGACGGCGATAACATTATAATAACTGCTGTACGAAGCCCCAAACATGGCCAGGCGGTAGTAGTCCAATCAGGTCTTGAGCTTTCCTATACCTCATCTCCCGGATATGTGGGTGCCGACAGTTGCATTTATATCATTTCCGATGATTTCGGATTCAAAGACTCTGCTTATGTTTTTATCGATGTTGAGCCATTGCCTTTATTCTCTCTCACAGATATTGAAATAATTGATCTTTCGCACAGCTCTGTTGCCTGGGGTGATTATGATAACGATGGTGATCTGGATCTGCTGATAACCGGATGGCTCGGTACATACGACAACTATGCTTCAAGGATCTATAAGAACACTGACGGGAAATTTACAGATTCAGGAATTGTTCTGGCAGGTGTTTCATCGGGGACATCCCACTCAGCGGAATGGATGGATCTCGATAATGACAACGATCTGGATATAATAATAACAGGAAGACTCAATAATTCTTCACTCACTACCAAAACCCTGATATATGTAAATACCGGAGGGAAGTTCACTGAATCTGATCAGCCTGAGCTGATAAATCTTTCAGAAGGATCGGTGGACTGGAGCGATTTTAACCATGACGGAAGGTATGACCTTCTCATTTCCGGTGGCACAGGAGCAGCCACATATTATACCCGTATCTATGAGAATTCAGGACCAGATGGTACCGGAAGCTGGAAGCTGAAGCTGCATGATGCAGAACTTGAAGGAATTTGGAGCGGGGAAAGCATGTGGGTCGATTTCGACACAGACGGTGAATATGATATTTTTGTCTGCGGGTTCGAGGCCGAGCGGGCAATATTATACCACAATAACGATGGCGTCTTCACTTCCCTGTACACCAACCTGCCTTCAGCCGGCAATGCTGCCTGTGACTGGGGAGACTATGACAATGACGGGGATATGGACCTTGCCCTGATCGGTAAATCAGAAGATACCTACCTGACAAAGATATACCGTAATGATGGTTTCGTCGGCAAGGTGTATACATTCACCGATATAGGGGCCGGCATTGTACAGGTTTCCAGCGGCGACATTGCCTGGGGCGATTATGATAATGACGGCGACCTTGATATTGTCTTTACAGGTAATACCGGAGCACTTACTTCTGTTACGAAATTATATGAAAATGCAAATGGTCTTTTTGTTGAAAAATCAACACCATTCCGTGATATTGGAAGAAGCACACTGGCATGGGGCGATTATGACGGCGACAAGGATATTGATCTTGTTATTTCAGGGTACAGCCCATCACTGAATCGCCCCTTTACAGCTGTTTACAGGAATAACCACGATCTTGCAGGGCAATTGCCTTTAGCTCCAATAAAGTTAAATGCAGAATTACAGAGTGATGAATCTGTCCTTCTAAGCTGGGAGCCAGCTGATGCCGGATTTGGCAAAAATTCCGGCCCGTTGACTTTTAACCTGAGAATAGGCACTGAACCGGGAGAAACGGATATATTTTCACCATTGGCAGATCCTGAAACCGGAGACCGTAAAATAGTGAAATCTGGTAATACCGGACTTTCCGGTTCATGGCTTGTATCAGGTCTGACAGGAGGACAAAAATATTATTGGAGCGTACAGTCGGTGGATATGTCATTCAGAGGTTCTGAATTTGCCGGGGAAGATACATTTGTTGTACCTTATAACTACAGCCTGGCCGGGCAGATATGGGATGGAACCGGTACCAATCCGATCCTGAAATCAGTTGTGGTGCTCTACCATGAGAGTGATATCAGCGACACGACACAGTTAAGGCTTGATGGTGTGAATTCCTACCTCTTTACCGGTTTATCACCGGCAAAATATACAGTACGCGTAATTCCCGATCGAGTAACTTATCCGGAAAAATTGCCGACCTATTTGGGCGACAATATCCTAATGTATAATGCCACCTGGGTAACAGTAGCCGGACCTGTGACCGGTAAAGATATCCGGCTCATTGACATGCCGCAGTCTGTTTCAGGCCCTTATATGATTTCAGGAAAGATGATAATTGATTTTGGCGGAAAAGGAGTGACTGTAACAGAAAAGAGCGGGGATATCAAAGGTGTTCCCGCCCAGGGAGCAGCTGTCTTTCTTACAGGAGCAGCAGACGGAAAGCTGAAATCATGGGACATTACCGGTGCGGATGGATCCTTTGAATTCAGCAACCTTGCGGAAGGTTCGTACTATTTCCTTGCCGACTGCCAGGGTAAGCAGATGGATGCTGCCAATCCGGTTCTTGCTGTAAGCGATGCAAGGAAAAGTATTGAAATACTGGCCACTGTAGGATCAGACAAGATCACCGTGACGGATCTGTCAACCGGCATTGATGACAGGATCATGGGCGGATTAAAGGTATATCCCGTTCCGGCAGACGATCATATCTTTCTGGAAGTATCCCGAGGCATTTTCAAAGGCAGCTCTGTGCGGATAAGCATTTTGGATCTGTCAGGCAAATACGTTTTAAATGAGAAAGTTTCTGATCTGTCCGGCAATCCGGTAACACTTAATATTGCCGGTCTACCAGAAGGTGTATATGTGTTAAGGCTGACTGATAATAAGATTAGTTACAATCTGAGGATAATTAAGGTGAGATGATTAAGGACCCCCGGCCCTCTGAAGGGTAACCCCCGGCCCTGACTGTAAACGTCAGGGCCTGCCCCCTAAAGGGGGCCTAATCCACAGGTAACCAGGGAGCTATCTTACATATGGGTATTAGCCCCCCTTCAGGGGGGTTAGGGGGTCGATCGTTTGGCAGGGGGGTTGGGGGGTTGATCGTTGGGTTGGGAGTGGAGGGTCAGGAAAAAAAAGCCCCGGATAAAATCCAGGGCTCATTTTTTAAAGTCGGCGACTACCTACTCTCCCACTTACGCAGTACC
>Ga0113563_10001292_pt1 | contig 14017 bp, 12 predicted proteins | sample Mud3Dept3metaG_FD_80117 | JGI IMG/M metagenome (GOLD analysis project Ga0113563, IMG submission 80117) | Freshwater wetland microbial communities from Ohio, USA, analyzing the effect of biotic and abiotic controls - Mud 3 Core 4 Depth 3... | ecosystem: Environmental > Aquatic > Freshwater >...
ACTAATTGTGCCAACATTTACTAGATTCTTTTTGGCACAATGCATCGGAAAAGGGCGCGCGGACGGCGTGGCGGTCTAATTTTCTCGCCCCCCGAAATCGCTGCCTTCGGGGCGCGGCGGCGGGCGGGCAGCCGCGGCGTTGCCGCTCCTCGACGATGTCACCACATCGCCTGCGTCGCGGCGCCCTGCATCTGCCCGTCCGGCGCTCGTGCCAAAATGCCAACTAATTCTTGTGCGAACCCTAAGGCGAGTGGCTTAACGCACACAAAGGGGCTGCAGGCACTCTTTTAGGTGCAGACCTCCAGATTTGCTCGCCACTCTGATCGCTCCCACCTCTACGGTTCTACACCGCAGGGCGGCTGTGACTTTTACGTCCGGGCACCGCGCAGTTAGTCCCTTCCCGCACTCCGAATATGCTACCCGTCTGAATCGAGCAACTGACGGGAGGGGACTTTCACTCCCAAGATTCGCAGCCTTGTCGGCTGCTCCTCAAACTCAGTGAGTCCCCCGGCCGAGCCGGGGATTCATGCGAGAGATTACGGGACATCCGGATTTCTTTACCTTACGCGGTCACAATAGGGAACCTGCGCTGAGATCTGCCGGGGCCGGTGTATCAACGCCGGTTGGGTAACTGAGCCGTGGCTTGGGGTTACCCGTTCACTGGAGCATAATCCAGGTTTTCATCGCAACAGCCGACCACTACCGCGCGTTGCTGCAGCGCCGGACACCGCCAAGTCGCCGGTGTGCTGCGAGCCAAACCCGGCGGCCTGGCGCGCGTTTTGAGAGTGCGGACCGGGCACAGGATGCCTGCGGCCGAGCCGCGCCCAGCAGGCAATACCTCATCTTCGGACAAATATGTTCAATCGGTCGAAGCTGTATATCGGCGTAGGGATCGGTTCGGGCATTGCTCCAACCGGCATCGGTAATGGCTCAGGCCGCACTGTCTGCACCGTCCGGCTTGCCCTGCAGCGCACCGGCTCTTTGAACGCCGCTGCCTGGATCAAAGAGATACAGAATGCCGATCAGGCGGCCATGACGGAATCGGGCATTCCGATCCGTCCAGCCGCCGCCCTGCTGCTGATCGATCATGACCGCGCCGCCGCGCTTCCGGAAACGGAAGCATTCCTGAATGAAACCCTTTCACAACTGGCAAGCGGCTGCTGGCCTCTTAACGCCGCACAATGGGCGCTTTACGCGCGTGAAATCTGCTCGTCGTTGGATTGCTCCTCCGATCTTCGTTCAGCGACTCTCGCGACGGCCGGTTTCCTGGAAGCTTTTGCCGAAGCCATTCACGAAGTGCTTGCCCTGGATAAGAGCCTGGAGTGGCGTCGGGATCAGCCTTTTCAGCGCGCCTCTTCCAGGGAATCCAGAGCGTGGTTGTCCTCTTTCCCGGAGAGGACCGGCATACAGGCTGCACGCTGGCAAGCGCCGAACTGGCCCGCGAAGCTGAAACCAGACTGGCCGCTTTGACCGCCGCGCAGGACTTCGGGGGCCGCATCGGAATCTCCGGCGGCGACACACAGCCGGCGTCTGTTTCCATGCCGGCTCTCCCCTTTCTCGAGGTGACCTTTCCCGCGCGGGACCAGTCGCTCTGGAGCTCCCACCTGCGAAGGTATTTCATCCTCTATACGTCAGCACTGCTCCTGCTCGGTGCGGGCGCCGCATAGCCGCACCGCTGGCGTTGGCGGCCATAGTAGATGACTTGGCCGGTTTCAGGACGATAGCGCAGGCGTTCCAGGGCGATCAGAACATTAACCATGTAGCCGGCCAGACGCCGGCGGGCCTGGTAATCGTCAGGATCGATCCGCTCGCCTTGATACACTGAAAAGCCCGGATGCGTCCAATTCACATAGGATCTAACCGCCCAGGAGCTCCGGACGCCAACATTCTATTTCCTCATTTCAGAGATCGATATTCTTCAGCCCGGCTTCCCTGGCCCAGATGCGCGCCCGGTTCCATTCGTCAGCGGTGATACGCCTGGAGATTTCAGGGTAATCGAAGGCTTTGTGTTCGGGGTGATATTGGTCCATGAGGTTGACATAGGTGGTCGAAGTGAGTTCCTCAGCCACCCACTTTACGAAGCGGTCCGTGCCCGCAATGTTGCCGGGCATCACCAGATGCCGGATGATCAGCCCGCGCAGGGCGACCCCGCGCGAATCCATCCGGAGTTCGCCGACCTGCCTGTGCATTTCCTTGATCACCGCCGCCGCCACTTCCGGATAGTCGGTCGCGTCGCTCGAATACTTGGCGGCCAGCGCACCGTCCTGATATTTGAAATCCGGCAGGTAGATGTCTACGATTCCATCCAGCATGCGGACAACTTCCAGGTCGTCGTACCCGCCGGTGTTATAGACGAGAGGCACTGCCAGTCCCTTCCGGATCGCCAGCCGCAGCGCTTTGACAATGTGCGGAACCACGTGCGTGGGCGTCACGACGTTGATATTGTGGCAGCCACGCCTCTGCAGGGAGAGCATCATGGCAGCCAGATCCTCATGGGAGGCAAAATCGCCTTCGCCCCGGTGATTGATCTGCCAGTTCTGACAGAAACAGCACAGCAGATTGCAGTGGGAAAAGAAGATGGTTCCGGAGCCGCCGCTTCCGACCAGGGGACGCTCCTCACCGAAATGCGGGCCGTAGGATGCGATCTTGAGTCTCGCCGTCGAGCTGCAGATGCCGGTTTCCCCACTGATCCGGTCCGCTCCGCACTGGCGCGGGCAAAGCCGGCAGGCCCGGAAATATTCCCAGAGGCTGCCTTCGACCTCGGCCAGGCGACCCTCGCGTTCGGACTTCAGGAAAGCCGGTTCAAAGCGGGTGTTTGCAATCTCCCTGCCGGTCACAGTCTGCTCCGGTGCCCGGCCGCAACGGGCCGGTGCCATTGCGAACGGCGCGCTCGCCAGTGATTGTCTGAGGAAATCACGCCGCGTGATTCCCATGCTGGACTCCTGCACTCGCGCTACGACATGGCGCGCTGGATTGCGGGAGCATGCGCGGGATCGAGCCGTCGGGAAAGGGTGACGACGAAACACGTGCCCTGTCCCGGAGCGCTCTGCAGCTCGAGTTTCCCGCCATACCGGTCGACCAGACGTTTCACGATGGAAAGTCCGAGGCCGGTCCCGATTTCCCCGCTGTCTTTCGCAGCCTGGGTCCGGTAGTAGCCCTCGAAAATCCGTTCCTGGTCGCGCGGATCGATTCCAATGCCTGTGTCCGAGACCTTAGCCAGGACGTGCCCGTTCTCACCGGCAATCTCGAAGCGCACCGAGCCTCCGTGCGGGGTGTACTTGACTGCGTTATCCAGGAGATTGGAGAAGATCCTCTCGATGTCCGCAGCCTGGGCCTGCACGACGATGTCCCCGGGAGAGATCGCCGTAGCAAAGTCGACCCCCTTGCTGCGGGCACGCTCCGACGCGGTTTCGATCGCCTTCTGAAGGGTTTGGCCAAGGTGCACGGACTCCACCTCGCCTCCCTCCAGTGGGCGCTGGGCCGCCGCCAGGTCGAGCAAATCGCGGATCAGGTCGAAGGAATCCGTCACGCGGCGGCTGCAGCGCTCCAGTAGCTCTTTCTGCTTCGCGGTCAGATCGCCCGCGTAGGGGATGGCCTCAATCACACCCTGGATCGCCGCCAGGGGCGCGCGCAGCTGGTGATGGGTCACCCGGGCGAACCAGATCCTCTCTTCACTCAACGCCTTCAGCTCCGCATAGGTCCTGGCATTCTCGATTGCCAGAGCGCCGAGGTTGGCCAGGTTTTTGAGCAATGCGCGCTCCGGCTCCGTAAATCGATGAGGCTCGGCCGAATAGATCCTGATCACACCGAGAATCCGCTCTTTGGCAATGATCGGGGCGCAGAGCGCCGAGCGGATTCCCTCGCGGCGGGCTTCCTCCCGATACTGAAAGCGTGGATCCTCCCCCACATCGTACACCTCCATCATCCCGTACGTCAGGGTCGCCTGGTCCATCGGGCTCTTGTCGAGTTCCACCGGCCCTTTGTCGAGGTATTCCCGGCTCAGCCCGTAGCTGCCACCCACATGCAGCTCGCCCCCGGGGGAATCGAATAGCCGGATGAAACACGCCTTCATCCCCATCAGGCCGGCTACGTTTTTGGCAACCAGGCTGAGGACTTCATTCATTTCCAGAGTGGAATTGACCAGCTGCCCGATCTTGAAGAGAGCATCCACCTCTTTGTACGCGCGATCCAGAGCGCGTTCGGACCGGAACAGGACCTCTTCCTTTTCCCGGAGTTTGCGCGTGATCGAGGTGGCCAGATACGCGATGATCGCGAAGAAAACGGCATTGGCGATCCAGAGGTTCAAGGGAGACGTAATGCCTTCGAGCGGATCCGTCATGAGCCGGCTGCTGTGGGACAGCGGCCAGACTCCTGATCCCTCCAGCGCAGCCACAAGGCCGGTGAGCGCTGCCGCAAAAGCGGCCAGAAAATAGCAGGAGCGCTGCGAGAGCAGGATCGCACCTATGATGACGTGGAGGGCGAACGCCAGGATCAGCGGGCTCAGCACTCCTCCCGTATAATGGACGACAAAGACGAGGGCCAGCCAATCCAACGCGATCTGGAGGTAGATGAAGTGCCTGCTCAGGCCGTGTTTGTGCTGCTGGGCGCTTGAAAAATACCGGTGGAATACAGTGTTGTAGGCCAGGACAGCCAGCCCTGTCAGATAGACAGGAACCAGCGTGATTTCGAGCCGTACCAACCAGCCGGCAGCCAGCGCTCCCGTAAAAATCCCAAGCGCCGCCAGCCAGCGCAGCCTGATGAACCACGCCAGCCGCTCTTCCAGCTCGCTTTCAATCGGGATCTGGACCTGTCCCTCGCCATGCGGAATCATAGGCGTGCCGTGCGGACATAAACCCGCCGCCGTCTAACATCATTGAGAAGAGGACGCAGTTCGCAACAGAGCCCGGCCTACTTCAGCTTGGTTTTCAGAAGCGACAGCAGCAGGGTGCTGTTGATCGGCTTCTGCAGCACGCCGGTCAATCCCAGCGAGCTGAAGTCGGTCGCCATGTTCAGGTTGTCGCCGACCGAACTGAGAACGTAGACGGGGGCCGCATTGCCGAGAGCGCGCAGCTCCTTGACGAAGCTCGTCCCTGAGTCTATCTCCTCCATCATCAGGTCGACGAACACAAGGTCGGGTTTGCCCGACCGGTAGACCCGCAGCCCCTCTTCCGCGCTCCTGGCGGTATCGACGATATAGTTGTTCGCTTCCAGCACGACGCGGAGGGACTCCAGAATATCGGGATCGTCGTCGAGTGCCAGAATCACGTACTTGCCATCTCGCATTTCAATCTCCGTCTTTTGAAGCCCGGCCTCCAGGGCATGCCGTCGTTGCCGCGGAGGCCCGGGCAAAATCGCCATGCCCGAGCACCGGCAGGAGGAATTGCAGGGCCGCCTCGAGGTTGGCCCGGGCTGCAGGCGAAAGTTGCTCTCCAAAATCGTTGAACTCGTAGCCCCGGATGCCGAGCGCATAGCCTTCCGGTTTCCGGCCGAACAGTTCCCCGGCCAGTGCAAGCACATGTTCCGGGTCGAGGCTGTGGCTGGAAAACGACTGCATAGCCCCGGGGCAGACAGGCCGGAAGAAAAAAGCGGCATCTCCGGCAACCGCCGCATCCACAAAGACGACCGTCCGGTAACCGGCCGCGGCGTGGGAGTCCTCGACGGTCAACTGGTAATCCGTCTCCACGGTGACGCCCGGCGGAGCGATCTGCTCGATCGCCGCGCCGAACGCCGGGCCCAGGCCGTCATCCAGTCGCGCGGGATTTCCATAGCACAGCAGCAGGATGCCTCCCCCGGGACCTGCAGTCATCGCACTTTCCTGTCGACCACTTCTCCATTGTGGTCGAGGATCACAACCTCGAGAGGCATCCGGCCCATGGCGTGGGTTGCGCAGGACAGGCAGGGATCATACGCCCGGATGGCCACTTCCACGTGATTGAGCATTCCTTCGGTGATCTCCAGCCTCCCGGAGAGGTATTGTTCGGCTACCTTCTGAACCGCGCGGTTCATGGGCTCGTTGTTGTTGGTGGTGGAAACGATCAGGTTGGCCATGGTGATCTGATCGTCGCGGTTCACCCGGTAGTGGTGAAACAGGGTGCCGCGCGGCGCCTCGACGATCCCGATGCCCTCGTCGCGGCGCTCTCCTTTCACCGTCAGGTCGCTCCCCTGCAGGTCCGGATCGTGCAAAAGCCGCTGGATTGATTCCGCCGAGTGAACCAGTTCGATCATGCGCGCCCAGTGATACGCCATGGTCAGGTTGTTCGGCTTTCCCTGGGTCAGCGCCTTGAATTCCCGGCGCGCGCTTTCGGCCTGCGGAGTGTCAAAGGAGTCGCAGTTGTTTACGCGAGCCAGCGGACCGACCCGGTACCATCCGTTTTCGGGTCCGAGCGATCTGATGAAGGGAAACTTCATGTAGGACCACGGTTTCACTTCCTCGGCTATGAATTCGATATATTTCCGGTTGTCGACATGATCGAAGATCTTGTTCCCCTGGGAATCCAACGCCCGGAGCCCGCCGTCGTAAATATCATGGGTTCCGTCGGGCCGGACAATCGAGAGGTGGTTGGAAGCGAATGACGCGAAGGAGGAGAGCTGCTCGATGTGCTGCAATGTGTAGTCCTTCGCTATCTTCAGGGCGCCGGCCGACCAATCCAGGATCTGGCCGATGTCCTTGAGAAAACCATCCCGCTCTTCCACGGTGAGATTCTTGTTGACACCTCCCGGGATGGCGCCGGTGCCGTGGATCTTTTTGCCCGCCGTGGCCTTGATGATTTCCTGCCCATACTTGCGCAGCAGCACCCCTTGTTTGGCCAATTCGGGATATTTCCCTGCCACGCCGATGACATTGCGCACTGAGACCTCGGCGTCGAAGCCGAAGAGCAGGTCGGGCGAGCAGAGATGGAAGAAATGGAGAGCATGGGACTGCAGAAACTGCCCGTGGTGCATCAGGCGCCGAACCTTCTCCGCGGTGGGAGTCAGTTTCTCCGCGCCGACGATCTGGTCGACGGCCTTCGCCGCCGCCAGATGATGGCTCACCGGGCAGATGCCGCATAGTCTCTGGACCAGGACCGGCACCTCCCAGAACGGCCGGCCCTGGATGAAGCGTTCGAATCCCCGGAATTCCACAATGTGCAGGCGCGCCTGCTTTATCCTGGCTTGCTCGTCCAGCAGGATCGTAACCTTGCCGTGCCCTTCGACCCGGGTGACAGGTTCAATGACGATTCGTTTGGTTCCATTAGTTGATTTCACAGCTTGTATCTCCTCGAATCAATCGTATTTGATCAGCTGGTACGGCAGCTCGATCGGCTTGTTGTGAAGCAGCGCCACCAGAGCCTCCCAAAGCGTGTCCGCAGAGGGAGGGCAGCCCGGAAGGTAGTAGTCAATCTTCACCACCTCGTGGGCAGGATAGACCTTGTTCAGCAGCAGCGGGATTTCCGGGTCGTTGGGAATCTGTTTGTCCGGATTGTAGACGGTCGGCCCGTTCAGGTACGCCTCTTCCAGGCATTCCTGCAGAGGAATGTTGTTGCGCATCGCCGGGATGCCGCCCATGGTGGCGCAATCCCCGAGCGAGATCAGGATGTCGCAGTGTTTGCGGAACTTCCGCAGGGTCTCGACATTTTCCTCGTTGCAGCACCCGCCTTCGATCAGCCCTACCAGGCACCGGTCCTGGAATTCCTTGATGTCGTTGATGGGTGACTTGTGGAACTCCACCAGCTCCGCCAGTGCGAGGATGCGCTCATCGATGTCAAGAAGCGACATGTGGCAGCCGAAGCACCCCGCCAGTGACGCTGTTGCGACTTTTGGTTTTCCCATATTCATCTCCTGTCCCCTTCACCTGGCCGGAGCCGCTTTCTCGATTTCGGTCCCGATCGCCTCATGATCATACTGCCGCTTGCCGACGGGCACGGCGTAGCCGACCCGCTTGCGGAGGATCGCCCCCACGGGGCAGACCTCGATCGCCTTGTCGGTGACAGCAGCATTGGTGTCACCCAGGCCGGCGCGCGCATCGACCGCGATACGCTTGTCCCTGCCGCGTCCGACAAACTGAAAGACATTCTTGCCGTCTACGTCCCTGGAAGCCCGCACACACCGGCCGCAGAGCACGCAGCGGTTCCGGTCCAGGAAAATGTCCGGATGGGATGCATCTACGTCACGGTAAGGGAACTGATAGGGGTATCTGGGTGCGGTGATCCCGAAACGATATGCCAGAGCCTGCAGCTCGCAGTTCCCGCTTTTCTCGCAGAACATGCAGAAGTGATTGCCCTCGACAAACAGCATTTCGATGATGCTGGTGCGAAGCTTCTGCACTTTGGGACTACCGCTTTCCACGACAATGCCTTCCGCGGCCGGCTGGGTGCAGGCCGCCTGTGGCCTGCCGTTGACCAGCACGGTGCAAACCCGGCAACTCCCGTGCGGCACGAGATCCTTGTGAGAACACAGCCTGGGAATGTATCGGCCCGCAGCGTCGGCAGCCTTCAGGATCGTCTGGCCCGGTTCTCCCTCTATGGTGTTTCCGTCCAGTATGAATGTGATTTTTTCGCTCACGATGTCTTCTCCTTCACTCTGTCAGGTGAACCGACTTGCGGCCGGCAATTTTCGAAGCTTCCGCCACGGCAACCGCCAGGTCGAATTCCGGCTGCAGCCCATCGGGCGCGGGTGTCACCCGGCCTTCGTACACGGAGCGGAATTTCTCCAGTGAGGTGAGAACCGGATTGGCTGCGGTCTGACCCAGGCCGCACCGGCTTGCGATCTTGATGGTTTCGCCCAATTCCTTGAGGTAGACGAGGTCTGATGGCTCTCCCTTGCCGTGCCGGATCTTCTGCAATCCCTGCCGCAGGAGCACGTTTCCGGCCCGGCACGGCGTGCAGTACCCGCAGCTTTCATGGACGAAGAACTCCATGAACGCGTCGACCGCTTCGAGCAGGTCGCGGCCGGGGCCGAATACCATGATCGAACCTCCGGTGGCGAGATCGTCAAAGCAGATCAGCCGGCTGAAATCGGCGGGTCCCACCATCTGCCCCGCCGCACCGCCGATCTGCACGGCGATGGCGTCTTCCGCCCCGGCAAGCTTGAGGACATCCTGCAGCTTGATCCCGAGCGGAACCTCGTAGACTCCCGGTCGCCTGAGATCGCCGGAGATGCTCAGCAGCTTCGTCCCCGCGCTCCGTTCCGAGCCCAGGCCTGCGAACCACGCAGCCCCGCGCTCCAGAATGCGGGCTGCGCAGCAGTAGGTTTCGACGTTGTTGACGGCGGTCGGACACGCCAGGTAACCCTTCTGTGCCGGGAAAGGCGGGCGGGTCTTCGGGTCCCCGCGCTCCCCTTCGCACGAACTGAGCAACGCCGTTTCCTCACCGCAGATATATGCGCCCGCCCCCATCTGGATGCGGATGTCGAAATCGAACCCGGTCTTGCCGCAGACACTCTTGCCCAGCAAGCCATGGCTCCTTCGGGCCGCCAGGACCGATTCCAGGAAGGCACGCAAATAACTGTACTCCCCGCGAAGGTAGAGAATGCCCTCCGCGGCACCGATCGCATATCCGCCGATCGTCATCCCCTCGAAAACATTGTCGGGGTATTCGGTCAGGATCACCCGGTCCTTGAACGTGCCGGGCTCCCCTTCGTCCGCGTTGCAGACGATGAAGCGCCTCCCCGAAGCGCCGGCGCGGGTGAATTCCCACTTCATCCCGGCAGGGAAACCGGCGCCGCCTCGGCCGCGCAGGCGCGCATTTTTCACATTCCGGATGACCTCCGCCGGACTCATGCCCAGCGCGTTGGTCAGCGCCTCACCGGCTTTCATCGGAGCCAAAATGGCCGGCCCCCCCAGGCGGATGTTGTTTTCCACCATGGCCTGGACGAGGTCGTGGGCGTTGTTTCCGTCCCCCAGCTTTTTTACCAGACGCTTCGGGTCCATGTGTTGTCTTAGATCTTCCACGATTTGCTTTGCAGTGTCGGTGGACAGGCGAGTGCACACAACATCGTCAACCAGCGCCGCCGGCGCCTGGTCAGGCATGCCGATGCAGGAGGTCCATTCCAGGCCGATTTTCCCGTCTGCCGTGTGGCCGCCCATGCGGATGCCCAGTTCCCGCTGGAAAACTTCCGCCACATGGCCCATCCCCTGCATGCGATCGATGATAGAATTGCACAGCCGAATCACGATCCTGCCGTTCGGCTTGTCCTTGATAAAAGAGTAAAAGGAAACGAGGCTCGCCACTTCGACACGATGCGTCCTCAATGCACTGGCGATCACATCCATGGCGTCGTCGGAAACACAGCCATAGCGCTCCTGCACCGACAGGGCCACATCCATCAAGCGCGTGCGGTCGTTCCCGTACTCCCGGCAGATGTTGCTGATCGTTGTTTTCAGGTTTTCATCCATAGTTCCATTCACCGCTGCGGTGACCTCACGATGCTAACAATGCAGGATCCGATCGCGCCCAAGCCGCGGGCGGGCCGGATCGATTATTAAGAAACAACTCGGTGACGCACAAACCAGACAGTTTTGCACCCCACTCTTTTACAACTCTCGCAGCCGATTTGCCACTAAATCCGGTTTATTCTCACGCACACCCGGACTGCATCCCGCCCGACCGGGAAACACTCTCAGACCTCGACCCCACGGGCGACATGGAGCCTGAGGCGTGAGGTCTGAAGTCCGATGGCGGATCCCTGCACTTTCCCCACGAAATCCATTGCAAGCGGCCGAAAAAAAAACTAACTTAAAACGCTCCAGAAGGCAGCTTCCGGCTTGTCCTTGCAGGTGCATTCGTCCAGAGACAGGGAATCCAGCATGAAAAAACGCCGTTATCCTTCATTGACAATACAGATCATGATCGGGTTGGTGGTCGGCATCCTCGTCGGCTGGCTCGAACCGGGATGGGGCCAGGCCATCAAGCCCATGGCCGACATCTTCCTCCGCATGATCAAAATGATCATCGCGCCCCTGATCTTCTCGACACTGGTAATAGGGATCGCGGGCACCGGAGATTTCAAAAAAGTCGGACGCATCGGCCTGAAAGCGATCATTTACTTTGAAGTGGCAACTACCATCGCGCTCCTGATCGGTCTGGTAACGGTAAATGTATTCAAACCCGGTCAATACGTCACTCAGATTGTCTCGCAGGAATCGGCTCCCGCACAGGCCGCCACCGGCCTGGTGCAGCAGCCCCAGTCCGGGAGCGATTTTCTGATTCATGTGTTTCCCACCAGTGTGGTGGATGCCATGGCACGGGGCGACATCCTCCAGTTGGTTATCTTCTCCCTGTTTTTCGGGCTTGCACTGGCCGCAATCGGAGAGAAGGGACAGCCGCTGGTTTCGGTGCTGAACACGCTCGCGGAGACGATGTTCCGGTTCACCGATTTCGTGATGAAATTCGCTCCGCTCGGCGTGATGGCGGCGATCGCCTACACCGTGGGGGCCAAGGGGCTGGGAGTGCTGCGCGGGTATGCCAGTCTCGTCGTCTGCTTTTACGGCGCGCTGGTCTTTTTCATTTTTGTGGTGCTGTTCGCGGTCTGCGTCATTATCCGGGTTCCTTTCCTTCGGCTGTTCAAGGCCATCCGGGAGCCATTCACGATCGCGTTCACGACTGCATCCAGCGAGGCCGCGCTCCCGAAAGCCATGGAGGTGATGGAAAAGTTCGGGTGCCCGCGCGACATCGTGGGTTTCGTGCTGCCGACCGGATACAGCTTTAATCTGGACGGCGCCACGCTTTACCTTTCGCTGGCATCGATTTTCATCGCACAGGTCTATGCAATTCCCCTGGACATCGGGACCCAGGTGGCCATGATGCTCACGCTCATGCTGACCTCCAAGGGTGTCGCCGGCGTGCCGCGTGCTTCTCTCGTGATCCTCGCCGGCACGGTAGCCACCTTCAATCTTCCGATGGAAGGCGTCGCCCTGCTGCTCGGCATCGACCAGATCCTGGACATGGGGCGCACGGCAACCAACGTGACCGGAAACTGCGTTGCCACCGCTGTGGTCGCGCGCTGGGAGGGCGTTCTCGACGACAAGAAAATGATGACTTTCGAGCTTGGGGAGGCAGCCGAAGAGATCCGCGCCTAGACACAACCGCGGAATACGCGAAACACACGAAATCGACTTCGTGGGTTTCGTGTATTTCGTGGTTGCTCTATTGAATCCTATTGTGTTCCAAAAACGTCCCCTTGCCCATGAACCTTCCGGCCGCTAGCGGTTGGTGAAGCGGATCGAATCGATCAGGGTTTCGAAGGCGCGGCGGTAGTCCCCATAATCGTTCTCCGGGGCTACACCGATGAAATACACCAGCCCCTCCGGACGGAGCACAGTCACCAGCCAGTCCCTCTCCACCCCTCCGACAGGAGAATCGTTTTGCAGCACGGTGGACAGGGCTGCGGTCCCTCCCACGCGCGTCTGTCTGCCGGTCTGCGTCACACGCAGGCTCGGATTCGACTGCTGCAAGTCGCGGATGAGCTGATCCGTCGCATCCTGCAGCTCAAAACGCCCCGATTTTCCTGCCCGGGGTGAAAACGTGCTTATGATCATACCGTATGCGAGCGCCTCCCCCTGGCTCGAGGCAATAGTTCCGTTCTCCGGGGCAAGGGTGATTGACTGCCCGGTCCCCTGCGCGCTCCAGTTGTCGGGGTGACGCAGCTGGAGAGTTTCGGTCGAATAGTTGCGGTAGCCGTTCGAGGGTTTCGCGGGGCGGACTGCGCCGGGCTGACCTGCCGCCGGCTGTCCTCCTGCGGGACCGCCCTTGGGCTTGGGAAGGGTCCGCACATAGCTCTGGATCTCACGGAATTCGGTCGAATCTTCCCTTACTCCCTGCGGAATACCGCCGAGACGGTTGATTTCCTCCGTGATCAGGTCAATGCGGTTTTCGGGCTTGGGATGGCTGCTGAGCCACTCGGGCATCCTGCTTTGGCCCTCGGCCTGGAGCTTTTCGAAAAACTGGGCCATTGCGCGGGGATCGTACTGTGTGTCGTACAGGATCTGGGTGCCGAAGAGATCGGCCTGCCGTTCGGCATCGCGCGAGTACTTCAGAAGCACCGAATTCGCGGCAAAACCGCCGCCGATCTGCGCCAGCACGGCGGCCACCGAGTTACTCCCCATGACTCCGCCGAAAATCGCCAGAGGCGCCTGGGCCAGATATGCCTTGCTCGCCTGGTTCGTGCCGTGGCGCAGCGCAGCGTGCCCGATCTCGTGGCCGATGACGCCGGCCAGCTGCGCCTCCGTGTCCGCAGATTCGATTGTGCCGCGATGGATGAAAAGGAATCCCCCGGGGAGCGCAAACGCATTGATGCTGACGTCGTTGACAGCCTGGAACTGATATGGGTACTTGGCGCCGGGAGCCTTGGCCGCCAGACGCAAACCCAGCCGGTTCAGGTAGTTGTCGACTTTGGAATCCTTGAGCATGGGCAGCTGGCGTTCCGCGTCTGCGGCCACCTGGCGCCCTAACTCCACATCCTGATCGGGTGAAAACAGGTTCCAACCCGGCTTCAGCTCCGTGCGCTGCGCCCACAGTGCGGTCGCCATGAATATCAACGCAAACGGCAGAATGAGAAATCGTCCCGGCCGCACGGTTTGATTCACATAGGTCTTATGTAAACTGGCCATCGATCCCCCCTGCATCCAATAGCTCCACTTACTAGATACACATAATCAGGCAAAGTTTCTCACAACCGCCGCAGGGACAGGCACCGGAATCAGAGCCGCGACCGCGCCCGCTCTCTCTTCCGGAAGGCGGCTCGGCATGAAACAAAGCAAACTTTTTCCTGAGGAATCTGAATTCGCAGTTTTCCTGAGAGCCGGATGATATCACCTGCCTCCCGTTTCGGCAATTGCCGACGGCGTCTGCCGACTTTCGGCGCCGTTTACCAAAAAAACAGAACGCAAAGACGCTGAGATGCAAAGAAATCGTAAGGAAGCGGTTCTTTGCGCGGTGGCGTCTTCGCGATGAAAGGCCTCCATGGCCTCGTTTTGATTACTCACTGATAGCGCTATGGATTACTGGATTCCGGATTGGAACGATGATAGCACAAGGTATAT
>Ga0113563_10001293_pt1 | contig 14016 bp, 15 predicted proteins | sample Mud3Dept3metaG_FD_80117 | JGI IMG/M metagenome (GOLD analysis project Ga0113563, IMG submission 80117) | Freshwater wetland microbial communities from Ohio, USA, analyzing the effect of biotic and abiotic controls - Mud 3 Core 4 Depth 3... | ecosystem: Environmental > Aquatic > Freshwater >...
GAAACTTAGATTCAGTGCCAATGCTCGAACAGTGATGGAAAAGATGCTCGAACAGGGAGCGGACCACCATCTCTTATTGGCCCGTGGAAACTTGATTTCAGACCTGGGAGCTCTTTGCGACCTGTTAAAAATGGAAAAACAATGCATCTAGCGTCTTTTCGATCATGCGGGGGATTAGCAGGGATCAAAGGTTGCTCTTTGGTAACCGAGAGAATAGTGGGAAATCTACCTTTATCTTGACATGTCTATACAATTGCTGTTACATTGCTTATTATTGATAATGTTTTTAGATTTACATATATTTGTTTTTTATTTCAACTAGTTAAGCGTACAGAGGTCAGTGAATAACTGGGAAAATTCACTATTTCCCGAAGGCTATGTCGATCCTGCTCTAATACACACCCAATAACCCAGAAAGGAGGTTACAACGAAAATGGCAGCTCAACAAAAACTGGAAGGAATCTGTGTGGCATTATGTACACCTTTTACTGAGGATGGTGAAAAGCTCGATGAAACAGGACTGAAAAAGCACATTGACTCCATGCTGGAGGCAAAAGTCCACATCATTTTGGTTTGTGGAGGAACAGGTGAATTCGCCTACCTTCGTGCCGAAGAGAGAAAAAGAATTGCGGAGATTGCCTCGAAACATATCAATGGAAGGGCTCGATTCATGGTCCAAACATCGGCCATCAACACCATGGACGCCGTTGAATTTGCCAAGCACGCGGAAGGCGTCGGGGCCGACTGTCTGCTCATCCTGCCTCCCTATTTTGAGGGGCCGAATTATGACGGCGTTTACTACCATTATGAGAAGATCGCCCAGGCCATCAAGACACCGATCATGGTCTACAACATTCCGCAAAGCTCCAATATCGACATCACACCGGACTTCTTAAAACGCCTGATGCAGATCGACAACATCCAATATATCAAAGACAGCATGGAAAACTTGAAACGGATCCAGGAATTGCTCCTGGTCGGCGGAGACAAAGTCAGGGTTTTCAATGGCGGGGATACCATTGCGTTTTACAGTCTCGTTGCAGGATGCCCGGGGGCCGTTTGGGGAGCCACCAATGCCATGCCGAAAGAATCCGTCATGCTCTACGATCTGGTACACGCGAACAAACTGGTGGAGGCCAGGGATCTTTGGAAGCGCATGTTTCCTGCCCAACTGTTTTTCTGCACCCATGTGTACAACGTGGCCGTCAAGGCAGCCACGAATCTATCCGGAAGAAAAGTAGGGCCGTGCCGTAAACCCTCCCAGCCCCTGACGGATTCAGAAATGGCGGAGTTGAAAAAGGCTTTGAAACCTCTGGGAATATAGAGACCATTCCCAACATATCTTCGAGCCGACAGGTTTAGATTCACAGACAAGCTTGATTTCCGTTGTCTCCGGTTGCTGCATCCATACCCAGTGTGATCAGTGACCGGAGACAACGCCTTTAAGGAGGGCCATGAGATGAGGGTCGCTCGAGTTTTTTCAGTCATCGATACGCACACAGGAGGAGAACCGACAAGAACGATCATTGGCGGATTACCCTATATTCCCGGCAAGACCGTTGTGGACAAGATGAAATACCTGAAGGAAAACATGGATTGGATTCGAACATCACTGATGTTTGAACCTCGAGGTCACAGCGTTATGTCGGGAGTCATCCTGACAGAACCTACCCATCCTGAGGCAGATATTGGTGTTATTTTTATCGAGACGGGCGGCTATTTACCCATGTGCGGCCATGACACGATCGGGGTGAGTACAGCTCTGGTTGAGGCCGGCATCGTGAAAGTGGAAGAGCCTGTGACGCACATTACGTTAGATACTCCTGCCGGGTTGACACGCGTGAGGGTCGATGTGAAAGATGGGGTCGCCAAGAGTGTCACCTTTAGGAATATTCCTTCGTTTGTTTTTGCAGAGGACGTAGAAGTCACCATCCCGAAATTGGGAAAAGTCAAATTGGATGTCTCCTACGGGGGAAACCCCTATGCCATTCTCCCGGCTGATTCTGTGGGATTGAAAATTTGTCCAGAGAATACAAGTCAGCTCATCGAAAAAGGGCGATGGGTTAGAGACGCTGTCAATGCCCAGATTAAGATACAGCACCCTGAAAAGGACTTCATTAACTCCTGTACCCATGTGGAGTTTTATGGAGAACCTACGGCTCCTGGCGCCCATGTGAAGAATGCGGTTTTTTTTGCAGAGGGTTCAATCGATCGGTCCCCCTGCGGAACCGGAACCTCAGCAAAAGTAGCCACCCTTTACGCAAAAGGAAAGCTGAAGCTAAACGAAGAATTTGTCCATGAAAGCATCATTGGGAGTATTTTTAGAGCAAGAGCCGTCGAAAAAACCAAGGTGGGACCCTATACGGCCATCATCCCTGAAGTCACCGGCAGCGCTTACATTACGGGAATCAACCAATTATTCATCGACCCCGATGATCCCCATAAGAACGGATTTCTCTTAGGTTAGATGCTCGGACGGAAAATCGCGAAGACCATTTCTTCACCTCAGGAATCAGATGTTGAACCGGGTTTGGAGAATCATGCAAGGACCATTAGTGTCATAGGATGTCTTCACTAGGTACATCATTCTACGAGGTTTGCTATGACGGATAAGGATGTGATTATTTGCCGGTGCGAGGAAGTCACACGCGGAGAGATCGAGGAGGCCATTCGCCTGGGGTTGACGACCATGAACGAGGTGAAACGTTTGACCCGGGCCGGGCTGGGACTGTGCCAGGGCAAAACCTGTTCACGGTTAGTGTCAGACATCTTGGCACGTGAGACAAACCGGCCGCTTCAGGATGTGAAACCTTCTACCTGCCGCCCTCCTACCCGGGTGATGCCCATAGGAGTCTTGGCCAGCCTCCCGAGTGATTCTGAATAAATCTAAGGAGAACGCCATGCGCGTTGGAGATCATCCCATACTGGGAAAAGTCGAGTGGGGCAAGAAAGTAACAATGATAGTGGATGGTCACCCTGTGGAGGCTCTCGAGGGCGAACCGATTGCCACAGCGCTTCTAGCGGCTGGACGGCGTGTGTTTCGATACACAACAAAACTGAATGAACCTCGTGGCGTGTTTTGCGCCTTAGGCCGGTGTACCGATTGCGTTATGGTTGTGGACGGTCAGCCTAACGTGCGCACCTGTGTGACGCCGGTCCGTGATGGCATGGTGATCGAAACTCAGGTGGGCCTAGGCCAATGGTGTTACTCCAAGAAGGCAGACAAAAAGGATGGTTGAACCTATGAATAAGGTTAAGGTCGCTGTCGTGGGAGCGGGAGCAGCCGGAATATCCGCCTCAATTGAGGCAGCGCGAGCTGGAGCAAAGGTTGTCCTGATCGATGAGAATGAACGGCCTGGCGGACAGCTTTTCAAACAGATTCATAAGTTCTTTGGATCGGAAGCCCATCGGGCAGGCATCAGAGGGATTCAAATTGGGACAGACCTTCTAGAGCAGGCAAAAGAAGCTGGCGTCCAAATCAGACTTAACACCGTGGTCTACGGCTTGTTTGCTGAAAAGTGCTTGGGGTTGATGTGTGGAGACCATACCGAGGAGCTGCAGGCAGACGTCATCATCCTCGCCACCGGAGCGAGCGAAAATACATTAGCTTTCCCCGGCTGGACCTTGCCGGGCGTCATGGGTGCGGGTGCAGCCCAGACTTTGATTAACATCCATCGGACTCTCCCGGGAGATCGTGTGCTCATGGTCGGTGCAGGCAATGTGGGACTCATTGTGTCTTACCAACTCCTGCAAGCAGGTGCTGAGGTGGTCGCTAGTGTTGAGGGACTGCCCTACATCGGTGGATATGGGGTCCATGCGTCAAAAATCCGGCGAGCAGGAGTCCCCATTCTTCTGAGTCACACCGTGCTGCGTGCAGAAGGTCATGAGAGTGTTGAAAGAGCCGTCATTAGCCAGGTTGACAAGAACTGGGTTCCTCTCCAGGGAACTGAGAAAACGTTGGAAATAGATACCCTCTGCTTGGCTGTTGGCTTATCGCCTTTAGCTGAATTGGCTTGGATGGCAGGATGTCAATTCATTCACATTTCGCCCATGGGAGGATGGATTCCTGTGCATGACGAAAACATGCAAACCACTCTGCCAGGAATCTATGTGGCCGGAGACCTGACGGGTATTGAGGAAGCATCGACGGCTATGGAAGAAGGCCGTTTGGCTGGATTGGCGGCCGCTGAGGCTCTGGGTTGTCTTTCGTTTGAAGAAGGCGCCATGAAAAAGGCAGAGGTGCGAGAACGGCTTGAAACACTTCGTATCGGCTCTTTTGGGAAAGGACGATCCTTGGCAAAGAAACAAATTCTGGAATCGAGAGGCACGGTATGAAGACGCAAGGAGAAGAAGAAGGAATTCGAACGACGGGTATTCCTTCTGAAGAGGAGTTGGAAGCTTCTCCGGGTTACCCTAAGGCCGAGGCATTGAGGAAAGGACCCATTGTCGTGATCGAGTGTGTTCAGGATATTCCCTGTAACCCTTGCGAAGCAGCTTGCCCCAAGGGAGCGATCAAGGTGGGAGATCCTATCACGTCTCTCCCGATCTTTGATGCTGAGAAGTGCAACGCCTGCGGCACCTGCATTCCCATCTGTCCTGGTCAGGCCATTTTCCGCGTGGACATGACCTATTCCGAGGACAAAGCCTCTGTGTCCTTTCCGTATGAGTTTCTTCCTCTACCCAAGAAGGGAGATATTGTTCAGGGAGTGAACCGGGCTGGAGAGGTGGTGTGTGATGCCACGGTGCTGCGGGTTCAGCAGCCCAAGGGGTTCGATCATACGGCCGTCATTACGCTAAGTGTGCCGAAACATCTGGCCATGAAGGTTCGAAGCCTCAAGAGAAGGAAAGCATCCATAAAGGAATAGAGTGATGACCAGAACATTTGATGTCGGAATCATTGGAGGAGGGGTGATTGGATGCGCAGTCGCCTATTATCTCTCCAAGGTGGGACTGTCTGTGGCCCTTTTTGAGAAGAACCATCTTTGCTCGGGCGTTTCCAGTGCGAACCAGGGCGGCATGGTCAGTCAGATCTTCGACATAAAGACGATACCTATGACGTGGGCCAGTATTGCGTTATACGAAGAACTCTCAAATGAGCTGGATTATGACGTCGAATTCAACCAAACCGGTGCGCTTGTTGTCGCGCGACATGAGTACCAGGTTCCAGTGCTGCGACATCGTTACGAAGAACTCGTCCAGATGGGAATGAAGGTGAAGTTCTGGAACGACCATGAGCTTTCTCGCTTTCCTGGAGGGGATTCAAAGCCTTTCCTCGCGGTGGTGGAAAGCTTCGTGGACGCACAGGTAAACCCTTTTCGAGTCACCTATGGCTTTGCGTGGGCAGCGAAAAAACGAGGGGCAACGATTATGACGAATGCCCCAGTGTCTCAGATCAGGACGGTAAACAACAGGGTCCACTCCATTATTTTGGAGGGAGGCGAGGAGATGGTCTGTGGCCATGTGGTCTGTGCTGCAGGTCCCTGGTCAGCACAGATCGGGCAGATGGTTGGCCTCGACATCCCGGTCGAACCTCAGAGAGGACAACTGGCGATTACGGAAAGGGTAGCTCCTGCTGAATATCCTTACATTCTTGACGCAGATTACCTGACAACGGCTTATGGGATAAAGCCTGAGAATGAAGATGAAGCGGCCCGCAAGAGATTTTCCATGGGGATCGGTGCGTCTTTCGCTCAAGTGCTTGATGGCAATTGGACGATTGGCGCGAGCCGTGATAGGGCTGGCTTTGACAAGACAAATACCCCTGAGGTTCTGAAGGAGATGGTCAGACATCTCTTGAATTTCTTGCCGGGAATGAAAACAATCAATTGTATTCGGTTTTTCGCCGGATTCCGCCCTTACTGTACGATAGATGGCCATCCACTCCTGGGTAGGGTGCTGGATCTCCGTGGCTTCTACCTTGCCACCGGACATGCAGGGGAAGGAGTGGGTTTGGCTCCAATCACTGGAAAGCTGATTGCAGAAGAGATCACCACGGGTAAGACCTCGCTCCCGCTGAATGATTTCAGATACGAAAGATTATCCAGCCAGCACTAAGGAACGCCGATATATCGTTCGTAAAGATGGGGAAGGCTTTGGATTCCTTGTCGTAACGGACAAAAGGTTCTCTGGTTTCCTCGAAAGTTTAACCTTCGAGTTTAAATTCCGACCCTACACCCCGCTCCCTTGCTCTCTGATAGGCCAGGTGAGCCGTCACGAGATCTTCTACCGCAAATCCTACAGACTTAAACACGGTGATCTCATTCTCAGTCTTCCGGCCCGGTTTCTGTCCTAACACTACCTCTCCTAGATCCCCATGAATATCCTCGTTAGAAATCACACCGTTCTTTATGGGAATCAACAAATCTCCTGCCTCGGCCAGGCAACCCTCGTAGGTATCCACCACGATTCGAGCCTTCTTTATCGTGAAATCGTCCAATTCCCTCATCCCCGGGGCATACGCCCCCACGGCATTGATATGAGTGCCGAGTTTCACATCACGCCCATCCAACACAGGGTGAGGTGAAGTCGTCACCGTGACCAGCACATCAGCATTTTCTACTAACGCCTTTGCCGATTCCGTCACTCTCACAGAAATCCTAAGATGTTCCGACACCATCTCGGCAAATCGTTGAGCCCTATTCCGGTCCTGATCATAGGCTAAGATTTCTTGAATCGGTCTGACCTTACAAATCCCCTCCGCTTGAAATAGAGCCTGAGCCCCGGTGCCAATGATTCCCAATACCCTCGATTGTTTTTTAGAAAGATACTTGGTGGCCACGGCGGATGTCGCTCCAGTCCGTATCGCCGTCAGAAAGGTCCCATCCATCAGAGCGAGGAACTCTCCCGTCGTGGGGTCGTTCAACAGAAAAGCGGCTTGAATGGTGGGCAGGTTTCCCTTCGGGTTTTCCGGGAAGACCGATACGATTTTTGTTCCGAACGAGTTTTGTCCTCCAAGGTAGGCTGGCATGAAAAGAAAAATGTCTTTCCCACTTCCAACGTTCACACACATCCGCACCGGCACGGCACCTCGTCCCGTCTTGTACTCGCGGAACCCCTCCTCAACGGCTTCAATCACTTCAGCCATCTGAAGAAGCTCCATCAACTCTTTTCGCGATAAGATCAGCATGATTGCCCACCTCCAAAACCCGTTATCTATCCGTTCGAATTGCGAGCTCGGTAACCAATTGCCTGGCCGACGTTAGAAATGATGCTTCAAACTCTGGTCCCACTACTTACGCAAGCCAATTTCTAGACGAAGTGTTGTTCTATGTAGTCACAAAATTCAGCGGTGATGAAGGGGCAGCCAGGCAAGAAATGTTTGCCTCCTAGTTTTTTCGTACAATTCCCAATACACAGGATGTTTTCTCCAGAAGGCATGTTTTCGACCTTTGTTCCCACGACCAATGTCAAGTCGCCAATTTTGTCTAACAACCCAAGGGTTCTTGCTTTTTTTAGGCTAAAATACAAGGCGCCAGTACACCCTGAACACGGTCCCCCCTCGACGATCTTAATTCCAGGAAATGAGGCGGCAAATGCCTCAGCGTAATCCAGCGTTTGTTTCAGATCCAAGTGTGTCTCTTCAAGTGAATCTCCAACAATCTCCAGACTATCCCGATCCATTGTCCCCGCTCCCGCTTCACTCGCCAAACGGAGATACTCTATCTCGGCGGGATCAAAACCAGCCGCACGGGAAGCTACTGAATCGGCTGCAATCACATCGCGGCTTTCAAACAATACGTTCGTTTCTTTGGGTTCATACAGCTCGCTTGAAACAATACCGTCGATCAACGTGAATTGAGGCTTTATAATTTGGCTCAAATCCGCAAGCCCTCTTGACAGGTGGACGTGATGAAAACGCTTTTTTTCCTTGTCCGGCAAGAACCCCTTTAAATTCTTTAGACCCATACTGACAGGGGTAGCAGCGATTGTTTTGAGCTTCGGAAGATTAATAATCACATCCACCTTCTCCAGCCTCGAACTCACGTGGATTGACGGGAATACGTAAGGGGATGGAACGCGTTTCGTGATAGAGGGCTCCTTTTTCAGATCCACCAATTCCGTCTTGTAGCGTCGAGACAGGTCGTCTATCCCCATCGCCTTAAAAGCTTCGAAGGTGTCTGTCCCCACGATGGAGGATTCGGCAATGACGATCTTCTTGACCTGGATCTCCTTGAGTAATAGGAGCATGGCTTCGATCACACGTGGATCCGTGTTCCTGGCCTCCTGTGGGGATGATATGGTTCCCACATTCGGCTTAACCATCACCCTCGAATCTCTTGATAAGAAGGAGTGTAACCCCCCGATCAGCGCCGTACACCTCCGGACGTGATCGCATACCGACTCCAAGCTTGGCGACGGCTCAGTGTGCAACAAGGAAACTTTCGTTTTCATTGAGTTCTCCCCAAAAGAACTTATGAATGATTTCCCCCATCTCGCCTGCCAACAGACTTCACACGCGGCCCGCGTAACAATTTTTTATTATATACGATTTATCCAATAAGTTAAAGCATCGTGTGTCTTTTCTCGGGAGACACACGATGCTCTTTGGATGGCCGATAGATGCACGCTTGTGGAAGCTTCTTCAATTTCATGGTAAGATGGCACCTAGTTTTTATATCGTTTGGCTGCTGGGAAGTGTTGTAACCGGAGAAAGCTTGATGAAAGGCTTAGAATTCCGCGGTGAACCGGACGAGGTCCCAATACAAGAATGGGGGCAAAAGGGCTAGGATGAGGCAGTCGGGTCATATTGGAAAAATCCTCAAAGAAGATCCCAAGGACGCGCAAACCATAGGGCACAAGCTCTTGGTCCGTGCTGGATATATGAGGCCGGTGTCACCGGGAGTTTATATTTATATGCCCTTTTTCCTTCGTACTTTACACAAGATCTCTCAGATCATCCGAGAAGAGATGAATGCCATCGGATGTGAAGAACTCCTGATGGCTTCTCTTCAGCCCATGGACCTCTGGGTGGAATCCGGCCGATGGGAAAGAGAGGCTGGTAGGGAGGGTAACATGTTTACACTGAAGGACCGACGTGGGAGTACCGTTTGTTTGGGTTTAGGCCACGAAGAGGTCATAACGGATATGGTTCGAAAAGAGGTAAGCTCCTACAAGCAGCTTCCTAAGAAATTGTACCAGATTCAAACTAAGCTTCGCGACGAAACCCATCCACGCTTTGGATTGTTGCAAGCGAGAGAATTCTTGATGATGGATGCTTACAGCTTCGATGTGGATGAGACTGAATTCAGTACCTCTGATCAGTTAATGGAGGAAGCCTATCACGCGATCTGCAAACGGATTGGCTTGAGAGTTCGTTGCGTGGATACTGACGCAAAAGCCATGGGTGAAAGTGACTGTCGTGATTTCATGGTGCAGGGTGATGTCGGGGAACCGTTTGTTCTCTGTGAGTGGTGTGACTATGCGGCTACCCAAGAACGCGGAGAATCTCGGCTGGAAGTATCTCTTCAGGATGAAGAACAGAAACCCATGGAGGCCGTGTATGGCCCTGGTCTCATTGGTGTTGAGCCTCTGGCAAAATTCTTAGGCATCCCTGTCTGGAAGACCACGAAAACTCTCTTGTACCAAGCCGACGCCAAGCTCGTGGCCGTCATGGTGCGCGGAGACTGCAATGTCAATGAAACAAAAGTAAAACAGTTTCTCAACTGCAATGAGATCGCACTGGCCACTCCAGAAATCATCCACGAGCTAACAGGAGCAGAGGTGGGATATGCTGGGCCAGTGGGTCTTCCTCCAAAGGTCACCATCATTGCCGATTACTATACAAGAGATCGCGTCAACTTCGAGTGTGGTGCCAATAGAACGGATTATCATAACATCAATGTCAATTTCAGTCGTGATTTGCCCCTTCCCGCGTTTGGTGACTTCAAGCTGGCTCAACGGGGTCATCTGTGCCCCCGCTGCGAACGAGGAAAACTGGAAGAGGTATGCGGCATTCAGATCGGGCACATGGCCAAGCTGGGCACATACTACTCTGAAAAAATGAACTGTACCTATTTAGACAAACAGGGAAAATCTCATCCCATGGTGATGGGACATGGTTCCATTTGTGTTAGCAAGGCAGCGGCTGCTGTCATCGAACAGAATCACGACGATTCCGGGATCCTCTGGCCTATTCCCATCGCTCCTTTTCAGGTCCATTTGATTGCTCTCAATACTGAGAATGAGGAAGTCAGCAGGGAAGCAGAAAAATTATACCGGCAGTTGAAGGATGACAACGTGGATGTTTTGTTTGATAATAGGAATTTACCGGCCGGGGAGAAATTTTGTGATGCGGATCTCCTCGGCATCCCCATTCGGTTGACCGTCAGCAAGCGGACCTGTCGGGGGCGAAAACTGGAGCTCAAGCTCCGCGATAGAGCTGAAAGTGAACTCCTTGTCTATGACGAAATCCTGAAGACCATCAGAACGCTCTGCGAATGATTCGGCCACTTTTCCGCAGCATCCCCCCCTTAGGGTATAATGTCCGTTTCTTACCCTCTTAAATCCTTCTCGGTCAATCTAACTCGCCTTGAATTTTCCCCTATTCTCTTTGTTGAGCTCCCCACCCAGCTTCACTTTGCTATCATTCCCGCCCTAGTCAATTTTTTTCTTAATGCATTCTTCGCATCATCCGTTGATGGAGATAGAGGTCCTCTCGGTGGACCTACGGACATGCCCATTAATTCAAAGGCGGTTTTCTGAAGGGAAACGTAGCTCGATGGATTGCTGAGTTCCCCCTCACTTTCAGGCTCCAGAAGCTCCAGCAGTTTCGCATAGGTTTCATGGGCTTTGTGCATATCCTTTTGTTCGACCATGTTCTTGTACAATTCCACCGCTAGTGGAGCGAAATAAGCTGATGGCACCCACCCTTCAGCTCCCAGGAGGAAAGCATCCAGGGACGGATGGTCATTCCCAAAAAAATAGGTCATCTTCTCCCCGCAGAGCCTCTTGATGCTCTGAACACGCGTCAGATCCATTGAGCTTTCTTTTACTGAGTTGATGTTGGTGATATTAGACAGACGAGCGAGTAGTTTTGGGCTTATATCAACTCCCGTGGGAAAGGGATCGTTATAGACCATTATCGGAATACTTATTGCCTGGCCTACATGACTAAAGAATCTAAAAATCTCTTCCTCCGAAGGCATTGAATAGTAAGGTGCGACCACCATGACCCCATCAGCCCCAACCTTTTCGGCATACTGGCTATACATGATAGCCTCTCTCGTAGAGGCTGCACTTGCATTTGGAATCACAGGAATACGCCCACGAGCCTGATCAATCGTAATGTCAAAGACTTGTTTTCGTTCCGACTCTGAGAGCAGGAAAAACTCCCCGGAGCCCGCAGCGGGAATAACGCCGTCGACACCCGCCTCAATGACAAATTCAACTACTCTTCTTAACTCTTCTTTCGCTTTACCATCAAAGTCTCCATCTCGATTGAATGGAGTGGGTATTACCGGAATGACGCCTTTGAACCGTTCCATTCTCGTCTTTCCTCTTTTCATTCTCATGTAGTTTCAGATAAAGAAATGATGGTGAAGATCCCCGTGCGCAGAATGGGGCTTTTGGCAGATGTAAATGCGCCGAAAGGACCGGCTTTGACTCCCTTGCGGGGGTCCGTTACCTCCTTCCCCCTCGAAGCCGAGGCTCCAGCCGACTTGTACGTGAGAACCGGGAGCACCGGCAAGGTTGGTCACACCGCCTGACACGCGGTTCCATAGCTTTCGGAGATTGTAAGCGCCGGAAGTGGACGGTGATTATTTCAGAGTCAGAACCGGCTTTCCCAAAGCCTTTTCATTGACATGGATACCCAGGCCCGGTCCTGTCGGAACCGCCATTCTCCCATTTTTTCTTGTCGGGGTATCCTCCGCGATTCGAAGGTCAACATAACTGTTGAAATCCGTCGAGGTGAAAAGGAATTCCGGCCGTGTGCTTCCGACAAGATGTGCAACCGTAGCCGTCACGATATCTCCCCCCCAGGGATCCTCAATCGTTAATGCGAGGCCAAGTGTTTCACAGAGATCTCTGAACTGTTTGGCCTTGGTTAAGCCCCCGACTCGGGCAATTTTCAAGTTGACGACATCCATGGCATGCTGTCTATGGGCCCTCAAGAGTGCGTCAATACCGGTCATGACCTCACAGAGTACCATGGGGAGACGGGTATGTTCCCGAACGACCAGACATTCCTCCAAGGTGAGGCAAGGCTGTTCGATATACAGGTCTTTTCCTTTTACAGCATTGACGACGCGAATAGCTTGGTGCGCGAGCCAGCCCGTATTTGCATCGGCCACAAGGATCTCTCCAGACTGAAGACTTTTCAAAACAGCGTTAATGCGTTTTATATCATCATCCGGATTGCCCCCCACTTTAAGCTGGAAGGAGTGATATCCTTCTTGCCGATAGCGGGCAACGCTCTCAGCCATTTCTTCTGCAGAGCCTTGTGAAACAGCATGGTAGAGTGGATAGCTTTCAACATAGCGGCCACCTAGCAGAGTGCAAAGAGGAAGTCCTGTTGCCTGGCCAAGGATGTCCCAACAAGCCACATCCAGGGGCGCCTTGATGTAATTCTGTCCGAACATTGTGGAATCCATAAGGTGGTTGATGGTTTTGATCTGAAGAGGATCCTTACCGATTAATGCAGGGCCTAACTCTTCAATGCCCGCGGGAACTCCACGTGCGTAAGCATCCATGTAAGCTGGCCCAAGAGGACAAACCTCTGAAAATCCCTTCAGACCTTCATCCGTGGAAACTTTTACTACGTTACTCAGAAATGAGCTAACCGAGTGTCCTCCAGACCATGCGTACGTGTGTTCTAAAAAACCATACCTAATCTGATAGACGTCAATCTGGGTGATTTTCATATTTTTGATCCTTTCTCTTGATATCACAGAGGAGCAGATTGGAAATGTTTCATGATCCTATTCCCGCGACAATGTCTAATGAAATATCGCTGAATCCCAAGGCCTCAGGGTCTCTCGGGTTGGAGCTCCCGTTTCAACATCCCACCCTCTCAGGGCATCATATTCGTCTTTTACCTTCTCAAATTCTTTCCGGTCCATATTGTCAACAGTCAACAATATGGCAATATTTCATTAATGATGTCAAGGGGAACTTTTACTCTAATGCTGAACCTGCATTCTCTCCATTTCCACTGCATGAATCTCTCGGACTCAAGGTCCTCAAACCCAATGACTCTTTCTAGATGACCTCCGCTCAGGAAGTCAACTGGCCAGAAGATTCTGACGAACCTTTCTATCATCCTCCTCGCCAGCTTGACTATTGACAACGACTGTGATGATGGGGCCACATAAGACGAGCACACGTGATCAAGTCTTCCAGGCTCCGACATGTCTGGAAACCCAGTTCTTTGATTGCATCGCTCACATCCATGGGCAGACTATCGTCTTCGTATTTCTGATTGAGAACTCCACCCATCACAACAGGAATAGGAAAGTTACGATTGTGAATCACTTCTTTGAGATTCTTGGCGTACTCGAGCGCCATCCCATTGTGCGTACTGATCAGTATCGCATCCACCTTTTGCATGCAAGCTGTTGAAACAATTTCATCAGGACCTTTTTCAGGTCCCAGGTTCACCACTTCCATGCCTGCCTCAGAAAGAACTCTGTTCATCACAAAAAGGGCGTGTTCGTGAACATCTGTCGATGCAATCAACACCCGATGACCCCTGAGCACCCTGCGAGCCTCGGGTTGTCGAAAGAATTGCCGAAACTGATCCTCACATCCTTTTGATTTTTCAAAGACGTCGGTGGGTGCGACCGGGATTCGTCGTCTTGCATATCCTTCATCGGGCTTCCCATCACCAAACAGCTCTTCAAACGTTCCCGGGCCAATCCCCTTAAGCACATACAGGATTTGAATTGGATCTCGAATATCAACTCCAGCTTCCTTAAGACCCTCCAATGCATTGTGAAAAACCCGTTTCCCGGCCGAAACTATTTTATCCGAGAATTCATAAGCAGCACTGAAATCGGTGTGAGGCAGCATCCTTCTTGC
>Ga0113563_10001294_pt1 | contig 14011 bp, 11 predicted proteins | sample Mud3Dept3metaG_FD_80117 | JGI IMG/M metagenome (GOLD analysis project Ga0113563, IMG submission 80117) | Freshwater wetland microbial communities from Ohio, USA, analyzing the effect of biotic and abiotic controls - Mud 3 Core 4 Depth 3... | ecosystem: Environmental > Aquatic > Freshwater >...
ATCTCCAAGCAGATCTGAAATGATTTTCATATAGCCTGAAATTTCATTTTCAAGAATTTGTCTCGCCTTGCAACCAGGGAGCAGCATAAGAGCTGATGGTGAGTGACTGAACGGCTTACTGAGGCTACCATAATCTAAAGTAAAGTCAGACTTTACCCCTGAAAGCGATAAGAGAGACTGATCAGGCTCTTCTGCATCGACTTCTGAAAGTTTCACCATATTATTCTGTATATGGTCTATTGTGCCAAGAAGATTATCAGTTGCTCTGTGCAGAGTATTCATCTGTTGAAACTCTACAGAATCTTTGAACAGGGCCAGCTGTTTCGAATTAGCCTCTTTCTGCATTTCCAAAAGTGCTTCCTGCTTTCCCGTATGCAAATAAAACCCGCCTTCATAATTAGTCTCAAGATTCAGATTTACAAGCGCTCCGGGGATAATAAAAAGAAGTGGTGCAACTATCATGAAAATAAACCTTGCATTAACATGATTCTCATTTTTCCACAGCATATCAGTAAATAATGGCACTACAAAACAAACAAGCGAAAGTGAACCTACTATAATAAATACAGAGGCCATTGGCCAGTGCAAAATACGAAACCAGAATCCTGCACAATAAAGGGTCACAGAGAGTGCTCCGGCTAAATATAGTGGTCTCCTGCGTGCTTTTTCCTTTTCTGCAAACAAATGAAAGAGTAGTGCCGGAACAAATAGAAATATTCCGGAAAGTAATCCGAAAGTGATTACCCATGAAGCCCCGGTCCAGTGCTGAATTTTTAAAACCATCCCGAAAATAAAAGCAACCCCTGAAATAAAGGCAGAAATGAACAGGATAAGTTTTTTCTGGTTTTTTGTTTCTTTCCAGAGTACTGTAAGAGCTGATGGAAGAAATAAGAAAGCCAATATCAGAGCCCCCAGAGTAACCAATACTCCTGATAAAGGCCAGTGCGAGATTTTAAATATCGCAGCAAAGCCCAGTAAAACAGTTCCGGTAACACCGGAGATTTTCATAAGTTTTTTCATCTTTCTGTATTTAGAATCAACAACATATAATGTATCCTCCTGAATTTTTTTTAGTCCTCTGATTCCGATTTTTGCCTTTACCATATTATATGCCTCATCAAAACTCATACCCTGCTGCATATGATACTCAACATCGCAGCAGATATGATCTACCAGATCGTGAAACAGATGGGAGAAGCCAATCTCCTGCATCTTCACATCACTGGTAATCTGATCGATATGATAAAGATTCAGCTCAGCCATTTTTCAGTCCTGGTTGTGGTTCAACTATCTTTCTCAGTGTTTCAAGAAACTCACTCATCTCCACGATTTTTTCGGCAACAACTGATTTGCCTGAGGGAGTCAGTTTATAGTAGATACGAATACGGTTATTGAAGTTTTCCGATTCTGTAACCAATATCCCTTCATCCTCCAGCTTATGAAGAACAGGGTAAAGAGCTCCATAGGTAAGCTTTATCTTGCCTTCTGTTATCTCTTCCACCTTTCGTGTTATCTCATAACCATACATACGTCCATTCTCTTCAAGCACTTTAAGTACTATCGTCTTCAATGACCCTTTAAGTAATTCTGATGATATCATGATTCTTATATATTTAATTGTCTTATATATTGCAAATATAAAACATTCTTAAATTAAAATGCAAATTTTTTTTGGAATTTTTTTTGGGGGGAGGAGGAGAATGGCATTAATACAAAAACCGTTGGCTGAAGCCAACGGCAATTGATTGAATGTCTGCTAATTGCGTAAAAGACTGTTGAATGACTATTTTGCTGGTTTGGTCTCCTCAACATAAAGCCCATGCATCAATAACAGGTGACCGAGATTTGAAAAACGTGAGGCCGGAGAATGTGCATTTATGCCTGTTTTATTTCCGGCGGTATTATCTTGTACATAACAGGCGTTACGAGCCTTGCCAGCAATGTTGATGTTATCAACCCACCAATAATAACATATGCCAGAGGAGAGTAGAGATTTGAATTACTTAGTGCAATTGGCAGCAATCCTCCTATAGCAGTAAGTGTTGTAAGCAAAACAGGCAGGAACCTTATCTCACCTGCTTTTATAATTGCTTCATCGAGTGGAGCTCCCTGCTGCCTCAGCTGATTGGTAAAATCAACAAGCAGGATTGAATTCTTTATCTCAATCCCTATCAGGGCAACGAATCCTATTGCTGCGGCAAACGACAGTGTATATCCTGTAACCCAGAGCATTATGAGTCCTCCGATAATTCCAAGAGGGATTACTGACAGAACAATAAGGGTGCTTTTGAAGGTCTTAAATTCAAGAATAAGGATTGCAAAAATTCCGAAAATTGCAACAAGGATAGCAGTACCTATGCCCTCAAAACTACTTTTCCGGCTCTCGAGTTCACCTGCCGGAATAACAGTGAATTCCTCCGGAAGATTTAATTCTTCAACTTGTGCCAGGATCTCTTTTGTTACTTTTTCGGTATTGTATCCTGACTTAACTGATGATGAAACCGTAATTGAACGCTCACTGTTGTAATGCTGAATCAGCGTGGGAGAGTTTTCAAACTCAGTGGAAGCGAGCTGCGATAAGGGGATCTGTTCGCCTGACAGAGACGAAATATATATCCTGTCAAATGTCTCCGGAGTGTTGGCCTTAGCCTTTGGCAACCTTACATTAATTGAATATTCTTCACCACTCTCATCCCTGAACTTACCTGCAATAATCCCTGCCAGGCCCAACCTGATTGTCCTGTCGATTTCAGCAGTAGGAATCCCAAACATTCCGGCCTTTTCGGTATTGATCTTTACCCTCATATCTGTAAGAGACTGACTTAAAGGATTTTTAACATAAACGGTGCCCTCATTTTCCCTTATTACTTCTTCTATCCTTGCCGACCAGAGTTTAATTGAATCCAGATTATTTCCAATAAGCCTCAGCTCAACCGGGGCACCTATCGGTTTCCCGTTTTCAAATTCATTGACATATATGCGGGCATTGACATAATAGTTTAATGTATCGCGGAGCTCATCAACAATTCTTTCAATTCCCTTTAAATATTCCGGTTTAAGTTCACATAAAACCTCCCCGATAGTTGTCTGCTCACTCTTCTGAAAAGAGTTGTAATAGATCATCGGGTTCCCCTTTCCGATATTTGACATATAATATTTAATATCGGACCTGGAAGCAAGAACCGATTCAACATATTCCACAGCTTTGTCGGTCTCCCCAATATTGCTTCCTCGTGGGGTTTCAACAGTAATAAGGAACTGGGGGATACCTGCTTTCGGAAAAAGGCTGAATCCAATTATATTAATAAGGAGAAGCGATGAAAAAAATAATAAAGCTGCAATTGATACCGTCATCAATGGTCTTTTAAGCGACCATTGAAGAGCCCTCCCATATGTGAAATCTATCCCTTTATTCAACCCTCTCAGGACCACATTTCCCCTTGGATCAACTGCTTTCTTAAACACAAGGCTTGTTATGAATGGTATGATTGTCAATGCTACGAAAAGGGAACCTATCACTATAAATGTTACTGCTGTAGGAAGTACTCTCATGTATTGTCCGGCCATCCCCGGGAGAAACATAAGAGGTAGAAATGCCAGTATCAGAGTGGCCGTACAACCTATAACTGCCGGGCCAATCTGACTTGTAGCTTTTATTGCTGCCTCAAAAGGAGGAGTGCCTCCCCTGACCCATCTGGATATATTTTCAACAACAACAATTGAATCATCAACAAGTAATCCGAGAGCGATCACAGCCCCGACAATGCTTAACTGGTTTATACTAAATCCTACAAGGTACAGGCCTGTTAGCCCGAACAAAAGAGATAAAGGAATCGAAATCATCACAGTGCCAGATGCCCTGAAACCTAATGGTAAAAGCGTAATAAGTACCAGGAGAAATGCAAAAAGAAAATCCCTGCCGAGCCTGCCGAGTTTGTTCCTGACATTTTGTGACTGGTCAAATCCTTTTTCAAGCCTTATCCCTGATGGTAAATCCTTTTCAAAAGAATCATAAATATCATAAATGGAGTTCCTCACCGTATGAATATTCTGGTTCTTCTTAAGGTTTGCCAGTATAAAAACTGCAGGAATCCCATTATAACGACCTGTATATCTTATATCTGCATCCTTCCAGCCCACCTCAGCCACATCTTTCAGATAGATTACCTGACCCATTGCTGCACCTACAATTGTCCTTTGTATCTCTTCAAGTGATTTATAATTGCCACTGGTAACCACATTGAATTTTTTTGTTCCGGCTTCTATACTACCACCCGGGATATTCATGTTTTCACTCTGAATTGCACCTATGACCTGACTCACAGTTAATTTCAGATGTGACAACCTCGGAAGATCAATTGCCACCCTGACCTCCTGATCGGGATAAGCCATAGCATCGGCCTTTCTTACTCCCGGAACTGCTGAGATTTTATCTTTAAGTTCCTCTGAATATTTTCTCAGTTCCGACCATGGTGCCGATTCAGAAACCAGGGCACTCTGTATTATATTGGTATTTCCTGCCTGAATTTTAAGTGTTTCCAGACTATAAAGATCTGTTGGCAGCAAAGCCCTTATTGAATTTATCTGCCTGAGTATTTCATCATATTTTTTATCCGGATCGGATCCGGATGTAAACTCAATAACAATAATGGCAACACCATCTTTGATCTCGGATTTTATTGTCAGTATATCCTCAAGTTCGTTCAGGCTCTCTTCAATTTTATCTACGACAAGCTGCTCAATATCAGAGGGAGATGCGCCAGGATAAATTGCGATTACAGGAAAGATAGAGATAGGGAATTCAGGATCTTCAGCCTGTGGAATTTTAAGGAATGAGTAGATTCCCAAAGCTACGAGAAGAAGGAATACAACAATTGTAAACTGATAATTTTTAACCGCCAATTCTGATATTTTCATAATCTCAATATCTTTAAATAATCCCCTTTTCTCCCATTCTCCCCCTCACCCTTTCACCTCTTCTTTTGTTTATTTTATAACTTTAACTTTTACTCCATCCTGTATATATGCTGCCCCTTCCGACACTACCTCATAAACTCCGTCGGGAATACCTTTGACTGCTGCCCGAGAACCGATTAATGCTTCGATCTCGATTTTTACTTTTTTCACTGACATTGAATCTGTCACATAGAATATATTACCATTCCTGCCATCTGCTTCAACAATTGATCCGACCGGAACTAAAATATATGATTTCCCTGAATGTGGAAACAGATCTACTGTTGCGACAAAACCCGATGCCATACGTAAGTCAGTCCTTTCGAGTAATAGTTCTGCTTTAAATGTCCCTGTATATGGATTTGAAATCTCCCCGACCTCTTCCACAATACCGGGGAATTTTACACCCGGCCAGGCATCAAATGAGACTGATGCTGAGTCGCCCGGATATACTTTAACAATATCCTTATCTGAGAGACCTGTCTCTACTTTCCATTGTCTTCCGGAAGTTCCAAAAACAAATACCGGGTATCCAGCGGCCACAAGTTCATTCTGTTTTACTAATTTCCTGAGTATTATCCCATTATCCGGAGCATTAATTTGTGAGTGGGCAAGATTGAATTTTACAATTTTATATGTCGATTCAGCAACATTCAAAGCAGTTAAGGCATTTTGTTTCTGCTCAAGTGTTGCAACGGAGTCACGGTAAAGATTTTCAGTTCTTGTGTAATCTCTCAGTGCTTTTTCATAACCGCTTTTTGCCTGGTCAGCTGTAGCTTTTATCTCCGAAAGATTAAGTGAGGCAAGCAAATCACCTTTTTTAACACGTTCTCCCTCTTTCACATATATTCCGGCAATTATTCCTCCGGTTTTAAAAGAGAGTTTAAGTTCGTCGATTGATACCAACGACCCTGTTGAATGAACAGGAATGGAGATATCACTCGTAATAATTCGCTCAACTTTCACCCGAATGACCTCATCAGGAGCCTCTTTTACCTCGCGGTTTTTACAGCCAGCTGATAGTATTATTATTATAATAACCAGAATATTTCTTGTTTCCATTAGTGAAAAGTTTTATCGGCTTTATTAATAGCAGTTACTTTTTCAAATTCGGCAAATGAAGAGAGGTATTTAAATCTGGAAATTATCAGATTCTCCTCTGCCCTTGTCAGGGTTGTACGTGCATCGATAAATTCAATCAGGCTGGACTGGCCTTCCTCATATTTTCTGTTTACCAGCCGGAATCCTTCGTTTGCATTTTTAAGCTGCCGTTCAGCTGCAACAATCCCCTTTTCAGACGTTAGCAGTTCATTCATTGTATTAATAACCTGCAATTCAATTTGCTTAGTGGTTTCTTCAAGTTTTTTGTCAATTATTTCCTTATCATAAACAGACTGGCTGATTTTTGATCTGTTCTGAAAACCGGAGAAGAGATTCCATGTGAGAACAGCCGATGCCTGCACATAATCCTGATCCCGGTTAAACCTGTATTTTGTCCCCTGAAAACCATAATCAACAGCTATAAACATATCAGGAAGTTTACCTGATTTGCTCATCTGTATTTGCAAACCTGAAATGTGGCTGTAGCTCGAGAGTTTTTTCAGCTCCTCCCTGTTATCAACAGCCGATTTTGCATAATCACCGGTAAAATCTTCCAGAGATGGATATTTATCCGGTTGGACTATTAAAATAGAATCGGTGAGAGGTTTATTAAGAAGAAAATTGAACCAGGCAGCAGCAATTAACTTGTTCTTCTCAGCATTCTGTAATTCCTGGTCAAATTTACTTAACTCGGTCTCGGAACGATAAAGGTAATCCAGTGTGACTTTATCATTTTCAATCAATTTCCTGTTTACCCTGACATTTTCCGTCAGAAGTTTTCTTGTCTCAGTCAGCATTAACAACACTCCCTGAGCCATTGCTGCATTGTAATATGCCTTTTTTATCTCTGCAATAAGTTCTCTTTTATATTGATTCACATCCTGCTCTTCGAATAGAGTAAGCTCCTTCTTAATTCTTGAATTATAATAAATGTCAGGGTTGATCATGGGTTGAATCAGTCGCAGCTTTGTTTCATGCTCAAAAGGTCTGAGAAACTGTACCTGCTGGTTTTCAACCATTGGAAACATACTGGATGCAGTGAGGTTATTGAGAGTTGAATAAACAGGATTCAGAAGATCACCTATCGGGAAATCTATTACCCGGCCACCTTCTGAAACAGAGTACCGGGCATTAAAAGAGATGTTGGGATAAAACAAACCCTTTGCCTCTTTTAGAGCTTCTATACTTTTCTGATAACCTGACTGTTTTTGCTGTAAGGCCAGATTATTTTCAACACCATATCTCACATACTCATTAAGCACCTCCTGTCCGCTGAGAACAGGTGACACTAAAAGGAATGCTAAAATATATTTCACTTTCATGGCTTAACTGTTTTTTGTTTAAAGTGCTCTTACCCGCTCCTCCATATTGCTGCTGATAGCAACAAAAAGCCGTCGTACCAGATCCCTGTCCTCCGGACTTGCCTGTTCATAAAGTGATCCGGCGAAGGTGAATATCTCTTTCTGAAATGATTCCTGGGCTTTGTAGACAATAAGACCTTTTTCAGAGAGCTTCAGGTTAATTTCTTTTCTGTTGGTTGTATTAGATTTTATTATAAGGTTTTTCCCAACCAGCTTACTGATTGTCTGCGATATAGCGCCCCTGGTCACACCCATAATATCTGCCAGCCGGGTCATATTTATCTCATTATTGTTACCAACCATAGTAATTGTATGTATCTCAGCGATATACAACAAATCACCTGTACCATAATCTTTTGGTTTTCTGCCAATAATAGAATATAAATGAAGGATTTTGAGAAAAAGATCAATCAGTATCTGGAGTTCATTCTTCATATATTTTTGTTTAGTATCTAAACAAAAATATAAATAGTTTAGGTACTAAACAAATAATTCAAATAAAAAGTGGAAGATTCCAACCCAAACCAGTGGACAAAGAGGGTTATTGAAACGAATATCTTTAACCAAACATATTCTTCCTGAATTTTTCGAGCAAAGCCTCTTCTGATTCATTATTCCTGATTCCCCCGAAAAGGATTTTCAGGAGTTTATCAATTGCTTTATCGCTGAAACCCGCTTCAATAGCAAACCTGCGAAGTATCTTCTCCTCACCTTCAGTAATGACATCATCAGCAAGGATCATTTCCGCTACACTGTAAAGATGTTCAAATTTATCATCAAGGCTATATGGTGCATGATAATGATGATGACCCTCTGACTCAATAAGTTTATCAATCTCCGGATCGGTAAGTCCGAATCTTTTCCCTTCTTTGTGCAGGACAACTAATTCTTCAGGGTCTATCTTCCCATCACTCTTTGAAACCTGGATAAGATGTATGTAATGTTCCTTATTTACCCTTTTACCATGATGTGTTATAAAGTCTGAGAAGTTCATATTATTAATTTTTGATATTTACAAAATTATAAAATATAAGCCATGTTGTATGAAGAATTATATCGAACAGATACAATAATTAATCTGCCTTATTAAGCGATTCAGTTCTTTTTATCCAGAATGAATTAAAACTTGCAACAGGCTCCTCAAACAGATAAACAGATGTGCCGTATTCCCTGGCATCCGGATTTGTGATGCTGCCTCTTTTTGTTACTTTATTGAACAACGTCATAACATCCTCGCCCGGCTGATCATTATTTATATATATCAGTGATATTATATCAGGGTCAAATGATTTGGGATACCAGTACTTGAAACTTTCATGAAAGCTGACAGCTTCAGGTAATCCGTACTTTTTCCCAATAATTGTTATTGCACCTGCCTGCCCATAGTTTTCGCAATATATGAAACAGCTCCTTTTGTCTTTAATGCCATTATAAGTATCAGCAACAATGGCAGTTAACTCATTCCATCCAAGCATGTCAGCATAATCCTGAGGTAATGAATGAACTGATCCGTCCTCAAATCTTCTGCCCAAATCAATGCCGTATTTTCTGTCAAGCTTGTCAAAATAAGCAATCAACCTGTCGCTTTTGAATACCGGAATGCCAATTGGAATTACAGGGATAGTAACAACGATAAGAGCTAACGGAATTAAAATCCTCAACAACCTGTTTTTTATCCATCGGTCATATGATACTGCACCGCCAGCAATCAACACAGGAAATATACCAAGAGTATAATAACTTTTCCCCTTGAGAACCATAAGACCGATAATAATGAAAAGTGACAGAAATCCAAGAAATCTGAATTTTTCTGCATGTTTGCTGAAAAGAAGATTTACAAGACCTGCAACCGTAAAAACTGTTCCTGCAAAAGGCATAATAATCTGTTCAGAAAGGAATAGCGACACATCCATGTGCACCAGTTGGGTCTCGTAAAGTTCAGACATATGATTGAAAACCGGAAATCCTTTTGAAACCTGCCAGAAGAAATTTGGTGAAAAAACGATAAATCCTAAAATGACCCCGTACCAGAATATCCTGTTTCTGAAGATAAAACGGTAACGGGTAAATGGTATAATAATCAACAGTCCTGCAAAAAGCAGAATCACAAGATATTTATTAAGAAGGGCAATTCCTGCAGCTAGTCCGAAAAGAATAAGCAGACTGTTTTTCTTTGTGTTTATATATCTGATAAGGAAATATATACATAAGGTCCATAAGAATATTTCAATAAAGACAGGCTGGAAAAGCGAAAAAGAGCGCATGAAAAAAATTGAAATTGTTAAACCGGCAGCTGATAGAAATTCAGCATATCTTGAACCACCAAGTTCCCTGGCAATTGCTGCAACAATAAAAATCATTATCCCGCTGAATAAAGCAGGTATAAGCCGAACAGCATAAACCGAGTAACCAAAAAGTGATTGTATTATCCAGGCTGAAAGACCAATTAAAGGAGGCACTGTTTCGTATCCTGCCGCAGGGTGCTGACCGAGAGAAAAGTAAAGCAATTCATCACGATGGTAGCCCAGGTTTGCTGAGAAAGCAAGATGAAACCAGATATTTAAAACAGCTATTGTCGGAATAACTGCCTGGTTCCACGATTCCTTCCTGATTACATTCATAATGATTTGTTTATAGACTGGAAATTTACTACTTTTTCCAATAATCTGTCGTCTGTAACTTCAGGGAATAAAAATCACTTTAATTTTGTCAAATAGAAAATGTCGTTATATAAATTAAATCTATTGGAAGATGGGAAAAACAAAAAATGGCTTACTGATAAATGCAATTCTGGTATTGACATTTATATCTTTTTCTCTGGGAGGTCAATCTCTTAAAGAAAATCCTGCTCTTGATGCAAAAGTAAAAGCTTTTCTTTCCTCACAGAGCCGTCAATGGTACGATATGAACGTACCGGCCTCCGATGGTCAATTACTTTACGATCTTATTATTAAAGGAAACTATAAAAGTGCGTTGGAGATTGGTACATCTACCGGCCACTCAGGTATCTGGATTGCCTGGGCACTGAGCAAAACCGGGGGTAAGCTTATTACAATTGATATTGATGAAGGGAGACATAAACAGGCTGTTGAGAATTTTAAGAAAGCAGGATTGTCAGACTATATTGACGCCCGTCTGGCAGATGCCCATTCACTTGTGAAGGAACTTAAGGGACCTTTTGATTTTGTATTCAGCGACGCTGATAAAGACTGGTATAAAAACTACTTTATAGATCTTGATCCAAAACTTCTTACTGGAGGTTGTTTTGCTTCACACAATGTTTATGACAGAAGTGCAGGAGGACGTGGAGGAAGAGGCGGAGGCTCGGGACAGGATATTTACCTTGAATATGTGAAAAGCCTGAAGAACTACGAAACAACAGTGAATTCAACAGGTGGAGGAGTTGCAATAAGCTATAAAAGAGCTGAAAAATAAATCCCTTTATGACGGAAGATAATCTACAGAGGAAGCTGGGTCTGTTCCCTGCTACTAATATTGTTGTTGCCAACATGATTGGCGCCGGGATATTTACTACTTCCGGTTTACTTATGGCCGGATTGAATAGTCCCCTGCTTATGCTTACCCTGTGGATTGTTGGCGGAATTATTTCGCTTTGCGGGGCCCTTTCATATGGAGAACTTGGAGCAGCAATGCCTGGTGCAGGGGGTGAATATCTTTTCCTCTCGAGACTATATCACCCTGTATTCGGATTTCTAAGTGGATGGGTCTCATTTATTGTTGGTTTTTCTGCGCCCATTGCCGCCTCGGCGATGGGTTTCAGTGAATATTTCTGCAGGGCATTTCCGGTCATTCCCGGCTGGCTTCAGGATAACGGGATTTTGCAGCAGGGAACAACAAAGACCATTATATCAGTAACTGTAATACTGATCTTCACATTCATTCATTACAGGGGAATGAAAACAGGAGCGATAGTTCAGAATGTGCTTACATTACTAAAAGTGACACTAATTATGTTACTGTTGCTTGCCGGCTTTCTTTCAGGGAAAGGTGATCTTAGCAACTTCAATTCGATTCCCGGAGTATCATCAGGTATTGCAGGATGGAAAACCATTGGTCTGTCGCTAATGTGGATAATGTTTGCATACAGCGGATGGAATGCATCAACCTACCTTGGTGCCGAGATAAAAAATCCTTTAAAGACCCTTCCACGGTCTCTTATGCTGGGTACCGGCATTGTAATGTTTCTTTATCTGGCCCTCAATGTACTTTATATATATGCTATAAAACCTGATGAGATGAAAGGTGTTATTTCGGTTGGAGGACTGGCAATGGGTAACCTCTTCGGTCAGACTGCAGATACACTATTCTCACTTCTTATAGCTTTTGCTCTCTTTTCTTCACTCAGTGCATTCATCATTATCGGGCCAAGGGTTTATTATTCAATGGCTAAGGATGGATTATTTTTCAAATCAGTTGCAAAAATTCACCCCGAATTCCAGGTGCCATCAAATTCAATAGTTCTTCAGGCATTAATTGCAGTTATTCTGACACTTTCCGGAACATTTGAACAGGTTCTCACTTATATGGGATTCGCTCTAGGGGTATTCCCCATATTGACAGTTGCGGGTGTTTTTCTACAGAGAAGAGATAATCCGGCCGCATTGAAACTTCCGGGTTTCCCCTTTGTACAATTAATCTATATTGGAGCCGGAGTTATGATACTTGTTCTTTCATACTTTGAACGGCCGGTTGAATCATCAATTGCCTCACTGACAGTAATTGCTGGTATACCAGCTTATTATCTGTTTAAAAAGTACTCTGGTTAAGTTAAAGGACGCGGGATATTCCGGCCAGATCTCTGATCACAACTGAAGCGCAGGCTATTCCGAACGAAGCAGGCATATAAGAGATAGTTCCAACAATGGAAGCTTTATTAAGCTCTCCCGGTGTTGGAATAACTTTCTTTTTATCGATAGGTTCCGTCGAGTAAACTGCTGTAAATCCTTCTCTGATCCCAAGTCTGTGCAATCTTTTTCTTAGGACTCTGGCCAGTGAGCAATCTGTAGTTTCTGAAATATCAGAAACAGCAATTCTTGTGGGATCGTATTTTCCTCCTGCGCCCATAGAGCTTACCAGAGGCATCTTTTTTTGAAGAGTGTGAAATATCAGAAATATTTTGGGTGAAAGAGTATCAATTGCGTCAACAACATAATCATATCCCAAATCAAGAACTTCAATCATCCTGTCATCTTTTAGATATTCCTGAATTATTGTAAGATTAAGATCAGGATTAATATCTTTTAATCTCCGACCCATGACCTCAGCTTTGGGCAAACCTTCCGTACTTTTCAATGCAGGCAGCTGCCTGTTCCTGTTAGTCGGCTGAACAGCATCCCCATCAACAATTGTCATCGAACCTACTCCGGACCTGCATATCATCTCCGCAGCATAAGCTCCAACACCACCTAATCCAACAATGAGAACATTTGAAGCCTTCAGTTTCTGCAATCCTTCAGTCCCCAATATCAACTCTGTACGTGTAAGCCATTCACTCATAATTCATAACCCTTCATTTCATTCCAAATACGTTGGTGGCGCCAATTTGCAATTGGTGCCATTAACAATTATCGAAATTACAACAAAGCAAAGGCACGGATTACAAATCCGCGCCATCAATATTGAAAAGTTTATTATAGTTAGAAAACATAATTGATTTCAATGCATCAACACCTATTCCCAGATCTTCTGATACCTTTTTATAAATATCCCTGATGTCAACATCGGCACCATCAGTCTCAAGGAACAATCTGTCCCCGGGAATGAACCTAATTAGTTCTGCAGACTCAGGTATCAGTGCAAACCTATACCAAACAGAGATAAACATTCCTCTCGACAGAAGTTGTACGGCTACTTCTTTTTTCCCATGAAAACCATGAATAAGCCATGGTGTTGACGGTTTTAACTTTTTATGGGCAGCAAGTAATTCATCCCACGCCTTAACACAATGAATTATCAATGGCTTATTATATTCCTCTGCAATTAGCACTTGTTCTTCAAATGTTTTGATCTGGAGCTCCATTTCCGGACCTTTAATCTTATCGAAACCAGCTTCGCCAATCGCCGATAGCAATGAATTTCCTGCAATCTCGCTGACTGATTTGATGAGAAGACTATGATTATTTTCATTCAGAAACCATGGGTGAATACCAAACGACCAGGCAACTCCCTTAATATCAGAAGGTAAAACTCCTTCCTGTGCCATAAGATTTTCGATTACAAAAATACCCGGGGATGGAGAATCTCCGTGAGTATGAATGTTAATATAATCCCCCGGCTGAGGATAGTTCATTGAATTATTTCCTGATTATTGAAACTCCCTTATCGATACGTTTAAGTGTCTCCTCCCTGCCTATCCAGCTGATAATGTCAAACATGTGAGGGCCACGGGATGCACCGACAATTACAAGTCTGAAAGTATTCATAATTGCCCCGGTGTTATATCCTCTCGCTTCTATCCAGGCATTAATTGCCGGTTCAAGATATTCAGCTGTAAAATTCTCAATCTTTTCCAACTCTGCTTTCAGCTCCAGGAGCTGTGAAGCAGAATTGTCAGTCCATCTTTTCCTGATGAC
>Ga0113563_10001295_pt1 | contig 14004 bp, 15 predicted proteins | sample Mud3Dept3metaG_FD_80117 | JGI IMG/M metagenome (GOLD analysis project Ga0113563, IMG submission 80117) | Freshwater wetland microbial communities from Ohio, USA, analyzing the effect of biotic and abiotic controls - Mud 3 Core 4 Depth 3... | ecosystem: Environmental > Aquatic > Freshwater >...
GAGGTCAAAATCGTCAATGAGCCTGTCGAGATTTCTTCTTTCTTTTTTAGTAGGTCTTCCACTGCCTTTTTCTCTGTTAACTGTCATTCCGGAATGCCTGATATCCAGTTTTTTCTTTTCTTCTTCAGGTGTAAGGTCTTCAATATAATTATTAACCAGTTTGGCAGAAACACGATTCCCTACAGGCTGGATAATCCGGTAAGTATATATTAAAGGGAGCTTCCTTACAGTGATTATTTCATCTTTAAATACAGATCTTGACGGTTTTACGGAGATATTATTTATGATTATTCTCCCTTTTTTGCACGCTTCGGTGGCAATGCTCCTGGTTTTGTAGATTCTTACTGACCATAAGAATTTATCAATCCTGACTGGCTTGATTTCTGGCATATCCGGATATTGATTTATTCTATTTGAGCTTTTTATCCCTGCCGGTTCCTTCCTTGCTCTCAGGCGGTAATTTTGCCAGTCTGTTAAAAGCTGTCATTGTAAGTTCTGTACCAGCTGTTCCGAATGATTTGATCATTTCAATAACGACCGAAATTCTCTCATCAATGAATTTCTTTTCTTCAGGACTCCATTTCCCCAGAACAAAATTTACCTGGGAGCCTTTCCTGAAGCCATTTCCTATACCTACCCTGATCCTTGCATAGTCAGAAGTAGAGAGTATTGCATTAATGTGAGCAAGTCCGTTATGACCACCATCGCTTCCCTTTGGTTTCATCCTTATACTTCCCACCGGCAACGCGATGTCGTCAACTATCACCAGAAGATTTTCGACAGGGATCTTTTCTTTTTTTAACCAGTAGCGAACAGCATTGCCGCTTAGGTTCATATAGGTTGAAGGTTTAAGCAGGATAAAAGCTCTCCCTTTATACTTTATTTCACAAACGGCACCATACCGCCTGTCGGTAAAAACTGTGCCTGATGCAGCTGCATAAGTATCTAAAATAGTAAAACCAATATTGTGCCGGGTATCAACGTACTCATCACCAATATTCCCCAGGCCAACTATCAGATATTTCATTGTGCCTGATTATTGAAATAAATTCCGGTTTATTTATTTTTTCCCTCAGCATGGATTTTCCCTTCACCGGGGGTTTTTCCCTCGACGGGTGCGGCGGCCGGAGCAGAGCCCTCAGCAACCTCGCCTGCAGGTTTTTCAGCACCTTCAACGCCTTCACCCTCCTCTTTCTGAACTACACGCGAAGTGGCCACTGAAAGGACTGTAGTGATCTTTGGATCAATTAATTCAATTTTGTCAAAAGAGAGATCTCCTACTTTTACTGAATGGTGTATCTTGACATCGGTGATATCGACAGGCAGAAATTCAGGGATATCATCTGCAAAACCTCTTACCTTGATGTGTCTCTTTTTTATCCTGAGTTTACCGCCGGCTTTCACTCCGACTGACTCTCCGGTTATTTTGATCGGGATGCTCATCACAATCGGCTTATTATCAAAGATCTCCACAAAGTCAACATGCAAAATTTTATCAGTTACGGGATGGAACTGGACATCCTGCATTACTACCTTATGCTCTGCACCATCGAGGTTCAGTTTAACAATATGGGCATCGGGAGTATAGATCAGATTTTTGAAACTGTTTTCATGCACCAGAAAATGGATGTTTTGCTCTTTCCCATAAATCACACAGGGAACATTTCCTTCTTTCCTGATTTTTTTTGAGCTTTTCTTTCCAAGTTCTTTTCTGAGGGATCCTTTGATTTCGAGTGTCTTCATTTGATATAAGTTATTGTGCTACTCAGAGTTATCGCTTTAATAACTCCCCATTACACGTTTGACATAAAAAACGGACTGCAAATATATTATAAAGGATTCAGAATACAAAATTTGTGCTTATAGACTGATTGAGATTTACAGCCTGGATGGTATTGGCAAAAATCTCGGCAATTGACAGCACTTTAATTTTGTCAGACTTATTTAACAAAGGTACAGAATCGGTTACAACAAGTTCAGAAATAGGAGACTCATTTATTCTTTCCACGGCATTTCCTGAAAGGATGGGATGTGTGGCAAATGCCCTGATGCTTTTTGCCCCTTTCTCTTTCATCTTCTGTGCAGCAAGAACAAGTGTCCCGGCAGTATCTACCATATCATCGATTATTACCACATTTCGATTTTTAACATCACCGAGGACCGACATTTCCTCAATGACGTTCGGTCTCTTGCGGAGTTTATAGCATAACACCATCTCCGACTGAAGATGTCTTGAATAGGCATTGGCTCTTTTTGAGCCCCCCATATCAGGTGCCGAGACACAAAGCTTTTTAAGCTTGAGCTTTTCAATGTAAGGTGCAAAAATAGCCGAACCATAGAGATGGTCAACAGGAACATTAAAGAAACCCTGAATCTGATCGGCATGCAGATCCATTGTAATAATCCTGTCTACCCCGGCCGTGCCAAGCAGATCAGCTGATAGTTTTGAGCCGATGGATACACGTGGCCTGTCTTTCCGGTCCTGCCGGGCAAAACCATAGTAAGGTATGACCGCAATAACTTTGTAAGCTGAGGCTCTTTTGGCAGCATCAATCATCAGGAGAAGTTCGAACAGGTTATCAGCCGGAGGATTTGTCGATTGTATAATAAAAACCATATCACCTCTGACGGATTCATCAAAACATGGTTGAAATTCACCATCGTTGAATTCAGTGACAGAGCTTTTTCCAAGCTGAACTCCAAGTTCACCTGCAATTCTTTCTGCAAGATGCCTTGAAGCCCTGCAGGAAAAAATCTTCATTGGTGCCTTACCATACATTATCCTGTGATTTTGCTGGTTATTATTACGGGATCTACAATTTACAAAATTAAAAATTCTGCAGGATATCAGACCGTGTTTGAAAAATTGTTGATAGATTCTTCAATGAAGTGAAGTATCTCTTCCCTTCCCGTTTTGTTTACAACCGAAGAAACAAAAGTTGAAGGGAGCGATTCCCATGCTTTAAACATCTCACTGTCATAATTCTGGATTGATTGTTCAAGAGCTGCTGACGAAAGCTTGTCACTTTTAGTAAAGACTCTTGCAAACGGGATATAGTTCATCCCTAGAAACTCCATAAATATCAAATCGGATTTCTGGGGTTTAAGTCTTGAATCGAGAAGAACGAACAAACAAACCAGGTTTTCCCTTTTGAGAATATACTCTTCGACTGCTTTGGTCCATCTTTCCCTTGCACTTTTTGGTGCCCTAGCAAAACCATAACCCGGAAGATCGACCAGGTACCAGGTCTCATTAATTAAAAAGTGATTAATTGTCTTTGTTTTTCCCGGATTGCCGGAGATTTTGGCCAGCCGGGAGTTGCCGGTAAGCAGATTGATCAGCGAAGATTTCCCGACATTTGAACGTCCTGTAAATCCGAACTCAGGCTTCACCGGATCGGGGCATTGCTTTAAAGAAGGACTGCTCCCCGTAAATGAAGCTGTACGAATTATCATGACATTTATCCTTATTTGAGGTCTTTATAAGGTAGTTCTATCTTTTTATAAGCCAGGTAATTGTTCCCGAAATCAGTAAGGAAAGACGCGATGATACCTAAATTATCTGCCTCAGGTGATCCGCTCTTTTTCAGATCGATAAAAGTTTTTCCGCCAGCACTTTTTATCATCTCGCATTTCAAAGTATCAAATACTCCACCGGTGAATTCGCCGCGGAAAAATTTCACTTTTTTGGATTTGTCTGACAATTCCAGGTTGATCCTTACTCTTCCTGTTGTACTATAATTGTCAATTATGCTGAAAACAATCTCAGGGTAGCCCTTAACAAGCATACCGTTCTGGGTGTATTCCTCGATCAGTGGAGAACGTAATCCCTTGATATAGCCTATTTTAGCTTTAATACGGCCATTCCGGTAATATTGTTTCTGTATCCCGTCAATAGTATCATGTTTCATCGGGGTTGACCTGAACACCTGGCCTTCAGGATAATACCACCTTGCAGAGTCCTCACGGAGCCCGTTCCTGTACCAGTATGTCTGATACAGCTGACCCCCCTTGTAAAATGTTTTCGTTTCACCATGTCTGACACCATTCTCGAAAGTGACCTCCTTTACGAGCAGGTTTCCGCTGTAATACTTCTTTATACCTGTGTAACCTGTGTCGGGTACAGTCAGAGTATCTGTTCCGGCAACGGATTCATTCTTTGATGATCCCTTTCCTCCACAGCCGGCAGCCAAAATAAATACAAGCAATATCCCGATTAAATATTTGACATTTTTCATGACAACTTTTACATAATTTCAATTAAGACCTTTATCATTAATATATATTTCAAGTACCGTTGCTTCAGGTTCTGGTATAAGAACGACATCTCTCAGCATTGCTGGTATAAGTACTGTTTCTCCTTTTGTGACCGGTTCTGATTTGTTTTCCCATCTGACCAGGAACCTTCCCTCTGTACAAATATACACAACAAAAGAATCAATCGGGTTGTAGTCCCTCAGAATATGGTTGTCAAACTGTATTATATTTGTTTTGAAAAACTCGGAGCTTATCAGGTTCTCTGAGCTGTTTTTTTTAAGCTCCTTTTTTAATTTGTTTTTACCTGAGGCTTTAAAATCAATAGCCTCTAAAGCCAGATCGGTATGAAGTTCCCTCGATTCACCCTTATTGTCCTTTCTGCCCCAGTCGTATATCCGGTATGTTATATCGGATGTTTGTTGTATTTCAGCCAGGACGATGCCGGCCCCAATGGCATGAATTCTGCCTGCAGGAGTAAAAAATGTATCTCCCGCTTCGGCAATTTCAACATTAAGAAGATCTGTTACCGTATTGTTTTTAACGGCATTAATGTAAGAATCGCGGGTAACAGGCTTTGAGAAGCCTGTATAAATCCTGGCATTTTTTTCACTCTGAAGTATATACCACATTTCTGTCTTTCCATAAGCTTTATGCCGTTCTCTTGCCAGCTCGTTACCGGGATGAACCTGAACCGAAAGATCCTCCCTGGCTTCTATAAGCTTGATGAGCAGGGGGAACTCGTTACCGAATTTTTCAAAAACCGATTCTCCGGTAATATCACCCATATAGACTTCAATTAGTTCTTCAATATTATTACCTGCCAGAAATCCATTGCTGACAACAGACAGATTATCCGAGACTGCCGACAGTTCCCAGCTTTCCCCGATATTCTTCAGGCTGCCGGCTCTTTTACCATAATATCTGGCGAGAGAACTGCCTCCCCAGATCTTTTCTTTCAATATGGGTTCAAATTTCAATGGGTATAATTCTGACATCAGATAAAGTACTATTAATGCTAAAAAAAGTGCCTGGAATGCCTAAAGTGTCCAGAGTAATTAGAGTTAAAATTAGTTATTAACTTTAGTCACTCCAAACTCTAGTTCACTTTAGCACTTCTTCATTTCAAATTACTATTTTTGAAAAATGTATATGCTACAAAAATAACAATTAATGCTTATTGTCGGAATAGCAGGAGGGACAGGATCCGGGAAAACCACCGTTGTTAAAAAAGTAATGAACAGGTTCCCAAACGAAGAAGTAATTGTAATACCTCAGGATGCCTATTACAAGGACAACGGTCACATACCGCTTGAAGAGAGGCAGAAAATCAATTTTGATCATCCTGATTCGCTGGAATTCAGTCTGCTTATAGAGCATCTTAAAAGACTCAAAACAGGACAGAGTATTGAGATGCCGATATATTCCTATCTTACCTGTCTAAGGTCGAAGGAGACAATTACAGTTAAACCTGCAAGAGTAGTACTGGTTGAAGGAATATTAATTCTGGCTGACAGCGGCCTGAGAGACATTCTGGATATAAAGGTATTTGTTGATGCCGATGCTGATGACCGGCTGGGACGGGTTATTCAGAGAGATATTGTTGAAAGGGGCCGCTCGGTACTTATGGTTCTGGACAGATATCACGACACGGTGAAACCGTCTCATCTTCAGTTCATAGAACCTTCAAAGCGGTATGCCGATATCATTATACCAGGTGGCGGGGAGAACCAGGTGGGAATCGAAGTACTGATTTCAATAATCGAAAAACACTTATAAAAAAACATAATTCATGCTGGCAAATGTAAGACCTGAGGATATTTTATTTCTCGATATTGAAACTGTACCGGCAGCCTCTTCGTACAGCAAACTCGATCAGGCATTTCAGGTGCACTGGGATAAGAAATCGAAACAATTCAGAGATGAGGAACAAACGGCAGATAAAGTATATGACAGGGCTGGTATATATGCGGAATTCGGAAAAATAATCTGCATTTCTGTAGGGCTGATAAAGGAGAAGAATCCGTTTTCATTCCGGCTTAAATCATTTTACGGGGATGATGAAAAATCGCTGCTTTCTGATTTTTCTGCAATGCTTATTAAGTTCTCAAAGAACAAGGAAGCCCTGTTGTGTGCACATAACGGAAAGGAATTTGATTATCCGTATATAGCCCGGAGAATGATAATAAACGGAATTACAGTTCCTGATTTGCTTGATAATGCAGGGAAGAAACCCTGGGAAATTAAATTGCTCGATACTCTTGATTTATGGAAATTTGGTGATTACAAAAGCTATACATCACTTGATCTGCTGACAGCCATACTTAATATCCCCTCTCCCAAAAATGATATTGACGGAAGCATGGTAGCACGAATCTACCACGACGAACATGATTTCCCCAGAATTGTAAAATATTGCGAAAAAGACGTGCTGGCTGTCGCCCGGGTACTTCTGAAACTGATGAATCTTCCGGGAATTGAGGAAGATAAAATAGAAACTGTTACTACTTTCTGATCAGGAGTTTTCGAGGAATTTCAAAATACATTTTTTGACCGTTTCGGGATTATCAGCTTGGATCCAGTGTCCGGCGCCAGGTACAACAATAAATTCTGCACCTGGAAAAATCTTCCTTATGTTTGTGAAATCCTTCTCAGGAAGATATTCCGAGTATTCACCCTTCAGAAAAAAAACAGGGAATCCCGTAATTTCGTTACTTGCTGTGTCGTCAGATCCAATACCTTCCATTATCCTGTCGAGGTTTTCCAGGAGGGCAGGTGCATTTATTTTCCAGGAGAAAGAATTATCATGTTCCCTTTTAAGGTTTTTCAGGATCAGATCTCTTACTTTTTCAGAACTTATGCGGGGAATTAAAAGTGATTCAATTTCAGCACGCGAAGTTAATACTGAAATGTCTGCAGAGATTATGAAATCCAATATCCGGAGATGTTGGTAATAATCCTCGGTTTTCCTGTCTTCCTGAGCCAGCGGCGAAATATCGGCAACAAGCAGGCCATATAATCTTTCAGGCCAGCTCAGGGCAAAGTATGTGGCAACCTTACCACCCATACTGTGGCCCGCAAGGAAGAATTTATCCAGTTCCAGTTCATTTGCTAAATAATATAGATCTTCCTTAAGTGAATCATAGTTATGGATGGAACTGTGAGGGGATTGTCCGTGATTCCTCAGGTCGGGCAGATATATAGTGAATCTGTCGCTCAGGCTTTTTGCAATTGACACCCAGTTATCTGAAGACCCGAAAAGACCATGTAGTATAATTAAAGGAGGACCAGAGCCGTATTTCCTGTAAAATAGTCTCATGCTCAACCCTAATCTGCCAGCTGCCTTTTATACATCTGGATAGCATTTTCGAGGCCGAGATAGAGAGCATCGGAGATCAGTGCATGCCCAATGGAGACTTCATCGATCCATGGTATATTCTGATGCAGATACCTGAGGTTGTCAAGATTAAGATCGTGTCCGGCATTAATTCCCAGTTTGGCGTCGCGTGCGATCCTGGCTGCATACACAAATGGTTCGACAGCGCCTGGAGCATTAACATTGAAACCGGTAGCATAAGGTTCGGTATACAGCTCTACCCTGTCAGTTCCTGTCAAAGCCGCATGTTCTAAATTCTCAGGATTGGTGTCGACAAATATTGATGTTCTGATCCCCTCTTTCCTGAATGTTGATATTACATCAGTAAGAAAAAGCCTGAATCTTACAATATCCCAGCCTGCATTGGAGGTTATGGCATCATGTGCATCAGGAACGAGTGTTACCTGATCGGGTTTTACTGAAAGGACAAGATCTATAAAGCTGTCGGACGGATAACCTTCTATATTGAACTCTGTAGTTATTATTGGCCTGATTTCCAGAACATCTTTATACCTTATATGACGTTCATCGGGACGTGGATGGACCGTTATTCCATCAGCACCGAAGAGTTCGCAATTGATTGCCGCAGTTTTGACATTTGGGATATTACCACCCCTTGCGTTTCGTAAAGTTGCAATTTTATTAATATTTACACTGAGCTTTGTCATAATAAAAATGATGATTATCCGTACTGTAATGTGATGTAAAAATACAATAACTGGCTTTTTTTTTCTTATTTTAGATGAAATTTTAAAAGAGGGTCGCATTTTATGGTTGCAAAAGACTTGATTTCAGATGTGGTGCCATCCCTTAAGACATCCGATTCAGGACAAACAGCGCTGAACTGGATGGAGATTTTCAGAATATCACACCTTCCGATCGTGAACAACCTGGATTTTCTCGGCCTGATTTCTGATACAGATATTTATGACATGAATCAGCCTGAAGAACCGATTGGTAATCACGCACTTACGTTACTAAAACCTTATGTTACAACGGAACAGCATCTTTTTGAAGTAATAGGATTGGCATCACGGCTTAAGCTGACTGTCATACCTGTGCTTGACGATAAATCCCATTACAAAGGGGTCATTACAACGACCGATCTGGTAAGGTATCTGGCAGGGATCTCTTCAATGGACCAGCAGGGGGGCATACTTGTTCTTGAAATCGTCGAAAGAGATTATTCACTTTCACAGATCGCCCAGATTGTTGAAAGTAACAATGTCAGGGTGCTGAGTATGTACATTACATCTCCACCTGATTCAACACGGCTTGAAGTGACCTTAAAAGTAAACACAAATGACCTTGCTTCAGTGATAAGAACCTTCGAAAGATACAATTATGATGTTAAAACCTGGGTTACATCTGATGATTCGATGGACAGGTTCTATTCAGAACGATTTGACCTTCTAATGAAATATTTGAATATCTGATTAATATGCTGAAAACGGTTGCTATTTACAGCAAGGAGAACAAACCAAAAACCAATGATGGAGTTATCAGGCTGATAAAGGAATTTGGAAGAAGAGGTATTAAAATGAAGATCTATCAGAAAAATGCCGATCCCGTCTCATATCCTGACGGGGAACTGATAGAAAAATTCAATGACCTTGGAAACCTGAAGGAGATGCCCGACCTTGTGTTGAGTGTTGGAGGCGATGGCACTTTCCTTGAAACAATGCTTAAAGTGAGGGATTTTGGAATTCCGATAGCCGGAGTCAATACGGGGAGGATGGGATTTCTTGCAAATATTTCTGAAGATGAAATAAGTCACTCAATTGATCTTTTATGCGGGGGCGAATACAAGGTTGTGGAAAGATCATTGATTGAAATAAAGGAGCCTCACGGGATATTTGACAGGGGAGCATCCACCGCGTTGAATGAAGTTACTATTCAGAAAGCTGATCCAAGTATGATCACCATTAATGTATATGTCGACGGTGCATATCTGAATACTTACTGGGCTGATGGACTGATTGTATCCACAGCGACAGGATCCACCGCCTATAACCTGAGTGTCGGAGGTCCTATATTATCTCCTGAGGATGAGAGTATTATAATATCTCCAATTTCACCTCATAACCTTACTATCCGTCCTATTATAATTTCAGGAGAGAGCAACCTGAGGATGATCGTGGAAGGCCGCAGCAAAGAATATATTGCAACATGTGATTTCAGGTCAAAGAGACTTCCCTTCAGCGAAGGAATAAGTATTTCAAGGTCGCGGGAGAAGCTGAAGACTGTTATGCTGAAGGGTATGGATTTTTACAGTACGCTCAGGAATAAGCTAATGTGGGGAGCAGACAGAAGGAACTAAATTAGTCGTTATTAAGCATATTGTTTGATTATAGATTAGTATATTTGTATCTGCAAAAATAATTCATACTGAAATGAAACGATCGTTTTTAGTCTTTATAATAATGTGTTTTGCAGTTCAGTTATCGGATGCCCAGCTCTGGAGAATGAAGAGGTGGGAGGCAGTGCTTGGGGTAGGTCCTTCGTTTTCATTCCCTGATATTGGAGGTTTTTCAATTGGAAAAAATATTTTGGGTTTTAAGGATTTAAGCTACAGACAGACAAGATTTGACATTAACGGCTCCCTGAAATATCGTCTCTCAAGAACTTTTAATACAAGGTTAAGCCTGACTTATGCAATGCTCCATTCATCTGACGACAGGGGATCGAATGAAGGCCGGGAGTATGAAGCAACCACGAATTTGTTTGAACCAGCTTTTATTTTTGAATATTATTTTATTAAAAACAAATATGAAAGCAGTTACCTTTTTCTGAGGGGAAAGAGTCTGTGGTCAATGCTGTCTTCTCTGGACTTTTATGGTTTTGCAGGTATAGGAGGGGCCAGTTTCAGTGTTAATGGAAATGATGCCCTGGTTCAAAGGGGTTTGACGAAAAATGGATTCACTGCAGTAATTCCGGGCGGTATCGGTGCTACATTAATCTTTACCCCCAACATTAATTTTGGTCTTGAATTAGGCGGCAGATATACTTTTACGGATTATCTTGACGGTTATACATCACAATTTTCAAAAGCCAGGGACGTTTATTATCTATTGAACTTTAATTTTACTTATAAACTGAAAACAAGTCCCAAGGGACTGCCCTCTTTCAGGTGATAATAAGCTGGATCAGGTTGGATGAAAAAACTACTCTGTTGTCTTCTGTTAGCTCTTGTATCATTATCAGTATTCGGGCAACGAAATGCTGATTATGGTATTTTTGGGGGCGTATCTTCCTACCTGGGAGATATTAACACCAATCGTTTGTTTTATTCTCCGCTCCCTGCCGGAGGCTTGTTTTACCGTTATAATTTTAATCCAAGGCAGGCAATAAGGACAGATATTACTGTTGGCGGCCTGCATGGTAATGACCTTGATTTCAACAATAATTTCCAGAGAGAAAGGAAAGATTATTTCTCAGGTAATCTTGCAGAATGGTCAGTTCAGTTCGAATTTAATTTTTTGACGTACAGTACTCAGGGTAAGAGATGGAATTATACACCATATATTGCTGCGGGAGCCGGAATTACAATACTGGATATGACATCTTCAATCTGGAATCCTTCAAGCAACAGCTATAATCCTCCGATAAACGATTTTACTTATAAGCCCGTTATCCCATTCACCCTGGGATTTAAATTAAATATCTATAAAAACCTCGGAATTGAAGCCGAATATGGTTTTCGTAAGACTTTTTATGATAAATTTGACGGCTTGGAAGATAATGTTGATCCGGATCACAAAGCATGGCTCCACAACAACGACTGGTATTCTTTTGCAGGTATAGCAATTACCTGGAAGATCTACAATAAACTGGCAGGTTGCCCGGCTTTTAAGGATGTGGATGAATCAAGAAGACGCTGAATTATGTCCTTTTTAACACAGATCAATACTGACAAACTCCCGTCACATATCGCAATTATTATGGATGGCAACGGAAGATGGGCCAGGCAGAGGGGTATGGACAGGATTTTTGGTCATCAGCAGGGAGTAAATGCGCTTAGGGAAATAATTGAGGCTGCCGCTGAATTAAAAATCAGATATCTTACCCTCTATGCGTTTTCCACCGAAAACTGGGGCAGACCAGGTGACGAGGTTTCAGCATTGATGGAAATTATGGTGCAATCGCTAAACAATGAGACCGATACATTGATAAAAAATAATATCAGGCTTATAGCTATTGGCGATACAAAACGTCTGGCAGATGATGTCAGGAGAAGGCTGATGGAAACTATCCATCTCACATCAAAAGCTACAGGCCTTAATCTTATTGTGGCCATGAGTTACAGCTCAAGATGGGAGATCACGGAAGCCGTTAAAAAACTATCGGCAGAGATCATCAGCGGGGTTGTCGATCGTGATTCTGTGAATGAAAGTAACTTTGAAAAATACCTTACAACTTACGGAATTCCTGATCCTGAATTATTGATCAGGACCAGCGGTGAAATACGGATAAGCAACTTTCTTTTATGGCAGATTGCGTATACAGAATTATACTTTACTGAAACACTTTGGCCCGATTTTAGTAAGGAAGAATTTTACAAAGCGATTATCGACTTCCAGAAGAGAGAGAGAAGATTTGGAAAAACAAGCGAACAGGTTTCGGAAAAATGATGATATAATGGCGGTTAAACAATTGAAATGGATCTTTGTGGCAGTATCCCTGATTCTGGCAAATCTTGTTATGTATTCACAGGAAAAAACGAAGATAATCGATTATTCAAATTATTCCGATTATATAATAGGAGGGGTCTCTGTATCAGGCGTCAGATTTCTCGACACCAACGCGCTGATCGGAATATCAGGATTGAGAGTTGGTCAGGAAGTATCGGTGCCGGGGGAGGCTGTGACAAATGCCGTTAAGAAGTTATGGCAGCAGGGACTATTTTCTGATGTAAGAATAAATATAACCAAAACTGTTTTTGATACTGTTTTTCTCGACATAGCCCTGCAGGAAAGACCCAGAATATCATCGGTCAGATATGTTGGTTTGAAAAACACTGAAACACAGGATCTTGCAGAAAAGATAAATATGCCGGTGGGATCCCAGCTTACCACTTACCAGTTAAATAATACAAGAAAGATCATTACAGATCACTTTATTGAGAAGGGATTCCTTAATACTACTGTTGAATTTGTTCAGAAGGATGACCCTGCCCAGCCTAATAATATTATTCTTACTGTTGATGTCGATAAAAAGGAAAAGGTGAAAATAGGTGAGATATCATTCACCGGGAATGAAAATTTCTCCACTAAACAGCTTCGTCACAAGATGAAAAATACCAAGAAGAAGAACATTAACTTCTTCAAGCCCTCAAAATTTATCTCTGAAAAATATGATGAAGATAAAGAGAAGCTGTATACATTTTATAATGACAACGGATATAAGGATTTTAAAATACTAACCGACTCTCTTTATCCTGTCTCTGAAGATCGAGTGGGACTAATGATTAAGGTTGACGAGGGAAAACAATACTTTTTAAGGAACATAACCTGGGTTGGAAACAGTGTGTACAGAAAAGAAGACCTTGAAAAATGGCTGAACATAAAAAAAGGATCCGTTTATAACCAGTCCAACATTGCTGACAGGATAAATGGCTCTTCAGGAGCACAGGATGCTGTAAGCAGTGCATACCAGGATAATGGTTACCTTTTTTCCAGGCTGACTCCTGTTGAAGCCAAGATAGAAAATGATTCTGTTGATCTTGAGATCAGAATTTATGAGGGAGATCAGGCCTACCTTAACAATATTATTATTTCAGGCAACACCAGGACCAACGAACATATTGCCAGACGCGAGCTGTATACCCTGCCCGGCGATCTTTTCAGCAAGGATAAGATTATCAGATCAATTCGTCAGCTCGGTGTAATAGGTCATTTTGAACCGGAAAAGATTGAGCCCAATGTGGTCCCCGATCCCGCAAACGGGACAGTCGATCTGCTATATAAGCTTGAAGAAAGGGCAAATGACCAGTTTGAGATCTCAGGTGGCTGGGGGGCTGGCATGCTTGTCGGTACTGTTGGAGTAAGGTTCAACAATTTTGCGATGAGAAACTTCTTCAAACTAAATGAGTGGAGACCTTACCCCTCAGGTGACGGGCAGTCGCTTAGTATCAGAGCCCAATCAAATGGTCGCCTGTACCAGTCATACAACCTGTCATTTGTTGAACCCTGGCTGGGCGGCAAAAAACCCAATTCCTTCTCGGTATCATTCTACAGATCATTAATGACCAACGGGAGGAAGAAAAGCGATAACAATTACCAGTCAATGACCACCGACGGAGCCTCACTCGGACTTGGAACAAGGCTGGAATGGCCCGATGACTTTTTTTCTCTTTATGGGGAATTAAGCTATCA